>LNFM01004392.1_pt1 | contig 26044 bp, 20 predicted proteins | sample 596031 | NCBI WGS metagenome assembly LNFM01 (sample SAMN04254537, study PRJNA301005) | activated carbon metagenome | isolation source: dual media filters at the Ann Arbor, Michigan drinking water treatment plant | place: USA: Ann Arbor | reverse complement strand
TAGGAATGCTGCAGCATGGCGCGCACGGTGCCGAGAAAGTCGATGAGCACCAGTTCGGCGCTGCGCCGTCCGATCTTGAGGCCGAGGAAGAACGCGCCCTCCGGATTGAGCGCCATCGGCACCGACGGCTGGCCGATCCGTCCGCGCACCGGCTCCTGGCGCAGCAGCAGCCCGTCCTCCTCGAGCGCGCGCATGATGACCGAGATGGTCTGCGCCGAGAGCTTGGTCATGCGCGAAATATCGGACTTCGCGAGGCTGCCATGCTGGCGCACCAGCGACAGGACCAGGCGCTCATTGTGCGCGCGCATGCCGCTCTGGTTCGTGCCAAGCTGAAACCGGCTCTCGGCCAGCTCGGGAGAGCCGTGCTTGAAGCTGCCGGTCTCCACCGTGTCCTCCCATAGTCTTTTCTTTTGCGCCAGAATGGGTTCAGGTGGAGCGGCTGTCAATAATAAATCAGAGTTATTTAATTATTGACACGGCAGGGCCGATGCTGTTTCCTTGGCTCGGATTTTCGGGAGGAAAATTCGCCGAAAAATCTGGTCGGGCCGGGAAAGCCGGTCTGAATGTCATTCACTGGGAGGAATACCGTGACCAAAATCAACCTGCTAAAGTCGACCGTCTTCGCTGCCGCCACTGTCGGCCTGATGGCTTTTGCCTCGTCGGCATCGGCTCAGGAAATCGGCGCCTGCCTGATCACCAAGACCGACAGCAACCCCTTCTTCGTCAAGATGAAGGAAGGCGCGACCGCCAAGGCGACTGAACTCGGCGTCAGCCTGAAGTCCTATGCCGGCAAGATCGACGGCGACAACGAAAGCCAGGTTGCAGCGATCGAGACCTGCATCGCCGATGGTGCCAAGGGCATCCTGCTGACCCCGTCCGACACCAAGGCAATCGTGCCGGCCGTGCAGAAGGCGCGCGCCGCCGGCATCCTCGTGATCGCCCTCGACACCCCGCTCGAGCCCATCACCGAAGCCGACGCGACGTTCGCGACCGACAATCGTGAAGCCGGCCGCCTGATCGGCAAGTGGGCCGCCGCGACGATGGGCGACAAGGCCAAGGATGCCGTCATCGGCTTCCTCAACATCAACCCGTCCTATCCGACTGTCGACGTTCTGCGCGACCAGGGCTTCCAGGAAGGCTTCGGCATCGACGTCAAGAACCCCGACGTGATCGGCGATGAGGACGATGCCCGCATCGCCGGCCACGACTTCACCGACGGCAACGAGCAGGGCGGCCTGCGCGCCATGGAAAACCTGCTGCAGCAGAACCCGAACATCAACGTGATCCACACCATCAACGAGCCCGCCGCTGCCGGCGCCTACCAGGCGCTGAAGTCGGTCGGCAAGGAGAAGGACGTGCTGATCGTTTCCGTCGATGGCGGTTGCCCGGGCGTCCAGAACGTCGCCGAAGGCATCATCGGTGCGACGTCGCAGCAGTACCCGCTGCTCATGGCCTCCATGGGCATCGAGGCCATCAAGAAGTTCGCCGAGTCCGGCGAGAAGCCCGCAGTCACGGAAGGTCTCGACTTCTTCAACACCGGCGTGACCCTGATCACCGACAAGCCGGTCGACGGCGTGCCTTCGATCACCACGAAGGAAGGTCTGGAGAAGTGCTGGGGCTGATCGGCTCCCAAGGATGGGGAGCGGTTCGCCGCTCCCCGCGGTTCAAGGTTCGAGGCGCCGACTGGGCGCCTCGAACCACCTAACTGAAAGGACGGGTTTCGGGATCGCATCCGACCGCGCATATGGCGGATGCAGGGGTTGACCGCACGATGCGCGACATCGCTGGCGCCCCGCCTCGCAGGACCGTCGAATGCCTGGGAGATGCACGATGACCACGACCGAGGATACTCAATCGGTGAATGCCGCCCTCAGCCAGGGTGACCAGAGCGTGGCCTCCTTCGAGGATCACGGCAACGGCATCGTGCGGCGAATCCAGAATTACCTGCATACCAATCCCGCCGCCGTTCCGATGATCGTGCTGATCCTCTCGCTGGCGATCTTCGGCATCCTTCTCGGCGGCAAGCTTTTTTCGGCCTTCACCCTGACGCTTATCCTGCAGCAGGTGGCGATCACCGGCATCATCGGCGCGGCGCAGACGCTCGTGATCCTGACCGCCGGCATCGATCTGTCCGTCGGCGCCATCATGGTGCTGAGTTCCGTCGTGATGGGCCAGTTCACCTTCCGTTATGGCATGCCGCCGGCTCTGGCCATCGTCTGCGGTTTCGCCTGCGGCGCGCTGTGCGGCTATTTCAACGGCCTGCTCGTGTCCAAGATGAAGCTGCCGCCGTTCATCGTCACGCTCGGCAGCTGGCAGATCATCCTGGCCATCAACTTCATCTATTCGCGCAACGAGACGATCCGCTCGCAGGACATCGACGCGGAGGCGCCGATACTGAAGTTCTTCGCCAACGACTTCAGGGCAGGGGGCGCCGTCCTGACCTATGGCGTCATTTCCATGGTGCTGCTGGCGATCCTGCTCTGGTACGTGCTGAACCACACGGCATGGGGACGCCACGTCTATGCCGTGGGCGACGACCCGGACGCAGCCGCGCTGTCGGGCGTTCGCACCGACCGCATCCTGCTTCAGGTCTATACGCTGGCCGGCATCATCTGCGCGTTCGGCGCCTGGGTGCTGATCGGCCGCGTCGGCGCCATCTCGCCGACGTCGGGCGCCTTTGCCAACATCGAATCCATTACCGCCGTGGTGATCGGCGGCATCTCTCTATTCGGCGGTCGCGGGTCGATCCTCGGCATGATCTTCGGCGCGCTGATCGTCGGGCTCTTCTCGCTCGCCCTGCGCATGCTCGGCACCGACCCGCAATACACCTACATGATGATCGGCGTTCTCATCATCATCGCGGTGGCCGTGGATCAATGGATCAGAAAGGTTGCAGGCTGATGGAACCGCTTCTCACCGCACGCGGCCTGGTCAAGCGCTACGGCCGGGTGACCGCGCTCGACCATGCCGATTTCGATCTCTATCCCGGCGAGATCCTTGCCGTCATCGGCGACAATGGCGCGGGCAAGACGTCGCTCATCAAGGCGATATCCGGCGCCATCGCGCCCGACGAGGGGGTGATCAGGCTGGAAGGCAAGCCAGTCAGTTTCTCCAGCCCGATGCGGGCGCGCGAGGCGGGCATCGAGACCGTCTACCAGACGCTCGCAATGTCGCCGGCGCTCTCGATCGCCGACAACATGTTCATGGGCCGGGAGCTGCGCAAGCCGGGCATCATGGGCAGCGTGTTTCGCCAGCTCGACCGGGCGGCGATGGAGAAATTCGCCCGCAACAAGCTGAGCGAACTCGGCCTGATGACCATCCAGAACATCAACCAGGCGGTGGAAACGCTGTCGGGCGGACAGCGCCAGGGTGTCGCCGTCGCGCGTGCCGCTGCCTTCGGCTCGAAGGTCATCATCCTGGACGAGCCGACCGCCGCACTCGGCGTCAAGGAGAGCCGCAAGGTCCTGGAACTGATCCTCGACGTGCGTTCGCGCGGCATTCCGATCATCCTGATCTCTCACAACATGCCGCATGTCTTCGAGGTCGCGGACCGCATCCACATCCATCGGCTCGGGCGTCGTCTGTGTGTCATCGACCCGAAGGATTATACGATGTCGGACGCGGTTGCCTTCATGACCGGGGCCAAGGTGCCGGAAGCCGCCATGGCGGCATAGAGGCCATGCGCGACGCGCAAGGGGAGGACTGCTTAATCGATTGAACATCGCGCCGGATCGGATAGCATGCGCCCTCGGGAGGACGGCGTTCATGCGATCGCCGGACGGTAGAATAGAAGCCGTGAAGGGGCATCATGACGCGCGCTATGACCACTGACCTCCCGCAACCCAACCTTGCATCCGATCCGACCTCGCTGGCCTCGGACATTCTGAACGCGCTGCGCTATCGCATCGGCAAGGACCCGTCGGTCGCAACGCAGCACGACTGGCTGGCCGCATCGATCATGGTCGTGCGCGACCGCATCATCGACAAGTGGATCGGCTCGACCAAGCAGGCCTATGAGGAGCGCGCCAAGCGCGTCTACTACCTGTCGCTCGAGTTCCTGATCGGGCGGCTGATGCGCGATGCCTTCTCCAACCTGGGACTGATGGAGGGCATGCGCGAGGCGCTGTCGACGCTCAACGTCGACATCGATCTTATCGCGGAACTCGAACCCGACGCGGCGCTGGGCAATGGCGGCCTGGGCAGGCTCGCGGCCTGCTTCATGGAAAGCATGGCAACCGTCGAGATCCCGGCGCATGGCTACGGCATCCGCTACGTCAACGGCATGTTCCGCCAGGAGATCCATGACGGCTGGCAGGTCGAACTGCCGGAGACCTGGCTCGAGCATGGCAATCCCTGGGAGTTCGAGCGCCGCGAGCGGTCCTTCGAGGTCGGCTTCGGTGGGACGGTCGAATCGATCACCGACAAGGCAGGGCGCCTCGAGCGCCATGTCTGGAAACCGCAGGACCGGATCCTCGCCGTTGCCTACGACACGCCGGTGGTCGGCTGGCGCGGCAACCGGGTCAACACGCTGCGGCTCTGGTCGGGCCTGTCGGTCGACCCGATCCTGCTCGCCGCCTTCAACGCTGGCGATCACATCGGCGCCTTGCGCGAAAGCAACAAGGCGGACGCGCTGTCGCGTGTGCTCTATCCCGCCGATTCGAGCCAGGCCGGGCAGGAACTGCGCCTACGCCAGGAATATTTCTTCACGACAGCCTCGCTGCAGGACATACTGCAGCGCCATCTCAGCGAATTCGGCACGCTGGCCTCGCTGCCCGAGAAGGCGGCGATCCATCTCAACGACACGCATCCGGCCATCGCGGTCGCCGAACTGATGCGGCTGCTGATGGACGTGCATGCGATCGATTTCGACTTCGCCTGGGCGCTCACCAAGGGGACGTTTGCCTACACCAACCACACGCTGCTGCCGGAAGCGCTGGAAAGCTGGCCGGTGCCGCTGTTCGAGCGGCTGCTGCCGCGCCACATGCAGATCATCTATGCGATCAACGCCGAAATCCTGCTGGAAGCGCGCGCCACCGGCCGCTTCGACGCAGACGCGATCAGCCGCATCTCGCTGATCCACGAGGATGGCGACCGGCGCGTGCGCATGGGCAACCTCGCCTTCGTCGGCTCGCATTCGATCAACGGCGTTTCGGCGCTGCACACCGACCTGATGAAGGTCACGGTGTTTGCCGACCTGCACAAGCTCTACCCCGACCGCATCAACAACAAGACCAACGGCATCACGCAGCGCCGCTGGCTGTTCCAGAGCAACCAGGGCCTGACCGCGCTGATCCGCGAAGCGATCGGCGACGGCTTCATGGATGATATCGAGAAGCTGAAGGATCTCGACAGTTTCGCCGGCGATGCAGGCTTTCGCGAGAAATTCGCGGCCGTCAAGCGCAGGAACAAGGAGCGCCTGGCCTCGATCGTCGCGGAGCGCCAGGGGATCCGGATCGACCCGTCGGCGCTGTTCGACATCCAGATCAAGCGCATCCACGAGTACAAGCGCCAGCTTCTGAACATCATCGAGGCGGTCGCGATCTATGACGAGATGCGGTCGCATCCCGAGCGGGACTGGATGCCACGCGTGAAATTCTTCGGCGGAAAGGCGGCGCCGAGCTACCACAATGCCAAGCTGATCATCAAGCTCGCCAATGATGTGGCCAAGGTGATCAACCGCGACCCGGCGGTGCGCGGCCTGCTCAAGATCGTCTTCGTGCCCAACTACAACGTCTCGATGGCGGAAATCATGGTGCCGGCCGCCGACCTGTCCGAGCAGATCTCGACGGCGGGCATGGAAGCGTCCGGCACGGGCAACATGAAGTTCGCGCTCAATGGCGCGCTGACCATCGGAACACTCGACGGTGCCAATGTCGAGATCAAGGAATGCGTCGGCGACGACAACATCTTCATCTTCGGCCTGACCGCCGACGAAGTTGCCGCGCGCCGCGCCAATGGCTACCAGCCACGCGAAGTCATCGAGGGCTCGCGCAACCTGTCCCAGGCGCTCGCGGCGATTTCGTCGGGCGTGTTCTCGCCCGACGACCCCGACCGCTACCGCAGCCTGATCGACGGTCTCTACGAACACGACTGGTTCCTCGTGGCCGGCGATTTCGACGCCTACGCAGCAGCGCAGCGCGAGGTCGACGCCACCTGGCGCAACAGCCCGGTCTGGTACGAAAAGGCGATCCACAACGTGGCGCGCATGGGGTGGTTCTCGTCCGACCGCACCATCCGCCAGTATGCGAAGGATATCTGGAACATTCCCGTGTGATCTGAATTGCAGGAAGGCTGCCGGAAGAGCAGCACGGCGACGTGGAGGAGAGCAGACCGAGAATGAAGAAGCCGCGCACGCCGGCCGCGACGAAGCAGCCCTTCGTCAGGACAGCCGAAAGCGACGTCAAGGCGATCGTCGCCGGCACACATGGCAACGCATTCTCGGTTCTCGGTATTCAGGGATCGGAAGGGGCGCTCGTCGCGCGCTGCTTCATACCGCACGCCGAGACCGTTTCGGCCCACGCGCTTGACGGGACGGCGCTGGGCGAACTGACCCGCCGCAACGATGCCGGCTTCTTCGAAGGCGCGATTGCGACAGCCGCGCGCGCACCGCTGAAATTTCTGGCGCGCAACGCCGGCGGCGAATGGTGGGTGACCGACGCCTATTCCTTTGGGCCCGTGCTCGGTCCGATGGACGACTACTACATCGCCGAAGGCTCGCATCTGAGGCTGTTCGACAAGTTCGGCGCCCATCTTATCGACCATGAAGGCGCATCGGGCATCCATTTCGCGGTATGGGCGCCCAATGCGCGCCGCGTCTCGGTGGTGGGCGACTTCAACGAATGGGACGGCCGCAGGCATCCCATGCGCAAGCGCCAGGACATCGGCATCTGGGAGATCTTCGTGCCCGATATCGGCGCGGGACGCTCCTACAAATTCGAGATCCTCGGGCCAAAGGGCCAGAAGCTGCCGCTGAAGGCCGACCCGTTTGCCTTTCGTTCGGAACTGCGGCCGGCCACGGCCTCGATCACCACCGCGCCGCTCGCCCATGAATGGGGCGACGAGGCGCACCGCAGCTTCTGGCGCAACGCCAATGCACGCCGCGAGCCGATGTCGATCTACGAAGTCCATGCCGGTTCGTGGCAAAGGCGCGACGACGGCACCTTCCTGTCCTGGGACGAGATGGGCGAGCGGCTGATTCCCTATATGGTCGACACGGGCTTCACCCATATCGAGTTCATGCCGATCACCGAGCATCCCTATGATCCGTCATGGGGCTACCAGACGACGGGGCTCTACGCGCCGACCGCGCGCTTCGGCGATCCGGTCGGCTTTGCCCGCTTCGTCGACGGGGCGCACAGGGCAGGGATCGGCGTCATTCTCGACTGGGTGCCCGCGCATTTTCCGGTCGACGAGCACGGTCTCGTCTGGTTCGACGGCACGGCGCTCTACGAGCACGCCGACCCGCGCAAGGGGTTTCACCCCGACTGGAACACCGCCATCTACAATTTCGGCAGACGCGAGGTGCTGTCCTTCCTCGTCAACAACGCACTCTACTGGGCGGAAAAATACCATCTCGACGGGCTGCGCGTCGATGCGGTGGCCTCGATGCTCTACCTCGACTACTCGCGCAAGGCGGGAGAGTGGATCCCGAACGAGAAGGGCGGCCGCGAGAACCTCGAGGCGGTCGATTTCCTGCAGCAGATGAACAAGGCGGTCTACGGCCACCATCCGGGCGTGGTGACGATCGCCGAGGAGTCCACGTCCTGGCCAAAGGTGTCGCAGCCCGTGCACGAGGGCGGCCTCGGCTTCGGCTTCAAGTGGAACATGGGCTTCATGCACGACACGCTGGAGTATTTCGCCAAGGAGCCGGTGCACAGGAAGCATCACCACAGCCAGATCACCTTCGGCCTCGTCTATGCCTTCAGCGAGAACTTCGTGCTGCCCTTGTCGCACGACGAAGTCGTGCATGGAAAAGGCACGTTGCTCACCAAGATGGCGGGCGACGACTGGCAGAAATTCGCGACGCTGCGGGCCTACTACGCCTTCATGTGGGGCTATCCCGGCAAGAAGCTGCTTTTCATGGGGCAGGAGTTTGCCCAGCGCGGCGAATGGAGCGAAGAGCGCGCCCTCGACTGGTATCTCCTCGACAAGCCCGAGCATCGCGGGGTTCGTTCACTCGTGCGCGACCTGAACCGCCTCTATCGCTCACGGCCAGCACTTCATGCGCGCGATTGCGAGCCGGAGGGCTTCGAGTGGCTGATCGTCGACGACAGCGCCAACTCGGTCTTCGCCTGGCTGCGCAAGGCGCCAGGCGCCAATCCGGTCGTCGTCGTCGCCAACTTCACGCCCGTGCCGCGCGACGACTATCGCATACCCGTGCCGACGGCCGGGCGCTGGCGCGAGATCATCAATTCGGACGCGTCGGAGTATGGCGGTTCGGGCAAGGGAAACGGCGGCGCGGTGCAGTCGACGCCGGATGGCGGGGGAGGATCCGCGATCACGATGCTCCTGCCGCCACTGGCAACGATCATGCTCGAGTTGGTTGACGAATAGAATAACCTCGGGAGGGAGCCATGGACGTCATCAAGAGAGACCAGCCGCTGGCGCGTGATGCGATGGCTTATGTGCTGGCGGGCGGTCGCGGAAGCCGGCTGAAGGAACTGACCGACCGGCGCGCAAAGCCCGCGGTCTATTTCGGTGGCAAGACGCGCATCATCGACTTCGCGCTGTCGAATGCGCTGAACTCGGGCATTCGCCGCCTTGCGGTCGCCACCCAGTACAAGGCGCATTCGCTGATCCGCCACCTGCAGCGCGGCTGGAACTTCCTGCGGCCGGAGCGCAACGAGAGTTTCGACATCCTGCCGGCGAGCCAGCGCGTCTCGGAGACGCAGTGGTACGAGGGCACGGCCGACGCCGTCTACCAGAACATCGACATCATCGAGAGCTATGACCCGGAGTTCATGGTCATCCTGGCGGGCGATCACATCTACAAGATGGACTACGAACTGATGCTGCGCCAGCATGTCGATGCCGGTGCCGACGTGACCGTGGGCTGCCTGGAAGTGCCGCGCATGGAAGCGACGGGCTTCGGCGTCATGCATGTCGACGGCAAGGACAACATCATCTCCTTCATCGAGAAGCCCGCAGATCCGCCGGGCATTCCCGACAAGCCTGACTATGCGCTCGCCTCGATGGGCATCTACGTCTTCCGCACGAAATTCCTGATGGAGCAGTTGCGTCGCGACGCGGCCGATCCGTCGTCGAGCCGCGATTTCGGCAAGGACATCATTCCCCATATCGTCGAGCACGGGAAGGCGATCGCCCACCGTTTTGCCAAATCCTGCGTGCGGGCAACCTCCGAGAACGAGGCCTACTGGCGCGACGTCGGAACCATCGATGCCTATTGGGAAGCCAATATCGACCTGACCGACGTGACGCCGGAACTCGACCTCTACGACCGCGACTGGCCGATCTGGACCTATGCCGAACTGAAGCCGCCGGCAAAATTCGTGCATGACGAGGACGGCCGGCGCGGCATGGCGGTATCCTCGCTGGTGTCGGGCGACTGCATCATCTCCGGCGCCTCGCTGCGGCGCAGCCTGATCTTCACCGGGGCCCGGATCAACTCCTACTCGTCGCTGGACGAGGTGGTGATGCTGCCCGACTGCGTGATCGGCCGCAATGTGCGGCTCAGCCGCTGCGTGCTCGACCATGGTGTTGTCATTCCGGAAGGTCTGGTCATCGGCGAGGACCCGGTGCTCGACGGCAAGCGCTTCCGCGTTTCTGAAAAGGGCATCTGCCTGGTGACGCAGCCGATGATCGAACAGCTGGCGCTGTGACCGACATGTCTTTCGTTTCTCCACCTCGCCCGGCCTCCGCCCCGCGGGCACGATCCGGCAACGAGGGGCTTTGCCGATGAACGTGCTGGCCGTCACGCCGGAAATATTCCCGCTGGTCAAGACCGGCGGGCTGGCGGACGTGACCGGCGCGCTGCCGATTGCGCTGGCGCGCGAAGGCGTGGCGACCCGGACGCTGATCCCGGGCTATCCGATCGTCATGGCGGGCTTCAAGAAGAAGAAGGCGCTGCATCTCTACGCCGATCTGCAGGGCGGCAAGGCATCGATCCTTGCCGCGCGCATCGGCGACCTCGATCTCTTCGTGCTCGACGCGCCGCATCTCTTCGATCGCGCGGGCGGTCCCTATGGCGATGCGTCCGGCAAGGACTGGCCCGACAACTGGAAGCGTTTTGCCGCGCTGAGCCAGGCCGGCGCCGACATCGCCGCGGGCAGCGTGCCGGGCTACGTGCCGGATCTGGTGCATGTGCATGACTGGCAGGCGGCGCTGACGCTGGCCTATATGCGCTTCGGCAAGGCGGTCGGCGTGCCGTCGGTCATGACGGTGCACAACCTCGCCTTCCAGGGGCAGTTCGGCGCCGGAATATTTCCGCAGCTTGGACTGCCGCCCGAGGCCATGGCGCTCGACGGGGTCGAGTATTATGGCGGGGTCGGGTATCTGAAGGCAGGCCTGCAGGCGGCGTGGGCGGTGACGACGGTCAGCCCGACCTATGCGCAGGAGATCACCACGCCGCAGTTCGGCATGGGCCTCGACGGACTGATCACCATGCGCGCGGTCGACCTGCACGGCATTGTCAACGGCATCGACACCGACATCTGGGACCCCGAGACCGACCCCTATCTCGCGGCGAATTTTTCGCGCAGCGCCCTGAAGGGCAGGGCGGCCAACAGGCGGGCCGTGGAGGAGCGGTTCAACCTGGCCCAGGACAACAGCCTGATCGTCTGCGTGATCAGCCGGCTGACCTGGCAGAAGGGCATGGACCTGCTGGCGGGCGTGGTGGACGACATCGTCGCTGCCGGTGCGCGTCTTGCGGTGCTGGGCTCCGGCGATGCGGGGCTGGAGGGCGCTCTGCTTGCGGCCGCGGCGCGCCACAGGGGCCGCGTCGGCGTCGTCGTCGGCTATGACGAGGCGCTGTCGCACATCATGCAGGGTGGCTGCGACGCGATCGCGATTCCGTCCCGCTTCGAGCCCTGCGGCCTGACCCAGCTTTACGGCCTGCGCTATGGCTGCGTGCCGATCGTGGCGCGTACCGGCGGTCTCGCCGACACGGTAATCGACGCCAACGAGGCGGCGGTGTCCGCCGGCGTTGCCACCGGCTTCCTATTCGAACCGGAAAGCGGGCCCGTCCTGCTGCAGGCTGTCCGCCGCGCTGTCGCCGTCCACGCCGACCGCGGCGTCTGGACATCGCTGCAGAAGCAGGGGATGAAGTCGGACGTTTCGTGGGGCAGGAGCGCGCAGAAATACGCGCGGCTCTATCAGTCCCTGCTGGCAAAAAAGGTTGTCTGAGGCATGATCAGGATCGTCGAAACCACGCCCTATGGCGACCAGAAGCCGGGCACGTCCGGCCTGCGCAAGAAGGTGCCGGTCTTCCAGCAGACGAATTATGCCGAGAATTTCATCCAGTCGGTGTTCGACGCGCTGGAAGGCTTTGCCGGCAAGACGCTGGTGATCGGCGGCGACGGGCGCTACTTCAACCGAGAGGTGATCCAGATTGCCATGAAGATGGCCGCAGCCAACGGGTTCGGCCGCGTCATCGTCGGGCAGGGTGGCATATTGTCGACCCCGGCCGCCTCGAACGTGATCCGGAAATACAAGGCGTTCGGCGGTTTGATCCTGTCGGCCAGCCACAATGCCGGCGGGCCGAAGGAAGATTTCGGCATCAAGTACAACATCGGCAATGGCGGACCCGCCCCCGAGAAGATCACGGATGCGATCTTCGCGCGGTCGAAGACCATCGCGCAGTACCGTATCGCCGAGTTCGGCGACGTGGATATCGATACCGTGGGCGCGGTCACGGTGGAGGGCATGACGGTCGAGATCATCGATCCGGTCGCCGACTATGCGGAACTGATGGAGAGCCTGTTCGACTTTCCAGCCATCAAGGCGATGTTTGCCGGCGGCTTCCGCATGCGCTTCGACGCGATGCACGCCGTGACCGGCCCCTATGCCAAGGAGATCCTGGAGCGCCGGCTCGGCGCGCCCGACGGGACGGCCCGCAACTTCGTGCCGCTGACCGATTTCGGCGGGCATCATCCCGACCCGAATCTCGTCCACGCCAAGGACCTCTATGACGAGATGATGGGCGATGGCGCGCCGGATTTCGGCGCCGCCTCGGACGGCGACGGCGACCGTAACCTGATCATCGGCAAGGGCATCTTCATCACGCCGTCAGATTCGCTGGCGATGCTTGCCGCCAACGCGCATCTGGCGCCCGGCTACAAGGCAGGGCTAAAGGGCATCGCGCGCTCGATGCCGACCAGCGGGGCTGCTGACCGCGTCGCCGAGCGGCTGGGCGTCGGCATGTACGAGACGCCGACCGGCTGGAAGTTTTTTGGCAACCTGCTCGACGCCGGCATGGCGACGATCTGCGGCGAGGAGAGCGCGGGCACCGGTTCCGACCACGTGCGCGAGAAGGACGGGCTCTGGGCCGTGCTCTTGTGGCTCAACATCCTGGCGGTGCGCAAGGAGAGCGCAATCGAGATCGCCACGCAGCACTGGGCCAGCTATGGCCGCAACTATTATTCGCGGCACGATTACGAGGAGGTCGAGTCGGACGCGGCAAACACGCTGGTGACGCAGCTGCGCGCCAAGCTCCCGACCCTGCCTGGCACCACGCTGCGCGGCATGACGGTCGAGGCCGCCGACGATTTCGCCTATCACGATCCGGTCGACGGCTCGGTGAGCGAGCACCAGGGCATCCGCATCCTGTTTGCAGGCGGATCGCGCGTCGTGCTGCGCCTGTCGGGCACCGGCACCGCCGGGGCGACGCTCAGGCTCTATGTCGAGCGCTACGAAGCGGATCCGGCGCGGCTCGATCTCGAAACGCAGGAGGCGCTTGCCGATCTGATCGCAGCAGCCGACGACGTGGCCGGGATCCGCAGCCATACAGGCCGGGCAGAGCCGAGCGTGATTACATGATATTGGACAGAGAGCGAGTTACGCGCTATCGTTACATGTAACGAAGGGAGCGTATCATGAACGCCTCGTTCAAGCCCAAGACTTCAGCCGATCGCGTTCGCGAGTTCCGTGCCCGTCAGCGCAGCAAGGGCCTGAAGCTTGTCCAGTTCTGGCTGCCGGATGTCAAGTCCGAGGCTTTTCGGAAAGAAGCGCGTCGCCAGTCCCTGCTCGTTTCTCGAAGCCCGCACGAGAAGGATGATCAAGCCTTTATCGATTCGGTCTCTGCGATCTGGCAGGATGACGAGTGAGGCGAGGCGAAATCTGGACCTTGGCAGGCGGAGCCGAATATGCCGGAAAGCCAAGACCTGCCGTGATTGTCCAGGAGGACGCTTTCCACGCAACGGGTTCTGTCGTTGTCTGCGGTTTCACCACCAAGGAGACTGACGCCCCATTGTACCGAATTCCGGTCGATCCATCGCAGCAGAACGGCCTTCGGGAACCATCACGCATCATGATTGACAAAATCGCCGGAGTGCCACGCGAGAAATTGGGAGAACGCATCGGTGTGCTCGAACCGGAACACCTCTCTGGCCTTGAGAGGGCATTGCTTGTCTTCTTGGGCTTGGCGCGCCAGATCAGCGATGATTAGAGGCGGAGACCGGTCTGACAGGTTTAGTGATGATCGGTCCCAAGGCAGCGGGTCTGCCATCTCTCGAATAAGCTGAGCGCGATGACATCGTTGCGAGATGGCCCCCTCGGCGCCACCGTCCTCGCTGGCGGCACGCGATTTGCCGTCTGGTCGGGTGCGGCGAGCCGGATGTGGGTCAGCCTATTCGGCCATGACGGCGCGGCCGAGACCGATCGCATTGAACTGCAGCCCCAGGGCGACGGCGTTTTTGCGGCGCTGGTGCAGGGAGCTGGCGCGGGAACCCGCTACGGCTTTCGCGCCGACGGCCCCTATGCACCCGAAGACGGCTTGTGGTTCGATCCCGACAAGCTCCTGACCGATCCCTATGCCATCGCGATCGACCGCGCCTACGTCTTCGACGGGCGCCTGTCGGCGCGCAGGGGCGAGGGCGCCGATACGGCGCCGCTGATGCCAAAGGGCATCGTCACCGTGCTGCCGCCACCGGTGCGCGCGACACGGCCGCTCTTCAGGCCGGGGGGGCTGATCTACGAGGTACAGGTCCGCGCCTTCACCATGCTTCATCCCGATATCCCCGATGATTTGCGCGGCACGATCGCGGCACTCGCCCATCCCGCGGTCATCCAGCATCTCCTGAAGATCGGCGTGTCGGCCGTCGAACTGATGCCGGTGACGGCGTGGATCGACGAGCGCCATCTCGGGCCGCTCGGCCTCACCAATTTCTGGGGCTACAATCCCGTGTCCTTCATGGCGCTCGACCCGCGCCTGGCGCCGGGCGGTCTTGCCGAGTTGCGCGAAACGGCGGCGGCGCTGCGCAAGGCGGGCATCGGCGTCATCCTGGACCTCGTCTTCAACCACACCGGCGAGAGCGACGAACTCGGCCCGACCCTGTCGCTGCGCGGGCTCGACGGCCGCACCTATTTCAGCCACGCGGCCGATGCACCCGGGAGGCTGGTCAACGACACAGGCACCGGCAACACGATTGCCTGCGACCAGCCGGTCGTGCGCGAACTCGTGCTGGACAGCCTGCGCCATTTCGTGCGCAACGCAGGCGTCGACGGGTTCCGCTTCGACCTCGCGCCGGTGCTCGGCCGCACGCGCGATGGCTTTGATCCGCACGCCCAGCTGCTGAGCGCCATGCGCGCCGATCCGGTGCTGGCCGACCGCGTGCTGATCGCCGAACCCTGGGACATCGGGCCGGGCGGCTATCAGCTCGGGCGCTTTGCGCCGCCGTTCCTGGAATGGAACGACCGCTACCGCGACGACATCAGGCGCTTCTGGCGCGGCGACCGCTCCATGGTGGGCGCGCTGGCCACGCGGCTTGCCGGCTCGTTCGACGTGTTCGACGGCGCGGCGACACGCACGGTCAATTTCCTCGCCGCCCATGACGGTTTTGCCCTGCACGACCTCGTGGCCTACGAGCGCAAGCACAACGAGGCCAATGGCGAGCAGAATCGCGACGGCCACAACGAGAACCTGTCCTGGAACAACGGCGTCGAGGGCGAGACGGACGATCCCGCGGTCTTGGCCCAGCGCAGCCGCGACCTGCGCGCCATGCTGACGACGCTGTTTCTCTCGCGCGGCAGCCTGATGCTGACGGCGGGCGACGAATTCGGCCGCACGCAGCATGGCAACAACAATGCCTATGCGCAGGACAATCCCGCCTTCTGGCTCGACTGGAGCGGCCGGGACAGGGATCTCGAGGATTTCGTCGCGGCACTCGCCGCGCTGCGGGCCGAAAAGCCCGCGCTGGCCGAAGTTTCAGGCCTGACCGGCGCGGCAGCGCCCGGCGCCATCTTTCCCGATGTCGCCTGGCTGACCGAGGCCGGCACGACGATGGGCGAGGACGACTGGAGCGAGCCGGACCGCCATCGCCTGGTGATGCTCTTGGCAACAACCGGCGACCGCAGGGTGGCAGTCGCGGTGAACGGCGACCGCCGGGCCTCGGTCTTCACCTTGCCCGAGCGTGCCGGCTTTGTCTGGACAGCGGCGCTGCCGGGTGTCACCGATCCGAAGCGCCCGCGACTCGTGCCCGGCCGCACCATTTCAGTCTATCTGGAGACGACGACATGACGGCGACGACGGCGTGGTGGCGGGGCGGGGTGATCTACCAGGTCTATCCGCGGTCCTATCAGGACAGCACGGGTGACGGCAGCGGCGACCTCAGGGGCATCACGCGGCGCCTGCCGCATATCGCGTCGCTGGGCGCGGATGCCGTCTGGCTCTCGCCCTTCTTCAAGTCCCCCATGGCCGACATGGGCTACGACGTCTCGGACTACTGCGCCGTGGATCCGATGTTCGGCTCGATGGAGGATTTCGACGACCTCGTCGCCGAGGCACATCGGCTCGGCCTCAAGATAATCATCGACCAGGTCCTGTCGCATACGTCGGACCAGCACGCCTGGTTTGCCGAAAGCCGCTCGAGCCGCGCCAACCGCAAGGCGGACTGGTATGTCTGGGCCGACGCCAAGCCCGACGGCACGGCACCCAACAACTGGCTGTCGATCTTCGGAGGGCCCGCCTGGGAGTGGGACACGGTCCGCAAGCAGTACTACCTCCACAATTTCCTCGCGTCGCAGCCGGACCTGAACTTCCATTCGCCGGCCGTGCAGGACGCGCTTCTGGAGACGGTGCGCTTCTGGCTCGACCGCGGCGTCGACGGTTTCCGCCTGGATACGGTCAACTTCTACGTCCACGACGCCAGGCTGCGCGACAATCCGCCGATGCCGAGCGGCGTCGCCAGCGACATTCCCGACACCAATCCCTATGGCTACCAGGACCATATCTTCGACAAGACGCAGCCCGAGAACATCACTTTCCTGCGCCGCTTTCGGTCGCTGCTGGATGAGTATGACGACCGCGCATCCGTCGGCGAGGTGGGCGATGGCAACCGTTCGCTGAAGACCGTCGCGGCCTATACGGCGGGCGGCGACCTCCTGCACATGTGCTACACCTTCGATCTGCTCAGCCCCGACTTCTCGGCGGCGCATGTGAGGAAGTCGATCGCCGATTTCGAGGCGGCGGTGGTAGACGGCTGGATCTGCTGGGCGTTTTCCAACCACGACGTGATGCGCCACGCCACCCGCTGGACCGCCCCGGGCAACGCGACGGACCCGGTCGCCCATTTCGCCATCGGCCTGCTGGCCTGCCTGCGCGGCACGATCTGCATCTACCAGGGCGAGGAACTGGGGTTGGGCGAGGCTGAACTGGCCTTCGAGGATCTGCGCGATCCCTACGGCATACGGTTCTGGCCGGGCTTCAAGGGGCGCGACGGGTGTCGCACGCCGATGCCATGGGAGGCCGAAAAACCGGCAGCCGGCTTCACCACCGGCAGGCCATGGCTGCCTGTCCCGGAAGACCATGGCCAGCGTGCCGTCGACCGGCAGATCGGTGTGCCTTCCTCGGTTCTCGAACACTATCGGCAGGTCCTCACCTTCCGCGCACAGCAGCCGCCGCTGCTCTCCGGCACGATCAGGCTGCTGGAGACCGGCATCAACGTGCTGGCGTTCCTGCGCGAGGCCGGAAACGAGACGCTGATCTGCGCCTTCAACTTCTCGGACGGCGAGGCTGCAGACGTCGATACCGCCGAAATCGGCCTGATCGAGGCGATCGGATTTCCGGGATCCGATGGGCTCATCGCGAAGGGTGCAATCTCGCTTCCGCCGCTGGGGTGCTTCGTCGGCCGGGTCGGCTGAATGGCGGTTCCGGGGGCTGCCGGCGCCGATGCGAAGCAGGTTCGCCGGTACCTTTGCGTCAGTATAGGCGGTGTTGATATGCGGGATGTGGCTGGATAGTCTTAGCCCAGAGCGACGGAGAGACATGTCCGTCGAACGACGTGACGAAGCCGCCGGGAAGACGACTTCGACCAATGCGCGCATCCAAGTCGTTGCCGAGCGGCCGCGACCAACCGGGAGAACGGAAGATGTTCAAAAACCTCTTGAAGGCGACTGTGTTCAGCGTCGGGCTTCTGACGATCAATGGCGCTGTGATCGCGCCGGCCATGTCGGAAGTCGTCTACAATCGCGGCAACTCGGCCGATCCTGAATCGCTCGATCCGCACAAGACCTCGACGGTCTACGAGGCGCATATACTGCGCGACCTCTACGAGGGCCTGGTGATGCAGGACAAGAACGCCGAACTCATCCCCGGCGCGGCGGAAAGCTGGAACGTCTCTGACGACGGCACCGTCTACACCTTCAAGCTGCGCGCCAACGGCGTCTGGTCGGACGGCAGCCCGGTCACCGCCGAGGACTTCGTCTACGCCTTCCGCAGGCTCGAAGACCCGGCCACCGGCGCCGAATATGCCTCGATGCTCTACGTGGTGAAGAATGGCGAAGAGGTGAATACGGGCAAGATGAAGCCAGAGGAACTCGCCGTGAAGGCGATCGACCCGCTGACCTTCGAGGTGACGCTGAAGTCGCCGACGCCGTACTTCCTCGAAATGCTGACCCATCAGTCGACCTATCCGGTCAACAAGGCCGCCATCGACAAGCTCGGAGCGGACTGGATCAAGGCCGGAAACCTCGTCTCGAACGGTGCATACACGCTGACCGAGTTCACCCCGAACGACCACATCAAGCTGACCAAGAACCCGAAGTTCCACGACGCGGCGAACGTCAAGATCGATGTCGTGAACTACTACCCGACGGAAGATCGCTCGACTGCCATCAAGCGCTTCGAGGCAGGCGAACTCGACAGCAACGACGACATTCCGACTGAACAGCTCGCCGATCTGAAGACCAAGTTTGGCGATCAGCTGCGCATCGGGCCGTATCTCGGCACCTACTACTTCGCCATCAAGACGGACAAGGCGCCGTGGGACAATGTCGAGCTGCGCAACGCCATCTCCATGGCGATCGACCGCGACTTCCTGGCGGAAAAGGTCTGGCAGAACTCGATGCTGCCCGGCTATTCGATGGTGCCTCCCGGCATCACGGGCTACACGCCGGCGCTCGCCAAGTTTGCCGACATGTCGCAGATCGACCGCGAGGACGAGGCCAAGAAGGTGTTCGAAAAGCTCGGCTACAGCGCCGACAAGCCGCTGAAGATGGAAATCCGCTACAACACCTCCGAGAACCACAAGAACACCGCCGTCGCCATCCAGGAACAGCTGAAGCCGCTCGGCGTGGAGGTGAGCCTCGTCAACACCGACACCAAGACGCATTACGGCCTGCTGGAGCAGAAGGGTGACTACGACGTCGCGCGCGCCGGCTGGATCGCCGACTACAAGGACCCGGAAAGCTTCCTCGGCATTTCGCGCAAGGCATCGGGCAACAACTATTCGAACTATGACAGCGCCGGCTTCGAGGCGGCGATGGAAACCGCGGCTGCCGCGGGCGGCAAGCCCGAGGAGCGCATGAAGCACCTGGCCGATGCCGAGCGGCTGCTGGTCGACGAGGTCGGCAACATCCCGCTCCTCTACTACAGCTACAAGAATCTCGTTTCGCCCAAGATCAAGGGCTACGACGAGAACGTCATGGACGTCCATCCGACACGGTTCATCAGCAAGGACTGATCTGATCCCTGCCTCGATCGCAACCGCCGTATTCCCGACGGGATACGGCGGTTGCCGTGATCGGAAGATGTCTCGATGCTGACCTATGTCCTCCGTCGCCTTCTGACCGCGATACCCACGCTGTTCGTGATCGTCACGCTCGCGTTCTTCCTGATCCGCGTCGCGCCGGGCGGGCCCTTCAACCAGGAGCGCGGGCTCAGCCCAGAAATCAAGCGCAACCTGGAGGCGCAGTTCGGGCTCGGCGACCCGCTTTGGCTGCAGTACTGGAACTATCTGCGCAATCTCATGCATGGCAATTTCGGCCCGAGCTACAATCTCCCCGACTTTACGGTGGCCGAGCTGTTTGCGGCCGGACTGCCGATCTCCATACAGCTCGGCGCCACCGCGCTCGTGCTTGCGCTGCTGGTCGGCTCGTGCCTCGGCATCGTTGCGGCGCTCAACCAGAACAGGACGGGCGACTACACGGTCATCGCGGTCGCCACCGCCGGAAGCACCATCCCGACCTTCGTGATCGCGCCGGTCATCCAGCTCGTTTTTGGCCTGTCATGGAACCTGCTGCCGGTCGGCGGCTGGAACGACGGCGCCTTGCTCAACAGGATCGGCCCGGTCATCACGCTGGCCCTGCCGCAGATCGCCATCGTCGCGCGGCTGATGCGCGGCTCGATGATCGAGTCGCTGCGCTCCCACCACATCAGGACGGCGCGGTCGCTCGGCCTGTCCGAGTGGTCGGTGGTCGTCAAACATGCGCTGCGGGGCGCCGTGCTGCCGATCGTGTCCTATGCGGGACCCGCCGCCGCCGCGCTTCTGACCGGATCCATCATCGTGGAGACCATCTTTGCCATCCCCGGCGTCGGCCGCTACTTCGTCGACGCGGCGCTGAACCGGGACTACACGCTGGTGATGGGAACGGTCGTCGTCATCGCCATCTTCACCATCGTCTTCAACCTGATCGTCGACATCCTCTACGCCGTGGTCGATCCGCGGGTGCGCTATGACTGACGCAACGGTCGTCGCCACGCCCGTCGCCGGCCGCTCCTTCTGGGGCGACGCATGGGCGCGGCTGAAGGCCAACAGGGCCGCGATGTTCAGCCTGTACTATCTGGTGGCCATGGCGCTGGTCTGCGTGTTCGGCCCCTTCTTCGTGCCGCACCAGTACACGACGATCTATGGTGACTATGTGCGCACGCCGCCCAGCCTGTCCTCCTACCCCAAGGCAGACATGATCGAGACCGCGCTTGCCGACGCCGTCAAGCGCATGCGCGTCGACATCAGGGAATGGCGCCAGGACGGCGACCGCGTTTTTGTCACGGTGACGTCGTCAAAGAAGGTCGACGAGCGCAACGTCCGCTACCTCGATCGTTCCGACACGTTCGACGACGCCAAGGTCGAGGAAACGTCTGCCGACGGGCTGAGCATGGTCTTGAGCGCGTCAGTGAAGCGGCAGTATTTCCTGTTCGGCACCGACAATACGGGACGCGACCTCCTGTCGCGAACCCTGATGGCCGGCCGCATCTCGCTGGCGATCGGCCTGCTCGCCGGCGTGGTGGCGGTCGTGATCGGCGTGCTTTATGGCGCGACTGCCGGGTTTTTGGGCGGCAAGACGGACGAGGTGATGATGCGCATCGTCGACGTGCTCTACTCGCTGCCCTTCATCTTCTTCGTCATCATGCTGGTCGTGTTCTTCGGGCGCAACTTCGTGCTGATGTTCCTTGCGGTGGGCGCGGTGCTGTGGCTCGACATGGCGCGCATCGTGCGCGGACAGGCGCTGTCGATCCGACGACAGGAGTATGTCCAGGCCGCCGAGGCGATGGGCGTGTCGCGCATCGGCATCCTCAAGCGCCACATCGTGCCCAACCTGCTCGGCGTCGTGGTGATCTATATGACGCTGCTGGTGCCGCAAGTGATCATCCTGGAGAGCTTCCTGTCGTTTCTCGGGCTCGGCGTCCAGGAACCGATGACGAGCTGGGGGGTGCTGATTTCCACCGGCGCCAAGAACATCGGCTCGGCCAACTGGCTGCTGCTCTTCCCGGCCTTCTTCCTGGTGTCGACGCTGTTTGCACTGAATTTCGTCGGCGACGGCCTGCGCGACGCGCTCGACCCGAAGGACCGCTGAGGATGAAGGGCGCCGACACCATCCTGTCCGTCGAGAACCTGCGGGTCCGCTTCGACACGCTGGACGGCACGGTGGAGGCCGTGAAGGGCGTCAGCCTGCATATCGACGCGGGCGAGACGGTGGCGATCGTCGGCGAATCGGGATCGGGCAAGAGCCAGACCATGATGGCAGCGATGAAGCTGCTCGCCTCGAACGGAACAGCGACCGGCGTCGTCGACTATCGTGGAAAGAACCTGCTGGCGCTGAGCAAGGGCGCGCTGAACGGCATTCGCGGCAGCAGGATCAGCATGATCTTCCAGGAGCCGATGACCTCGCTCGACCCGCTCTACTCGATCGGCAGCCAGTTGGTGGAGCCCATCCGGCGGCATCGCGGGCTGAGCGGAAAGGCAGCGCGGCAGGAGGCGATCAGGCTCCTGCATCTGGTCCAGATTCCTGATCCCGAGCGGCGCTTCAAGGCCTATCCCTACGAGATGTCGGGCGGCCAGCGGCAGCGCGTGATGATCGCCATGGCGCTGGCCAACAAGCCCGACATCCTGATCGCCGACGAGCCCACCACGGCGCTCGATGTCACCGTGCAGGCACAGATCCTGACCCTGCTGGCCGATCTGCAGCGCGAGCTCGGCATGGCCATCGTCTTCATCACCCACGATCTCGGTATCGTCAGGCGGCTGGCCGACCGGGTCTATGTGATGCGCTCGGGCGAGGTCGTCGAGGAGGGCGCGACGGATGCGCTCTTCTCCGCGCCGCAGCATGACTACACAAGGATGCTGCTGGCCGCCGAACCGACCGGCAGGAAAGCAGCGCCCGCAGACGGCGCGCCAATTCTCCTGGAAGGACGCGACGTCGAGGTGACGTTCAGGATCGGCGGCGGATTCCTGGCCGGCCCGCCGATGATGCTGCGTGCCGTCGACAGGATTTCGATCGCACTGCGCGCGCAGCAGACCATCGGCATCGTCGGCGAATCGGGCTCGGGCAAGTCGACGCTCGGCCGGGCGCTTCTGCGCCTTCTGCCGAGCGAGGGTACCATCCGTTTCGGCCAGCTGGATATCTCGAAGGCGGACCGCGAAAAGATGCAGCCGCTGCGCCGGCAGTTGCAGCTCGTCTTCCAGGACCCTTTCGGCTCGCTGTCGCCGCGCATGACCATCGGCCAGGTCATCACCGAGGGGCTGCTGGTGCACGAGCCGTCGCTGTCCCATGCCGAGCGCGACCGGCGCGCAATCGAGGCGCTCGGCGAGGTCGGGCTCGACCCCAACATGCGCAACCGCTATGCCCACGAGTTCTCCGGCGGTCAGCGTCAGCGCATCGCGATTGCCCGCGCGATGATCCTGAAACCCAGCATCGTCGTGCTCGACGAACCCACCTCGGCGCTCGACCGCTCGGTCCAGAAGCAGATCGTCGACCTGCTGCGCGATCTTCAGGAGGCCCACCAGCTTTCATACCTGTTCATCAGCCATGACCTTGCCGTGGTGCGGGCCATGGCGGACTACATCATCGTGATGAAGCAGGGGAAGATCGTCGAGCAAGGGATGACGGACGACATCTTCGATCATCCGCAGGAAGACTATACGCGCACCCTGATGGAAGCCGCCGGCGATATCACGAAGTTCGCGACCAGCTCTCCCGCATGACCTCAACCGGCCTTCGGCCGTTCGCGCCGGAAGCTGAGCGCATCGAGCAGCGCCGTCTCGTCCTCCATGCCGGCATGGTGAAGGGCAAGGATGTCGAGGGCGATGTCGCGTGCCTCGGTCGAATCCGGGAGCGCGCCCCGGGTAGCGCACAGAGCGTCGAATACGCGCTGCAGCTTGGCCACCTCACCGGGCTTCAGCAACCCGCGATCGTAGATCGATTTGGGCATTGATTCCCCAGTCCATCAAGCGCGACGATGGGGCACAATGCGCCGACGGTCGGGATCGTTCCCCCTCGCTGCATCGGCGGCGAGCCCAGACGCAACCGGCGGCGGTATGTGAATTCGTAACCAAACGCCGAGGCCGGAAAGCGCGACATTGCGGCATACGTTGCGTTAGGTGTAGATATGCGCCGTGACGGGAACATTTGGCGCGCGCCTACGTTTCTCGCATGGAGTTAACCGAGAGAGGGTTTCTAGACATGAAGAAGATCTTGATTGTCGTGGTTGCGCTGGCAGCCGTCGCTGGCTGCAGCCAGACGGAACAGGGTGCGGCGATTGGCGGCCTCGGCGGCGCTGCGGTTGGTGCGGCGATTTCGGGTGACGCTGGCGGCGCGATCGTCGGCGGTCTGGCCGGCGCGACGGTCGGTGCCCTGATCGGCAACGCCAACGAGCCGGGCAAGTGCTATTATCGCGGCCGCAACGGCCGGCGCTATATCGCCAACTGCTGATAGCAGCCGGCAAGCCGCGGCAACGGGCCGACGGCAATCTGAACGAAACGGTCGCGCCCCTGCATGGGGCGTGGCCGTTTTCCTATATGGCGTGGCGCGCGCAAAGCGTTGCGTTACCGGGCCCGTTCAGGGCATACCCGTGTTCGGGTCCACGAAGCCGCTACCGGGCATGCCGGTGTTCGGATCCACGAGGCCGTTGCCGGGCGAGGGATAGTCGCCCTCGAAGCCTGGCTGGAACTTTGGCGCTGCAAAACCCGTGCCGGTGAAGACGATCCGCGCCGGGTTTCCGTTGGCGTAGGCGATGACGAAGCCGTTGTCGGGCAAGAGCTCCCTCAGAACACGGGCGAGATTGCACGGTTGCGTTTCCGGAGACCCGGCTCCTGCGGACGCTACTGCAGGAGCGCGGAGCGTATGATGAAGGCGATGGTGCCGATCACCGCGATCCCCGCCAAATAGAGGCCGGCGAACCACAGCAGCCTGCGCATCAATGGTATCCGTCGCCGGGATGCACCTTGCCGCGGAACACCCAGTAGGAATAGGCGGTGTAGGCGAGAATCATCGGGATCAGGACGACTGCGCCGACCAGCAGGAAGAGCAGCGAGCTATCAGGCGCGGCGGCTTCCGCGATGGTCAGTGAGGGTGGCACGAGGTTGGGGTAGAAGCTCACGCCGAGCCCGGCATAGGACAGGACAAAGATTGCCACCGTCGCCAGAAACGGCCGCAGATGGTCGTGATTGCGCAGGCCGCTCCACAATTGCCAGACGGCAAGGGCAAGCAGGATCGGCACGACAGCGCTCCAGGCGCCGGAAGGCCAGCCGAACCAGCGGTCGAGATATTCGGGCCGCAGGAATGGCGTTGCGAGGCTGACGATGCCGATGAGGACGACCAGTGCCGCGCCGAGCGGCATGGCGAAGCGCTGGGCGCGCGAGAGCGTCTCGCCCTCCGTCTTCAGGATCAGCCAGGTTGCGCCAAGCGTCGCGTATCCGACCACCAGCGCCAGCGCCGTCAGCGCCGAGAAGGGCGTCAGCCAGTCCCAGTTGCCGCCGCCATAGGCGCGCCCGTCGACCGCGATGCCCTGGACCAGCGCGCCGAGCGCCATGCCCTGTGCAATGGCAGCGATGAGCGAGCCGCCCCAGAAGCCGAACTCCCAGAAGCCCTGCATCCGCTTCGTCCGGTGCACGAACTCGAAGGCGACGCCCCGGAAGATCAGGCCGAGCAGCATGGCGATGATCAACGGATAGAGGGCGGGCATGACGATGGCATAGGCCAGCGGAAAGACCGCAAACAGCCCGCCGCCGCCCAGCACGAGCCATGTTTCGTTGCCGTCCCAGACGGGCGCGATCGTGTTCATCGCCAGATGGCGCTCGTCGCGGTCCTTGAGGAAGGGAAACAGGATGCCGATGCCGAGGTCGAAGCCGTCGAGCAGCACATAGGCCAGGACGGCAAAGGCGATGAGGCCGGCCCAGATGAAGGGAAGATCGATCTCCATGGCCTATTCTCCCGCCGTGTGGTGCGGCGCGGTCGGGTTGGCGGCGACCGGCGTGATGCCCGCCGTCCGGGTTGGCCCGATCTCGTCGATGTCGATGCCGTCCTGCGGCCGCTTGCTCATCAGGCGCATCACGTAAAACGTGCCGGAGCCGAAGACGAAGAAGTAGACGACGATGAAGGCCAGCAACGACGCGCCGACCGCATCCGCCTGCAACGGTGCGGCGCTCTGGTCGGTGCGAAGCAGGCCGTAGACGGTGTAGGGCTGCCTGCCCACCTCGGTGGTGATCCAGCCGCAGAGGACGGCGAGAAAGCCCGAAGGTCCCATGGCCACCGCCGCGCGGTGCAGCCAGGGAGCGTCGTACAGATCACCCTTCCAGCGCGCCCAGGCCGACCATAGCCCGATCGCGAGCATGGCGAAGCCGACCGCGACCATGATGCGGAAGGTCCAGAAGATCATCGCCGATTTCGGGCGCTCGTTTTCCGGAAAGGCATCCAGTCCGAGCAGCGGCGTGTCGAGGCTGTGTGTCAGGATGAGCGATCCGAGGAGCGGGATTTCCACCTTGTAGCGCGTCTCGCCCGCGACATCGTCGGGCAGGCCGAACAGGATCAGCGGCGCACGTCCTTGCGGAAAGCTCTCGTAGTGACCTTCCATCGCCGCGATCTTGGCGGGCTGGTGTTCCAGCGTGTTGATCCCGTGCAGGTCGCCGGCAAATATCTGCAGCGGGGTCACGACCAGCGCCATCCACATCGACATGGAGAACATGATTCCCGCGGCTCGGCTTCCCGGCATGCGCAGGAGGTGCCAGGCGCCGACACCGCCGACCACGAAGGCGGTCGTCAGATAGGCCGCCAGCACCATGTGCACGAGGCGATAGGGGAAGGATGGGTTGAAGATGATTGCCCACCAGTCTTCGGGGACGAACTGGCCGACCTCGTTGATGCTGTAGCCTTGCGG
>LNFM01004390.1_pt1 | contig 26046 bp, 18 predicted proteins | sample 596031 | NCBI WGS metagenome assembly LNFM01 (sample SAMN04254537, study PRJNA301005) | activated carbon metagenome | isolation source: dual media filters at the Ann Arbor, Michigan drinking water treatment plant | place: USA: Ann Arbor | reverse complement strand
ACGCGTACGTGCTCTCGGCCGACGGGCGGTTCCTCTATACGGGGCACCCCGACGGCTCGGCCCACGTCTGGGAGACCGAGCAGGGGCACGAGCTGGAGGTCATGCAGGGGCACACGGAATCGATCGACATGGTCTCCTGCGCGCCCGACGGAGCGACGCTGCTCGTGAAGAGTAGCGACGGTACGGCCACGCTGTGGGACGTGTCGCTCGACCGTCACACCCACAGGGAGATCGCCGACCTCGCCGAGGGCAGCGACTGGACCTTTGCGGACGGCTCGCTGCGGCTCCGCCCACCCAAGAAGTAGTTCGCAACCAGAGCATGGGCGGCTGACCGACGGGCCATGCAAATCATGATCGGTCTGATGGCCCTGGCGCTCGCTACAAGCGGCATCGTGCAGGCACCCGCGAGGACGACGCTCCTGCCGACGGCGACGGTCCGAGCGACGGCCATGGTCGGGACTCGTCGCTAGAAGGGCCGCCCCCCCCGCAACCGCGTGGTGCGCGAAGCGCCGAAACCATCGCTTCTGGCCTTGGCGGTTCTCGGCGTCTTGGCGCACGCACGACCTCGGACCATGCTCCGGGATCAGTCGCGGCTGGACCACTCGAGCACGAGGCCGACGCCACCACCCAGTCGATCGCCCGCGCGGAACCCGACGCCGAGCGCAGCGCGGCTCGACTGGATGAACATGCGATCGAGCTGGAGCTCGGCGGTGGACCGGCCCGGGGTGAGCGGGCGACCGACCGTGCGGACGCGGTAGCGATCCTGCCAGACATAGCGGTCAGCCTCGAGATTGCGGATGCGACCGTAGGCGCCCCGCGCTTCGGTCCAATCGGCCCAGGCGCTGACGCGATCGAGGACGAGGAGGTGCTGCGCGGCCAGCGAGACGAACGCGAGGACGTTGCTCTGGTCGCCGCGCGGAACCTGCACCGTCGACGTCGCGGGTTGGCCAGGGCGCGGAGCGTAGATCGAACGGCCCGCGTTGTAGGTGACGAAGACCTCGGGCAGGAGCGCCGCGCTGCCGCTGAAGGCGACCGCGGGGTGTGACGGCGACCCGGTGAGGTGGAGCTCCTGGGCCACGTCGGCATCCGCGAAGTCGCGCGCGCTCTCGGGCGGTAGCGTCCGCTTGAACCGAAGATCGAGCTGGCCCGTCGGGTGTGCTCTCGAGACGGTGATGGTGCCGCGGACGAGCTCGTGGTCCTGAGCGAAGAGGTTGAGCACGCCCGACTCGAGCTCGAGAGCGCCGCTCGGCGTGACGCCGTCCGGGCCGAGCGAGATGACGAGGTCGCCGGTCGCGGTGACATCGAGGGGCCAGCGCGTGATCTTGATCGGCTGCGGGATGTGGACGCGGACATCGATGGGAGGCAGCGCCGGTATCGGCTCGCGGGCGGGAGTCGGGATGCGGCCCGGGGGATGCGCAGCGTCGACGAAGATGATGTCGCCGGAGACACTGGCGCGCTCGGGCTGATGCGCGCGGTCCTGGCGGTTCGGCGCCTCGAACGACGCCGACTCGACGGTGACGTCCACGGCGCGCGGCCGGGTGGTCAGGTCGGCCTCGACCCGGGCGCGCAGATCGAGGGCGCCGGTCGGAGCGTCAGTGAAGATCGGCGACGTTTTCCCGACGAGCAGCCAGTCCGTCGCCTCCAGGAGGAGCTCGGCCTTCTGCGGCTTCGTTCCGGCGAGGGTGACGAGTCCCGAGACCGAGAGCGTGCGATTCGCGAGCTGGCGATCGGACTCGTGAAGCTCGAGCTTGCTGAGCCGGATGCCCTCGGGGGCGCCGGCGATCTGGAGATCGATGTCGTGCCAGACGCGCGCGCTGTCGGGGATCGCCAGCGAGCCGTCACGCACGTCGAGAGTGCCTTCGACGACCGCGCGGTCGATGACGGATCCGGTCGGCGTCTGTGCGAGGCCGAGGTCGACCGTCATGGCCCACGCGAGCTTGCCGATGTCGGCGCCGCGCGCCCCGGGATCGAACGAGCCGAGCAGGGCAGGGAGCAGCGGCCAGAGCGGCGTCTCGGCGGCGGCGAACGTGGCCTTGATGTCCGTGCGGTCCGCCTTGTGCGTAACGTTGGCGATGATCGAGACCGCGCCGCGCTGATAGTCGATGTTCGCCTTCAGCTTCGTGGGAGTGCCCGTGACTCCGATGGTGGTCTCGCCCGTCGAGCCATCCGCCATCGCATAGCCCGTCCACGCGATCTGGCCGTCGAGCGTCAACGCATCGAGTGCCGCTGAACCCGCCGAGCCATCGGGGAGAAGACCGGTGACGCGGACCGTCGCGCCGACGGTGCCGCCGAGGGCCGCCACCTTCGGCGGGATCTGTGGCAGGGACGCGAGTGGCCGCTCGGCGACGGTGATCGTCTGGTCCAGCGTGATCTTGGGATCGAGCACAGGCGTGCGGCCGCGGAAGATCGACGGCAAGGACACCATCCCCGAGAGCTCGGCGGCGATGCCGTTCGCCTCGATGGTCCCAGTGGTGGTGGCGATGACTCGGCCGCGCGCGCCCGGCGTCAGGTCGGCGTGAAGCACGCCGCGCTGCGGGCCCTCGACGGCGATATCGACCGTACCGCGCGGCGCGGCGGGGGTGCCCGCGAGGTCAACCGTGATGCGCGCGGTGCCGTGTTCGCCGACGGGGAGCTTGGCGCGGACGCGCGGCGGCAGCAGCGTGACGAGCTCGGCGATGGGCCGCTCGGGAAGATCGGCGGTGACGCGCCATGGCCGCGTCGGAACCAACCCGCGCGCGTCGAGCGAGACCTTGGCCGTCACCGCGCCGACGTCGATGCCCGCCTGGCGGAGCTTCGCCGTCGTCGTGAAGACGCTGCCATCCGACGAGCCCTTTGCGCGCAGCGTGCCGCCGGGAAGCTCGATGGCGAGGTCGTAGCTCGCGGTGCGCGTGGTCTGCGTGTGACGTAGCGAGACGGTGCCACTCACCTTGCCATCGAGCGGGGGCCTGAGCCCGGCGAGTCGGGCCAGCGAGCCGATGTTCACGCCGCGCAGAGCGAGCGTCGTCGAGGCGCCGGCGAGCTCGCGCCGTTCGAGGATCGCACCACCGGTGATGGCCACGTTGCCGCCCGCGAACGGGATGCTGGTGGGGTCGAGCTCGAGGTCGATCGTGCCGTCGAGGTGGCCCTTGGCGTTGATCGCGACGTCGATCGCGGGCAACGGCGGGAGCCTCTGGGGAGTCGCGATGCCGGCGGCCGCGAGCACGCGAATCGCGTCATCGGGATCGCCCGCGACGGTCAGTCGGCCGGCGAGCACGAGATCGCGCGTGTCCGCGGCGGTGGTGATGACAGGCTCCGGCCCGCTCGGCGTGAGTGTACCGCTGGCCCCGATCTCGAAGCCGATGCCGCGGGCGCGCATGCGCTTCAGCTCGACCGTCCCCCGGTCGACGGCGACGCTCGCCTCGAGGCCATCGACCGCGACTTCGCCGATCGTCGTCGCGCCGACCTTCACATCGGCGTGCGACTGCGCGGTCGCGAAGGTGATGCCCTTGCCCGCGAGGTGGATCGCGATGTCCGTGGCCACCGTCGGCATCCGTGGACGCGGCGCGACGAGCAGGTCCTCACTCTTGCCCGTGCCGCTGAGGTGCAGGTCGTACTGGGGGAGCAGTCGGTCGGCAAGGTTCACGGTGCCGTCGAGCGCGAGCGTGGTCGTGCCCGTGGCGACCGTGCCGTGGACCGTGAGGGCTTCGATCGGCCCGACGAGCTTCGCGTCGGCCATCACGTCGGCCACCAGCAGCTTGCGGCTCAGCAGCGAGTCCAGCTTCCGCTGATCGATCCGCAATCCCTCGATCACGAGCGACTGCACGCCGCGGGGCTCGCGATCCACCAGGGCAAGGTGCGCTTCGATTCTCCGCGCCGAAGCGGCGGCGATCGACAGATCCTTCACCTCGATGTCGGTGCCCTCGGCGCCCCGCCGGATGCGGATCGGGCCGAGAGCGATGGGGACCACACGCGTCGCCTCCTCCTGCACGACCGTCATGGTCGCGGTCATCGCCGCGAGGTCGACGGCGAGCTCCTGCGCCCCGGGCTTCGCGAGCACGGTCCCGGTCACCGCGAGGTCGCTCACCGTGACGAACGTGCCGTCGCGGTGCTGGTAGCGGACCGTCCCCGCGACGGAGAGCTGCTTCACCGTGAGCGAGGCCATCGGCGCGCCCGTCGATGGCCTCATCAGCGTCGCCAGATTCGATCGGCCATCCGCACCCTCGACGAGCGCGATCTCGACCCCCGCGATGTCGATGCGTTCGACGATCGGCGTCCCGTCGAGCACGGAGCCGCGATCCACGACCGCGCTGACCGACTTCACGGCGAGCGCCTGCGTGCCCGATGCGTCCTTCACGACGACATCCCGGAGCTCTAGCGACGAGAACAGGAAGCCGTAGTCGAGCGAGCCGATCGACACGGAGCCGTTCACGCGTCCAGCGAGCCGCGCCTCGATCCGGCCGCGCACGAAGTTCTTGCCCCAGCCCGTATGCAGGAGCGCGAGCAAGACGGCGGCGAGCACGATCATGACGAGCACGAACCGCACGAGGTACCTCGCGATCCGGCGTGGCCACGAGCGCTGCCCAAGGGGAGCCGGATGGCGAGGCGGTTCGGTCGCGCGCTTCAAAACGCTTCTCCGATCCGGAGGAACCCCTGCACGCGGGACAGCGACAAGCCGGGGTCGCTCTCGTCGAGGATGCGGTAGCCGATGTCGATCGCGATCGGCACGTACCAGAGACGCACGCGGCCGCCGATGCCCGCCGCGAGGGCCACGCCCTGCGCGAACGGATCGAGAGCTTCGCCGGCGCCGCCGAGATCGAGAAACGCCACCGCGCCGACCTGCTTCCGATACGGCAGGAAGCGCAGCTCCGCGCTGGCCTCGACGAGGCTGCGCCCTCCGACCAGCACCTCGGAGCCCATGGCATCGACCGCAGCCGGCGCGAGTCGGTCACGGCCGTAGCCGCGGTTGCCATATGCACCACCGCCGAAGAGGCGTGGCCCGAGCGGCACGCCGGCCTCATCGGCGGCGAGGACCCAGCCCGTGCCGACGCGCAGGCCCACCGACACGCTCTGCCTGATGGGCACGAGCAGCCGCGCATCCGTCGTGAGCTGCAGCCAGCGGTGATCGCCCAGGGCCCCGCCGGGGGAGTACTGCCCGGTTGCTCCCACGAGCCAGCCTCGCGTGGCCTCGACGCGTTCATCGCGGTGGTCGATCACCGCGGAGCCCTGGAGCACTCCGCCGCGCGACTCCTCGGCGGTGAAGCTGCCTGCCGTCGAGCCGTCGAGCATCGGCAGATCGCGCGTCTGGCCCACGCGGAACAGCGCATCGAGCTCGAGCAGGACGCGCGGTGCGGGCACGGCGCGCAGGCCCGGGCCGACGGTGAGCTCGCGCAGCAGCGCGTCGGGGTACAGCGTGTCGCGCCAGCGGCCCGTGATGCGCCCATCGATGTGATCGCCGGGGTGCAAGTATTGAACGAGGCCGTTGCCGTAGAGGCCGCTCGCGATCTCTTCATCATCGAAGCGCCAGCCGTAGCCAACGCTACCCTCGAGCACGAGGTGATGCTGCGCCCCGAGAAGGTTCCTCAGCGTCACGCGCGCGCCGGTGAAGGCGTCGAAGCGATTCGGATCCGCCTCCACGCCGAGCTCCGCCCGCAGCTGCCGGCGTGGCGCCTCCGCGACCAGCACGCGTACCGACAGCTCTGTCGGCAGCCTACGGGGCACGAGCTCACCGTTGGCGTCGACTTGCTCGGGCGCGAAGCGACCACCGCTGTCAGGAAACTCGGGGAGGCGCGCGATATCGGCGTCGGTGACCACGGCCGCCGTCACGAACGCGCCCGTGTCGAGTAGTGCTAGCTCCGCCTTCTGCGCCCGCTCCGTCGAGAACGGCTCGCCCGCTTTCAGCCCCGCGCGCGCGAGCACCTCGTCAGCGGGGACCTGCGCGTTACCGACGACGCTGATCGATCCGATCGTGGTCTTCGGTCCGGCGTCGACGTAGTAGACCCACGCGACCCGCTTCGTCGAGCGATCGACGAAGGCCCGGCTGTACACGCGGGCATGGCCGTAGCCGTGCTCCTGGAGGTGCAGCGCGAGATGGAGGCGCTCCAGACGATACGGCTCCATCTGGATGTCGGAACCGGCGCCGAAGTGGATCATCGACCGCAGCTCGGCGGCTTCATGTTCGGGGGCGCCCCGGATCTCGACGGAGCCGATCGTGTACTTCGGCCCCTCGTGCACCTTCCACGTCACGCGGACACCCGTCTGGTTGGTGTTCCAGTCGAGGACGGGCGCCTCGACCTCCGCGTCGAAGCGGCCATTCCATGCGAGGAAGGACTGGAGGCGGCGGCGATCCTCGGCGAGCCGGTAGTCGTTGTACGTGCGCTCGGGGAACAGCAGGCTCTGCTTGCGGAGCCCGAGCAGGTTCATCACCGGCTTGTAAACCACGCTGGTGTCGCCGACCGGCTCGATCGAGACGCTCTCGACGCTGATCTTCGTCGCGCCCGGCACCGCCGGTAGCGTCACGCTCCGGCATGCCGCGAGCGCAGCGATGAGGACCAAGGCGCGCGCGAACACTGCCCCGCTAGTGTAGGGCTAAACTCTCGACGACGCCTCGCGCAGGACGGCGGCAGCGTCGGCGCCGGAGGCACAGCGCGTGTGTGCCACGATGAACCGCTTGAGGTCGGGCAATGCCGCCAATCGCTGGAGCTCGCCGCGAAATGCCACCTTGTCGTCGAGCATCATGAACTTGATGAGCCGCGACACCCGAGGGCCCGGTGCGGAGCCCAGGACGGTCGTGAGCAGCTTGCCGATCACCGTCGGCGGCTTCGGCATGTTGAACACGCAGTCGCACACGACGACCGTGGCGCCATCGTTCGAGTGGACGATCATCGCGCCCTCGAGATCCTTCACGCCGGGAAGCGCGCGCAGCGTCACGTCGGCGTCCGATGGGAACTCTTCGTAGGTGCCGTCGACCGCGACCACGTCCTCGATCTTCTGTCGCGAGCCCTTGGGCGCCCACACCTTCAGCTGCGGGTAGCGCGCCTTGTAGGCCGGTGCGTCGAGTCGGTGCCACCCGTTCGGGACGATCAGGTGTGTGGGCGTGCCGAGCGCCTCGAGCTTGGCTTGCTCCTCGTCGCGCATCGCGATCGCGTTGTGAATGACCAGCTCGCCATTCTTCCGGCGGGCGACCACCATGTTTCGCTCGAAGGGCAGGCCGGGAATCGCGCCCAGCACCCACCAGAGGTTCTCGGCGAGCTGCTCCAGCGGCCCGTGCTCGATGACCTTCCAGGTGGTGTTCGCCTGCCTTGCCATCGCTGGATCGTAGGGCAACCAAATCGACGTTACCGTGATACGTCATGTGGCGATGCGTCGCATCGATCGAACCGAGGGCCACGCCCGCGCGGCCCTTGCTATCGCTGGTCTGCTCGCGCTCACGAGCTGCAAGTTCGCCGTGCAGCACCCCGGCGTCACCACCGGCATCGTCGCGGGCACGATGAGCATGGGGACCTGCGAGCTCGCGAGCTCCGAACACGCGAAGTGCGCCGCCCTCTCGGGCGGGATCGGCCTCGGTCTCGCGCTCATCGCCGGCCTCGTCTACCTCGTGGCCGACCCCCACGCGGACGAGGCCGCCGCTGCGGGCCCGCCGCCGCCGCCGGTCGACTGGTCCAAGATCCCGGATACGACGCCCACGCCCGAGGCCCCGGCCCCCCCGCCGGCGGACAACCCCATGCCCGGCGATCCAGGCTCGGGGTCCGGCTCGGGTTCGTGATACGCACGCGGCATGGGTGACCCCATCGCCGACAGCCTCCTCGAGCACCGCGCCAAGTTCCCGGCGCTCGAGAAGTGCGTGCACCTCATCTCGCATTCCCTCGGTTGCGTGCCTGCGCAGGCGAAGGAGGACCTCGGCGAGTTCTTCGACCTGTGGCAGACGAAGTCGATCACGGCGTGGAGCGACTGGTTGCCCGAGGTCGACAAGGCCGCCGCGCGCATCAGCAAGATCATCTCCGCCCAGCCCGGCACGATGATCATGCAGCAGAACGTCTCGGGCGTCATGGCGACCCTCGCCTCGTGCTTCGAGTACACGCCGGAGCGGAACAAGGTCGTCTACGAGGCGCTCCAGTTCCCCACCGTTTCGTATGTCTGGCAGGCGGAAGCCCGCCGTGGCGCCGAGTGCGTGCTCGTGCCCTCCGCCGATGGGACGACGATCGACGCCGACGCGATGTGTGCCGCGATCGACGAGCGCACGGTGTGCGTCCCGATGTCCCACGTCGTGTTCTCGTCGGCGTACATCCAGGACGTCCGCAAGATCTGCGACAAGGCTCGCTCCGTCGGCGCGCACGTGATCCTCGACTGCTATCAGTCGGTCGGCACCGTGCCCTTCGATGTCACGGAGCTCGGCGTGTCGTTCGCGTGCGGCGGCTCGGTGAAGTATCTCTGTGGCGGTCCCGGTGCGGCGTGGCTCTACGTCCGCCCCGATCTCATCGAGCAGTTCTCCCCCCGCGTGACGGGCTGGTTCGGTAACGAGGCCCCGTTCGCGTTCACGATGCCCGCGCAGTCCTACGCCGACACTGTCTGGCGCTACATGGGCGGCACGCCGGCCATCGCCGCGCTGTACCAGTCGCGGGCCGGCCAGCAGATCATCGCCGACATCGGCATCCGCGCGATCCGCGAGAAGAGCCTCGTCATGACGCAGGCCTGCATCGACTGGGTCGACGAGCTCGGCTTCAAGCTCAACAGTCCGCGCGCCGAGGCGCAGCGCGGGGGCTCCGTGGTGTTCGACTTCGTCGGCGCCGCCGATATCTGCCGCGAGCTCAACCGCCGCGCGTTCTTCTGCGACCACCGCCCGAACGCCGGTATCCGCATCGCGCCGCACTTCTACACGAAGCGCGAGGAGCTCGACCTGTTCTTCGGCGAGCTGAAGAAGATCCGAAGCGGCACCGGACGCTAGCAATCCCGTCACATCTGCTGGCTAGCGTCGGCCGCCGATGACGACCAGGTTCACGCGGCGGACCTTCCTGCGGGGGGCCGCGACCGTCCCACTGGCGAAGTTCCTTCTCGGGTGCGGCGACGACAACAGCGGTGACGGCGGGCAGGTCGATGCAGGTATCGACGCGCCTGATGGTCCATCCCCGCCGATGGTGTTCGACCATGGCGTCGCGAGTGGCGATCCCACGCCCACGGCGTTGATCATCTGGACCCGCATCTCGCTCGCCAGCGCGCCGGTCGAGGTGATCTGGGAGCTGTCGACGGACGACTTCTCCACCATCGCGATGATGGGCACGGTCATGACGGATGCCGACCGCGACTACACGGTCAAGGTCGACGTCACGGGCCTGACGCCGGGCACCACCTATCAGTATCGCTTCAAGGCATCGGGAGAGACCTCGCGCGCTGGTCGCGCGAAGGTGCCGGTGATGGGCCCGCTCGACGCGATGAAGATCGGGGTGACGTCGTGTTCGAGCCTCGCGCATGGCTACTTTCACGCGTACCGCTCGCTCGCCGGCGAGGAGGTCGATGTCGTGCTGCACCTCGGCGACTACATCTACGAGTACGGCAATCTCGAGTACGGCGAGATCCGCATGTACGAGCCGCCGACGGAGATCCTCAGTCTGTCCGACTACCGGACTCGCTACGCGCAGTACCGGCGGGATGCGGATCTGCAGGAGGTCCATGCCCGCCACGCCTTCATCGTCGTGTGGGACGACCACGAGGTCGCCAACGACGCGAACGAGGATGGCGCCGAGAATCACATGCCCGGGACCGAGGGTTCCTACGCAGCGCGGCGGGCGGCCGCGTTCCAGGCGCACCGCGAGTGGATGCCAATCCGCGACGGCGAGCCCGGCAAGATCTACCGCAAGCTTGCGTTCGGGGACCTGGTCGATCTCTTCATGCTCGACACGCGTCACTTCGGTCGCGACATGCCCATCCCCAACATCGAAGATCCGAACCGGCAGCTCCTCGGAGCCGAGCAGGAGGAGTGGCTCGCTGCCGAGCTGCCGGCCTCGACGGCGGCCTGGAAGTTCATCGGACAGCAAGTCATGATGGGGCAGCTCCCGCTGCTCATGAACAACGACGCATGGGATGGCTACCCCGCCGCCCGTACGCGCTTCCTCGACCTGATCGAGACCTCGGACGTGGATGACGTGGTGGTGCTGACGGGGGACATCCACTCCTCCTGGGGCATGGATTTGACGCGCGACCCGCAGAACACGTCGACGTACGATCCGGCCACCGGCATGGGCAGTCTCGCCGTCGAGCTCGTGACCCCAGGAATCACGTCACCGGGGCTGCCCGATGCAATCGCCCCCGATCTCAACCTCGAGATCTTGTCGATGAACCGCCACATGAAGCATGTCGACGTCGCCCTGCGCGGATACATGTGCTCGACGTGAATCGCACGCGCGTGCGCGCATCGTATCGCCACTGGAATGACCTCCAGATCATCGAGCCAACGTTCGTCGAAGGGACGGTGGGAGCGACGCTCGAAGTGCAGGCGGGCACCCCTCGCCTCATCAAGGTCAGCTGATCACGGTAGCTCGGCGAGACGTGGCAGAGCGCGGCGACGGCGGCGGCGTAGCGGCAGCACCGCGAGGAGGAGCGGCCAGGCGCCGGCCAGCGAACCACCGCCGCTGCACGTGCACGCGTAGAAGCTCGTGCGCTCGAAGAGCTCCCCGTCGGCGAAGCCGCTCAGGGTGACCGTCGTCTGGGCCCCGCCGATGGTGAACGGCAGCTCGGCGAGGTGCTGGCCGGGGGTGAACGGCGCGAAGCGCACCATGACGGTGTAGCGCTCGCCCGGAGCGAGCGTGACGGTCTCCATCGCGGGCTCGATGAGCCACGCGCGTGCCGGCCCCTGACGCGAGAGGACGCTCTCGACGCTCAGCGTCGTCGGCGCGCTGTCACAGTTCTCGAGGGTGATCAGCCGAGGCGCGCTCGTGGCATCCACGTCGATGACGGCGAAGTCGTGCGAGCGCGGCGAGACGGCGGTGCCATCGGCGATGTACTCGGCACGCAGGTCGAGGACGTAGGGCCCCACGTCGCCGAGCCAGGTGAACGTGCCCGCGAGGGAGCCACTGGTCTGAGTGGTGGTGATGCTGACGCTCTGCACCTGACCGACGGGGATCTGGGCGGGAAAGGTGACGTCGGGCGAGTACGTGCCGGCGAAGGGGCCCGTGATCATCGGCGCCATCATCTCGAATGGTGCCGTGCCGTCGTTCGTGAGGCGAATCGTGCCAGCGACCGGCGCCCCCTCGCAGGCCGTGCCGAGATCGAGCGCACCCGTCGGGTCGATCCGTCCTGACCTCTCGGTCACCCGTCCCTTCACGGGGACGTCGAGCGCGATGCCATCCACGGTGAACGTGAGCTTGGTCGTGTCGGCATAGTCCTCGGCCACGGACGGAGTCATCAGCAGCTTCACGAGAGCGACGCCACCCGGGGTGAGATCGCCGACCGGCATCGTCGTCAGCGCGAGCGTGCTGAGCGGCGCCGCCGAGACGATCTCGAAGTCGTCGAGCAGCACCGTCGCGGCGCCCGTGTTGCGCACCATCACCGTCAGCTCGACGGAGTTTGTATCCTTCAGCACGTCGCCAAAGCCGAGCTCGGACGGCTCCAGGCTGACCGACGCACTGGTGACGCTGCAGAGGACGTTCACCATCATCGTGTTCTGCGTGACCTGCGGCGACGACTGGATCGTCAGCGTCTCGAAGACCTCGTCGGGGACCGGGGACTTGCAGGTGACGGTGATGTCGGTGTTACCGGACGGCGTGTTCACGGCGACGCTGGGAACCGAGACCCGCTCCGGGTCGGTCGAGGTGATGCTCGCGCCCGCCATGGGGTTCGTACCGGTGTAGCGAAGGCGCAGGGTGCGCGTGCCACCGCTCAGCGGCACCGGGCCCATGTCGAGGTTGAACACGGGGCCGGCGGGGATGGTGACGTCGAGCGACTCGGTCGCGATGCCGTTGCCGCGGAGCATGACCGCGTAGCCCGACATGTTGGCGCCGGCGCCACCCGTGAACATGGCGATCGAGTCGAGCGGTCCAATCACGGGCGGCGTCAGGGTGACGCCGAGTTGCTTCGTTTCGAGCGGCTGCAAGACGCACGGAATGGGGCAGCCGGTGATCGTCCACTCGGGTAGGAGGCCAGTGATGGACAGAGGGACTTCGGTCGAGAGCAGGTTCGTCACGGTGATGACCGGCCCCGTGTTGCTCGGTGTCCCGACCACGACGTCGCCGACGTTCACCGTCAACGGAGACACGGTGAAGGCCTCGTTGTTCGAGTTCGCGAAGCAGGAGATGTTCTCCTCGTCGAAATCGACCGCCGGGTTCGAGCCTACGACGCGCAGACGCGCGGTGGCGGACCCCATGCCGCTGTAGATGCACCGCAGGCCGATCAGCTGCGGGTTGTTGGAGAGCGGCCGCGTCGTGTACTGGCAGCTGAGTCCGTTCGCCGAACAGAGATCGCCCACCATGTTCGCCATGAGCCTGAAGGCACCCGGCGGTGAGGGGTTCAGGATGAACGCCTCGGTCAGCTCGCCCGTGCCGACGATGCCGATGTCGTTCGCGATCGTGAAGTCATGGGGCTCCTCGCCGAGGATTTCGACCTGACCATCGGCGTACGCGATGGCCGCGGCCGTCGCCACGATCAGGATCGACAGCGCCCGGCGCGCCCAGACTCGTCGCCGTCGCCAGGTCATAGCCGCCCGATCACCCCGACCGTCGGCACGAGGATGCTCGTCTCGTAGAGGGCCTCGTCGACGCCGAAGAAGTATTCGAAGCCGATGTCGGCTTGCACGCTGAGATGCCCATTCAAATACAGCTCCAGGCCGCCCGCGCCGCGCAGGCCCGCCGCGATCTTCGTCGCCTCCATCGAGTCCTGGTAGACGAACGCGGGCACGCCGCCCGCGATGTACGGCCGGAAGAAGCCGGTGAGCAACCGGTACCGCAGACCGATGTATGCGCCGTTCACGTCGGAGCGCAGATACATGATGTCCGCTTCGATTCGATCGCGCGCGATCGCGATGCCCACTCCCCCCGCCGCACCACGCAGCTTGCCGTCGACGCGCAGCACGCCGAGCACGCCCGAGTGGATGTACTCTCGCTTCGGCACGAAGGCGACCAGATCGCCGCCGTCGCGGGTCTCGAACGTCGGCACGATCGCCGACACCTCGGGACCCGCGTACCCCGAGCGGACCCGGCGCTTGTTGCCCGTGCCGTCGGAGCCGTACTGCGTGCCGGTGGTGAGCCACGCATCCACGTGCTCGGGGGCTGCTGCCGTCGGCGGAGGAGCCGTCACCACGTCGGGCGGACCCACCGGCGTGACCGCCACGGGGGGTGGGGGGGCGACGACGGCGGCGACCTCCTTCAGCTCACCCTCGAAGCCGTTGACTGTCACCTCCGTCGTCTGCTCGCCATTGCGCGCGCGCAGGAGATGAAGTCCCGGCCGCACCCGCGTCTGCATCGACGTGCCAACAGCGATGAACGGTCCTGCATCGATCGACAGCTCGGTGCCCGGTGGCGCCACGCGAATGGTGAGGATCGTGAGCTGCTCGTCGAGCTTGAGCAGGATCTCCTTCACCTCGGCCACGCGTTCGGGACCCGTCGCGGGGTCGAGTAGATACCGCTGGTACGTGTTCGCCGCGTCCGCGAGCCGCCCCATGTCGCGCAGCGTCGACGCGATGTTCAGCAAGATCTTCGGGCTCGGAAACGTCGCGTACGCCTCGAGGAAGTTTGCGAGAGCCTGGTCATAGACCTCGGCGTCGAGCTGTCTCAGACCCTCGAGCATCAGCGCTTTCGCGAGCTCGCGCAGCTTCGGGTCCGTCACCGGAATCGCCGGGTCTTGCACGATCACAGCGAGGGAGCGCGCGAGCTGCCCGTCGTCCTGCTTCGTGGCGAGCGGCGGTGGCGCCGTCACCGGTTGGGCAGCGGCGGCGCGAGCCAGGAGGGCCGTCGCCACGAGTGCGGCGCGAGGTATCGTCACAGGTCGCGCTCCACGGGAGAGTGCTTCTTCGTGTGCGTCTCCGTCGGCAGCGCAGGCTTCACCAGCGCGGGCGCCGCGCGCTTGGTCGGGCGTGGCTTCGTTTCGACCGGTCCGGGTGCGGGGACCGGGACGTCGACCGGCGGTGCGGGCGTCGGTGCTGGCACCGGATCGAGCTTCGCCGGCACGGGCGCGGGCGGAGTCGTCACCATCTCGATGGTCGGCGGGGGAGGGGCGGGTGCGGGAGCCGGGGCATCGCCACGACCGCGGAGGGCGATCGCGGCCACCACGATCCCCGCGACGAGCACGGTGACGACGCCCGCGATCAGCGGCATCGACGCCTGGCGAGGTGGCGCCCCGGGGACCAGCGACGGCGCCGGGAGGGCGATCGCAGGCGGGCTCGAGGTCGCGTTCAGCACCGGCTCACTCGCGCGGAGTGGACGACGCGGCACGCGGGTCGCGATCGCATCGAGCCGCTCGACCACCACGCCCGCATCGGCCGGCCGCTGCTCGGGCTCCTTCGCGAGGAGCTGGAGCACGAGCTCCTCGAGCTCCGGCGTGACGCCGGCCACATGATCGCGCACGGGCCGCGGCTCCGTGAACATCTGCGCGACGATCACCTCACCCGGTGCGTCGCCCGGGAAGGGTGGGGCGCCGGTGAGGAGCTCGTAGAGGATGCAGCCCAGCGAGTAGAGGTCGGCGCGATGGTCGACGGCGTTTGCGGTGCGGGCCTGTTCGGGAGCCATGTAGAGCGGCGTGCCCATGAGGGCCCCGGTCTGCGTCTGGCCCTCGCCGGCGAGGAGAAGCTTCGCGATCCCGAAGTCGAGGACCTTCACGCGCTCGCTCGTGCCGTCGGGGACGAGGAAGACGTTGTCGGGCTTCAGGTCGCGATGGACGATGCTCTTGGCGTGAGCCGCCCGGAGCGCACCGGCAATGCAGCGCGCGACGGCCACGGCTTCGCCTTCGGAGAGCCGGGTGCGCTGCTGGAGTCGCTTCGCGAGCGTGACGCCCTCGAGCAGCTCCATGACGAGGTACGCGCGGCCCTCGGACGTGTAGCCGAAGTCGTAGACCTCGATGATGCCGGGGTGCTGGATCGCCGACGCGGCCTTGGCCTCGGTGAAGAAGCGCTGGACGACGTCCTCGTTGTGCGCGAGGTCGGAGCGGAGGAACTTGATCGCGGCCGGGCTATCGAGCAAGCGATGCGTCGCCCGATACACCGTCCCCATACCACCGTGCCCGAGCGCTGCGGTCACCCGGTAGTTACCGAGGACCGCCCCGAGCATCGATTGCCGGCGCGGCTCTGGGAGGCTCGCCATCATCCCGTGAATCCTCTAAGGATGCGACAGAAGAGGAGAATCCACAAGGCAGGTGTTACCGTCGGGGCGTGTGCAACATCCTCGCGACAGTTGGGGTCGCGGCGGTCGCCGTCCTCACGATTCCGAGCCCGGTGTGGGCCGATGATCCCGCAGCGCTTGAGGCCGCGGAGGCCAACCTCGAGCCGGTCGAGGCGCGTCGCGGCATGGTGTTCACCTTCGCCGTTGGGGGCGGCTTCACCTTGGGCCTGGGCCTGGACGACTCGACCGGCACGGGCGGGTCGGGCGTCCTGCGGGTGGGGCGCGTCGCGAGCCGGCGGGCCGTCGTCGGCATCGAGCTCGCCGCGGTGGCGCACTTCTCCGGCGTGGTCGTGCCGCCCCTCGATGATACGCCGACGACCGAGCGCTATCGCCGTGACTCCACGGCCGTCCTCGCGTTTGGCCAGTACTACGTGGGCCCGGTGCTCTGGCTGCGGGCCGGCGTGGGCCTGGGGCGGTATGCGGGCGATGCGCTGGAGGGGCTCTTCGAGAGCCGCGACCGGGTGCGCCTCGCCGCGCTCGCGGGATCGGCAGGAGCAGGACTCGATCTCATCCGGCTGAAGCGCTTCCGCGCCGGTGTCGAGATCATGAGCACCGGCTACCTCACACGCGACGGCGTCCTGTCCGCGAACGCCTTCATGCTCGATCTCACGATCGATTGACCGGTCAGGTCGGGTCGTCGTAGTCGCGCGACGCATCTGCGTCGAGATCGACGGTGGCCGTCGAGCCGGCCTGGATATCGGTGCGCACGAACATGCGGCCATCGCGCCAGCGCAGGAGCAGCGCGACCTGACATGCAGGCAGATCGTCGACGGAGAAGTGACCGTGCTCGACCTGGACGACGCGGCGCTCGCGGGCGATCTCGATGTCCATGCCGTCGAGACAGCGCGCGATCTCGATCTCGAGCGTGCCGTTGTCGACCTGCGCGAGCGTGCCTTCGAGGCGCCCGGTGCCCTTCAGCGCCAGCTTCACGTTCTTCGCCGGAGACGCGATCATCTCCGAGACCACCCCGCGCTCGGGCGCGGCCGCGGACACCTGATAGCGACCAGCCGGCAGCGCGTACACGCTCCAGCGGCCGTGCTCGTCGGTGCGCTCCTGCTGTCCGATGCCCCCCGGATCGAGCGGCATCAGGTCGACGTGCGTGAACGCGACCGGCTTGCCATCGTGATCGACCAAGATGCCTTCCAGGTCCGGCGTTCGGTTCGGCAACCGAAACACGACGTTCGAGAAGCGCGCGCCGTTCTTGCACGAGAAGCGCTGCGCGTCGGCGGGCGGCGCCTTCCAGGGCCAGGCGCGCAGCACGACCTCCTGCTCCGCGACAGTGGTGTAGCGGAACGTGCCATCGGCGGCGATGCGACCCACGGGGGCGAAGGCCGCCTCGCTCGGCGCATACTGTTCCTCGATCGCACCTTCGCCGGCGGGAGCGCCACTCGGAAGCACGACGCGGCCTGCGATGATGCAACCCTGCACGAGGGCGAGCGTCACCGTCACGTCGTCGAGAGGGCTGACGCGGACCCCGATCGGCTCGGCGAGGGCGGCAAACTTCGCGTGCGTCGCTTCGAGCACGTACCCCCCGCCGGGCAGCTTCAGCTCGAACGCGCCCTTCGCATCCGTCTCGGCGACGTCGGTGCCGAGCGTGGTCGAGACCGAGCGCCCGTAGTTACTCGCGCGTACGACCGCGCCTGCGATCGGCTTGCCTTCGCCGTCCACGACGGTGCCGCTGACGGTCCCGGCCTGCACGACCTCGAGGTCCACGGACCCGAGATTGCGGACGGCGGCAACGACAGGCATGCGGTCCGCGACGGGAACCCCGATGTCGTCCGCGCTCGGCTGGCCAGGAATGCGGATGCGGGGCGCGGTGCCGATCGAGAGCACGTGATCGCCGCGGGCGAAGGCGCGGTACACGCCGATGGGGACCTCGATGCTGTACGAGCCGTCGGCCGCCGACATCGTCGACGACTCCGCGCCCCCGACGGTCGCGAGCAAGACGACCTCGGCGCCAGGCACCCGCGTGCCCGTGGCGGAATCGATGACCGCGCCGCTCACGATGACCATACCCGGCAGCGATGGCGTCAGGGTCGGCGCGGGGTCACCGGCGGACGGCGCGACCGGGGTGCCCGACTTCGCGACGCGGCCGGCCTTGCCGAGCTTGTCCTTCACCGTGGGCTCGACGATTCGCACGTTGCTCGTGCGGCGTGGCTGCGACGACGGTGCGTCACCACGGAAGCGCCATATCCCGAGCCCGACCAGCCCCACCGCCAGCACTCCGAGCCCCCCGACGACGCGTTTGTTCATTCGACCTTCGCAAGACCAGCGTGACGCGAAAGTTATTTCTCGACCACCTCGATCACGACCGCCGTGATGTTGTCCTTACCGCCACGCTGGTTGGCGAGCCCGATGCAGGCATCGGCGCACTCCTCGAGCTGGCCCTCGCCGCAGAGGTCGTCGACCTCTTTGTCGCTGCTGAAATAGCCATGGAGCCCGTCGCTGCAGAGCAGGAAGCGGTCGCCCTTCGAGATGTCGATGTCGGCCGTGTCGACCTGGACGTAGTCCTTGTGACCGACGGCGCGGGTGATGACGTTCTTGCCGGCAGCCTTCTCGGCCTCGGCCTTCGTCATCATGCCGTGCTTGACCTTGTAGTTGATGAGGGTGTGGTCCTCGGTGAGCTGGAGCACCGACGAGTTGCGCACGCGATACACGCGGCTGTCACCGACGTGCACGGCGAAGGCGAGCCCCGCGCGTACGAGCAGCGCGGAGAGCGTCGTCGACATCCCCTTCTTCTCGGGGTCGAGCTCCGCCAGCCCGAACACCATGTAGCAAGCGCTCTTCACGCCACTCTCGAGGAGTCGCCGGATCTCCCAGACCTGCTCGGTGTCTCCCGCCTCGATCGCCGAGCCGAGCCGGTCGATCTCGCGCGTCGCGCCGAACACCCACATGCGGAGCTGCTCGACGGCCTCGCGACTGGCGATCTCGCCCTTGTTGTGGCCGCCGACGCCGTCGGCCACGACGTAGAAGCCACGCTCGTCGTCGCGGAAGAAGGCGTCCTCGTTGATCTGACGCTTCCGCCCCACGTCCGTCCGCGCGACCGATTCGAGCTTCAAGGAGCATCATCGTACCACCTTTGCTACGCTGTCTTCGATGAGTGAACGGCCGGCGCTGGGGGCAATCTTGCGCGAGCGATCGAGCGAGATCCTCGCGAGCTGGATCGTTCGCTTCGAGCGCTCGCCGCTCCGCTTTCGTCGCGCGACCAAGGCGGCCGCACATACGTCCCAGGTCGCCAACCTCGTCGAGACGCTCGTGGTCGGCTCCGCGGGTGGCGCCCAGGACCTGAAGATGGGCTCCCACGCCACCCGCGAGCTCGAGCGCAGCGCGGCGTTTCTCGGGGCGCAGTTCTCGAGCGAAGGTGCGACAGGGTACGACGTCGCCGCCATGCTCCTGGAGCTGAAGGATGTGATCGCCGAGATCGCACACGCCGACGATCAGGCGCCGCTGAGCCGGATGTTCGAATGGCTGACCGTGGTCGCGCTCGACGGGTTCGCGACCTCCGGCCTCCAGTCTCTGCGCGAGCGCCAGGCCGAACAGCTCGAGGTCGGCACGCCGGTCACCGAGATCTTGCCGCGGGTCCCAGCGGTGCTCCTCGTCGGTGCTCCGAGTGCCTCGCTCGTCGACAACTTGCTCGCACGGGCGTGGATGCTGGCGATCGGCACCGGAGCGCCGTGCCTCATCATCGACTGCGCTGGGCTCGCGGAACCGGGCGAGCGCGCATTCGAACAGGGCTATCAGAAGTTCTTGGAGCAGGCCGAAGGGGCCGCGATCCAGGTCCTGTTGTCGTCCGCGCGGCGAGGACTTCGCGAGCGCACGGCCGCCGCCACCACGGAGAAGGGCGTCCCGTTCCAGCACTTCGATCGGCTCGATACGGCGGTCGCCCATTCTCTCGACCGGGCCGGCCACTTATTGATGCGTCGGAGCTGACAGCACACTTCTTCACGTTGCGCACACGGCCCCCCAGGCGGGCGCGTGATCACTCGTGTTAAAGTGGTCGTAGCAGTGGGTGACTTTCCGGTCGGATTCGGCCGTTACCAACTCGTCGAGCGGCTCGCACTGGGCGGGATGGCCGAGGTGTTCCTCGCGACCGCCCCCGGTGAGCACGGCTTTCAGAAAAAGGTCGTCATCAAGCGGCTCCTGCCGCATCTCGTCGTCGACCCGACCTACAACGCGATGTTCATCGACGAGGCGAAGCTCACGGCGCGCCTGGTCCATCCGAAGATCGCCGCGACGCACGAGCTCGGCAAGGTCGACGATGCGCTCTACATCGCGATGGAGTACGTCGACGGCATCGACGTGCTCGCGCTCCTGCGCGAGTTCGCCGCGCGGCGTCGCAAGGTCGACCCCCAGCTCGCGGCCTGGATCGCCCACGAGGTGCTCGATGCCCTCGACTACGCGCACTCGCTGACGGAAGAGGACGGCCGCCGCCTCGGCGTGGTGCATCGCGACATCTCACCGTCGAACGTGCTGCTCTCGGTGCGCGGCGACGTGAAGCTGGTCGACTTCGGGATTGCCCGCGCTGTCGACCCGGACCGTGCTCACAAGAGCAAGTCGGGGACGCTCAAGGGCAAGTACGGATACATGTCGCCCGAGCAGGTCATCGAGCAGCCACTCGACGCGCGCAGCGACCTGTTCTCCGTCGGAGTCGTGCTCGCCGAGCTCCTCACCGGGCGCCGCCTGTTCGCGGCCGCGAACGAGCTCGATGTCTTGCTCATGGTGCGCGACGCGAAGCTCTCGCGCTTCGACAAGTACGGCGTGGGGATCGAGCCCAACCTCGCCGAGATCGTGCGCAAGGCGCTGAAGAAGCCCGTCGACGAGCGCTGGCAGTCGGCGGCCCAGTTCCGTGACGCGATCGGCGAGTGGCTCTTCGACAATCGCTTCCGCGTCACCCCGAAGGCGGTCGCCGACGTCGTCACCGAGCTGCGCGAGGCCGTCATCGCGCGCCGGACGAAGGCGGACGAGCCGGAGATCGCGGTGAGTCGCGCGCCCAGCGAGGACGCCGCGCCGCAGATCGTCGTCGAGGGCGAGACCAGCATGCCGGTCATCTCCCTCAGCTACGAGGGGCCGCCCGACAAGGCGGCGTCCGCGTCCGAACCTGTGGTGTCCGGTCGCCCGATCTCGGTCAGCGACCTCGCCGCCGCCGTTCCGCGCACCGTGACACCGGTGAAGTCCAGCGCGCGCGCCGAGACCGTGCCTGCACGTCCCGCCGGTATGGGCACGCCCGTGCAAGGCGTCCCGACGAAGCCGCCGGTCGTCGAGACCCGAAGGCAGTCCGAGCCGAAGCTCCGCGTCTCGACCGAGGAGCGCTCGCACCCCAAGTCCTATGATCCGGTGCGTCCGTCGTCGCTGCGTGCGGTCGAGGACTCGCCAAGTGGCGTGATCGAGGTGCCGATCGCCGACACCATCAGTGCGGCCGTCGAAGCCATCACACTCCCCGAGGTCGACCTCAGCGGTCGCACCGAGACCGTCGACGAGATCGGCGAGCGGCGCATCGCGCACGGTAGCGCCGATGCACCGAGCGAAGACTCGGCGATGCGGGCCTTCGAAGACCTCACGGAGCGTCCGCAGTCTCTGAAGAGCAGCATGCGTCCCGTGACCGAGGAGGAAGCGCTTCGCAAGAAGCCGCCGACCCCGCCCACGCTCGCCGACATCGCCGAGGCGCCCGATGACGCCGGTGACTTCTCTGTCACCTCGCCCCTCCGCGTGATGTTCCGTCTCATGACCGCCCGCGCCACCGGCCTGCTGGTGGTCGCCGTCGGTGGCATCAAGAAAGAGATCTACGTCCGCGACGGTCAGCCCGAGTACGTCTCGTCGAACGTCGCGAGCGAGCTCTTCGGCAACTACCTCGTCACGAAGGGCGTCCTCTCCGACGGCGAGCTGGCGATGGCCCTCGCGATGATGCCGCACTACGGCGGCAAGCTCGGCGACACCCTCGTGGGCCTGGGCCTGCTGAAGCCGCTCGAGGTCTTCCGTCACCTCACCCGCCAGGTCCGCACGAAGATCATCGACGTCTGCACCTGGAACAAGGGCTCCTTCGGCTGGTACGCCGGCCGCGAGAATCCGCGCGAAGCGTTTCCCCTCGACTTCAACGCCTTCGAGATCCTCGGCGCGGGCGGCATGGCGCTCTCCGACGATCACATCGATCTCTGGATCCAGAAGCAGGCGAACACGAAGCTCCGCGCCTCGCGCACGCGCCGCGTCGGCCCCGAGCGCTTCGAGGTGAAGGGCCTCGTGGACCTCTGCGACATGCTCGACGGCAAGCGCACCGTCGGCGACCTCGTCGACGTGCAGACCGACCGCGACAGCCGCCTCCGCACCGGCCGGATGCTCTGCCTCCTCGAGGCATGCGATCTGGCTCGCCCGGCGTGACCCGAAACGGGGTCAGACGCAACCTGCGCCGCTGCCCCGTCGGGGCACGGGCAATGCACGGGCCCATGTCATGTCGCGCACAACCATCGGTCTCGGTCTCCTCGGCGCCGCCGCGCTGGGCCTCCGAGCGGCAGTGAGACGGAGCCGCACGCTCGACGTGCGCGGTCGCGTCGTCGCGATCACGGGCGGTTCACGGGGCCTTGGCCTCGTGCTCGCGCGCGAGCTGGTCGCCCGGGGGGCCCGCGTGGCCATCTGTGCGCGCGATGGTCTCGAGCTGGAGCGCGCGAAGAACGATCTGGTGGCCCGTGGTGGCGACGTCCACGCCGGCATCTGCGACGTGTCGGACCGCGATGACGTGCTCGCGTTCGTGGCCGCGATCGAGGACGAGCTCGGTCCGATCGACGTGCTCATCAACAACGCGGGCGTGATCGATGTCGGTCCCCTCGAGCTCATGAGCGCCGACGACTTCGAGCGATCACTCGCGACGAACCTCCGGGGGCCACTGAATGCCGCGCTGGCGGTGCTGCCGCACATGCGCAAGCGCCAGCGGGGACGCATCGTGAACATCGCCTCCATCGGCGGGAAGATCGCGGTGCCGCACCTCGCGACCTATACGACGAGCAAGTTCGCGCTGGTCGGACTGTCGGAGGCGCTACGCGTCGAGTCCGCGAAGGACAACATCTACGTGACCACGGTCTGCCCGGGCCTCATGGCCACCGGCTCGCCTCGCCACGCCCAGTTCAAGGGCGAGCGGGACACCGAGTACACCTGGTTCTCTGTCGCCGACAGCTCTCGCCTGAGCTCGGTGTCGGCGGAGTCGGCGGCGAGGGCGATCATCCGGGCCTTCGAGCGCGGCCAGGCCGAGCTGGTGGTCGGCCCGCAGGCGAAGCTGATGGCCTTCATGCACGGCGTCGCGCCAAACCTCGTCGCGAACGTCATGGGGGTGGTGGCGCGCCTGCTCCCGGCGGGCTCGCCGTCGGCGCGGGCCTCGGCGCCGGGCTCGGACCTGTCGATCATGGTGGCCCCGGGCTGGGTGCGCCGCAGCGACGAGGCCGCCGCGAGTAACAACGAGCTCCCTCCGCGCCTCTAAGGACCATGGACAAGATCGTCATCGCCGGGGCGACCGGTTTCATCGGCCACGCCGTGTGCGAGCGCCTTGCCGCACGCCCCGCGCCGCTCGAGATCGTCGCGCTGACGCGCGGTCGCAAGGAAGCCAAGGGCGCGTGGTCGAAGCTCATCCCGTGCGACATGTTCTCGCTGAAGGACGTGGAGCAGGCGGTCCAGGGCGCGCGCTACGTCGCGTACCTGGTGCACTCGATGCTGCCGTCCGCGCGCCTCGTCCAGGGCAACTTCCAGGACCTCGACCTCATCTGCGCCGACAACATGGGCCGCGCCGCGAAGGCCGCCGGGGTCGAACAGATCATCTATCTCGGCGGCCTGATCCCGGCCGATGAAGCCAAGCTCTCGGAGCACCTCGAGAGTCGCCGCGAAGTCGAGCGTGCTCTCGGCGCTCATGGCGTCGCCGTCACCACCCTGCGCGCCGGCCTCGTGATCGGCCCGAACGGCTCGTCGTTCGAGATCCTCCGCCGCCTCGTCGCTCGCCTGCCCGTGATGATTCTCCCCGCGTGGAGCGAGCAGCACTGCCAGCCGATCGATCTCGGCACGGTCGCGGGCCTCGTCGACTACTGCGTTGGTCGCCCCGAGACCTTCAACCAGCAGTTCGACATCGGCGGTCCGGAGGTCCTGAAGTACCGCGAGCTCATGGAGGTCACCGCCGAGGAGGTCGTGGGCAAGAAGCGGCCATCACTCCGGGTCCCCTTCGTCGCGCGACGCATCTCGCGAGCGTGGGTGTCCACGGTGACGCGGGCTCCGTCGGCCCTCGTCGCGCCCCTCATCGATAGCCTGCGCCACGACATGATCTGCGGTGATCGCCGGCTCCAGGAGACAGCCAACCTGCCGGGCCTCGCCTTCCGCGAATCGGTTCACGCCACGCTCTACGCCGAGACGCGCAAGCATGAACCCCAGGCCTATCGTCCGGCGCCCGCCGTCAAGGTCACCGGCGTCCGCTCCGTGCAACGCATTCCGCTGCCGCTCGACCGCAACGCCGAGTGGGCCGCTCACGAGTACATGCGCTGGCTTCCGCGCGGCGCGTGGTGGGCCGGCATGTCGGTCGACGTCGACGACAATCGGCGTGCTCGCTTCTATCCCCTCGGCACCAAGCGGCACCTGCTGGAGCTGACCTTCTCGCCCGAGCGCTCCACGCCCGACCGTCAGCTCTTCTACGTGACCGGCGGCATGCTCGCGGCCAAGACCGAGCGCGGTCGCCTCGAGTTTCGCGAGACACCGGACGGCGAGCACCTGCTCACCGCCATTCATGACTTCCAGCCGAAGTTGCCGTGGGTGATCTATCGCTACACGCAGGCGCTCGTGCATCGCTGGGTCATGAACCGCTTCGGCGCGCATCTGAAGGCGATCGCTCGCGACATCGGCCCCGCGCCCAAGCCCCCCGCGCCGGAAGACTCACCGCACTTCCTGCACGAGCGTGATCAGTTGCTCGACCAGCGCCCGGCGCCCGTCGCCGACCACACGTAGCCGTCAGGGCAGCGTGTAGGTGAGGATTTCGATGCCCGCGTCGCTCGGCAGCATCTGGTAGATGACACCGTCGTCGTCGATCGACAGGGGACGCAGGGATTCGTCGGCCTCTGCGGGCGGCGGCAGCACGACCGATCCACGATCGCTGCCATCGTCCTGCGCGAGGCCGACCACGATGATGCGCTCGTCGACGAGGTCGTACGGCGGATCTGGCGATTCATTGGCGAGGTGGACGCCGAGGAAGATCCGGCCCTGCCGATCGGTGTCGAGGAGCACGATGCTGACGATCGGCGCGGGGAAGCGAATCGGGCGCTGCCAGACGAAGTCCGCCTTGTCGTTGAAGACGAGCACCTTCACGACGCCGGCGGCACGGTCACCGATCATCGCCTGCGCGGAGCCGGTGCCGTCGCGGAACGGGCGACCGGGGAGCGTGGGACGGTTGTCGAGCGGAAGCCCTCCCGGGCCCATGACCTGGACGGTCTCGGTGTGCTCGCGCTCGACATAGACGCCGGTGTCGTCGATGAACACGCCGGTCGCGCCGCCCGCCTCGTTCAGCGCGCCGCCGACGACGGGGACCTGACCGATCAGCGTTCCGTTCTCGTCGTACATGAGGACCTGGCCCTCGTGAACGCGGTCGAGCACGGCCACCCGGCCCTTATCGTCGACGGCCATGTCCTGCGCCGTGTCGGGGCCGATGGGGAACTCCTTGAGGGGCTTGCCGTCGGGGCCGAACTTGATGACGCGACCGTTCACCTGGTCGAGCACCATGACGCCATCCTTCGTGGCCACGAGCGCCATCGGACCCTCGGGGTTCGACTCGTTCGCCGCCCGCGCACCGACCTGACCGGCGTTGCTGCCCCAGCCCGCCTTGAAGTTCGCTTTCCCCGTCGCGGCTGCGGTGGCCTTGATATCGAGCTGCTTGCCGACCTGAGGCCGCACGGGCGTCGCCGTGCGAACGGTCGGTTGCTTGGCCCCCGAAACGGCCACTGGCCCGTCCGAGCGACGAGCCAGCGCGATGACGAGGATCGCAACGGCCGCGAGGGCGGCGACGATCCAGATCTTCTTCACGAGAGGAGCTTACACGCCCTTGCGGCGCAGACCCTTGTACGCCGAGCCGGCGGTACGGATGTTGTGGACGATGCCGTAGCTGCAGCCACGCGCCTCGTAGGCCCAGAACGAACCCCACGGATCGTTCTTGTCGTACATGACGATGTGGCCGGCGCCGCCCGAGCGGTAGTTGAGAGCGTCACCCGGCTGCAGCGTGGAGCGGCTCACCATCGTCCAGAGCGAGCTCGAGGTGGCGAAGGAGGCCGTCGAGTACGGGTGCTTGTTGCTGTCCATCGGCAGCGCGGGGGGGAGGAGCCACGTCTTGCCGATGAAGCCGGAGCAGTCGGCGCCGTAGCTGCCCGAGTGCGTGCAGTTCGGGCACGAGCCGTAGCAGGAGCCCTTCGGCGCGCCGTCCGCGAGGCGACCGCCACCCCAGTAGTACGAGAAGCCGACGGCCGCTGCGCCGATCGAGAGGAAGCTCGCGCGGGTGATGGACGTCGAGGCGAAGCCATCGCCACCTGTCGGGTCGGGGCCCGTCGGCGTGCCGCCCGTCGTGACCTCGCAGAGGTACTGACCCGACGAGTAACCGGTGCTGCCGTTCCAGGTGTTCTTCCCCCACGAGCCGGTGACCTCGAGGACCTGAACGGTCGAGCCCGACGGAATCGTCTTGAGGATCGCGTTCGAGGTCGACGGGCCGCTG
>LNFM01004389.1_pt1 | contig 26055 bp, 23 predicted proteins | sample 596031 | NCBI WGS metagenome assembly LNFM01 (sample SAMN04254537, study PRJNA301005) | activated carbon metagenome | isolation source: dual media filters at the Ann Arbor, Michigan drinking water treatment plant | place: USA: Ann Arbor | reverse complement strand
GGGCGCTGTCGTTACGTCATGCTTCGATCTTGCGGCAAACCCAAGGCGCTTTCAGGACCCCTGGGGACTCGCAACTGTTCTATCCGAGCGGGGGCTATATACCAATGCTCTCGCTCACCATTTGGTGGTCAGCCCTAACGTGTTCCAGGTGTCTTGCGCCGGTACAGGTGTTTTTGCGCCGGTAATCGGCCCGCTTGCGCCCCGGTTGCTCCAACCCCTAGAAGGGCTGCAGCCGAATGCGATCCGCAAAATATCGGGATTTATGACCGCACCGCCAAAACGAGCTTCAGGCCAGGATGGATTTTTCTGGAAAACCAAGACGTTGGAGGAGATGTCCAACGCCGAATGGGAAAGCCTGTGCGACGGCTGTGCGCGTTGCTGCCTGGAAAAGCTCGAGGACGAGGATACTGGCAAAATCTACTTCACCCATGTTTCCTGCAAGCTGCTCGATTCGGGACTATGCGCCTGCAAGGACTACCCGAACCGCTCCGACAAGGTTCCGGATTGCGTGCGGCTGACGCCGGAGAATGTCCGCACGCTGAACTGGCTGCCGCCGAGCTGCGGCTACAAGCTGGTCGCGGAGGGGCGCGATCTCTACTGGTGGCATCCGCTGATCTCGGGCGACCCGAACACCGTGCATGAAGCCGGCGTTTCCGTCCGCGGGCGGGTGCATGGCACCGAAGACGAGATCCCCGACGAGGATCTCGAAGATCATATCGTGCAATGGCCCGCGCTGTTGCCGAAGCGGGCGCGGCTGAAGAAGCGGCCGAAGGCCTGACCGAACACCTCGTTGTGCCGATCGATCACGGGAACGCGACGATGCCATCGCGGGATGCACCCATGCGCCGACGGTGCTGCCGCGAAGGCGATCTGCGCTCTATTGTGCAGCGCAAATGGCGATTCCATCTCGGCGGCTGCGGTCGCGCGGAACATTATTGCATCTGAAATGAACAAGTACGAACGGCAAGGGCGTCAGCCTGCCGACCAGACGACATTGCCCGATGACCTCGGGAGCGAGATGTCGCGCATCACGACCGAGGTGATCGATGTCGGCGATGCGCCGCCGATCGCGCCGCCGGCGCCGCTGACCCAAGACGAAGTCCGCACCATCCTGATGAGCCTGCTGCTGACGATGTTCCTGGCCGCGCTGGACCAGACCATCGTGGCGACGGCGCTGCCCACCATCGCGCGTCAATTCAACGACGTCAGCAATCTTTCCTGGGTGATTACGGCCTATCTGCTGGCGTCGACCGCAGTCGCGCCGGTGTTCGGCACGCTGAGCGACATCTATGGCCGCCGCGCCATGATCACCGTATCGCTTGTCCTGTTCACGGTCGGCTCGATCTTGTGCGCCGTAGCACCCAACATGACAGTGCTGATTGTCGCGCGCGGCCTGCAGGGGCTCGGCGGCGGCGGCATCATGCCGGTGGTGCAGACCGTGATCTCCGACGTGGTCTCACCGCGCGAGCGCGGCAAGTATCAGGCCTATTTCAGCGGCGTCTGGATGGCTGCGGGATTGCTGGGGCCAGTCCTTGGCGGCGTGTTCGCCGAGCATCTGCACTGGTCGATGATCTTCTGGATCAACGTGCCGCTCGCCGTCGGCGCGCTGTTCCTGCTGCTGCCCAAGATGGGCAAGATCCCGGTGTTCCATCGCCGGCGCAAAGTCGACTGGCTGGGCGGGGTGCTGCTGATGGCGTCTGCCGTCGGGATCATGCTGGTGCTGAGCTGGGGCGGCCATCGCTTCGCCTGGCTGTCGCCTGCCATCATGGCGATGATCGGCGCATCGGTTGCGCTGGCGCTGGCCTTCGTCTGGCATGCGCGCAATGCCGAGGAGCCGTTCCTGCCGCTGCCGCTGCTGGGCGGAACGGTGGTGCCTTACGCGGTCGTGGCCGGCGGCTGCGCGCTGGGCGCCATCACGGCGCTGACCGTGCATCTGCCGCTGTATTACGAGGTCGTCTACGGTCTCAGCGCCAGTGAAGCCGGGCTTGCGCTGATCCCGCTCGCGGCGGTCTCCACCTGCGGAGCGGCCATTGCCGGACGCACCATGGCGCGCGCCAAGCACTATAAGCGCGTCGCCATCGCGGGCACGTCCGCGGCCACGATCTTCGGGCTGGTGCTGAGCGTGACGACGCTGCCGCTGTGGGGCCTGCTGATCGTGCTGTCGCTGTTCGCGCTCGGGCTCGGCACCACGTTCCCGGTCAGCGTGGTCTCGCTGCAGAACTCGGTGGGCCGCGCGCAGATCGGCACCGTGACCGGCGCGATGAACTTCTTTCGCGCGCTGATGTCGTCGTTCATGGTCGCGGCCTTCAGTGCGATCCTGCTGATGGCGCTGGGGCCCGGCATCTCGCTTGGCGAACATCGGGGACCGGCGAATGCCATCCCGGTCGCCGACATGGTCAACGCGTTCCATTACGTGTTTGGCGCCGCCACCGCGCTGCTGGCCTGCGCCGCGCTCAGCATCATCCTGATGGAAGAACGGCCGCTCGCCGGCCCCTCGACCCCGGCGGAGATGGCGGAGTAATATGATACCTTTTTTCCGCCTTCTCCTACTTTGCGTGGGGTTGTTTTGCGCGTTTTTGTTTCGGACCCTCGTCAGGTCCCCGGCCTCGAGACCTCGGTCTCCTTGCTGGTGATGAACTCCAGCAGCACCGGGATGCCTTCCTTGGTCTTCTGAATGCCGCGCTTGATGGCGGGGATGATGTCTTCGGGCTTGGTCACCCGCTCGCCATGGCCGCCGAAGGCGCGCGCCATCGCGGCGTAGTCGCCGGAGATATCGGTCGAGCGGTATTTCTCGGTCGAGATCGGCATCACCTTCAGTTCGATCGCCATCGAGAAATTGTTCAACAGGATTGACATGATCGGGATGCGCTCGCGCACGGCGGTCTCGAAGTCCATGCCGGTGAAGCCGATCGCGGCGTCGCCCCAGACGTTGATGCAGAGCTTGTCGGGCTTGGCCAGCTTGGCGCCCATGGCAAGGCCGAGGCCGTAGCCGAGTTGCGTGGTCTTGCCCCAGCCGATATACGACAGCGGCTCGACCGACTTCCAGAACGGCGAGAGCTGGTCGCGCGGGCTGCCGGCATCGTGGGTGATGATGGTGTTCTCGATGTCGACGGTGTGCTGCAGATCCCACAACACGCGGTAGGGGTTCAGCGGCGCATCGTCATGCGTCAGCTTCGGCATCCATTTCGCCAGCCACTCCTTGTGCGAGGCCGCGATCTCGGCGGCCACCGCCGTCGCGTCGCGGTCCGAGGTGACGCTCCTGCCGATCTCCTCCAGCAAGGCGTCGAGCACCAGGCCGGCATCGCCGACCAGGCCGATCTTGGCCTCGACGTCCTTGTTGAGATGGTTCGGATCGAGCGTCGAATGGATGATGGTCTTGCCCTTCGGCATGGCGATGCCGAACGAGGTTTCGGTGAACGAGCAGCCGATGCCGAAGATCACGTCGGCTTCGCCGAGGAATTTCGGTACCGCCCGCGGCACCGCAAGGCCACCCGACCCCAGCGACAGCGGGTGCGTCTCGGGGAACGAAGACTTGCCGCCGAGGCTGGTCGTGACCGGGATGGCGAGACGCTCGGCCAGCCGCCTGAGCTGCGGCCAGGCCCTGGCGTAATGCACGCCCTGGCCGGCATAGATCACCGGCCGCTTGGCGCCCACGAGGAGGGCCGCGGCCTCCTTCACGTGGACTGGATCGGCGCCGTAACGGGTGCGCAGCACCGGCGTGTAGTTCAGGGGCTCCGGCACTTCCTCGTTCCACATGTCGGCCGGGATTTCGACGATGACCGGCCCGCCGCGGCCGTTCTTCAGCTTCGTGAATGCGCGCCGGAAGATGTTGCAGACTTCAGCCGCGATGTTGATCGGCTCGGAGGACTTCGAGAACGCCTTCATCGCCTGGCTGGAGTTGAAATTCGGATCGATGTTGGCAAGCCGGCGCGCATAGCCCATCGGCAGCACGAGAACGGGAACGGATTCGCCGTAGCACTGCGCCACGCCGCCCATCGCATTCTCCGCGCCGGGACCATGCTGCATGCAGAAGGCGCCGATCGACTGGCCCGACGTGACGCGCGAGATCGCGTCCGCCATGTGAACGCCGATGCGCTCCTGGCGCACCATCACCGGGCGGATATCGGCACTGGCGGCATATTCGATGAGGTGGTTGACCGGGTAGCCGCAAAGGATTTCGATCCCCTCGCGCTTCATGATTTCCGCGATGGCGGTGCCGAGCTTCATGACGGTCTCTCCCTCGATGCAGGCCCGGTTGATCCGGCCCCGTTTGTGACAGTAGGAACAGGATTTCTCAGCCCGGTAAAGCGCGGCCGGCGCGTGCGCGCGGAAGTGCTGCTATGCGTTTGGCCGCTTACAGTAACTTTCAGGTGAGCCGCGGCTGCAGGCCCCGGAGAATTATGTTGCTAAAGAAGCCTCTCCGGCGAACGAAAAGCGCTGGTTTAATCGGGCTCGATATTTTTGCGTTGCCAAAAAATCACAGGCGCGACTCAAGTAAGGTGGCTTCACCGCGTTGTCATCCAACGTACCCGATTTTGGATTAGGTAGGGCTGGGATGCAACGGCATGAATCTTGGGATAGGAGCCCTACTTAGTATGAAAACGGCGCGCACACTCATTCTCAGCTCGGCGGCAGGCTTGATTGCCCTGAGCGGCGGCGCACAGGCGGCCGACCTTCCGGTCAAGGCCAAGGCGGTAGAATATGTGAGGATCTGTTCGCTTTACGGCGCAGGCTTCTTCTACATCCCGGGCACCGACACCTGCATCAAGATCGGCGGCTATCTGCGCGTCGACACCACCTTCAACGGCGGCGCCCACGGCAGTCCGGCGTGGAATAGTGACCTCGGCCAGGGGAACCGCTTTCGCGATTACTTCGTTTCCCGCTCGCGCATGGCGCTGACGATCGATACCCGTACCGCGACCGAGTACGGCGTCGTCCGCACCTTCGGTCAGGGCGACTTCCAGTTCAACAATTTCGGCGGCGGCACCAACAATCCGTCGTCACTCTCGTCGTTCAATGCGAACCTGCTGTCGACCGCGGGCGGCGGCTACGTCGCGGTCGAGTACGTTTTCATCCAGTTCGCCGGCTTCACCTTCGGCAAGTCCTCGTCGGCTTACTCGACCCCCTGGAACGGCTTCCCGGGCAACATCAATGCGAGCCTGCTCGGCGGCAACAACACCGACACCGGTGTCAACAACATACAGTACACCGCCGACTTCGGTAACGGCGTTTCGGCTACGATCGGTCTCGACGATCCGACCGTCTGGGATCGCACTTCCGTCTACAACCTGAGCATCCCCGGAGCGATCGGCGCCAACGGAACCGGATCGAACGCCTACGCCGGCACGCACATGCCGGAAATCGTCGGCCGGATCCGGGTCGATCAGGCCTGGGGTCTCTTCCAGGTTTCGGGCGCGTTACATGAGGTCAGCGGCTCGTACAATACACTGGGCGCAGGCTCCGTGCCGACCAGCGCGTCCGAAATCAGCGGTCACCCCGATACAAAGTGGGGCGGCGCCGTGATGGCTGCGTTGCAGATCAAGAACATCCCGACCGGCGCGGGCGACGACATCAAGATCGACGCGAGCTACGCGAAGGGTGCCACGAAATACGTGATTGCCACCAGCGGCAGTTCGCCGAGCTTTGCGATGTTCGGCGACAGCGGCTTCGGCTACCAGAGCGTCGGTTTCGGCGCGACCACCGACGGCGTCTATTTCCCGGGTGCCGCCGGTACCGGTGGCATTGAGCTAACGACGGCCTGGGGCGTCCGCGGCGCGTTCAATCACAACTGGAATCCGAACTGGTCGAGCAGCCTGTTCGGCAGCTACTCTGCCGTGCGCTATAACGGCGGAGCCAACGACAACCTGCTCGGTGCCGGAACCACCTCTGCCAAGGGCGCTTACTGCGCCGCCTTCGCCGCCAGCCACGCGGGTCAGGCATTGGCCGGGAACAACACGGGCAACTACACCTGTAACCCCGACTTCAACATCTCCCAGCTCGGTATGGTTACCCGTTGGACCCCGGTCAAGAACCTGACGTTCTCGGGCGAAGTCCAGTGGGTCCACCTCGACCAGAAGATGTCGGGAAGTTCGAGGTTCACGGCGACGGCTCCGAAGCCGACCGCGCTGTACGAATTCAAGGATCAGGATACGTTCCTGCTCCAGGTTCGCGCGCAGCGTAACTTCTGATAGCGAAATGCCCCCCGGTGTCCGGGCAAATGCCCGGACCATGTTCAGCGCCGCAACGGGGCGAGGGTCTTCTCCCTCGTTTCGCTGCGGCGATTGAATGTTGAGGCCGTCAGCAGCGCACGGAAGCGGGCTAACGGTTTGTTTCCCGCGTCGTCGTGCAGCGCCCGCATCATCGCGATCCGCGCTAACGCCAGTTACCCGCCACCGATCACGTTCTTGACCGCGATCTGCCAGTGCGGGGCGGGCTGGGATTTCCGCACGATCATCCGGCCTTCTTGGCGCGGGTGGCGGCGCGCACCGGCTTCTCGGCCTTTTTCGGCGCTTCCTTCGCCGTCTCCTTGGCGGCCCGCTTGCCGTTGCCGCTGATCGGCAGCAGCATTTCACGCTGTCCGGCCGCAGCCTTGCGCGGCTTCCTGCCCTTGGACTTCTCCTGAGTCTTTTCCTGGGTCTTGGCGGTGGCGGGCTGCTTTTCGCCGGCGAGGCTGCGCTTGAGCGCGTCCATCAGGTTGATGACGTTGCCGGTGCTCTTCGGTGCGGCCTTGGCCGTGATACTCACGCCGCTGCGCTTCTGGTTGATCAGGTCGATCAGGGCCTGCTCATAGCGGTCCTCGAATTGTTCGGGCTCGAACGATCCGGATTTCTGCTCGACGATATGCTTGGCGAGATCGAGCATATCCTTGGTGATCTTCACGTCCTGGATATCCTCGAAATATTCCTTCTCGCTGCGGACCTCGTAGGGGTAGCGCAGCAGCGTTCCCATCAGTCCCTTGTCGAGCGGCTCCAGCGCGATGATGTGTTCGCGGTTGGTCAGCACCACGCGACCGATCGCTACCTTGTCCATGGCGCGGATGGTTTCGCGGATCACGGCGAAGGCGTCGTGGCCGACCTTGCCGTCCGGCACGAGATAGTAGGGACGGATCACATAGCGGCTGTCGATATCGGATCTTGGAACGAATTCGTCGATCTCGATGGTGCGGGTCGATTCCAACGCGAGGTCGTCGAGCTCGTCCTTCGACACCTCGATGTAGGTATCGGTGTCGATCTTGTAGCCCTTCATGATGTCTTCGTTGGCGACTTCCTCGCCGGTATCGGCGTCGACCTTCGCGTACTTGATGCGATGGCCGGTCTTGCGGTTGATCTGGTTGAAGGAGACCTTCTCGGTGTCCGACGTCGCCGGATAGAGGGCGACGGGACAGGTCACGAGGGACAAACGCAGAAAACCCTTCCAATTGGCGCGGGGGGCCATGGGCTACTCCAAAATACGCAACAGACAACCGGACAAGGATAACACCGAAGGACCCCGTCTGAAACATGGTGAAGGCGGGAATCCCGCAACGGCGTTAACCGCATCCGACGCGCTGCTGCGACGAATTGGACGCACTGGCCGCCAGCCACGGCCCGAAAATCCGGAACATCATTTCCCATCGGACGTTGCTTCGGACAGGCGGTGTCGAAGCATTCGCTGGCATTGCAGTCACTTCAATCAAACGGAGGCTCCATGGCAACGAAACGGCATGGCCAGATCGTCGAAACCGCGACCGAGGCCCGTCAGGCTGAACCCGGCCCGTCCGTATTGGCGCTGCTGACAGTTTCGACCGGGCTCGCAATCCTGGTTCTGGGCGTCGTCTGGTTCGTGTTCTTCCGGACCTGAGCGGGAGCAGGCCGGGCACCCGTCGGTCGCCCGGACCGACTTTACTCATCCAGTTACCGCTAGGGAGGCTGCTGGGTTGTGGGCTTTCGCCTCAATGCAGCCTCTTGGGGCATCCGATCCGGCATGCTAGGCGTCTGTGCCGGTTCCGCCGGGTTCCACCCGGGGCAGCCCGGCAGCATGAAGAAAAAGTAACATTGCGCCATGTTCCCCGTTCATGGCCCGTTCACGCCGGTTAGCCTCATCATGAGATCTGATTTCGTAAGGCTCACCATTGGAGGCCAGCTTGCGCCTGCTTGTCGTTGAGGACGATCCGGATCTCAACCGTCAACTCACGACGGCGCTGACGGATGCCGGTTATGTGGTCGATCGCGCGTTCGATGGCGAGGAGGGTCATTTTCTCGGCGATAGCGAGCCCTACGACGCCGTCGTGCTCGATATCGGCCTGCCCAAGATGGACGGCATATCGGTGCTGGAGGCATGGCGCCGCAACGGGCGCGCGATGCCGGTTCTGATCCTCACTGCGCGCGATCGCTGGAGCGACAAGGTGCAGGGCTTCGATGCCGGCGCCGATGACTACGTCGCCAAGCCGTTTCACCTCGAAGAGGTGTTGGCGCGCATTCGCGCGCTGCTGCGCCGTTCCGCCGGTCACGCCCAGTCCGAACTGACCTGCGGTCCGGTCTCGCTCGATACCCGCACCGGCCGCGTCAGCGTGTCCGGCAATCCGATCAAGATGACCTCGCACGAATATCGGCTGCTGTCCTATCTGATGCATCATACGGGCCGCGTGGTGTCGCGCACCGAACTGGTCGAGCATCTCTACGACCAGGACTTCGATCGCGACTCCAACACCATCGAAGTGTTCGTCGGCCGCATCCGCAAGAAGCTCGACGTCGACATCATCCAGACCGTGCGCGGGCTCGGCTATCTGCTGACGCCACCATCGCCCGGAGCCTGATGCGCTTGCTCTTTAGCTTGAGCATGGTCTTATCCCGACACCGGCCTCGATCGATCGGATCGGAGCCCAAGGATAGGTCGTTCGGGATCATGCTCTGATGCGCGGAAGTTCGCTCGCCACGCGGTTGTTCCTGTCGGCGACCGCGTGGGTGGTCGTGATCCTGTTGATCACAGGCGTCGTGCTGTCGTCGGTCTATCGCAATGCGACCGAGCGCGCCTTCGATCGCCGCCTCAATCTTTATCTTCGCACCCTGGTCGCCGAAGTCGCAACGCCGGACGAGCCGCCCGACCGTCAGTTTCAGTCGCTGGGCGAGCCGCTGTTCGAACTGCCGTTGTCTGGCTGGTACTGGCAGGTCGTCCGCACCGACGAGAAAGGCGAAACGCGAGCCTCGCGGTCGCTGTGGGACAAGGCGCTGCCGAAACTGGAAGATCAGGGCGCGGAGCTGACCGCCGCCGGCATTCGCCTCGGCTATGTCGACGGTCCCGAGAGCCAGAGCCTGAGGGTGGTCGAGCGGCCGGTCGATCTCGGCGCTGATGGCAAGTTCCTGGTCAGCGTGGCCGGTGACGCCAGCGAGATTTCCGATGAGATTCGCGCCTTCGACTATTATCTCGGCGGCACCTTCTCAGCCCTCGGCATTGTGCTGCTGCTGACGACGATCTTCCAGGTCCGCTTCGGCTTGGCGCCGCTCAAGCGCATTTCGGAAGCGATCGCCGATATCCGCTCCGGTCGCGCCGAACGGCTCGAAGGCGAATTTCCGGTCGAGATCGCGCCGCTGGCGCGCGAGACCAACGCACTGATCGACGCCAACCGCGAGATTGTCGAACGCGCGCGCACCCACGTCGGCAATCTCGCCCATGCCATCAAGACGCCGTTGTCCGTCATCGTCAACGAGGCCGCCATCCACGCGGTCGATCCCTTTGCCAGCAAGGTTCTGGAGCAGGCGGACGTGATGCGCGATCAGGTCGCGCATCATTTGGAGCGCGCGCGGATCGCCGCGCGCGTCACCATCGTCGGCACCGTCACCGAGGTCGCTCCCGCCATCGAGGCGCTGCGGCGAACCATGGAAAAGATTCATCGGGATCGCGGCATCACCATCGCGCTTGAAGCCGATCCGCGGGCGAAGTTCCGCGGCGAACGACAGGATCTGGAGGAAATGGCCGGCAATCTCGTCGACAACGCCTGCAAATGGGCTTCCTCGCAGGTCCTGATCGAGGTGGTGGTCGAGCCGCCGCGGGAGCCCGGCACGGGCCCGCGGCTCCGTATCGTGGTCGATGACGATGGCCGCGGATTGTCCGCCGCCGAGCGTGCGCAGGTTTCGCGGCGCGGCCAGCGCCTCGACGAATCCAAGCCGGGCTCCGGGCTCGGGCTCTCGATCGTGGTCGATCTAGCCGCCCTCTATGGCGGCAGTCTGTCGCTGGGCGACGCCCCGATCGGCGGCTTGCGGGCGGAACTGGTGCTGCCGGGCGTGTGAGTGCGGACCGGGGAGTAGCTGGGACCCCCATCTTGCTCCCGATCCGGTCATTCCTAAACGGGTTCTTAACGCGCGCGCTTTTAAGATTGGGAGCGGACGCGTTGTGCTGTCCGCGCGATACTACCAGATTCACACCGGGCGAATGAGCCAGACATCGACAGAGCGGCTGAGGGACTATCTCGCCCAGCTCCCGCCACAGGCGCAGGCGCTGCTGATGCGGGAGTTCGAGCGCGCCATCGAGCGTGGGGAAGATGTTGCCGTCGCCAACTTCGTGCTCGAGCAATTGCGCAAGGTTGTCCGCGGCGCCGAGGAAGACGACGACGCGCGTCCGCGGACCGACGACCCGGCGCGCCTGTTATACGGTCCACTGGAGCCGTTTCTTGTCGAAGGCAGTTTTCCGGTGCGGGCCGGGCAGATCCGGCGCGCTTCGTTGCTCCCGATCTGGCAGTGGCTGAGCCGCGATGCCGTGCCCGAGGCCGCAGCCGCATTCGAAACGGCGCTGGCGGAGATTCGGCCGACGGGTTCGAACGCAGGCCTCGAGTCTGCGACCCGCAAATTCCAGCTCGCCGTGGCCGAAGCGATCGTCAACATCGCAACGCCGGCGGCGGGCGACGACAGGCAGCGGACCCTGGCCCGGATCGGCCCGCTCAACGTCGTCGAGGATCTGCTGTTGATCGGCGCCGTGCTGCGCGGACGTGAGGCGCTGGATACGCTTGGCAGCCGGCTTCCGAGGCAGATGCGCACCCTCGCGGATGCGCAGATTGCAACGGTGACCTCGGCGCTCAACGCTCCCACGCTGCAGACGCCGCAGATGCTGCCGTTCGCGCTGTCGCTGATCATGCAACGGCTCGCAGCACCATGGCAGATCATCCGCCTTGCGATCAAGATGGCGGGCTCAGACGACGAGACCCGCGTTACCGCCACGCCCTACGGCGTCGCCGTCACGATCGCGCTGCACGATCTCTCCTTCCTGGCGGCTTGCCTGCGTACGGATATAAGGCGCGGCCATCTCGAAAATGTCGGCGACCAGTTGAAGATCCTGCACGACGGCGTGCGCGGCCTGCGTACCGAACTCGACCTGCGCAACGATTCCGCATGGGGCCGGCAGTTGACCTCGATCCGCGCCGATATCTCCAACTCGCTGCAGGCGGAGATCGAGAGCGTGCCGGGACGCATCCGCCGCATCCTGCGCCAGCGCGCCGACAAGGACATCGCTGCCGCGCCGAAGATCGACCCGTCTGAAATCGAGGACGCCGTCGCCCTGATCGACTTCGTGGCGGTGTGCCGCAACTATGCCAGCGAACTGGCGATCAACGAAGTGACGCTGCGGACCTATTCCGATCTGCAGCAATACGTCGAGAAGTCCACCGAGGGGCTGGTGCAGGCGTTGCGCGGCGGCGACACAAGGGCGCGCGCGTATCGGCAGATGCAGGTCAACGCGGCGATCCGTTTCTGCGAAGTCCTGTTCGGCCAGGACTACGCGTCGCTGATGAGCCGGGCGGCCGAAAATGCTGTGACAGGCGAGCGAAAGCCGACCCGGGCCGGTCAGGCCAAATAGCGCCGGCCGGACATGCCGCAGGGCGGTCTCGAAACCCGGGGCTTGCGGTTCCCGGCTGCCGCAATTGTCAATTGCCGGGCTTGCCGCCGGTAGTGTAAAGCGGCGCATCGGCGCTTATTCCTATTCTAAAAGCGTCGTTCCGGCCGGGAACTACTTGATGACGCTGTGGTTTGTGTTCGCGCTGATGACGGTCGCGGCGATCTTTGCCGTGCTCTGGCCGTTGAGCCGCAGTTCGGCGCCAAAGGCCGGCGGTAACGAGGCTACCGTCTACAGGGACCAGCTTGCCGAGATCGATCGCGATGCCGCAGCCGGGCTGATCGGGGTATCCGAAGCCGAAGCTGCGCGGGTCGAGATCGGCCGCCGCCTGCTGTCGGCCGTGGATGCCGAGCGCGATCTGCCGGCCCGGTCGAGCCTCGGCCTGCGCCGGGCCTCGGCCGTCCTGGCGCTGGTGGCGCTGCCGATAGCGGCGGTCACATTCTATCTGTCTTTCGGAACGCCACAACTCGGCGACTTTCCGCTGGCGTCGCGCACCCGCGCCGTCGATGCCAATCAACCGCTCGACAACATGGTGGCGCAAGTCGAAGCGCATCTGGAAAAAAATCCGACCGATGGGCGCGGCTGGACCGTGCTGGCGCCGGTGCTGGCGCGGCTCGGCCGCTACGACGACGCCGTCCGCGCCTATCGCAATTCGATCACTTACGCCGGCGACAGCGCCGAGCGCCGCGCCGATCTCGGCGAAGTCCTTGCAGGCGCTGCGGGCGGGGTAGTGACGGCGGAGGCCAAGGCCGAGTTCGAACGCGCGGTTGCGCAGAACGCCGATGACCCAAAGGCAGGCTATTTCCTCGGTCTGGCGGCCGAACAGGACGGACGGGCGGCCGATGCTGCCTCCATCTGGCGCGGCATGCTCGCCAAGGCGCCCACAGATGCGCCGTGGCGGCCATTGCTGCAGGCCGCGCTGGCGAGGGTCGGCGGCCCGGCTCCGCCAGCGCTTTCCAGCGACGCGATGGCGGCCGCCAAGGACATGAGCGAAGACGACCGCGGTACGATGATCCGCGGCATGGTCGATCGGCTGGCGACGCGGTTGAAGCAAAACGGCGACGATGTCGAGGGATGGCTGCGGCTGCTGCGCGCCTATATGGTCATGGGTGAACGCGACAAGGCTGCGAGCGCGCTAGGTGACGCGCGCCAGGCGGTAGCCAACGATGCCGATCGCTTGCGCCAGCTCAATGAGGGCGCACGGAATCTCGGGCTGGATGGGTAGCAGGATGCGCCAGGGCCAGGGCGAAGACAGAGGATATTCATGACCCGCAAGCAGCGGCGTTTGACCATGATCGGCGGTTCGCTCGCGGTGCTCGCGGTTGCGGCGGCGCTGGTGCTGAACGCGATGCGCGACTCGATCGTGTTCTTTTCCACGCCCTCGATGGCGGCCGAGAAGCAGATCCCGCCCGGCAAGCGTTTTCGGCTCGGCGGACTGGTGCAGCCGGGCTCGCTGGTGCGTGGCGACAATCTCGCCGTCAACTTCAGCGTCGCCGACGGCAGTGCCACGCTGCCGGTCGCCTACAAGGGAATCTTGCCCGACCTGTTTCGCGAAGGGCAGGGCGTCGTCGCCGAAGGCGTGCTCGACGCTGCCGGGGTCTTCAAGGCCGACACCGTACTGGCGAAACACGACGAGACCTACATGCCCAGGGACGTCGCCGATGCCCTGAAGAAGCAGGGTCATTGGAAAGACGATTACGGAGCCAGGCCGGACGCCGCCGCATCCGCACCGACCAAGGGAGCGTCGCGTTGATCGCGGAAGCCGGACATTACGCGCTGGTGCTGGCGCTCGCGCTGGCGCTGATCCAGTCCACGGTGCCGATAGTCGGTGCGCGCTGGGGCGATCACGCCCTGATGAACGTCGCGCGCTCGACGGCGCTGGCGCAATTGCTGTTCGTGGCCGCGTCGTTCGCGGCGCTGGTGACGTTGTACATTGTGTCGGATTTTTCCGTCGTCAACGTATTCGAGAACTCGCACTCGACGAAGCCGCTAGTCTACAAGATCACCGGCGTGTGGGGCAATCACGAAGGATCGATGCTGCTGTGGGTTACGATCCTGGCGCTGTTCGGTGGCCTGGTCGCCGCCTTTGGCAACAATCTGCCGCTGTCGCTGCGTGCGCATGTGCTTGCCGTGCAGGCCTGGATCGCCAGCGCGTTCTATCTGTTCATCCTGGTCACCTCGAATCCGTTCCTGCGCATCGCCAGCCCGCCGATCGAGGGCAGGGATCTCAATCCGGTGCTGCAGGACATCGGCCTCGCGGTGCATCCGCCGATGCTCTACCTCGGCTATGTCGGCTTCTCGATCTCGTTTTCGTTCGCCGTTGCCGCCTTGCTTGAGGGCCGCATCGACGCAGCCTGGGCGCGCTGGGTGCGGCCATGGACGCTGGTGGCGTGGATCTTCCTCACGCTCGGCATCGCGATGGGATCGTACTGGGCCTATTATGAGCTCGGCTGGGGCGGCTGGTGGTTCTGGGACCCGGTCGAGAATGCCTCGCTGATGCCCTGGCTCGCCGGTACCGCGCTGCTGCATTCAGCGGTCGTGATGGAAAAGCGCAACGCGCTGAAGGTCTGGACCATCCTGCTATCGATCCTGACGTTCTCGCTGTCGCTGCTCGGCACCTTCCTGGTGCGCTCGGGCGTGCTGACCTCGGTGCACGCGTTCGCGACCGATCCGTCGCGCGGCGTGTTCATCCTGCTGATCCTCTGCCTCTTCATCGGCGGCAGCCTGTTGCTGTACGCCTGGCGCGCCTCGGCGTTGAAGCAGGGCGGGCTGTTTGCGCCGATCTCGCGTGAAGGCGCGCTGGTGCTCAACAACCTGTTCCTCACCTCGGCCTGCGCGACCGTCTTCATCGGAACGCTGTATCCGCTGGCGCTGGAGGTTCTGACCGGCGACAAGATTTCGGTCGGCGCGCCGTTCTTCAACCTGACCTTCGGGCCCCTGTTCGTGCCGCTGATGATCGCCATGCCGTTCGCGCCGCTATTGGCGTGGAAGCGCGGCGATCTGCGCGGCGCGGCGCAGCGGTTGACGGCAGCCGGCATCGCGGCACTGATCGCGATCGCCCTGCTTTGGGCGTGGACCTGGGGCGGTCCCACGCTCGCACCGCTTGCGATCGGACTTGGGGTCTTCGTCATCGCCGGTGCCGTGACCGATCTCGCCGAACGCACAGCGGTGTTCCGCGCGCCGCTGGCGACCGCGATGGCCCGCGCGCGCGGATTGCCGCGCGCGACCTGGGGGACGGCGTTCGCGCATGCCGGCGTCGGCGTGGCCCTGATCGGGATCGTCTGCGAAACCACCTGGAACAGCGAATATATCGGTTCGATGAAGCCGAACGATGTCGCCAACGTCGCCGGCTACCAGTTGAAGCTCGATGGCGTCTCGCAGCGGCAGGGCCCGAATTTTCGCGAGATGATCGCCCAGTTCACGGTCAGCCTCGACGGCAGGGAATTGCGCGTGATGACGCCGTCGAAGCGCAATTTCACCACGCGGGGGTCATCGACCACCGAGGCCGCGTTGCTGACCCGCGGCGCCAGCCAGCTATACGTTTCGCTCGGCGAAACCAACGCCGAGGGCGCCATCGCGGTGCGCATCTATCACAAGCCGCTGGTGCTGCTGATCTGGTGGGGACCGGTGCTGATGGCGTTCGGCGGGCTGCTGTCGCTGTCGGATCGGCGGCTGCGCGTCGGCGCGCCGAAGCCTGCGAAGGCTGCCCGCGTGCTGCAGCCGGCGGAGTGAGCCGTTGAGAAAACTCCTTGCATGCGTATTCGTCGTCGCCGCGATGCTGGGCGGCCCGGTCGCCTATGCCGTGCAGCCCGACGAGATCATGGCGGACCCGGCCAAGGAAGCGCGGGCGCGCGACCTGTCGCGCGAGTTGCGCTGCATGGTGTGCCAGAACCAGTCGATCGACGATTCCGATGCGCCGCTGGCGCGCGACCTGCGGCTCCTGGTGCGCGAGCGCATCGCATCCGGCGACAGCGACGGCCAGGTGATCGATTTTCTGGTGGCGCGTTACGGCGAATTTGTGCTGCTCAAGCCGCGTCTCACGCCGCAAACGCTGCTGCTGTGGCTGTTGCCGCCGCTCGCACTGCTCGGTGGCGGGGTGGCGCTGTGGGTCTTCAGCCGGCGCCGCTCGGAATCATCCGGCCCCGCCGATCCGTCCCTGCTCAGATTGAGCGAAGAGGAGGAGGCCCGGCTGGAACGCCTGATCGCGGCGGAATCGCCGCCGGAAAAGCCCGTTTAGAGAGCCTCCATTGCAAGCGAGCCGGTTTCAGCTATGACTCCGGCGACAACAACAACATCGCCAGAGGGGGAAACCGGACATGGCTCTTTCACTCTACGACGCCACCGTGGCGAATTACCTTCAGACCCTTGGCGCCGTCGGCGGCTTCCTCGATCGCGGTCTGACCCATTTTCGCGAAAAGAACATCGATCCGGAAACGATGGTCGAGGCGCGGCTGGCGCCGGACATGCTGCCGCTGCGATTCCAGATCATTTCCGTCGCGCAACATTCCCGCGGCGCCATCGAGGGCGTCCAGAGCGGAGAATTTCGTCCGCCATCGTCCAAGACGCCGTACGATTACGCTGGATTGCAGGGGCTGGTCGCGCAGACGCGCGAGGCGCTGTCGGCCTGGACGCCCGAGGCCGTCGATGCGCTCGGTGGCCGCGATGTTGTCTTCCATCTTGGCGAGCACAAGCTGCCCTTCACGGCGGAGGGCTTTCTGATGTCGTTCTCGCTGCCCAACTTCTATTTCCACGCCACCACCGCCTACGACATCCTGCGCACCAACGGGGTTCCCCTGGGCAAGCGGGACTTCATGGGCCGGATGAAGATGAAGAAGTAAGCGGGTACTTACGGCGCTCGCCAGGCCCGTTCTCAGGGCCTCCGCCATAGGCGCATCGGCCGGGTTTCCTGGCCGAAGAGGCCGCTTTTGGCCTTGCGAAAGCCGTCTTTCGGCCTGCGCTAAGCCATTGATCGGCTGCGCTAAACTGCCGCATCCATAACTTCCTCCATTACAAAAGTTTAATTCGTTGGCCAGCGCGCGGTAAGGCGCGAGACCCCATCTTGGGTGCGTCAGGTGCTCGCCGCGCACCACCGAAATTTCTGGCTCTGGAGACCTTAGCAACATGACCGAACGTCCCATCGATCTAACCTCGCTTCCATCCAATGGCGCACAGCGTCGTTCGCTGTTCTCGGCGCGCAAGTTCGCGCTGATGGCCTCCGTCGTCGCCGGCCTCGGCGCCGCGGTCTACGGCTTTACGCCTTCGCAGGGTCCGGTCGATGTCTTCACCAGCGCGGCGCACGCGCAGGTCAACAAGGAAGTTCGCCAGGTTGAGCGGCCGATCGGCTTTGCCGACATCGTCGAGCGCGTGAAGCCGTCGGTGATTTCGGTCAAGATCAACATCGCGGAAAAGACCGCCAAGAATGACGACGGCGCCAACAAGGACGACGACTCGCCGTTCCAGCCGGGCTCGCCGATGGAGCGCTTCTTCAAGCGCTTCGGCGGACCCGACGGCTTGCCCCCCGGCATGCGCGGCGGTCCCCGCGGCCGCGGTCCGGTAACCGGCCAGGGTTCCGGCTTCTTCATCTCGGCCGATGGTTTCGCCGTGACCAACAACCACGTGGTCGACGGCGCCGACAAGGTCGAAGTCACCATGGACGACGGCAAGACCTACACCGCGAAGGTGATCGGCAGCGATCCGCGCACCGACTTGGCGCTGATCAAGGTCGCCGGCCGCAGCGATTTCCCGTTCGCCAAGCTGTCCGATTCCAAGCCGCGGATCGGCGACTGGGTGCTCGCCGTTGGTAATCCGTTCGGCCTCGGCGGCACCGTGACCGCCGGCATCGTTTCGGCCTCCGGCCGCGACATCGGCAACGGCCCGTACGACGACTTCATTCAGATCGACGCGCCCGTGAACAAGGGCAACTCCGGCGGTCCGGCGTTCGACACCGCTGGCGAAGTGATGGGTGTCAACACCGCGATCTATTCGCCGTCCGGCGGCAGCGTCGGCATCGCGTTCTCGATCCCGGCTTCGACGGTGAAGAGCGTGATCGCCCAGCTCAAGGACAAGGGCTCGGTAAGCCGCGGCTGGATCGGCGTCCAGATTCAGCCGGTGACCGCTGACATTGCCGACAGCCTCGGCATGAAGAAGGCGGAAGGCGCGCTGGTCGCGGAACCGCAGGCCAATGGTCCGGCGGCGAAGGCCGGCATCCAGTCGGGCGACGTCATCACCGCAGTGAATGGCGAGCCGGTCAAGGATGCGCGCGAACTCGCCCGCACCATCGGTGGACTGGCACCCGGCAATGCCGTGAAGCTCAACGTGCTGCAGAAGGGCCAGGACAAGGTCATCAACCTCACGCTCGGCCAGTTGCCGAACACGATCGAGGCCAAGGCCAACACCGACCAGGACGACAAGGGTAGCGCCAACAAGGGAACCGGCGTTCCCAAGCTCGGCCTTACGCTCGCCCCCGCCAACAGCGTGGCGGGCGCCGGCAAGGAAGGCGTCGTGGTGACCGAAGTCGATCCGAAGAGTGCGGCGGCCGAGCGCGGCTTCAAGGAAGGCGACGTCATTCTCGAAGTCGCCGGCAAGAGTGTCGGCAACGTCGGCGAAGTTCGCGATGCGATCGATGCGGCGCGCACCGACAACAAGAACAGCGTTCTCATGCGCGTGAAGAGCGGCGGTTCGTCGCGCTTCGTGGCAGTGCCGCTGGCCAAGGGTTAAATCCAGATGGAGGGTTTCGCCGGCATTCGTCGCCCCCGCCGACGGCTCCTTCCGGGGAGCGGGCCCAAAGCCCGCTCCCACAAGCTACCTTCCGATGGAACACGCCCCCCTCTGTCGGAAGGGTCTAAGGGCGGTGGAGTCCCCCAGCTTCACCGCCCGCTTTTTTCACTTGATCCAGAGAACGGCCGGTCGCCTTGCATGTGCAGGGCGACCGCGCCATGGTGAGAGAAAGCATGTACCCCGTGACCGCAACTGCCCCCCAAATGCGCCTGTTGATCATCGAAGATGACCGCGAGTCCGCCGACTATCTGGTCAAGGCGTTCCGCGAAGTTGGCCATGTGGCCGATCTCGCCAGCGATGGCGAGGAAGGGCTGTCGATGGCCGATGGCGGTGACTACGACGTGCTCGTGGTCGACCGGATGCTGCCCAAGCGCGACGGCCTGTCCGTGATCGGTGCGCTGCGCGAGAAGGGCAATCGAACCCCGGTACTGATCCTCTCCGCGCTAGGCCAGGTCGATGACCGCATCAAGGGCCTGCGCGCCGGTGGCGACGACTATCTGCCAAAGCCCTATTCGTTCGCCGAACTGCAGGCGCGCGTCGAGGTGCTGTCGCGCCGCAATGTCGGCCCGGCCGAAGAGACCACCTACCGGGTCGGCGATCTCGAACTCGACCGGCTTTCGCACCGGGTCGCCCGTGGCAAGGACGAGTTGACGCTGCAGCCGCGCGAGTTTCGCTTGCTCGAGTATTTGATGAAGCATGCCGGCCAGGTGGTGACGCGCACCATGCTGCTCGAAAATGTCTGGGACTATCATTTCGATCCGCAGACCAACGTCATCGACGTGCATATTTCACGGCTGCGTTCCAAGATCGACAAGGGTTTTGAGCGGCCCTTGCTGCATACGATCCGCGGCGCCGGATACATGATCCGTGACGGGCTCAGATAAGATACAATAATTGTTGGACTTTTTTCGGTTTATTGTTTTTAGATTGCCAAATATTTACCGCCTCTCCTAACCGTTAGTCGACTCCGGAGCACCGCCGAAAAGTAAAAGCCCCGCCTAAGCGGGGCTTTCTTAAATCGGCTTGCCGGCGTCCGGCAGCATTTTGAGCCATGCTCTCAAATCGTCCGGTAGGATGATCGTACGCCTCCCGTGCTTCTTGGCCTTGAGATCACCGCTGCTAATCGCCTCGCGAATGGACGTCAGCCCGATGCCGGTGAGGGCGCTTGCCTCCTCAGATGACACCGAGAGCCGTTCCGAGAGCGGTACCTTTTCCTTCTGCCCGAACTCGTTCATTACGTAAGCGCCTTATTGTTTGCAGGGCATCGTATGGCTAGTCTCGTCGCCCTTGTCCTCGACCTGCGATTCCGGCACGGGGCGACAATCTCACACGCCTCCTTGGCGTAGCTTGGTACAGCGGCCAACAAAGAGCGCATCAGAAAACGTGATCATTCCCCACATGATGCAATTGGCCGTGCCGAAACAAAATGGTTTTCAGAAATTCGTGGTACGATTGGATACCAAAGCGAATGAAAGGAGAGGTTCCCGCTTCCCAATTTCTTCGCCCCTACTCAGGGCAATAGCTGCGACGAATTCTTGAAGCCTGGGGCGAAGCCCTCACCGCTGCGAGGGTGATCAGCCATTCGCCATCTGCGCTACATCCGCTGCCTACATGCCCGTGCGACGGACAGTGCTAACACCCTCTATTTCTCCCTTCTATCGTTCGTGCTCCCCCGAGCCTTGATATTGCTTGCACGGTATCCGGCTTCCGCTCGCGCCGATGAAGGCGCGTTGTCGAGCGCACAAGACATTCGAGCCTGCTTAAGGCTTAAGCGCTGAAATAGCTGGGCTGATGGATATCCGCGATGAGCTCCGGCTGTTCTGGCTTCCGTCCCAGCGCGGACTTGGTCTGCTCGCTCGATCTCGGGGCGGCTCATTTAGCGGATACTGTAGCTCTTGGCGGTGGTATGAACGTTATCGAAACTTCAATGTGACAGTGAAGCGGTCGTCGTGGCTAAAGCTCCAGATTTTCCGATATACGGCACGCGAGGCTCTGGCGCGCGCGAAGGCCGAGCTTGGAGCCGATGATCCGCATCGGCTTCGTTATGCTGCGCTCGAAGTGCGCGATGCCATGGAAGCACTGACGTATGATCGCGCATTAGCTTTCCAGGACGACATTCCGCCTGAGGAATGCGTGGCAGCCAGGCAAGCTGATGGCCGTCTTGCTCGAGATCGATCTCTCCATAGGCATGACATCCACCATCGCCTTTGGGCTGGAAGAGGAATACGGTAAGCCCGCGCCGCGCAAAAACATGAAGCTGCTCGGCACCGACGTTGTTTTCACACTCGCGGATCTCAAAGCCCATTATGACGCCCTTGGGTCTTACCTGCACATGCCCTCGCTGGAGCAGGTCCAATCCGGAAAGCTGCCGAATCCGGCGAAGCTACGGGAGCGTTGTGGCGTCGTCATTAGTCTCGTCGAGAGAGTTCTGAGCTCTCAAGTGTGGAACAGCACGTTGGGGGTTACTGCCACGCTTGATCAATGCATGAACGAGGGGTGTAAAAAGCCGATCAGAAAGCGGATGCCTCCCGGTCAGGAGAAGGTCGATGCCCGGTGCTTCGAATGCAAGGCCGAGTATACGATCACATCTGAGTCAGGCGGCCGTGTCCTTTGGACGCCGAAGACGACAGACGCTCCGTGCTCGAAACCTCAATGTCCTGAGAAGATGTCTCTTTGGTCGCACGAGATCAGATCCGGGACCCATTGGCGTTGCCGCGGCTGTGGGGCACACAACGGCATTGCATTGACGGTCATGAAGGTCGAGGACGAGGATAACACCACCCCTCCCGTGATTTGATGGAGGCCAAGTTGAGATGTCGCCGCGCGGGCCTGACCGATTGACGGTGCGGACTAGAGCGTTTCACGTTTTGATGGAAGCGTAACCGGCGTTTGCGAAGTAGTTGCTGCATTCGGCAGGGGATATTGTCGTGACGAGGCTGCCGATGTGTTGGCAGATGTCGTCGATGGTGCGTTTCTGGGCGGATCGCATCCAGTGCTTGATCTTGGCGAAGGTCTGCTCGATCGGATTGAGGTCGGGCGAATAGGGCGGCAAATACCAGAGCCGTGCGCCGGCCGCCTTGATGAGACGGCGCAGCGCGGCGGCTTTGTGGCTGCCGAGATTGTCCATGACGACGATGTCGCCAGGCTTGAGCGAAGGCAGAAGGATCTGCTCGACATAGGCGCGGAAGCATTCGCCGTTGATCGGACCATCGAACAGGCAAGGCGCGGTGAAGCTGTCGCAGCGCAGCGCGCCGAGGAAGGTCAGTGTGCGCCAATGGCCATGCGGCGCAAAGCCTCGTATCCGTTCGCCTCTTGCGCCCCATCCCCGCAGCGGAGCCATATTGGTCTTGATCCAGGTCTCATCGATAAAGACGAGACGGGAAGGATCAAGGCGGGCCTGCCACGATCGCCAGCGCTGCCGGCGGCGCGCCACATCGGAACGGCCTTGCTCAAGTGCGAACAGCGTTTTTTTTGAATCGCAGCCCCTCGCGGCGCATGAACAGCCACACCGCGTTGTGCGAGACATGGACCCCGCGCGCGGCCAGTTCGTCCTTCAGGGCGTGCAGGGTCAGATGCGGCGTTTGCCTGATCCGCTCCTTGATGAAGTCGCCATGCGGTTCCAGGACCCGCTTGCGGTGGCCGCCCATCTGGCCGGGCTTCACCGAGCCGGTCGCCCGGTAACGCTGCGACCACTTAACCACCGAAGATACGGCCACGCCGAACCGCGAGGCCACAGCGCGGCTGCTCTCGCCCTTCACCACAGCCGCTACGACGCGCTTACGAAGATCATTGGAGAGCGGTTTGACCATCCGATGCTGGCCTCCAATCCAGTCAGCATCTTGAATCACAATCCGCCCGACAGCGGAATCCCTCCAGATTCAATTAATCGGTGAACCGCTCTAGGCCGACAACTTTCGCGCCGCCGCCCGCTCGCCGTGTTCGAAAGCATCCACGAATTGCTCAAGCTCGTTTTCCTCCATGCCAAGGGCGCGGCCTTCGTCGCGCCAGCTCGCAACAGCGGCCTCGACGTGGCCTAAGATTTCTTTCGCGCGCGCGTTGGCGATACGGAAATACGCGATGACTGACATCAGGGCGTCGATGCTGGCCTCCGGCCCGGCATCCTCCGAAATCCAGGTCTTCAACTCCCGGACGCGTTCCGGAAAGGGATTGATGTCGAAGGCAGGTGCCAGACGCCACTGACCCCGATCGACATGGAGAAATCCGTGATTCATCAAGTGGTCGTCCACGTTGGTGATCAAGATCGAAAAGGCAATCCGCCGCCACAGTTCTTCGATATCCGATTGCGGTTGCGAACCGTGCTGTCGAAGCGTGTCCACGATTTCGGTATAGGCGTGCTCGCCGGGGTCGCTGGGCTCGGCGCCCAACATGGTCGCGGCTGAGACATACATCAATCGTCCCCCACCATCCGGCCGATCAAATCGGCGGATGAGGGCAACGGGCGTGTTATCGCTGTCGATCAGTCGCGCCTGGGCTGCGTTGATACCGGCGGCCGCTGCGAGACGAAGCGCGAGCACCTCGCCTTTTGTCACTGCTCGCTCGTCGCTGACGCTCGGAAATTTTCCGATGGACAGCCGGCCGTCATCATCGACAACGGTGCATTTTGGACGCAGCCCACCAAGCGATGTTCCGCGGCCGCGCAAATAAGCGAGATCAGCCGCCGTCTCGGTGTTTGTCTCGACGGCTCTGCTGGCGGCCAACAGGTGCGCCAACTCAACCAACGGAGGCGTGGTGCGCCGTCCTTCCTCGATCGCTCGCTGGAATACGCCATCTTCATCTCGGAGACGAAGGGCGCCAACCCGGCTGACGTCATCGACAGCAAGCAGGTAATCAAGAGCGTTCAGTGGCTGTACGTCCATCTCCGCACCAGTGCGGCGAGATTCCTGGCGACGTTTGGCATAATCGCGTTGAATCACGCGCCGGCCCCAGCCGTCCGGTTCGGTGTCGGCGATGGCTGGATGGAAGATTGAGCCGTCCTTCGTCTTGCGATGAAACTGTGCACCCGTGACCAGCGGTAATGCCGGATCGATGGCGAACCGATCCGGGGCTGCGAGCCAGGCCGGATCGTATTCGAACGCAGCGCTCTCGCGTGCTCCTTGCTGGTTGTAGCGGATGGCGCCGAGGGGCCGGGCGTCGTCGCCGATTTGAAGCTGGATCGTGCGTTTCATAGGGCGGTCGCCGATTTCTTCACCCGCACCCGCTTCGGCAAGCGCTCCGCATCGAGCAGGAGGCCTTGATCGTCGCGACGCGGATCAACGATTTCGCCGAGCGCGTCGCCGAAGCCCAAAACAAACAGCGCCATGGCGTAAACTCCCATGGAAACCGTAGGATCTCCCTTCTCGACGCGGAGATAGGTGCTCTTCGCGACGCCCAGCCGCTCAGCCATCATTACCGCGGTCAGGTTGCGTTTCTTGCGCGCCGTAGCGAGGTCAACGCCCAGCTTGACCAGCGAGCGTCGGACCTTGGGCGGGAGGGTGTCAGTGATGGCCGACTTCATCATAAGGCCTCATATATGAGCCATTAGCATTACTACAGGATCATATATAATACCTTAATTCCGCCTGTCACCTTCCGGCGGGGACAAAGGACTCGGCCCTAGCTATCGACCCTTGCCTGGCACACTTCCCTACCGAGGCCGCCAAAGGCAGCCCAGAAGCCGCTTTTGGCGGGTTCCCACGCCAAAATAGGGAGGTCCTCAAGCCTCAGTGGTGGCCGACGGGACATGGCCTGAAACAATCCACAGGTTTGACCGAATTTCGGCCGAAAAAGCGCTCGTTGCCGGCAGCAAAAACATGCGCGTTCCTGTATTGTTCCGATTCGCCAGAAACGGAACCCGCGCATGAGCCATTCAGAAACTGTCCGTGAACTTGCTTCGATTCTCACCCCCCAGAACGAGGCCCGTCCAACGGTATTGCTCGGCGCGGGCGCTTCGTTCTCATCTGGGGTGCCGCTGGCCGACGAAAGCGTGAAACGCATCGCTCGACGGTACTACGCAGAGAGAATCGTCGGCGGGAAGGTTCTGCCCGAACAGGTCAAGACATCCGAGTGGATAGCATGGCTCGGCGAGCAGGATTGGTTCGTCCGCGATCCCGCTAGGCTGCCGGAGAACTTCCCGCTCGCCGTCAAGCATCTGCTCACGCCGCAAGCCTATCGCCAGAAGGTGCTTCTCGATCTGATCGCGCCCGACGGTGACATCGGCAGCGGCTACCGCCACCTCGCCGAACTCGTTCTGAGAGGCTTGGTCGGAACGATCCTCACGACGAACTTCGACATTTGCCTTCCGCGGGCCCTCAACGACAAACGGCCCCACATCCGGCACGTGGCTGAAGTGAACCGCGGACCGGATGATTTCCGGGAATTCGACATCTTCAATCGCGCTCAAATCGTGTGGCTACACGGCAAAGCCGAGCAGTACACCGACAAGAACCTGGCCGAAGAAGTCGCAAATCTCGAGCCGAAGTTGGTCGGCGTGTTGCTACCTTTGCTTCAGTCCACGCCACTGATCGTGGTTGGATATCGTGGCGCCGAGGCGTCGATCATGACCAGCCTCCTGGGCGCGTCCGGCGATCTCGCCTTCAAGAAGGGAATCTTCTGGTGCCACCGCGGCGGCGATCTGCATCCGAACGTTGAAGCGCTTCAGAAAAGGTTGGGGAGCAACTTCAAGCTCTGCGAGATCGGTGGCTTCGACGAACTGTTCAGCGATCTGGATAAGGAGCTTGCATGTCAGCAGAGACATCTCGGCGCACCTGTTGCGGACGCCAAGCCCGATTTCGACGACCGTCCCATGGAAGGCGCGACGCTCGCCGATCTGGATCTTGATCTCGCCTTGCACACGGCCCACCAGTATTCCCGCAAGCTCGGCCTACGGGAGCCGACTGCGGCCACCTTGAAGGTGTTCCTGCGCGAGCTCGGTCTGTCAATTGATACGGGGGGCGTCGATCAGCCCAGTATCGCTGCCGTACTTCTTTTTGGGCGTGACCCGCAGCGCTTCATTCCCCATGGCGTCGTCACCGTCACAGTCGACCGAAAGAAACGCAAAGTCATCACGGGCAATCTGCTGAAGCAGCGGAAAGACCTACTCGATTGGGTCGAGCAGGAGGACGTCAATCCGATCCTCAAGGTGAAGGTGCGGGGACGCCACGAAGAGCGCCGCGCATATCATGAGCGCGCGCTGATCGAGCTCTGCATCAATCTGTTGGTCCATCGCGACTACGCTGATGGACGTCCCGCGACCATCCAGGCGCAGGGAAACAGAGCCGGCTCCGCAAATTTGAACAGGACGCTAAGTGGAGTTTCTGCCTGACAGGGGGCACGATCGGCCCGCGAATCAGGAGAGACCATGAACAGACGAGCACGCCGGAACCACACACCGGCCTTCAAGGCGAAGGTGGCGCTTGCCGC
>LNFM01006480.1_pt1 | contig 26065 bp, 16 predicted proteins | sample 596031 | NCBI WGS metagenome assembly LNFM01 (sample SAMN04254537, study PRJNA301005) | activated carbon metagenome | isolation source: dual media filters at the Ann Arbor, Michigan drinking water treatment plant | place: USA: Ann Arbor | reverse complement strand
CGCTCGGCAGCGGCGATCACCGAAGGATCAGCATTTTTATGAATCTTTATGCCCTCAAGACTCGCAGAGGAACCATAAAGCACTAACACACGCAGTTCGGCCAGATTTTCTTCGGAATAAGACATTCGATCTCCTAAGTTATTCTTAATTTATGGATTAGCACCTTCTTTGCCAATTCTTACATTAAAAACTATCAATGAATACGCAAAGATACATTTATGTATAGAATAACCTTTCATTTGGCGGATTAAAGTAGATCCGAGATTCATAACTCAAAGATTAAACCTGGGTCAAAATGGGCGATATTTTCACCGGGATAACCTGTAGGTGGCGAATTACAATTCACGCTGCCATCGGTGTATGAAATAAATCTCGGCAATGTGATTTCCACCGGTACTCGTTGATATTCGTTTTGCCCAGCACAGGTTAATAGTTAAATGCTAATCCCTTTTTCTTTTCTGAAAAATGTAATCGTTTTGCAACCAATCTAAATGCAAAACCTCTATCTGAGATTGCAGCGCAACACAATGTCAATGCCAGACTGTTAATCAGCAGCTCACACTGAGCTATAGGGTTATTTACAAATAATACATTTGTATCAATGTCTTGTCTTTTTTTAACTCAATGTGCCGTCAACGCGGCTTTGGTGACAATTTCACCCAGTATTTCATATTGTCTCTTAATTCAGGCAGCCATCTATCCCAATTGGTTTGACGACATACAATGAACCTCAATTTTCAAATTTCCTAGCCGTAAACACAAGCTACTGAACGGAATGCATGTGCTTTCTGTATTTGCCATGTAAGCACATTCATAACGAAAAGGTTATGAATCTATTTTTACAACTATCAGACTGAGAACGAACAAAACTATAGTGATCGCCGAAGAAACGCAGCAATCTGCCCGCATCTTGTTGATCGATTCGCATCCCATCACGTTACTGGGATTGAGCGCCCTGTTGGAAGCTAGCAGCGACTTCGAGGTTGTCGATAAATTGAGTTCAGCGAGCGGCATTACGGAAATATTGAAACAGAAACAACCCGATTTGGTGCTGATGGATCTTCATTTGCCGAAAACAAACGGGATAAATTTGATTCGTGAAGTAAATGCCGCAACAGAGAATTCGGCAAAAATTATCATTCTGACTTCTGCATTAAGTCAAGCAGAAACCTGCGATCTTATAAGAACCGGCGTAAAAGGCATTCTATTGAAAGAGATGGCTACAGCGCTCATCATGCAATGTTTGCGGCGCGTACAGTCTGGTGGCGAATGGATAGAGCGCAATTCGATGAAACATGCATTTGAGCAGATGTTGCGGCGTGAATCGGAGCACCAATCGATTACGGCTCAGCTATCACCTAGCGAAATGAACTTGGCTACTTTGATTGCATCAGGTCACAACAACAAATCGGCTGCGCGCCAACTGCTAATTACCGAAGGTTCTGCGCGAGTTTACCTTAACCGCATCTATACCAAGCTACAAGTCCCTAATCGCCTGCAACTGGCAATCCTTTTCAAAGAAAAAGGGCTCGTCTAAAAATCTTCCTTCCCGAATTTCTGGCTATCTCGCATTTCAAGCAATCTGCTTGATGCTGCGCGGTCACTATTTATGTAGTTTTTCTTAAGAAAATCAAAATCCTAATATTAGTGATATGTCGCATAGTGTGGTGGCAGATCTTACAGCACGAAAATTAACATTTGTTAACACAAGAGTTAATTAATGTTAACTGAAAAAGTTATCATAAAGTAACTGTGCAGGCGCTGCTATCTTGAATAATATGTGTATCAAGAACTTATTCTTATTGAACCGGAACCTCAATCGTGAACGAACAACGCACTAATGAACGATTTAATTTATGTTGTCTAGTAACTTTTAGAGAAGGACGAGGTTTATCTAGAGACATCAGTACAACCGGAATTTATTTTTCGACAAAGAAGGTTCTCAAAGAAAGTGAAATGATTCAACTCACCATACACCTGAATCAGGAACCAAATGTTCAATGCGAAGGAAAAGTGGTGAGAACAGAACAACAAACAGATGATTATGGTGTGGCAGTTCAATTCACTGATCTGTTTATTGGTGTGTAACCAATTATTTTTAAGAATGGTATTTCACAAACCTGATTTCTGAGTGGTTAGGTACAAGCAGTAGAAGAGCGGATATTTTTATTTTTCTTAGGAAAAGGGGTTAGAAATGAAAGCAATGAAGAAATTAGGCCACATGGTAGCACTGGTTGGTTTAGGTCTAGTAGGCTGCACACTATGCAGCAAAAGAAATCGTTAGTTTAAATTGGGCTTTGAATATTTAGAATTAATTTATGTCTCTACTTTAATAGGTGATTGTGATGAATAGATTTAGTAAATATGTGTTTGGTGCTTTGCTTGCGACCCCGATGTTAGCTTCTGCTGCAGTCGATCTTGTAACGAATGGCAGTTTTGAAGCTGATCCTCAATCGAACGGAAGCTGGAACATATACAGCTCGCTTACCGGGTGGAATGGCAGCCCGAATATTGAGCTGCGTAATAACGTTGCAGGAACAGCCTATGATGGAAGCAATTTTGTGGAATTAGACACACACTCAAACAGTTCGATGTCGCAGCTCTTAACAGGTGCTGCCGGTTTGTATGAACTTAGCTTCTGGTATTCAGCTCGTCCGGGCACAGGTACTACCAATGATCTGTCATTTTCATTCGATGGGATTGCTAACGGAACTGTTCTGACCGGGATTGGTAATGCGGGATCCAATCACTCTTGGCAACATTTCTCACAAATAGTAAATTTCGATGGAAATGGTTTGCTAACCTTTAGCGCCGTGGGTATCAGCGACAGCTATGGCGGTTCACTCGACATGGTTTCATTCACCTCTGCAGTTCCAGAACCAGAAACCTACGCAATGCTACTGGCTGGTCTAGGCCTACTGGGTTTCATGGCACGTCGCAGAAAAGTATCAGCAGTGTAATTTAGACTTAGATTTAATCCAGATCGGGGGCTTCGGCTCCCGTTTTTGTTTCTTTGATTCCAATAGAGCCCCGGACTGTTAATCAGCGCTTTTATTCTATTAAACAATTTGTTATGCATTAGAAGTGACAACAGTTAGAAAGGTGCATTTTATCAAAAGTGATTCATTTGGTTTTTCTGTGATTGATAAACTATCTATATAGCTTAAGATTAATAGGTTCAGAATATCCGGGCAATCATAGCCGGTCGTCATCATGCCGACGGTCACACAGATTCGCGCCTTACTGGTGCGGTAATTTTCCTCAAAGTTGGCCGAACCCAGCAACTTATTATTGGCAAAGTTGATAGTAAACTGCTGCGCTTCGGGAATCAGCGAGGTCACTTGCACGGTAAAATCCGATTGATACTTGCCGGGGAAAAACGCATCGGCCAATTCGTTGAAAATTTGCGTCAGTTTGGCGGCATGATTCTGGCTTACGGCAAAGACGATGCTTTTGCCGATTTCGCCACTGACGGGATCGCGCAAGGCATTACGCATGAACGTTTCACAAAACAATCGATTGGTGGCTTCGGAGAAGAATTTTTTCTCAAAGTCTTTTTGGTAAAAACTTTCGGTTGCTTCTTTTCCGTCGTCGTCCGCCACGGCAACCGCATAGCCTTTTTCGGACAACAGTTGGGTGGTAATGTCGCTGCGCGCGTCCACCACCAGCGGATTGACGAGAAACCCTTCGCGCACACCATCGAGCAGCGAGTAACGGAAAGTCGGTTCTCCGGACTCGCAGCCGAAGGTACGGTAGGTGTCGAGCAATAGACGCCGTTCCAATTCACGCGGGTCGCGAGTATTGGATTTTTTGCTATCGAATTGTTTCAGATAATCCTTCGGCGTTGCAGTCAATCCCAGTTTATAACCGACGAAATACTCGAATACGGCGCGTGCATTGCCACCGATGGAACGATGGGCTTCGTCGGAAATCACCAGATCGAAATCCGTCGGTGAGAACAAGCGCTGGTATTTGTCATTGAACAACAGTGATTGCACCGTCGTGACAACGATCTCGGCTTTGCGCCATTCGTCACGGCGTTCCTTGTATATGACCGAGGTGTAATCATTCTTCAGATAGGCGACAAATGCCTTGTTAGCCTGGTCTTCGAGTTCCAGCCTGTCCACCAGAAACAACACGCGCTGCGCGTTACCGGTCCGCAGAAAAAGTTTGATCACTGCGGCGGCGGTCAGCGTTTTACCGGTGCCGGTGGCCATTTCAAACAGAAAGCGGCTTTGTCCTTCCGCCACGGCATCCTGCAATGCTTGAACTGCACGTTTTTGATAATCTCGCAGGAAGCGCAGCCGATTCTTCGCGGTGAAAGCAGGACGCTCGGTTTCACTTTTCCAGCCTGCTTCATTGGCATAGCCCGGCATTTGTGTCAGCGCGATATAATCCTTTGTGACCAATTCGGTAATAAGACGCTGCGGATTTGGCTGAAAACGATGATATCCCTTGATTGAATCTGGACTGGGAAAGCGCGTGATGATGTGCGGATTACCCTGTTCCAGATCCCAAAAATAATGCAGATTGCCGTTGGTAAGAATCACAAAGCGGCAGTTCTGGGATTTGGCATAGCTGCGCGCCTGTTCCTTGCCAATTAACGGATTCTTATCCTCAGCCTTGGCTTCCAGTACTACGAGAGGGTAACCTTGTTCATCCAACAGTAGAAAATCCACAAAACCACTACTAGAAGTTTCGAAATTTTCTCCCAAGGCATCAAATTTAGCCTTAGTTAACTTAACCCTTGGTTCCAATACAATATTGGCTTTACCTTTAGTATCGTCAAAAAAACGCCAACCAGATTCTTCGAGTAATTTATTGATCTTGATCCGTGCTTTGGCTTCTTTAGCGGCCATGAATTGTGCGAAATCCTTTTTACATACTGAGATGCAATTTACTGGTGATTACAATAGTGCGCTGTAATGTACCGTAAAATCCAGATTAATCCAATTAATTGATACTATATGATTACTATCAGTTAAATAGGATAAGAATTCATTGCCCGCCACTACTCCACGAAAGATTTCTTCCGGCAAATGCCCAATGCATTGCTTGCCCGATACTTTCATGAACAAAATTTCTCCATAACCGTTAATAGGTTATCTATTTCACCCAAGAGAAATAAAATGAAAAATTCTTCTTATGCCTATGACCCAGTTTCCATATCCGGATCTGTTTCTAACTTTACTTATGAGGCAATTGAGCCTGGCGTTGTATCTAAGTTTATAAACGGAGTGATCGATGCGCGCTACCCTGGTTTAAGCGGGCATCAACAACGAATCCGGAAGAGTACAGCTTTATTTGCACAACAGATTGGTTTGTCTAAAGAAGATACGGAATTACTTTCAGTTGGTGCAGGCATGCATGATATCGGCAAATTATCCATCAGTGATTACATCTTAAACAAGCCATCACAACTAACTCTCAGTGAGATTATGCTGATCAAGCAACATACAGAGATGGGATGCAAGCTCTTGAGTCCATTAAACCTGGATTCGCGCATTACCGAGGTCGTGCTTTATCATCATGAAAATTACGATGGGACTGGCTATCCAGAGGGTATTTCTGGCGACGAAATTCCATTATTAGCGCGGGCTGTCAGGATATTGGATTCCTTTGACGCGCTAACTATGAACAGACCCTATCATAAAGGAGTTAATGCAGACGAGGCTTTACAGATAATACGGCGTGACTCGCAATATTACGACCCTCATTTACTCGAATTATTTGCGAAGATGAAGTTGTTGTAAGTTTTTGCCAGAATGAGTATTAGCTATTCTATTCAACCAACCATTCCGCCATCCGGCCATACAGAATCGACTTGAAGCATCAGATCACAAGGAAACTTAATCATGTTTGTTAGCGAATTAATGAGCACGAGGCTTATTACGGTTGAACTGGATGATAAGCTATCGGCTGTAAAAGAAATATTTGAGAGTGTAAACATTCATCACTTATTAGTCATTGAATCAAAGATGGTTTTTGGCGTAGTCTCGGATCGGGACCTTTATAAGGCATTGAGCCCCAATAGCGGAACTAGAACAGAGACATCCAAAGATACTGCAACGTTAAATAAACGTGTTCACCAGATTGCAAGCCGCCGTCCTATCGTATTGCCCGTCAGTGCAACTATCGAAGAAGCAATTTATATATTCAATACACACAATATTTCATGCATCCCGATAGTAGATCATGAAATGGAACCTATTGGAATTATTACCACCAGAAGCATTCTGAAAGCTCTGGGTGAGAAAAAGATTACACTTTTAGCAACTTGCAAAACCCAATGAATCGAGTTGAATAAGTAGCCGGAACGACAAGAAAAGAAAAAATAACTCACCCGGAATCAGTAGTGTCCGGTTAAAAGTTAAACAAATTTAGTTGGTTAGCGGAACCCCACTGTTGTGGAATATAGTCAGCGCCTTGTAAGGCTTGTTGCAACTGGTTTTTCTCAAAAACAGAGACCGATAAAATCTGTAGCAAAGTGTAGCGCGAGGCATCAATTTGAAGCTCCTTTTTGACAATGGCGATTAGCACGTAAGTGGCAACGGCACACCAGATTTGCGTTTTCACCGCATTCTCGCTGTTGCCGATGAAACGTTTGATACGCAGATGTTGCTTGATCCACTTGAAGAACAACTCGACTTGCCAGCGGCTTTTGTAATCCAGATAACCTCGATCCATCACGTAGAAAGCCCCTGCCGCGAAAGCGGCTCCCAATGTCCTACCAGATATTTTTCACATTTCGATCAATTTCTCTGCATGGCCTTCACGTACCTGACGTACCACGAGAGTCTACTTGCTGTGACTTTTCTCACAGACTACTGCAACCAATAAAGATATAGTTTGACCGTACTTCCGATCTGAACAGAATCTGGGAAGGCACCTGAAATACAACAAATATTTTTTAATTTTATAAGAGAGCCTGACATGAAAAAGTTCTTATTGATTGTTTCGACAGTTATTCTGATTAACGTTCATTTTGCTATGGCTGCTCAAGATTCAAATGAAAAGAATACAGGAGACAAAATTGATTTTTCTTTGATTGGTAATGGTTATTTTATTAATAGTTCCATCGTAAATCGGGAAGATGGCCTCTCAAATCATATGAGTATGATCGGTAAAAGCAAACAGCTAGGTGAGGCATCAATCAATGTGCTTGCAGAGGTCGCAGTCACACTGAATAACGGAATACCGAAAAGTTGCGTAACTCCTGATGGCGATCAAGGTATATCAGCTGAGCTTGTGAAAGCCAAAGGAATTATTCAACTGACGAAAAGCGGTGATCAACTATTTACTGAGGCAACTGCATTATCGTTGTGTATCAGTCTTCAATGCTTTGATGAGGAAGGAAAAGTGAAAGAGGGATGTATATTTCAGCCAATCGCTACAGCCAAAATTACTGGTGGCACTGGAAAATTTTCCTGTGCATCTGGACAGATAAACGACATACACACTCGCACAGTTCTTGCAATAAACCCAAAGGGAGAGCCTTTTGGCAGCATCTCGGGATATAGCGGACAAGGCACAATATACATTCCAAACAGTTGTAGTAAATAAAAATTATAAAAACAACTCCAGTTAATAGTCTTGATAAATCAGATTGTTCTTCAGGAGTCGTTGATGAATACACAAGCTTTGTAGAGTTCTCTCATCTAACAGATTTAACTTCTTCATATCATCACTATCCGTCAATACGGTCCATACGCCAATCAGATTCTATCTTAAGGAGGAAAACCAGATGAAAAGTAGTTCACCTAAACCGAATGTTATCGAACCAATTGCACTTGTTGGAATTGGCTGCCGATTCTCCGGAGGAGTACACGACACAAGCAGTTTATGGGAGCTACTTGTAAACAAGAAAGATGGAGTAGTTGAGATTCCTCCTGACCGCTGGAATTTACGCCGCTTTTATGACCCTGATCCCAATAAACCTGGAAAAATTTATGTACAACAAGGTGGATTCCTGCAACAACCGATTGATGCCTTTGATGCATTATTTTTTGGAATTGCTCCGCGTGAAGCAGAATGCATGGACCCTCAGCAGAGATTATTGTTGGAGACAAGTTGGGAAGCATTAGAGGATGCAGGTATACCACCTGATTCTTTAGCTGGCACCAATACCGGTGTATTCATCGGCGCGTTCACACTCGACCATCAATTGACGCAAATGGGTAGTGGCAACAGGGATCTAATTGGCGCTCATACTGCGATTGGTTCTACCATGACCATTCTTTCTAATCGCATTTCTTATGTTCTGGATTTGCGTGGCCCAAGCATGAGCGTGGATACGGCGTGTTCCTCTTCTTTAGTTGCAACACATTTGGCCTGTCAAGCGATCTGGAGTGGTGAATGTAATCTGGCGATGGCTGGCGGTGTAAATATCATGACGCGTCCTGAATATCCGGTCGCGATGTGCAAAGGTGGATTCCTGGCTAAAGATGGGCGCAGTAAAAGCTTTGACGCGCGTGCAGATGGCTATGGGCGAGGTGAAGGTTCTGGCGTTGTCGTGTTGAAGCGTTTGTCAGATGCTTTAAAGGATGGCGATAATATTTATGCACTGATACGCGGCACTGGGGTGAATCAAGATGGGCACACGAATGGGATCACTGTGCCTAACCCGGAGTCGCAGGCAGCGCTAATTCATAATGTTTGCACCAAATATAGTATTAATCCCAAGAAAATTAAGTATATTGAAGCGCATGGAACAGGGACACCAGTAGGAGACCCATTAGAAGCCAAGGCACTTGGTTCTGTGATTGGTGTCGGTAGAAAAAAAGGCGATCATTGTTTGGTGGGTTCAATAAAAGCAAATATTGGCCATACCGAGGCTGCCGCTGGTGTTGCTGGTTTGATCAAGGCTTCTCTATGTGTATCGCATCGACTTGTTCCACCCCAAGCTAATCTTGAAACTCCGAATCCTGATATTCCTTTTGAAGCACTTGGATTGCGATTACCTAAGAAACTGGAACAACTCGCGCCCGATGTTGATAGTGTATTGGCTTGTATCAATTCATTTGGTTATGGTGGAACCAATGCGTATGTAGTTCTGGAAAATGCGCCACGATCAAATCCTTCTCATACTGTGGCGCGTGATGATGAGAAATACCATGTCTTACCATTATCTGCGCGAAGTGAAGAAGCGCTAAAAGATTTGGCGCGCTCCTGGTCTGATTTTTTGTCGAGAGATTCTGCGGAATCGCTTGAAGATCTTTGCTTTTCAGCGGCCTGCCGCCGTAATCATCATTCTTTCCGTATTGCAATTACCGGAAAATCCAAAGACGAAATGCGCGATCAACTTGAGCTTTTCATTGCGCAGGGAGTTGGAGAATGGATGGCATCCGGTCAGGCACTGAACAAGGAGCAATCTAAGCCTGTATTCGTGTTTACCGGAATGGGGCCACAGTGGTGGGCGATGGGAAGGGAGTTGTATCATGAAGAACCTATCTTCCGTGAAGAAATGGATAAATGCGACGCAGTATTCAAGAAAATTGCAGGCTGGTCCATTCTCGAGGAAATGCTTGCTGATGAATCAGTATCACGCATGAGCGATACCACGATTGCGCAAACATCAAATTTTTTGATTCAAGCAGCTCTGGTTGCGCTGTGGCGCTCACTGGGTGTTGAGCCGGCTGCAATTGTGGGTCACAGCGTTGGTGAAGTAACCGCAGCTTACGTGGCTGGCGTACTTACCTTGGAAGACGCAATTAAGGTCAGCTATCATCGAAGCCAAATTCAGAAAAAAGCATCCGGAATGGGTAAGATGCTTGCAGTTGGCTTAGGCGCAGAGCAGTGCACAGACATACTGGAGCTGACGGAGGGTAAAGTTTCAATAGCAGCTATCAATAGCCCGTCAACGGTCACTTTGGCGGGTAGTGCAGAAAGTCTTGAAACAATTGCTACTTACCTGACCACAATCGGGGAATTTAATCGTTTCCTGCAAGTAGAAGTTCCTTACCATAGTCATTACATGGAAGACCTAAAACCCGAGGTTCGAGAAAAACTGGTGGACTTGCAACCCATTCTTCCTTCGTTGACGCTGTATTCAACCGTAACAGGAAGCATCGTTAAAGAAGTTGTCTATGATGCAGAATACTGGTGCGATAACATTCGTGAACCTGTTTATTTTGCAAAAGCCTTGGAGAGCATGTTGCGGGATGGTCATCGCGTATTTCTTGAAGTTGGCCCCCATCCTGTTTTATCTACCTCTATAAAAGAATGCTGCCGCACGCAAAATATTACGCCAGTGACGTTTGCGTCAATGAAGCGGGGTTTGCCAGAAAGACGCACCCTAAAACTGGCCTTGGCCGGTTTATATACCGCTGGATGTACAGTTGACTGGCAGCGATTTTTTGCTGCCGATGCACACTATGTAAAGATTCCTGGTTATCCATGGCAACGGGAAGTTTACTGGCGTGAAGAGGAAAGCTCGTTGGCAGACCGAACCGGATTGCTTGCGCATCCGCTGCTGGATCACCGTTTATCGGATCCACGCCCAACCTGGCAGTATCAGTTGAATCATCAGTACCTGCCTTATCTTAAGGATCATCAAGTAGATGGTTTGATCGTAATGCCGGGTGCTGCGTATGTCGAAGCGGGCCTAGCGCTCTATTCTGAATTATTGGGTGATAGTACCTGCTCTTTGAAACATTTGCATTTCCACCAAGCCCTCATCCTTGGATCAGGTAGTGATCCTGATCCAGTTATCCATGTTACTTACGATCTGGAAACCAATGAGTACGCTTTCTTTAGCCGAGAAGAAAAGAATCACCTGAACTGGCAGCTTCATGCCATTTGTCAGTTGGCCGCTGCGCCAACAGATATGCCATCTGGCGAGAAACTGGATACGATCTCAGCCCGCTGTAGTGATAAAGTCAACATCGATGATCTATATGCTAGTTTGAAACAGCGCGGGCTGGGTTATGGTCCTTATTTTCAAACAATCACCGAATTGCAGCGAAAAGATGTTGAAGTATTGGCAAGAATTGAATTGCATCATGAATTGGAGGAAGACTTTGATTCTTATCGTTTGCACCCCACTCTTCTAGATGGATGCTTTCAGTCATTGATTGCTTGTATGGATGAAAATGATCATTTTTACATGCCAATCGAGATCAAGAAACTGACTTTCTTCCATCCGGTCACTAAACAGCTCTGGTGTCATGGCACTTTAAGTAAATTCCGTGCAGATGGCATAGAGGGAAATCTGAGTTTATACGATGACCAGGGTCAACTGTGTGTTCAATTAGAGGGATTGCATTGCCGCGCCCTGGCATCGCAACAAGAAAAGCAAACTGATCAAATTAACAGGTTGGCTTATTTCTGGAACTGGCAGCAACAGAATCTGAATCTGGATAATACACCAAGAAAAGGGACATGGCTGGTATTTACTAGTGAAAATGAACTATCTGAAAGACTGTGTTCGGCAGTGGAAAATGAAAATGCTAATCGTGTCATCCCAGTGGATACTCGCTATATTTATCAGCAACAAAAAGCCGCGATTCAAACCCTGGATTCTGACCAACTCACTCGCATCAAGTCAGTGCTGCAAATCGCGAAAGATCAGGATTGCGTTGGAATTGCTTATTTGTGGGGGTTGCAAACAAGTTCAGCACAAGATGATCCTGTGGGCATTGGACAGACTTGTGTTGCTTTGCAGATTACACAGCTGCTGAGTGAAGTGTTTGGCGAAAACAGTCCACGTATGTATTTTGTCACCCAGGGCGTACAATCGGTAGAAGATGCCGATGAAATCAAGAATCTAGCTCAATCGCCTTTGATTGGATTCGCAAGGGTTGCATTGAATGAGTTTCCGGGGTTCCGCTGCTCATTGGTTGATCTCGATGATTCGAATATTGACATTCAGGCCGACCATTTAAAACTAGAAATTCTTGCGAATAGCAAAGAAGATGATGTCGCATTCCGCGGTCGTGAACGATATGTCCATAGGCTGATGCATATGGAAGTAGATGCTGCACACGAAGATGTCTCAGCTTATGTAACTGTCCGTGGATCTGAAGTTGAAGCATTTCGCCTGGATTGGGCTACTGATCCAGTCTTTACTGAGTTAACCCGCGCCACGCCCAATATTGATGAAGTTGAAATTGAACTTGATCACATCAACTTGACTGGATTGAATCAAAATTCTTCGGAGAGCAAGAAATCTTTTGGCTATTTTGCAACTGGCATTATCCGGAAAGTTGGCGGAGCGGTAAAAGCTTGGCAGGAAGGCGCGCATGTCCTAGCTGTATGCAAAGGTATGCCATCCACACACTGCAACGTGAAAACAGACCAAATATTTCCTTTAGCAGGATTTGAAGATATTCCGGAACGTGACCTTGTCAGTTTAATGACATCAGTGGTCTCTGCCTATTATTCGTTGAGTCATGTTGCACGCATAAAACCAGGCGAAACGGTTCTGATTGATATTGATTCGGGAAATAGCGCTTTGTTTTTCCATCGTGTCGCACTTTGGTTGGGTGCAAATCCTGTTTTATACAGCGCAACCGATGAGCGGCCGCATGCTCTAAAATCACTAAGTAACGTAACGGTATTTGATGCCAAATCAGCAGATTTCTCAGGAATACTTTCAGATACTTTCGATATATTTCCAATAAGAGCATGGATTCATCCGAGTAGCATTCACTGCGATTCACTCAAAAAGATTGCACTACAAACAAATGCACATGAAGTCATCATTGATCAAGGTGATCATGGCGCTGAAATAGCAGATTCAGTACGTTATAGCAGCTCCTCCTATGTCAATCCCCTGGCATTGGCATTTTCAGCACCTCTATTATTTAGCAAACTCCTGAAAGAATTGGGACCCTACCTACGCGAGTGTCCAATGGGTACAACAAATACAGATCTATTCTGCGGGGAAGCAATGCTGGAGAATCTTCAGTCTGTCCTTCAAACTGAAGGGGTACGTACAACTGTATTATCTCTTGAGAATCGAGAGAGGATACCTGTTCAAATTTCCAGGAAAAAGACATCTTTTGTTGATTCCTCCGCTTCATACCTGATAACGGGCGGGTTTGGTGGCTTTGGGTTAGAAGTTGCTAATTGGTTGGTCAAACAAGGTGCGAAACACTTGATCCTGGTTGGTCGACGCGGGGCTGTCGGCAAAGCATCCGAAACGGCTTTGAAAAGACTGCATGATAAGGGTGTAAACGTTATGGCAGCCGCGGCAGATATTTCAGATGCCCAGCAACTGTCGCATCTTTTGTCTCAGATAAATGATGAAATGCCACCACTGAAGGGTATCTTTCATGGTGCTGCAGTGTTGGATGATGCGCCAATTTTGGATTTAACTCCGGAACGGATGGTGACAGTAATGCAAGCAAAAGCCACGAGCGCTTGGCATCTGCATCAATTAACGCAGAATTATCCACTTGAGTTTTTTGTCATGTGTTCATCAGTGTCTGCACTGATTGGAAATAGCCGGCAAGCAAATTACGCGGCGGCTAATACCTTCCTGGACTCTCTTTCATGGCACCGGAAAGCGATGGGGCTGCCATCCACGACAATAAACTGGGGCGCAATCAATGCCGGCATGGCCGTGGATAGTGAAGAAGTAAAGAAACATCTGGCACTAATGGGCATGAATACGCTACCAGTCAAACAAGCTTTGGAGTGCTGGGAATTCCTTGATGAAAAGCATTTTGCCCAATATGGATTAATGGATGTAAGTTGGCCGCGTTGGCAGGAATTTGAACCAACAGGCGGACAATCACTGCGCTTCTTGCATCTTGCTAATGTAACTGCAGGTGATAAAGCAGTGACTTCCTTAGCCAAGGAAATCAGCTTGCTGTCGCCAGAAGAGCAGCAAGCAAGGCTAGAGAGTTTGTTAATTGAATTAGTAGCAAAAACACTGCGTTTGCCGCTCAATAAGATTAACGCGCACGCATCGCTCTCTCAAATGGGGGTCGATTCTCTTATGGCGGCAGAGCTGCAGGCTGCGATTAATCAAACGCTTGGTTTCAGGGTATCGACATTAGAGCTGATGAAAGGTCAGGATCTCGGTCATCTTGCCCGGCTTTTGGCAGATAAAGCCCCGTTATCGGCAACGACGGCCGAGATGGCAAATCCCAATGACGAATCATCTGAATTGATAGCGCGATTATCTGAACAAGATGTAGCGATTTTGCTTAACCGATTACTTGCTGAAGAGGAGACGATCAATGGATAAGGTAAAGGATTTATCAGATGTGGAGAAGCGATTATTGTTAAAACAATTACTTTCACGTAATGAGAAAAAAGCAGCGCAATTGTTAAATCCATTAAAGGCGACTCAGGCATCAAATGATCCTACCAGTTTCAATGATTTTTCAGGATTCAAGATGCTGCAGGAACAGGCGGAAATATTTCAGACTTTGGCGTTAAAGAATCCCTATTTCTGTACACATGAGGGGATTAGTGATCATGTTACTGCTTTCGAAGGCAGAAAGTACATCAATTATTCAGGCTATAACTATCTCGGGCTGTCTGGTCATCCAGATGTATCGGCTGCGGCTAAAAATGCCATTGATCACTATGGAACTTCGGTGTCGGCAAGCCGGATCGTATCTGGTGAGATTCCGTTGCACGCTGAACTTGAGCAGGTACTCGCTGAAATACATGATACGGAATCTGCGGTCGCTCTGGTTAGTGGTTATGCGACTAATGTTTCAGTAATCAGTCACTTGTTTTGTGCCAAGGATTTGATCCTACATGACGCCTTGATTCATAACAGCGTGATCACCGGATGCATTTTGTCAGGCGCAAAACGATTGGTTTTCCCTCATAACGACTGGGAAGCATTGGATCAGATGCTTAAAGAGAATCGGCACAATCATGAACGTGTGTTAATCATCATTGAAGGCGTTTATAGCATGGATGGCGATATTCCCGATTTGCCGCGCTTTATTGAAATCAAGAAACAGCACCAATGTTTGTTAATGGTGGATGAAGCGCATGCTGCTGGGGTTATTGGACCGCGTGGATATGGCTCGCATGATCACTTTGGTATCAAAGGATCTGATGTGGATATTTGGATGGGTACTTTAAGTAAATCATTCGCAAGCTGCGGCGGGTATATTTGTGGCTCAAGGGCATTAATTGAAAACCTCAAATATAACGCAGCTGGAGCTATTTTATTTAGCGTTGGGATTTCTCCGGCCAATACGGCGGCGGCATTGGCCGCTGCAAGAATCTTGCAACGCGAGCCAGAGCGTGCAGCCCGGCTAAGAGCGCGTTCGAAGCTATTTATTGAGCGCGCTCAAGCGAATCAACTGGATATTGGTGATGCTTCTGGAACAGGCGTCATCCCGATCATTACCGGTAATTCAGTATTGTGCTTAAAACTGGGACAATATTTATCTGATGCGGGTATCTACGTGCATCCCATTCTTTATCCGGCCGTCTCGGAATCAGCTGCGAGATTACGGTTTTTCATTACCTGTAATCTGACCGAGGATGAAGTCATTCACACTGTGGACACCTTGGCGGCGGCGATGCACAAGCTTGAGCCTAACTAAGATTATGACATATCGATTAATTAGTTTTGATGTGGCACATGCTTCTTGATTTTTATACCCATGTTGTTTCAAGAAAATAGAGGTTAATACAATGATCCAAAGACATATAGAATGGGTTGTTAATGCACGCTGGTACATGATTGTGCTGATTATTGGGCTGTCCATACTGGCTGGGTATGGCATGAAGGATTTGCAGTTCAGATCAGACTATCGGATGTTCTTCAGTGAAGACAATCCTCAACTGACAGCACTAGAGAATCTACAAAAAACCTATACCAAGGATGACAATGTTCTATTGGTACTGACACCTGCCGAGGGTGATGTCTTTACATCGGAAACATTGAAAATTGCGCAACAATTAACGATTGATCTTTGGCAGACACCTTATTCAACGCGCGTTGATTCTCTCGTTAATTTTCAGTACAGCCATGCGAATGGCGACGAAGTGATTGTGGAGGATCTGGTTGATGATGCCGAACAATTGACGCTTGAAGATCTGGTGCGCATCAAAGCGTATGCATTGCAGGAACCCTTACTGGTTAATCGTCTGGTTTCACCCAATGCCAAAGTAATGGGTTTCAATGTAGTAATCTTGCGTCCAGGAATTAATCAGGATTCGGAGACGGCCGAGGTTACTCAATATGTTCGGAAACTGGCTGATTCATTACGGACAAATCATCCTGATTTAGATGTTCGCATCACCGGCGCCATACTCATGGATACCGCATTTGCAGAGTCATCCGAACTGGATATGCGCACTTTAACGCCTGCTATGTTCATTATCATTGCTGTTGCCCTATGGTTCTTTCTGAGATCTTTATGGGGCATGGTAATAGTATTGGTAATGATGACACTCTCAGTAACTGCGACCGTCGGTATGGCAGGCTGGCTGGGAATCGCATTTTCTCCTTCCAGCATACCCGCACCTACGATCTTGCTAACTCTGGTGGTTGCAAATTCCATTCATTTATTAACGAGTTTCTATAAATCGGTGAATGAAGGAATGGAGTCCTTTCAGGCTATTGGCGTCAGTATATCCAAGAATTTCAAAGCGATTTTATTTTGCAATCTTTCGACTGCGGTTGGTTTTCTCACCATGAATTTTAGTGACTCACCGCCCTTTCATGATTTGGGAAATATTACGGCAATGGGCGTAGTTATCGCTTTCTTCCTGACAATTTTTTTACAGCCCGTTTTGATGGCATTACTCCCTGCCAAAGGAAACCCAAGATGGGGAAGCAATGAAGGGTGGAAAAAATTTGCACGCTTTGTCATTCAATATCGTCACCTATGTTTCTTCGGCATGATGGGTGCTGTCGCTGCATTAGCAACAGGAATCTCATTAAATGCACTGGACGATGAATATGTAAAATATTTCGATCCCTCGGTTGAGTTTCGACGTGATACTGATTATGCGTCGCAGCATTTAACTGGTATTTACCGGATTGATTATTCGCTGGCGAAGAGTAATCAGAGTGGGATTAGTGAGCCAGATTTCTTAGCGAAAGTCGATGCTTTCGTGCAGTGGTACCGCCAGCAGCCAGAAGTTATTCATGTGTTTGCTATCACGGATATATTCAAGCGCCTGAATCAGAACATGCATGGGGATGATTCTGCTTGGTATCGATTGCCAGAGACTGCAGAAATGAGTGCGCAATTTCTACTACTCTACGAAATGTCTCTTCCCTACGGCTTGGATCTGAACGATCGGATCAACGTTAGTAAGTCTGCAACAAGAGTATCAGTAACGTTGCATAGCATATCAAGCCAGCAAGTGCTCGACTTAGAAACCCGAGCACAAGCATGGCTTAAAGAAAATGCACCTGATTTCATCGGTCATGAAGGCACTGGGATCACTTTGTTGTTTGCACATATCGGCCAACGCAATATTGTGAGCATGATTAGTGGCGTATTGCTGGCTATAGGCATTATTTCATTGATGTTGATCGTGGTACTTCGATCTACAACACTTGGCTTACTAAGTCTCATACCTAACATTATTCCGGCAGTCATGGTTTTTGGCTTATGGGGAATGCTGGTAGGTCAGATTGGCATGACTTCATCGGTCGTGGTAGCCATGACACTAGGTATCCTGGTTGATGATACAGTGCATTTTCTTACGCAATATCAGTATGCTCGTGATAAGAAGCGATTTTTACCTGAAGCCGCATTGGAATATGCATTTTCCCAGGCAGGAAACGCACTATGGATAACCTCGTTTATATTAATTCTTGGTTTTTCCATATTTGCGATTTCCAGTTTTAAGATTAATCAGGAAATGGGGATGCTAACAACCATGATATTTGCGCTCGGATTATTGGCAGATTTCCTACTGTTGCCACCGATCTTATTGTTCTTGGAAAACCTTAAGAAATCAGAAAAGAAAGATTTAGTATCAATGCAGAAAAAAGCAGTTTGAATGGTTCGTTCACTATTACAGGAGTAAAGAAATGAAACTTAAAAGCTTAGTATTTTTGGCTCTACCTCTATTAATGGTTGTTTCACCGGTTTCAGCACAAACGGATGAAGAAAAAGGTTATGCCATCCAGGCGGAGGCCAGTAGGCGAGATAATGGATATATTGACAGTATGCATGATGCCGCAATGACTTTAAAGAATGCACAAGGAGAAGTGAGTACACGAGGATTTGTCGTAAAAACTCTGGAAGTTGAAAGCGATGGCGATAAGGAAATGGGTATATTCCATTCTCCGGCTGATGTAAAAGGAACTGCGGTATTAACTTTCTCGCATGGGATCAAACCGGATGATCAATGGATTTATCTGCCTTCCTTGAAAAGGGTAAAGCGTGTTGCAACGGTAAACAAATCTGGTCCATTTGTTGGGAGTGAGTTTGCCTTTGAAGATATTTCCTCGTGGGAACTGGAGAAATATCGTTATCGCTATCTGCGCGATGAAGAAATCGATGGTAATGATTGTTTCGTTGTTGAGAATATCCCAGTTTATGAATATTCTGGCTACACAAAACAGATCGAATGGTTGGACAAGAAGATGTACCAGCCTCGTAAGATTGAGTTTTACGACAGAAAAGGTGCATTGCTAAAAACCCTGACGTTTAGTGACTATAATCAATATCTGGATCGTTACTGGCGCGCGGGCAAATTACAGATGGAAAATGTTCAGAATGGAAAAAGTACGGAACTATTACGGAAAAACTATCGTTTCAGAAATAATTTCAGTGATAGGGATTTTACAGAAAATGCGCTTAAGAACGTGAGATAACAGCATGCTTGCAAGAGTTGCAATATATATTCTGTTTTCTTTTTGGATTATATCACCGGCAACTTTTGCTCGATCCGCTGATTTCTCTGGCAAAGCTGCTGTAGATTCTAGATTCTTTACGGAGTCTCCAGCATTGACGCAGCAAAAAGATGGCGTCGCTTATCCTTCAGTAATGATACAGCCTGAATTTCGTCGTGACTGGGGTTCGGGTAGTAATCGACTAACGGTTATCCCTTTTGCGCGATACGATAGCTTAGATCAACATCGAACTCACTGGGATATTCGTGAATTTAGTTGGTTGCATATGCAAAAAAAATGGGATGTACTCGTAGGTGTCGGCAAAGTTTTCTGGGGTTCAACCGAATCCAGACAACTCGTCGATATCATCAATCAAGCTGATTTGATTGAAAAGTTCAGTGGCGAAGAAAAATTGGGGCAACCGATGGCCAATTTAAACTTACCGACTGACTATGGACATTTCAGCTTATTCTACCTTCCCTATTTCCGTGAACGAACCTTCCCATCTTCCGACGGCCGTTTTTTATTTGAACCACCTGTTCGAAATAGCGAAGGAAAATTAGATGGATTCAGTCATTGGCAGCCAAGTTTCGCAGGGAGATGGAGTAAAACTTTTGGCGATTGGGATATTGGCATAGCTCATTTTTGGGGTGTGGGCCGTGAACCGAGATTAATTCCTTCTTTTGGATTGGGATTTACTCATCCTCCAACAGGATTGATTCCAATCTATGATCTGATACATCAAACGAGTATCGATATCCAAGGTGTATTGGGTAACTGGATATGGAAAGCTGAAGCGATTACCCGTTCAGGTCAAGGAGATCAATTTGGTGCAGCCGTAGTAGGATTTGAATACACGAAATATGGTGTTTTCGGTGGGAGCAAGGATATCGGGTTTTTATTAGAGTATCTTTATGATGGACGGGATTTATCAGCGCCGCCAACACCATTTAATAACGATATTTTTTCTGGAGTGCGAGTCGTTCTTAACGATCCGCAAAGCACTGAATTTCTCTTTACCAGTACAGTCGATCTAGATACACAAGCCACCATACTAGGGTTTAATGCGAGTCGCCGGTTGGGCGAAAAGTGGAAGATTGAACTTGAATCACGATTTTTCACAAATATATCCGCAACAAAGAATCCTCTTATGCAGTCTAGAGAAATATTGACAGGTATGCGGAACGATGACTATATACAACTAAGAATCCTCCGACACTTCTAGGAAAATTGGAATGCTCTCTCATAATTACGATGCTTTACCTCCCAAAGCTTCTGTTCATACCAATCAAGATAGTAAGTTAGCAAGGCACCTCTAAAAATTCAAAGTTCTAAACAACGCGAGGCATGAGCAAAAAATGATTACGCAGCATATATATGACATGCAAGGAAATATTCTTTGCGAGCAACAAAGTATTGTGACGTAATTTGGATTTTTAGAGATATCCATCTGTCTCTAGGAGTCTGTCGGACTTAAGGTCAATCTACTGCGCCAGTGGGATAACGGTTCATATTTCCTCAATTTCTCGTTGCACAGATCGACTATGCGCCTAAAAATAGAGAAAATATGCACTCGCTCTCCCACTCGGCTCGCTACGATTGCTTAAGTCCGACAGACTCCTAGTCTCAAATTGATAGGGCGCATTGTTTTCTAATGAAGATTATGTTTTTTCTACAGCGTAGCTGCCGAGATAACTAGAGTGTAATGCATTATGAGAGGCTTCAATATAACATAACATTCAGAAAATCAATCAATTTTAGTACTTGCACCCATACAGGAGTTAGATCAGAAACGCCAGTCCAGTTGCAGGCCGCCGATATTGATTTGTTCCGAATATTGTCCAACGAGAAAACCAGCAGTTGATCCTCGGTTATTAATCGAGGCATCGTTCATAAACAAGTGTGCGTAAGCAGCGTGGATATTCACATTTTTTAACAGTGCATAAGTCAAACCAGCTGTTAGCCAGTAACGGCTGCTATCAGGAATGCGCGCTGACCTGTGCTGTGCATCCGGAACGGGCGTTTGATCGTAGGCAAATCCGGTGCGGAATATCCATTTATTGGTTTCTGAGAAATAATTGATGCCAACCGCATAGCGCCAAGTGTCATTCCATTTCAGATATTGCACATCATCAGGCTGCGGCGAAGAAAAATTTGTTCTGAGTTCGTTGATAAGACTCCAATGCGTCCACAAAGCATCTGCGGAGAAAGCCCAGCGGGGATTAATACGATGCGAGAAACCAAACAAAACATTATCGGGTAGTGTGATTGAAGTAAGTGCGTTGGTCTCGACACTCCCTCTTCCCGTCAATACCAGGGCATTACTCGGTACGGATAAATTCGCATTGCCATGCACATCATGCGTAATTCTGGAGCGATAACTGACACCCAACCGAGTATCTTGATTCAACGCATAGAAGGCGCCGAAATTATAGCCAAATCCAACACTGTCCCCCTTGAGTGAAGCATGCCCGTCTGCGGCTTGCGGCAACAGGCCTTGACTGGCACAGCCCGCGATACTATGCAGTGCCTGCACGCAGGTTGTTCCAAAATCAACGGCATTGGTCAAACTGGATTTCAGATACTGCATGTTGAAACCGGCGCCAACCGAGAACTTTTCGGTGACTTTAAAAGATAACGATGGATTAAAGTTGAAGGTAAAAATTTCCGAATCGAGGGCTTGATAGCGCCCTTTCCAATCAGAATGATAACTATTGCTCGTGCCAAATGGGATATTAAAACCGAAACCGAAAGCCACCCGCTTTGTCAGTGCTTGCACATAATACACATTGGGAATAAAAGCCAAATTTCCCGAATCCCCGCCATTACCGCCGTTTAACGGCGCACCGCCCAGCATCGGACTCATATGTGACGCGCTATTCTGGAAAGTCGCGGAAGGTGCAATGACATATCCGGCTACCGAAACCAGCTTACCGCGAACTTGACTCATCGCACCAGGATTAAAGAACACCATACTTCCGTCGTCAATATTGGTTGGTGCGCCGGAAAAGGCCTGCCCCAATTCCTTGACACTCTGTTCCATCACTGCAATACCGGCGCTCATTACTGGCATTGAAACAACAAATAGAAGGAAACCGATGTAATGCGTAATACTGCGATGAACAAAACACGCTGGGATACAGTGTGCATTAACCAGCTCATTCCCGTAATTATCTTGTTCAATTGAGTTCATTGCATATCTCAGTAGGTCAGCGCACACGACTGCTTGCTTTACTTACAAAAAATACTAAGTATAATTTTCCCATTGTCAATAAGAATTATCTGACACCTCAAAAATGAGCATACTCCGGATTCGACTCGAAAACAGCATTGTCACTCAAGTAACCTGCACACCCGTTTTTTCAACACAACTCATTGAAAATGAATTATATACTTCTTTATATCGGATAAACAGCCTCCGGTTGAATGAAGAATTCTTTAGCAAGCGGCGTACAATCCATCCAATTTGTCCGCAATGAATAATGATTACATGGAATCGAAATTCAATCAGCACACAATGAATTCCCGGTTCCAGCAATCCGATCACGCTGCCGAACTGCTGGCCGCCCCTAAAGCGCTTATTGTCTCGCTGATCATTGCCGCAGCGCTTACTTTTGTTTTCTGGAATCTCGTTGCAAAAATCTGGCTGGTAAGCTGGCTAGCGGCAGTCTATCTGCTTACTTTCGCCCGATTCCTGCTGGTCAAATCCTATTTCCGCAAAAAACCGGCTATTACCGAATCACCCGTCTGGGGGCGCCGGTTTTTAATCGGCACGTTGTTATCGGGAGTGCTCTGGGGCATCGCGGGCAGCATACTTTTTGTGAGTGGCAGCGCAATGCACCAGCTATTTCTTGCCTACTTGCTCGGCGGTATGGTTGCGGGTGCAATGGCCACATTGTCATCGTACAAGTGGGCCTTTTCAGCCTTCTCAATACCCGTTGTCCTGCCCTTTACCTATCAGGTCATCACGCATGAAAGTGACATTCATCTCATCCTCGCGCTTACTTATCTGCTTTTCGTTTTCGCGATGGGAAGCATTTCGCATCGGCTGCATCACACCGTCTCGGATTCGCTTAAATTCCGCTTCGAAAATTTCGACCTGTTAAAGCGCCTGATCCAAGCCAAGGATCGCCAGAACGCGATCAATCGGGTATTACAAACGCAAATCGCAGAAAAAGACCGGTCGCAAAAAACATTACAAACTGTCAAAGAACAATTGGAACAACGTGTCATGGAGCGCACGGAAGCGCTCGCCTTAGCCAATGATATTCTGCATCAGGAAAAAGAGCTCTTTCAAGTTACTCTAGCCAGTATCGGAGACGCGGTGATCACCACCGATTCCAGCGGAAAAATTACCTATTTAAACCCGGTCGCTGAAATATTCACCGGCTGGCACAACCCGGATGCCAATGGTGCACCGCTGCAACAAGTTTTTAACATTCTGGATACGGCCACCCGGAAGCCTGTTAAAGACCCGCTCGACGGCCACTTAAATAAATCCGGAAATATCAAAGACCATCGCGAATGCCTGCTGATCCTTAAAGACAAGCAAGAATGGATCATCGATTATTCCGTAGCGCCGATTCAAAACGAACAAGAACATGTAATTGGAACCGTAATAACCTTCCGGGATGTCACAGAACAACGCAAAATAACGCAAAAACTCACCTACCAGGCAACGCATGATTCCCTGACCGGTCTGTTGAATCGCAAGGAATTTGAGACCCGCCTCGGAAAAATCCTGGCATCGACGCGCAAAAATGACACACATGCGCTGCTATATCTCGACCTGGATCAATTTAAAATCATCAATGACTCTTGCGGGCATAGCGCCGGAGATGAATTGTTGCGCCAGGTGACGGTTTTGTTTCAATCCAAGCTGCGTACACGGGATACGCTGGCACGTCTCGGTGGCGATGAATTTGGCATTATTCTGGAACATTGCCCGCAAAATGAAGCAGTACAAGTTGCGAATACTTTGCGTGAACTGGTGCAAAACTATCGCTATCACTATCAAAACAAGACTTTCACAATTGGCGTCAGCATTGGATTGTTCCCCATCACCCACGCCAATGAAGGTCTTATCCATGCACTCAATGCAGCCGACAGCGCTTGTTATGAGGCAAAAGATCAGGGACGGAATCGGGTTCATGTATATCAAGCGGCTGATAAGCAGCAAAAACCGGGTGAAATGCAGTGGCTGCCGCGTATTCAACAAGCCATTGCCGATCAGCGGCTATACTTGTATTTCCAACCGATCCGGGCGATCTCCGGCAAAAATGGCTTGGAGGAACATGGCGAGATCCTGCTGCGCCTGAAGGATGAGCACGGCCAATTGATCATGCCGGGCGCGTTTCTTCCCTCTGCCGAACGGCATGACCAGATGCTGATGATCGATCGCTGGGTGATACAACAATTATTCAAGTTACTCAAGGCGCACGCTCGCCAGCCATCCAACGCCGTTTACACCATCAACTTGTCCGCACAAGCGCTCGGAAACACGGATTTTCTCAATTTTGCAGTGGACAGCATCAGAGCCAGCAAAATAAATCCTGCCAATATCTGTTTTGAAATCACCGAACATATTGCACTGGCTGATTTAAAACATATCATGCATTTTATTTCAACCCTCAAGGAACTGGGCTGCCGTATCTCCATCGATAACTTTGGCAGCGGCGTATCGTCATTCGGTTATTTGAAAAACTTCCCGCTGGATTATCTGAAAATCGATGGACGGCTGATCAAGGATATGGCCACCGATCCAGTAGATCATGCGATGGTCGAATCGATCAACCGCATCGGACATGTCATGCGGCTAAAAACCATCGCCGGATGGGTCGAAAACGCCCAGACATTGCAACTCTTGGAAAATATGGGTATCGATTACGCTCAAGGATTCTGGCTCGCTGAGCCACAGCTCTTTGATTCCGGCTCGGAGAAATCTTTGAGTGCTTCTCAGAAAGTGACACCACCAGCACAAGACAACTGAGCGGTAAAAACTGTCTATCCGAAGCACATAGGTTGGGCTGAAACGAAGGGAAGCCCAACATTTAGCGTATATGAAACTAATTTGGGTGGTTTGCAAGTTTAAATATAAGGAAAACCAAGCCAATTGATCGTATGAGAATTATCTGCACTTCGCTTGTCTGATCCTTTCTAACACACTTAAAACCGCCTGACGCGGCGCACCAATATTCAACCGCATAAACCCGCTGCCTTCCGTACCAAACAGCATGCCGGGACTCATACCGACACCGGCTTCATGGATGAAAAAATGTTTCAGTTGCGCGTCTGTCCTGTTCCATGCCCGGCAATCCAACCATAACAAATACGTGCCTTCGGCTTTGATGACTTTGATTTCCGGCAAATGTTCGGCCAGAAAGGATTCCACGCAATCGCGCGTATCGCGCAGATAAATCAATAGTGCTTCCAGCCAGGCTTCGCCTTCGCGGTAGGCAGCTTCAAAAGCGGCGATGCTGAATGGGTTGGATGCGCTGATATGCAGCGTGTTAAACACTTGCGTGACGGCATTGCAGGTGGATTGATCGGAAATAATCAGCGCCGACAGGTTCAATCCGGGAATGTTGAAGGTTTTGCTCGGCGCGACAGCGGTGATGATTTTTGCAGCGTGTCCCGGGAAAGCGGCCAGCGTGTGGTGTTGATTGCCGGGATAGATCAAGTCGGCATGAATTTCATCGGAAAAAATGATCACATCATGTTTTGCGGAAATATCCAACAAACGTTCCAGTTCAGCGGGTTGCCAGACTCGGCCGACCGGGTTATGCGGCGAGCAAAGCAATAGCAGTTTCGCTTCCTTGGCGCATTGTTCCAGGTGGTCAAAATCAATAGTGTAGCGACCATTTTCCAGATGCAGCGGATTTTGGATCAATTTTCTGCCGGTTTGAGTGACGGCGGAGAAAAACGGGAAATACACCGGGGGTTGGATGATGACGGATTCGCCGGGTTGCGTAAACGCCATCACCGCCGCATTAATAGAGGGAACCACGCCGGGACACAGAATGATCCAATCGCGTTGTATGACCCAGCCGTGGCGACGCTGCATCCAGCCGATCAGGGCATCGTATAAACTGTCCGGGAAAAGCGTGTAGCCATAAATCGGGTGGGCGGCGCGTTCTACCAGTGCCCGGGTGACTGCGGGCGGCGCGGCAAAATCCATGTCGGCCACCCACACCGGGATGACGTCGCTTTTGCCAAACATGTTTTGCCGCCCGTCATACTTGACGCTGTGAGTGCCCTCGCGGTTGATTTCTCGGTCAAAATCAAAAC
>LNFM01004385.1_pt1 | contig 26066 bp, 27 predicted proteins | sample 596031 | NCBI WGS metagenome assembly LNFM01 (sample SAMN04254537, study PRJNA301005) | activated carbon metagenome | isolation source: dual media filters at the Ann Arbor, Michigan drinking water treatment plant | place: USA: Ann Arbor | reverse complement strand
GCCGTGGCGCGCGATCATCTGGTCCATCCACGGAAACGATAGGCGGCACGGAGGGCACCACGAGGCCCAGAAGTCCACCAGCACGACACGGCCACGCCATGCGGCGAGGCTGACGGGGCCTGACGCACCTTCGCGTTCGAGGACCTGCCATTCAGCCCGCTCCCGATCGAATGGCCGATCCGTGCCCGGCGCACGGCCAGTTCCTGACCCGCCTTCGCTTGCGCGCGGTCGGTACGGCGCAGACCTCGGCCCCTGGGGCGACGCCGTTGCCTGGCGTTCGTTCGCAAACGAACCGACCGGGCCGCCGCCCTCACCTACCCTGCGGGCTCCACGCCAGTCCGTTCCGAGCGCGCAACGCGCGAACGGCAGCGGTCGACCCGGCGCAACGACTTCCGGACAACAGAGGCCCCGCGCGATGCATGCCACCAGCCCGCCACGTTGCGCCGTCGCCCGCACGGACCGCAGCGGCCCGAGCAGCCTCTCGCTGATGGCTGCCCGCTGGCGGCGTCTGCCACTGCTGGCGCTGCTGTGGCCGTTGCTCTGGCTGCAGGCCAGGCACGTGCGGCACACCACGCCACGCATGCCGGAACCACCGGGCCGCCGCACCGGTCGCGCCGGCCACGGTCCCCTGGTCCGCCTGCTGGTGGCTGGCGATTCGGGAGCCGCAGGCGTGGGTGCACCGACTCAGGATCAGGCGCTTTGCGGCCATCTCGTACGCTGCCTGAGCCGGCATTACACGGTGCAATGGTGCGTGCTGGCAGCCAACGGGCTGGACTCGCCGGGGCTGCTCAGACGGCTGCAGGACACACCTTGCGAGCCCTTCGACGTGGTCGTCCTGTCGATGGGTGCCAACGACGCCACGCGCCTGTGCGCGCCGCTGCCTTGGGCGCGGTGGCAGACGCGTCTGGCCGAACTCATCGACTTGCGCTTCTCACCGGCACTGCTCGTGCACAGCGCCGTGCCGCCCATGCACGCCTGCCTGGCGCTGCCGCAGCCGTTGCGCTGGTTCATGGGCCATTGGGCAAGGCAGATGAACCACTGCCTTGCCGAACTGCTGACCGAACAGGTGGGGCGCACGATGCACTGGCATCCGGAGACGACCACGGCAGTGGGCATGGCGGCGGATGGCATCCATCCCAGCGCCGCGGGCTATGCCGCCTGGGCCGACGGCTTGAGCCGTTGCATCCTCGACGCAACGCAGGTTCTCGCACCTCGCCTGTTGCAGCCCGCCCGCGTGGCGTTCACTCCGACGTCTTGCCGTCGAAGTGCTCGCTATCGGCCTCGGCGTCGGCACGGGTGCGGTGGACGACCCCGTCGCGGTGGTTCGGCGGCGCATACAGCGTATAGAGCTTCAAGGGCTCCACGCCGGTATTGATGATGTTGTGCTTCGCACCGGCCGGCACGAGCACGGCGAACCCGGCCCGGATCGGGGTGCGCACGCCGTCCAGGACGGCTTCACCGCTGCCCTCCTCCACCCTGAAGAACTGGTCGAGTTGGTGAACCTCCGCGCCGATCTCTTCCTGAGGCTTCAGGGCCATCAACACGAGCTGGCAGCTCTTGGCCGTGTAGAGCACTTTGCGGAACGCGTCGTTCTGGATCGCCAGGCCCTCGATGTCTTGCACAAAACCCTTCATCGCAACTCCTCGGTGGTTTAGCCATTGGGCACATGCCGTCTGCGCGACGGTGGCATCGGCCCACGCTGGGGTGACCGTGACCAGCCGTTGGCAGGTCCATGCCGACGGTAGGCGCACCCGAACCTGGCGTCGGTTCGGCATCGAACACGGACAGCGGTCGCCCGGGCGCCTCGGGGCAAGCCCACGCGCCAGACCGTCCCCCGGCGTCCAGGCGCATGGGTGCCAGAATCACCGCGATGCCGCGTCGCCTTGTCATCGCCACTGCGGTTCTTGCCGTCGTCCTTCTCGCCGCCCTCGCTGCCTGGTGGATGACGCGCGCGCCCTTGGTGCCGGCGGTCGGCGCCCGCATGGCGCCGCTGGTGCGCACGCTGCAGTTCTCGGCCCGCGTCGCCACGGCGTCGCGCGTCGAGCTCGGCAGCACGCTGACCGGGCGGGTGTTGACGGTCGCCGTGGCCGAAGGCGCGCAGGTCAAGGCCGGTGACGTGCTCGTGCGGCTCGAGAGCGACGAGTTGCGCGCCGCGCTGGCGCAAAGCCAGGCCAGCGAACGCCAGGCCGCGGCACGCCTGGCGGGCTTGCGCAGCACCGGGCGCAGCGCAGCGCAGGCCGGTGTGGTGCAGGCGGAATCGGTGCAGGTGGCTGCGCAGGCCGAATTGCAGCGCACGCTGGACCTGGTGGCCCAGGGCTTTCTCAGCGAGGCGCGCCTGGACGAGGTGCGCCGCGCGGTCGCGGTGGCGCAGGCACAACTGGACGGCGCACGCGCGCAGCGTGCCGCCATCGCCGAGCCGGGCACCGATGTCGCCCAGGCCCAGGCGCAGCTGGCACTGGCCAGCGCCGCCCGCGCCGCCGCAGAGGCCCGCCTGGGCGAGGCCGTGCTCACCGCACCGGCCGATGCGCGTGTGCTCTCGAGGCTGGTCGAGCCCGGCCAGATCGTGCAGCCCGGTCGCGCTCTGCTCGGCCTGGCGCTGGCCGGACCGCTGCAACTGGTGGCGCAGGTGGACGAGCGCTACCTGGGGCAGTTGCAACCCGGCCAGACGGCCGGCGTGCTGGCCGACGCCTACCCGACCCAGCGCTTCACGGCCCGCGTGCTGTCCATTGCGCCGGTGGTCGATGCCCAGCGCGGCGCGATCGAGGTCAAGTTCTCGCTGCCGCAGCCCCTGCCGGCCTTCCTGCGCGAGGACATGACCGTGTCGGTGGAGGTGGAGACCGCGCGCCGCGAGCAGGCGCTGGTGGTGCCGGCCGACGCACTGCGTGGCGACGAATCCACGGGCACCCGCGTCTGGCTGGCCCGCGACGGTCGCGTCGAAGCGCGCCCCGTGCGCCTGGGGCTGCGCACGCTCGACGCCGCCGAGATCCTCGAGGGCCTGAGCGCGGGCGAACTCGTGCTCATCGGCACGGCCCCGCTGCCGGGCCAGCGTGTGCGTGTCGACACCAGTGCGGCGGTGCCTGCCCGGGCCGGCAGCGGCAAGAAGGAAGACGCCGGCGCCGCGTTGACTGGCGCGATGGGCCGCTGAAGGCGCACCGGCGATGCTCGGATTCGAAAGCCGCGTCGCCACGCGCTTCCTGCGCGAAGGCCGCATGCAGACCGTGCTGATCATCGTCGGCGTGGCCGCGGGGGTGGCCGTCGTGGCCTACATCTCGGCGCTGATCACCGGGCTGCAGCAGAACACGATCGAGAAGACCCTGGGCGCCCAGGCGCACCTGACGCTGAGCCCGCGCGACGACATGGTGCTGGCCGCCCGCGCGCCGGCCAGCGCCGGCACCCGCGAACTGGTGCAGACCCAGCCGCGTGCGCAGCGGCCGCGCTCCATCGGCAACTGGCAGTTGCTGGTGCCGCTGCTCGAAGCCATGCCGGAAGTGGCGGCGGTGTCGCCGATGGTCTCGGCCGCGGGCCTGGCGGTGCGCGGCGAAGCGTCCAAGGCGATCGCCCTGGTGGGTGTCGACCTCGACCGCTACGACCGCATCGTCGGCCTGCGTTCCAAGGTCGTCGACGGCACGGCGCGCCTGGAGCCCGGCGAAGGCATCATCGGCCGCGACCTCGCCGACGACCTGGGCGTGCGCGTCGGCGACCGCGTGGGCATCGTCACCGGCGACGTCAGCGACTCGCTGCGCGTCACGGCACTGGTGGACCTGGGCGTGCGCGAACTGAACCGGCGCACGGTGATCGTGCCGCTGCGCACCGCGCAGAGCCTGGTCGGCCTGCCCGGCGGCGCCACCAGCCTGGACCTCACGCTGGTCGACATCTGGTCGGCGCAGACACTGGCCGACGACCTCGCATCGCGCTGGCCCTACCAGGCCGAGAGCTGGCAGCAGGCGAATGCGCAGCTCGTGTCGGCGCTGAACGCGCAGTCGGTGAGCACGGCTGTGATCCGCGGCGTGGTGATGGTCGTCGTGGTGCTGGGTATCGCCAGCGTGCTGGTGGTGTCGGTGGTGCAGAAGCAGCGCGAGATCGGCATCCTGCGCGCCATGGGCGCCACCCAGGGCCAGGTGCTGCGCATCTTCCTGCTGCAGGGCGCGATCGTCGGCGCCTTGGGCTCGGCGCTCGGTGTGCTGCTTGCGGTGGCGCTGATCTGGGTCTTCACGCGCTTCGCGCTCGGCTCCGACGGCCTGCCGCTGTTCAACATCACGCTCGAGCCGGCGCTGGCGTTGCGCGTGGCCGCCATTGCCACGGTGTGCGGCGTGCTCGCCGCGGTGGCGCCGGCGCGCCGCGCCGCCAGGCTCGACCCGGCGCAGGCGATCCGCCTGTGAGCGCACCCGCCGTGGCGACGCCGCCGGCCGTGCTGCTGCAGCTCGACGGCGTGCGCAAGAGCTACAACGTCGGCTTGCCGAACGAGGCCGAGGTGCTGCATGGCCTGTCGTTCAGCATCGGCCGCGGCGAATTCGTGGCCTTGATCGGGCCGTCGGGTTCGGGCAAGAGCACGCTGCTCAACATCGTGGGCCTGCTCGAGCACATGACGGCCGGCAGCTACCGCATCGACGGCGTCGAGATGAGCGGCCTGGACGACGCCGCGCTCACGCTGCGCAGGCGCTCCACGCTGGGCTTCGTCTTCCAGTTCCACCACCTGCTGCCCGCCTTCAGCGCGCTGGAGAACGTGACGCTGCCGGCCCTGATGCGCGAGGGTCGCATCACACCGGCACAGCGCGAACGGGCGCGCGCCGTGCTGGCCGCCGTCGGCCTGGGCGATGCGATGGGCAAGCGGCCGGGCGAGTTGTCGGGCGGCATGCAGCAGCGCGTGGCGATCGCTCGCGCCTTGGTGCTGGAGCCGCCCTTGGTGCTGGCGGACGAACCCACAGGCAACCTGGACACCGTCTCGGCCGACGAAGTCTTTGCGCTGATGCGGCAGATGCACGCCGAGCTCAAGACGTCCTTCCTGGTGGTGACGCACGACCCGCGCCTGGCGGCGCGCTGCGACCGCGTGCTCGAACTCGTCGACGGGCGGCTCGTGCAGGACGGCGCCACGACGCCGGCACCGCCGCAAGGACCCGGCGCGCCGGCAGCGACGCCTACTCGCGGGCCAGTTGAATGACCAGCTTGCCGAAGTTCCTGCCCTGCAGCAGGCCGATGAAGGCTTCGGGCGCGTTTTCCAGACCGAAGACGATGTCCTCGCGCACCTTGACCCTGTCCTTCTGCACCCACGCGCCCATCGCGCCGGCGAACTCGCCCCAGCGCGGCCCGTAGTCGTCGAACACGATGAAACCCTGCATCCTGATGCGCTTGCGCAGCAGCGTGCCCATCAACAGGCCCAGCCTGTCCGGGCCGGGGGGCAGTTCGGTGGCGTTGTAGGCGGCGACCAACCCGCACACCGGCACGCGCGCCTTGGCGTTGAGCAGCGGCAGCACGGCATCGAAGACGGCGCCGCCCACGTTCTCGAAGTACACGTCGATGCCCTTCGCGCACGCCGCGGCCAGGCGGCCGGGCAGGTCGTCGGCGCGGTGATCGACGCAGGCGTCGAAACCCAGTTCTTCGACCACGTAGCGGCACTTGTCCTCACCGCCCGCGATGCCCACGACGGTGCAACCCTGGATCTTCGCGATCTGGCCCACCACCGAGCCGACGGGGCCGCTGGCCGCGGCCACGACGACGGTTTCGCCCGCCACCGGCCGGCCGATGTCCAGCAGCCCCATGTAGGCGGTGAAGCCTGGCATGCCCAGCACCCCCAAGGCGCGCGAAGGGTGGCGCTCTTCGAGGGACAGCCGCGTGAGTCCGGCGCCGTCGGACAGGGCGTAGTCCTGCCAACCGGTGTAGGCGACGACCAGATCACCGACCTGGAAGTCGGCGTTGCGAGACACCTCGACGCGCGACACGGTGCCGCCGACCATCACGTCGCCGAGGGCGACCGGTGGTGCATACGACGGACCGTCGCTCATGCGGCCGCGCATGTAGGGGTCGAGCGACAGGTACAGGCTGCGCAACAGGACCTGCCCGTCCTGGGGCTTCGGCACTGGTGCGTTCTCGAGGCGGAAGTCTGCGGCCGTCGGCGCGCCGCGCGGCCGGGCATTCAGGAGGATGCGGCGATTGACGGTGGTGTTTTGCGACATGCGGCGACGCTAATCCCGTCGCTGCGGGCCGTCGGTGCGGCAGACAACGCCTGAGCGCAAGGGCTGCGCATGAACGCGGGCGAGCCCTTGTCCGACAAGTTATCGCGCCACCGTCCCGCGCCGACACGGCCACGCCGGCCGCAGGCTCAACGGTCATGAGTGCCTCCCCACCATCGGAGACCCTGCGCCTGCTGACCGTCAACATCCACAAGGGCTACAGCGCTTTCAACCGCCGCTTCGTGCTGAGCGAGCTGCGCGAAGCCGTGCGCGCGTCGGGCAGTGACCTGGTGTTCCTGCAGGAAGTCGATGGCGGCACCGGCCGCGCCGGCGCCGCAGCCGTCGGCGCGCAGTACGAGTTTCTGGCCGATGCGATCTGGCCCGAGCACGCCTACGGCCGCAACGCGGTGGCCGAGGGCCAGGACCACGGCAACGCGGTGTTGTCGCGCCTGCCGGTGCTGCGCAGCCAGAACCACGACGTCTCGCTGCCGGGCGCCGAACCGCGCGGGCTGCTGCACTGCGTGCTGGCGCGTCAGGGCGGTGCGCCCGAACTTCACGTGATGTGCGTACACCTCGGCCTCAGCGAGACGCACCGAAGCCACCAACTGGCGCGGCTGTGCCAGACGGTGCAGCGCGACGTGCCGCCCGATGCGCCGCTGGTCGTCGCCGGCGACTTCAACGACTGGCGGCTGCGCGCCGATGTGCCCTTGGTGGCCTGCGGGCTGCACGAGGTCTTCCGCAGCGCCTGCGGGCAGCACGCTCGCAGCTTCCCTGCGCAATGGCCGCTGCTGCGGCTGGACCGCATCTACGTGCGTGGCGTTGCGGCGGCGCGACCCCTGCCGATGCCGCGTCGGCCCTGGTCGCAGCTCTCCGACCACGCGCCGCTGGCGGCCGAGATCGATCTGCCGGTGCCCCCATGAATTCGCACTGGGTGCCCGGCAACCACATCACCTTGCTCGAGAACGGCGAGGACTTCTTTCCGCGCGTGTTCGAAAGCATCGGTGCGGCCGAGCACGAGGTGCTGCTCGAGACCTTCATCCTCTTCGACGACGAGGTGGGGCACGAACTGCGGCAGGCGCTGCTGCGCGCCGCAGGCCGGGGCGCCAAGGTGTACGTGCTCTTCGACGGCTGGGGTTCGCCCGACCTGTCCCGTGCGTTCATGCAGCCTCTGCAGGACGCCGGCGTCGAACTGCGCAGCTTCGAACCCGCACGGCGCCTGTTCGGCACCCGCATCAACATGCTGCGTCGCATGCATCGCAAGCTGGTGGTGGTGGATGGCCTGCGCGCCTTCGTCGGCGGCATCAACTACTCCGCCGACCACCTGGCCGACTTCGGCCCGCTCGCCAAGCAGGACTACGCGGTGGAGGTCGAGGGCCCGCTCGTCGGGCAGATCCAGGCCTTCTGCCGCGCCAGCCTGACCGCGCCGCAGCCGGCGCGGCGCCTGTGGCTGCAACGCTGGCGCGAGCACCGCCACCCCGACGAGGCCCTGGGCTTGCAGGGCGACACCGACAGCACGGCCGCGGAACACGGCATGCGCGCTGCCTTCGTGACACGCGACAACCGCGGCAACCGCAACGACATCGAGCGCCACTACCGCGCCGCGGTGCGCAGCGCCAGCCGCCGCGTGCTCATCGCCAACGCCTACTTCTTTCCCGGCTACCGGCTGCTGCGTGACCTGCGCCGTGCGGCCAGGCGCGGCGTGCAGGTCGACCTGGTGCTGCAGGGCCAGCCCGACGAGCCCTGGGCGCAGCGGGCGTCCGAGTTGCTCTATGGCTACATGATGCGCGCCGGCGTGCGCGTCTACCTGTACAGCGAGCGTCCGCTGCACGCCAAGGTGGCGGTGGTGGATGACCGTTGGGCCACCGTCGGCTCAAGCAACCTCGACCCGACGAGCCTGAGCCTGAACCTGGAAGCCAACGTCGTGGTGCGCGACGTGGCGTTCGCCACCCACCTGCGCCAGGAGATCGAACAGCTGATGCAGCGGGGCTGCGAGCGCGTGCAGGTGCCGACGCCCGGACCGCTGCGCTCGGCCTGGATCGCGCTGCGCAGCCTGATCGTGTTCCACGCCATGCGCCACTTCGCGGCCTGGGCGCAGCGCTCGCCGGATGCCGCGCCGCGCGTCGTTCCGATGCACGCCGACCCGAAGTGAGCGCCCCCAGGTCCGCGCTGCGAGCAGCCCGCGCACGGCGCCGGCCGAAGCACGAGGCGGTGGATCCACCCTCGCCTGCAGCACCGGCGGCGCAGCGCGCCTGGGGGTGGTTCAAACGCCTGGCGCCCTGGGCCCTGGCGGCCGTGGTGCTGGTGCTGGTGGCACGCCAGGCACGCACCGTGGACTGGCCGGCCGTCTGGCAGGCCTTGCATCAGCTGTCGGCCGCCAGCCTGGCGACGGCGGCGGCGCTGGCGCTGGCGAGCTACGCCCTCTACGCCGGCTTCGACCTCTTCGGGCGCCGGCTCACCGGCCACCGTCTGCCGGCCGTGCGCACGCTCGGCATCGCCGCCATCAGCTATGCCTTCAACCTCAACTTCGGTGCCTGGGTCGGCGGCATCGGCCTGCGGCTGCGCCTTTACAGCCGCTGGGGACTGGCGGTGCCCACGGTGCTGCAGGTCACGGCCTACAGCATGGTCACGAACTGGCTGGGTTACCTGGGGGTCGCGGGCGCGGTGCTGTGGTGGGCACCGCCGCAGTTGCCCGCCGCCTGGCAGTTGCCGGACGCCGGGCTGCGCGGTGTCGGCCTGGTGATGGTGGCGGCGGCGCTGGCCTACCTGGCGCTGTGCCGCTACGCGCGGCAGCGCCAGCTGACCTGGCGCGCCCACACGCTGGTGCTGCCCAGTGGCCGCGTCGCGGCCCTGCAGGCGGTGATGGGCGGCGCCAACTGGCTGCTCATCGGCGCCATCGCCTGGGGCCTGCTCGGCGGACGCATCGACTATCCCAGCGTGCTCGGCACCATGCTGCTGGCGGCCGTGGCCGGCGTGGTGACGCATGTGCCGGCCAACCTGGGCGTGCTGGAAGCCGTGGTCATGGCGACGCTGGGGGCCCGGTTGCCCGGTCATGAACTGCTGGCCGCGATGCTGGCCTACCGCGCCGCCTACTACTTGCTGCCGCTGGCCTTGGCGCTGCCCGCGTACGCGCTGAGCGAGGCGGCAGCGCGGCGTGCCGGTCGCTTGCACGCCGCAGAAGGCGCGGGGCGCAGTCGCACGGCACCGCGACCCTCGCCGCCCTAAACGATGTCCCCACACCGCGGCCTTTGTGCGGTGTCGAACAGCGCGCTCGGCGCCGAAAGTCCACGCTCCAGCGTTGGCGCGTTCGCCGCCCGCCCGGAGCTGGGCTTCCAGGCACCGGTCGAGAAGTGAGGTTGCTTGAAGGCACTGCTGCTGAAGGTCTGGGATCGCCTCCGGTCCAGTTTCTGGTTCGTGCCAGGGGTCATGGCGTGCCTGGCGGCCGCCCTGGCGCTTGCTGCCGTGGCGGTGGACGAGGCCGCTGGCGACGACTGGCTGGAGCGCCTGGGCTGGAGCTACACCGGCGGTGCCGAAGGTGCGAGCCTGTTGCTGGGCACCGTCGCGGGGTCGATGATCGCGATCGCCGGGACCGTGTTCTCGATGACGCTGGTGGCGATGTCGCTCGCCTCGTCGCAGCTGGGGCCCCGCCTGCTGCGCAACTTCATGCGCGACACCGCCAACCAGGTGGTGCTGGGCACCTTCGTCGCCACCTTCGTGTACTGCCTGCTCGTGCTGCGCACCATCCGGCGCGCCGACGAGGTGGCCTTCGTGCCGCACCTGTCCGTCAGCATCGGCCTGCTCCTGGCCATGGTCAGCATCGGGGTGCTGATCTACTGCATCCACCACGTCTCGGTCTCGATCCAGGCGGACGTGGTCGTGGCCCGCGTCGGCGAGGAACTCGAGGACGGGATCGGCAGGCTGTTTCCCGGCCAATTGGGGCGGCCAGGACCCGAAACCGCGAACGCACCGGGACGGGCTGAACTGCCACCGGCGTTCGCGCTCGAGGCGCGTCCCGTCGGTGCCCTCGCGGACGGCTACCTCCAGTTGATCGATGCCGACGCCCTGATGGACCTGGCCAGTCGGGAGGACCTGCTGCTGCGGCTGGAGCGCCGGCCCGGGAACTACCTCGTGCAGGGCCAGGCGATGGTCATGGTCTGGCCTGGGGAGCGTGTGACCGACACCCTGGTCGGCCAGGTGAACGACGCCTTCGTTTTCGGCAAGCAGCGCACGGCCACCCAGGATGTCGAGTTCTCGTTCCTGCAGTTGGTCGAGATCGCCGTGCGCGCGCTGTCGCCGGGCATCAATGATCCGTTCACGGCCATCGCCTGCGTGGATCGGCTGGGATCGGCCCTGTGCCGGCTGGCCCAGCGCGACACGCCTTCACCCTTCCGGTTCGACGCTCGCGGACGGCTGCGACTCGTGGCCCCGGGGTCCACGTTCGCCGGGATCGTCGACACGGCCTTCAACCAGATCCGGCAGAGTGCCCGGTCCAACCCGGCCGTGGCCATCCGCATGCTCGATGCCATCACCCAGGTCGCCGGCCACGTGCGGCACGCGCAGGACGCGGCCTGCCTTCGGCGCCACGCCGACATGATCATCAGAGGAACGAGACAAGCCGTGCCCGAAGCGGACGATCGGCTTGCCGTCGAGGCGCGCTACACGGAGGCGACCCGGTCGCTGCGCGAGATTCACGGCGCGTTCGGCGACGGGGCCGACGGTCGCTCACGCGGTCCGGGACCTGCGCCCGAGCAGGTTGCGAGGTCAGTAGCAGGGCGATGCCGACCCCTGCGACCGGCACCGGTCCGATCAGGAGGGTCCGTTCGGCCTCGGGCTCGAAATGTGAGTCGGCGAGGGCCAGACCACCGATGAACGGGACGGCGCAGGGCGATGCACGACGCAGACGGACCGCATCAGCCAGGCGCCCGCTCGACCGCTCCGGGCCACACGGCTGCCTCTGCGACGGAGAACGACAGCGGCGAGGCCGACTCGTAACCCACCCAGCCATAGGCGTCGTCGAACGCATCGTCCTGTGCCCTGGCCGGCACCGGCGGCGTCTCTTCTGCGTGCAGGGGCAGATCATTCATGGGGGTGCTCGGTTCAGGCGGGGTTGCAGGGTGGGTGCATGGCGTCCAACGACCGGCGCACGAAGTGCGCCGACGGCTAGGCCATCGAGGACGCCAGCAGCTCTTCCCTGCGGGCCAGCATCTGGTCGCGCAAGGCCACCATGTCCAGCCTGGTCTTCTGCGCCTTGGGGAACATCTCGTTCTGCTCTTCCTTGACGTGGTGCTTCACGTATTCGGACATCACCTTCACCTTGGCGTCGTACTGCTCGCCATCCGGTTCGGCGCCTTGCACCTGTGCGATGAGATCCTTCACCGTGGTGTGCTCCACGGTCGCCTCCGGCACCAGTGCCTTGTCCCGCAGCGCCGTCTTCACGGCCGGATAGAAGATCTCTTCCTCCAGGGTGGCATGCACCGTCAAGGCCTGACAGATCTGCGCCACGAGCGCCCTCTTGCGGGTCGAAGACCGTGCGGCCTCGAACTCTTCGAACAGGCCGCTGGCCTGCTTGTGGTCCGCCTTCAGCATGGCGATGGCGTCCTTGGGTGGTGCAGGAGCCCGGGTAACGGCTTTCTGGGTGGTCTTCTTTGCGGTGGCATGATGGTTGTTCCTGGGGTTGCCAAACGGTGCGGCCATCATGCGATGCCAGCTTGATCGGCAACATAGGCACACCGGCGCGCCGCGTGTAGGACAAGGCCCGCCAGGCCAGGGTCGCGGCGGGCGGCCATCGAATTCCGTCGTCGAAGCCGCAATGTTCGTTGCCGTACGGACCTGGTTCGGCACGCGCGCAACGATAGGTTCATGAAATCCGCGCTCAGCCCCGCCCGAACGCCCTGCCCTCACCACTTCACGGCGCATCTGCCGCCGCGGCCGCACCATTGCAGTACCTGCACCGACGATCCGAAGTGCAATCGGCTCCTGGCCGCCTTGACCCGGCCCGCATTTCAGCGCTGGCTTCCTCACCTCGAAGCCGTGGACATGCCGCTGGGCATGGTGCTGGGGGAATCCGGACACCCGCAGAAACACGTGTACTTCCCGACGACCAGCATCGTGGCCCTGATGTACGACCTCGAGGATGGTCGCTCCAGCGCCGTGTCCGTCGTCGGCAACGAGGGCCTGGTCGGCGTCGCGACCTGCATGGGCGGTGGTGGCGCGCCCGGCCGGTGGATCGTGCTCAGTGCAGGCCGCGGCTTTCGCCTGCGGGCCACCGACCTGAAGATCGACTTCGAATTGGGTGGGCCCGTCACCCAGTTGCTGCTGCGCTACGCCCAGGCCCTCATGACGCAGGTGGCGCAAACCGTCGTCTGCAACCGACGCCACACCATCGAAAACAGGCTCTGCCGCTTGCTGCTGTCGACGATGGACAGGCTCGACGGCAGCGCCGAGTTCGTGATGACCCACGAGCTGATCTCAGGCGTGCTGGGCGTGCGCCGCGAGGGCATCACCGAGACCGCGCTGATCCTGCAGCGGGCGGGGCTGCTGTGCTACCAGCGCGGCCGCATCACGGTGCTCGACCGGGCCGGCCTGGTGCATCGAAGTTGCGAGTGCTACGCCGTCGTGAAGACCGAACACGACCGCCTGCTGCCCCCGGCACCGAGCCACTGATGCCGATGCCGGGCTTGCGTTGACCTGCGACGCACACGGCATACGGGCCACGCGCGCGCTCGCGTGAACGCAGCGCGCGCGCCGGCACCTTACTTCTTGCGGTCCAGCGCCTTCTCCGTGGCCTCTGCCTGCCACAGGTTGGACGTCACGTCGACCTTGCGCGCCTTGCCGGCGTCGTCCATGTCCAACTGGACCTCGTAACTGTCACGGCCCTTGACGACCTCGAACTCGGCATAGTTCTTTTCCTTGTCGTTGGTCGAGGTGATCTCGTACCCCATCCTCTTCAGCTCGCCCGAGTAGAACGCCAGGTCCTTGCCGGGAACCAGGCCCTTCTCGAGCTTCTCCTTCTGATCGGTCCAGCCCTTGGTGTTGGCACGGTCGCTGTAGACGCTGCCATTGCTCAGCTGCTTCGACGCCATGACCGCCTTGCCGCTACGCATCGCTTCCTTCGTGGCATCGGCGCGCCACTGGTTCCTGTCGACGTCGACCTTGCTGCCCATGCTCGTCTTCTTGTCCAGGTCGATCTGCACCTCGTAGGTGTGCTCGCCCTTCACCACCTCGTACTCGACGTAGCCCGCCGTGTCCTTGTTGATGGCGGTGATGGTGTAACCACTGGCGGCAAGAATCTTCCTGTAGTCGGCCTTGCTCGAGCCGACCTTGAGCGCCTGCTCCAGCTTCTCCTGCTCGCCGCTCCAGGACTTCATGCGTTCGCGATCGCTGTAATTCGATGGCTGCTTGGCCATGGCTGCGGCCTGATCCGTCGCGGCAGCGCGCGTTTCGGTCGTTTGCGCCACAGCGCTCTGCATGGCAAAGCCGGCACAGATTGCGGCGGCGACGACGGTCAAGGTGGGTGACATCTTCATTCGAGACTTCCTCTTCTTTGGCCAGAAAGGGTCGGTGCACGAGGGGTTCCGCGGCACCGGCATTCCGAAGCGCTCTGAGAGCGGCCGGTGAGGCATCTTTGTTCAGTCACGGCAAAACGCCCATCGGTGCTCGAGACGTTGCAACGTGGGAAGCGTCCGACTGCGGCGTGTCGAGGAAGCGGTTCGGTCTGGGTGTGCAAACGAACAGATGACTGTGCTTCGGCTCATTACGGTTGGGACTCCCCACGAACCCATCGCGAGACGTCATGAATGAAACCATCCTCCCCGCCGACAACCTGTCCGATGTGCCCTGGCCGACCAGTGACGTTCGGGTGCCCGTCCCCGACACGTCGATGCTGTCGGGCAGCGAGAAGGCCCAACCCGCAGCGGTCGGCCTGCTGAAAAGTGCGGTGCAGGGCGCACACGACACCATCGACCGCCTTGCGGAAAGCGCAGCACCGGCCGTGCGACGCTGGGGTGACGGCGCAGCGGACGCGGAAGTGGCGCTGCACGAAAGAGCCGACCAGTTGCGCGAAGTACGCGACGCCTGGGCCGAAACCGTGCGCACGACCGTGCGCGACAACCCGCTCGCAGCCGTCGTTGCCGCGCTGGCGCTCGGCGTCGTGATCGCCCGCCTCACCCGTTGAAACCACTGCACGCAGCTGCGGTGAAGCTCGGCGAGGTCGCCCTGAAGACCTCTTGCCGTTCATCACCGGGCTGACACGCAGGTCGAGGACGAACGGATGCGCCGAAAGTCGCGTTGGGTGCTGATCGCGGGCGGCGTTGCCGGCCTCAGCCTGCTGATCGGCCTGCTCGTCTCGAACTTCTTCGGTGGCGAGACCAAGATCGAGCGCCGCATCGAACGGCTGTACCCGCTCGATGACCCGCGCTTCATGCGCGAGCTCGGCCTGCTGCTGGGGCCGCCCTTCGTGCAGGGCACGAAGGCACGCGCGCTGCTGAACGGCGACGAGATCTTTCCGCCGATGCTGGCGGCGATCCGCGCTGCGCAGGTCTCGATCACCTTCGAGACCTACATCTACTGGGCCGGTGACGTCGGCCGCGCGTTCGCCGACGCCCTGGCCGAGCGTGCGCGCCAGGGCGTGAAGGTGCATGTGCTGCTCGACTGGGTGGGCAGCGCGAAGATGGACGACAGCCTGGTCGCCCTGTTGACGCAGGCCGGCGTGCAGGTCCGGCGTTTTCATCCGCCGCACTGGTCGCACCTGGGCCGATTCAACAACCGCACCCATCGCAAGATCCTGGTCGTCGACGGCCGCGTCGGCTACACGGGCGGCGTCGGCATTGCGCCGCAGTGGACCGGCCGCGCGCAGGACCCGGCGCACTGGCGGGACACGCACTTCGAGATCGAAGGCCCCGTCGTCGCCCAGATGCAGTCGGTCTTCATCGACAACTGGATCAAGGTCACCGGCGACGTGCTGCACGGCCCGGATTACTTTCCTGCGCTGGCGGCCGCGGGTCCGATGGTGGCGCAGATGTTCAGCAGTTCACCCAGCGGGGGCAGCGAGAGCATGCAGCTGATGTACCTGCTGGCCGTGACGGCGGCGACACGTTCGATCGACCTGTCCGCCGCCTACTTCGTGCCCGATGCGCTGACCCTGCAGGCCCTCACCGACGCCTTGAAGCGCGGTGTCAGGCTGCGCATCGTGGTGCCGGGCAAGCACATCGACAGCGACGCCGTGCGCGGCGCGTCGCGGGCCACCTGGGGGCCGTTGCTCAGCGCGGGTGCCACCATCGCCGAGTACGGGCCCACGATGTACCACTGCAAGCTGATGATCGTCGATGGCCTGCTGACCTCGGTGGGTTCGACCAATTTCGACAACCGTTCGTTTCGCCTCAACGACGAAGCCACCTTGAACATCGTCGACCGGGACTTCGCGAACGCCCAGACCGCGACATTCGAAGCCGACCTGGCCCTGTCGCACCGCGTGAGCCATGCCGAGTGGCTGGCGCGGCCAGCGCGCGAGAGGCTGGGCGACTGGCTGGCCTCGGTGATCGATTCACAGCTCTGACCGGGTGCGCAGGCGCACAGACGCGGTCGACCAACGGCGCGAACCTCCGCCCTATTCCGGTGCGCTTCGCTGAGGGCGTCCCCCGCCGCAACGGCACAAGGCATCGCCATGATCACGAGAAGGGGAACTGCATGAACACACGATTTGCCTTGATAGCGCTCTGCGCCGGCGTGCTGTCGTTGAGCGCCTGTGAGAAGAAAACGCCACCCACCCCGACGCCGAAAGTGACGGAAGCGGTCCCGGCTGGCTCTGGTGTGGCGGAGAAGTACGCGGGAGATCCGTCGATGCCCTCTACCGCGGCTGTCGTCGCCGGCACCAGCGCGTCCGCGGCAGAGGCGACCGCGGCGCGAGCGGACGGCACGAGGAAGCCGGGTCTGGAGTCCACGGCGACGCCCGTACCCGGGCAGAACAACGATCACTCGGCGCCGCTCAGTCCGGCCAAGGGGTCGAGCGCGCCCTGACGCCGGGCGAACGACGGCGGGCCTCTTCCCGCCTGCCAGCGTCTAGCGCACCGGTATGGGCGTGCCGCGGTCCACGGGCACGGCGGTGACGCTGTTCTGCGGCGAGCCTTCGATCACGCGGTCGGAGTAGGTGAGGTAGACGAGCGTGTTGCGCGCCGCGTCCACCATGCGCACGACGCGCAGGCGCTTGAAGACCAGCGAAATCCGCTCGCTGAACATCTCGTCCTGCTGCTTGATCGGTTTCGGGAACGAGATCGGCCCGGTCTGCCGGCAGGCGATGGACGCCTCTGCCTTGTCTTCGGCCAGACCGAGCCCGCCGGTGATGCCGCCGGTCTTGGCGCGCGAGACGTAGCAGGTGATTCCCTTGACGTCCGGGTCGTCATAGGCATCGACGACGATCTTGTGGTCGGGGCCGATGAGCTTGAACACGGTGTCGACCTCGCCCACACGCTGGGCGTGGACCACGAAGGCTGGGGCCAGCAGGGCCAGGATGAGCAGGTGTTTCATGTCACCATTGTGCGCACATCGGGATTCGCGCCAAATGCTCGCGTCGAGCGGCAGGCGAGCCAGAGACGAATGACAGCCCATGCCGATCGTTCTGCCCGCACGCCCGGCACCATGAACACGCCAGGCCCACCCCTGGTGGTCGTGTTCAACATCGGAGCCGGCCACGGCCAGGCCGACGAGGTGCGCGCCACGCTGCAGACCGGCTGCGCCGACGCCGGGCGCGCGCTGCGCCTGCTGGAGGTGCAAGACCCGAAACAGCTGGGCGCCATCGCGCGCCAGGCCGTCGCCCAGGCGCGGCAGTGCGGCGGTGTCGTGGTCGCCGCCGGCGGTGACGGCACCATCAACACCGTGGCCCAGGCCGCACTGGGCAGCGGCTGCGCCTTCGGCGTGCTGCCCCAGGGCACCTTCAACTACTTCAGCCGCAGGCACGGCATTCCGTCCGAAACGGCCGAAGCCCTGCAGGTGGTGCTGGCCGGATACACGCAGCCCGCACAGGTGGGTCTGGTCGGCGATCGTGTGTTCCTCGTCAACGCCAGCCTCGGCCTCTACCCGCAACTGCTGGAAGAGCGCGAGGAATGGAAGCGCCAGTTCGGCCGCAGCCGCATGGTGGCCTTCGGCGCCGGCCTGGCCACCTTGCTGCGCGGCCATCGCAGCCTGCGCCTGCGCGTCGAAAGCCAGGGCCGGGAACGCGAGTTGCGCACGCCCACGCTCTTCGTCGGCAACAACGCGCTGCAACTGCAGCAGCTGGGCCTGCCCGAGGCCGAGGCCGTCGATGCCGGCCACCTGGCCGTCATCGCGCTGCGGCCTGTGGGGCTCTTGAAGATGCTGGGGCTGCTGTGGCGCGGCGCTTTTGGTCGTCTGGGCGAGGCCGAAGAACTGATCCACGTCGCCACCCGTCAGCTCACGGTGCGCCCGAGCCGACGCCTGGGCACCCTCGGCTCGAAGCGCATCAAGGTGGCGACCGACGGCGAGGTGGCGTGGATGCGGCTGCCGCTGAGCTTCCGCGTCGCGCCGCAGACCCTGGAACTGCTGCGCCCCGCCACGCCGGCGCCACCACCCCAGGCGGCCGCATGACGCTGCTGCTGCAGGTCTCGGACCCGCATTTCGGCACCGAGCGCCCCGTGGTCGTCGAAGCCCTGGTGCGGCTGGCCCTGGCGTTGAAGCCCCAGGTGCTGCTGCTGTCGGGCGACATCACACAGCGCGCCACGCGGGCGCAGTTTGCAGCGGCGCAGGCCTTCGTGCAGCGCCTGCAGGTGCCGCACTGCCTGGCCGTGCCGGGCAACCACGACATCCCCTTGTGGCAGCTGCCGCTGCGCCTGCTGCGGCCGTATGCGCGCTACAGCGTGGCCTTCGGCACCGAACTCGAGCCGGAACTCGAGACCGATGAGCTGCTGCTGCTGGCCGTGAACACGACGCGCTGGTGGCGGCACGAAGACGGGCAGCTCTCGGCCGCGCAAGTCGATCGCGTGGCGCAGCGCCTGGCGCGGGCGCGGCCCGGACAACGGCGGCTGGTGATGGTGCACCAGCCGCTGGCGGTGACGCGGCCCGAGGACGTGAAGAACCTGCTGCACGGGCACGAAGCGGCCCTGCAGGCCTGGGGCGCGGCGGGTGTGGACCTGGTCATCGGCGGGCACATCCACCTGCCCTTTGTGTTGCCTCTGGCCGGCGGCGGCTGGGCGGTGCAGGCGGGCACGGCTGTCAGCAGCCGGGTGCGGGCCGGGGCCGGCAATTCGGTGAACCTGATCCACGTCGATGCCGCCGCGACGGAACGTGCCGTGGTCGAACGCTGGGACCATGACCCGGCCCAGGGCGGCTTCGTGCGGTGTGAACGGCACCGCCTGCTGGCGGACGACCCGAACGTCTGACCGTCATCGGCATCGGCATCGGCATCGGCATGGGCATCGGTCGGGCCGATCGAGCCCGGCATCCACTTGCCGCTGTGGGGCGTTTCCTACGCCGCAAGCGCATGCACGCCGATGCGCGCTTCACCGTCCTTGGACCAACATGCATCACCGTGGCCCGGGCCACGTGAATGGCCTGCCGCGGGCCGCAAGGCGCCTGTGGCCGCCATCGCCGCGGCAGGAAGTCCCGCCACCCCTTCGGAGCCCCACCGCACCATGTTCTTCCAACGTGTCAAGACGCCTGGCCTCGGCCACAACGCCTACGTGCTCGGTTGCGGCGAGGGCCTCGCGGTCGTCGTGGACCCCCGCCGCGACGTCGCCGAATACCTGTGCCTGGCGCGCGAAAACGACCTCAGCATCGCGTTCGTCCTGGAGACCCACCGCCAGGAGGACTACGAACTCGGTTCGCGCACCCTGGCCGACGCCACGGGCGCGAAGGTCGTCACCGGAACGCACGCGCTGTTCGGGCATTCCGATCTCAGGCTGGACGACGGACAGGAGTGGACCGTCGGCACGACCCGGTTCGTGGCGCTGGCCACGCCAGGGCACACGCCGGAAAGCATGAGCTATGCGATCTATCCGAAGGACGCCGGCGGAAAGTGCTGGGGCGTCTTCACCGGCGACGCACTGTTCGTCGGCGCGAGCGGGCGCACCGACCTGCCGGACCCGGACAAGGCCGCCGAGAACGCCGGGCTGCTTTACGACAGCGTGAACCGGCAAATCGTCCCGCTCGGCGACCAGACCTCGATCCTGCCGGCACACGGTGCGGGCTCGGCCTGCGGCGGCAACATCGCCGAGCGCGACGACACCACGCTGGGCATCGAGAAGAAGACCAATCCGATCTTCTCCAAGAGCCGCATGGAGTTCGTCGACCTGAAGCTGAAGGAGACGCTGCCGCGGCCGCCGTACTTCAAGCACATGGAGGTGGTCAATCTCGAAGGCGGCCGGCCACTGCCGGCCCGTCCGGGGCCGCGACTGCTGCAGCCGCACGCGTTGTACGAGCGGCTCAAGGAGGGCCTGCTGATCGATACCCGGTCACCCGAAGCCTTTGCCGGCGCCCATATCCCGGGTGCGTACAACGTCTGGCTCGACGGGCTGTCGACCTACGGCGGCTGGATCGCCGACGAGAAGACCTCGATCTTTCTCGTCGTCGAAGGGTCGGCACACGCGATCAAGGCCGTCGAAGCGCTCGCGCGCATCGGCATCGACGGCGTCGAGGGTGTGCTGGCCAATGGCCTGGAGGGCTGGCGCGACGCGGGCTTGCCGATCGATGCCCTCGAGACCACGAGCGCGCGGGAATGTGCGGCGTGGATGCAGGCCGGGCCGGTCCATATCCTGGACGTGCGCGACGAGATGGAGCGCAACGAGAAGCATATCGAGGGCACGCTGCACACCTTCGTCGGCGATCTGGAAGAGAACCTGCCGCCGTGGCCCAAGGGCGAGCGGATCGTCGTGCACTGCAATGTCGGACACCGGTCGGGGCTGGCCGTCAGCATCCTGCGCCGTGCGGGCTACACCCACCCCGTCAACATGCTCGGCGGCATCACGGCCTGGGAAGACCTGGGCCTGCCTTTGCAGGTGCCTGCGTGAACACGCGCACGACAACGCGCACGTCCACACGCAAGGCAGCACGGCGATGACGAGCGACGGCGGCGCCTGGTCGCCCTACCTGGTGGGCGCGCTGATCGGCGTGCTGTCGATGGCGACCTTCTACTTCTCGGACAAGCCGCTGGGCGCGTCCTCCGCCTACGCCAGACTCGCCGGCCTGATCTCGCAGCGCATCTCACGGCCGCACACCGACGCACTGAAGCTGTACCAGGACAAGAAGCCCGGCATCGACTGGGAGGTGATGCTGACCTTCGGCATCGTTCTCGGCGCGGGCTTGGCCGCGTTCACGGGCGGTGAATGGACCGGGCAGTGGGTGCCGACGCTGTGGGCCGAGCGCTTCGGCGACGGCATCGGCCTGCGCTGGGGCGTCGCCTTCGTCGGGGGCGTCGTGATGGCCTTCGGCGCGCGGCTGGCCGGCGGCTGCACCAGCGGCCACGGCATCAGCGGGGCGCTGCAACTGTCTGTCGGCTCGTGGATCGCGCTGGCCTGCTTTTTCATCGGCGGGGCGTTCGTGGCCATGCTGATGTATGGCGTCGGCGGTGCGCCATGAGCGACGGCGCAGGCCCCAGCCCCAGGCAGTGGGCGCTCGGTTTCGGCTTCGGCGTGGTGTTCGGCTTTCTGCTGCAGAAGGGCGGCGTCGCCAAGTACGAGGTGCTGATGGGGGCCCTGCTGCTCACCGACTTCACGGTGATGAAGATCATGCTCACCGCCATCGCGGTCGGCATGGTCGGCATCTTCTCGATGCACGCCATGGGCTGGATCAAACTGCACGTCAAGCCGACCCGCTACGCGGCCAACGTCATCGGCGGCCTGCTCTTCGGCGTCGGGTTCGCGCTGCTGGGCTACTGCCCGGGCACGGGCGCCGCGGCCCTGGGCCAGGGCAACTTCGACGCCATTGCGGGCGTGCTCGGCCTGCTGGTCGGCAGCCACCTGTACGCCGAAGCGTCGAATGGCCTGTCGGCCACGGTGCTGACCTGGGGACGCCGGGGTGGCCTCATGCTGCCGGACCTGCTCGGCATGCGGCTGCGGGTCTTTCTCGTGGCCTTCGTGCCGGTACTGGTCGGTTCGCTGTTCGCGCTCGATCGGTGGGCAGGCTGACGGCAAGCGGCCTGGATGTTGCGCATCTCAGGCGCAGCCTCACCTGCCCCGGTGGCACGACGTGCCGCCGCTCACTGCGTCAGGCTGTTGCAGGCACGCCGCAGCCGCTGCTCGGCATCCTTGGCGACGGCCTGCACTGCCGGTTTGTCGACCATCTCCATCATCACCAGGGGATCGATGAAGGCCACCGTGACGCGGCCCTCGCCTTCCTGGCGGACGACCACGTTGCAGGGCAGCAGCAGGCCGATGTCGGGCTCGGCCTGCAAGGCCTTGTGCGCGAGCGGCGGATTGCAGGCGCCCAGGATGCGGTAAGCCGGCATGTCCAGGCCGAGCTTCTCCTTCATCGCGCCTTGAATGTCGATGTCGCTGAGGACACCGAAGCCCTCCTGCTTGAGCGCGGCCTTGACGCTGTCGAGAGCATCTTCGAACGGCAGTTCGAGCGTGGCATTGAATCCGTACATCTTGTGTTTCCTCTTGGGTGGATGGACCGGCAACGGGAGTGCGCCGGGGTGAGAGACATGTCGGGTCTGAGTCGTTCGCCTTCAAGCGGTTCCGGGCCACGACGGGCCTTCGGCCGCCGTGCCGAGGCCTGCGCCGCTTCACTGGGTTCGCCCCCGCACAGAGTACCGCAGCAAATCCAGCCAAGCTGCACCGCTCAAGGTCCTGGGAGACGCCCTGCGGGGACAGGTTACTCGCCCCGTCATCGCCAAACCATGCGCATCGCCAGACATCCATGACCGAACGCCATCTCACCATCCTGCAGGTGAACGATCTGCACGGCTACCTCGAACCCCACCCCGAAGCCTTTCGGGGCCGGGGCAAGTTCAACTACCGGACCTGCGGCGGACTGGCGCGCATCGCCCACATCTTCAAGCGGGTTCGCGCCGAGCGACCCGGTGCGGTGCTGGCGCTGGACAACGGCGATACCTTCCACGGCACCTTCGTCGCCGGGCAGTCCCGGGGCGAAGTGATGCTGCCGCTGATGAACGCGCTCGAATTCGACGCCATGACGCTGCACTGGGAATTCGCCTACGGGCCCGCGCAGGTGCGCAAGCTCGCTGCCGGGCTGAACTACCCGACGCTGGCGATCAACATCTACGAGAAGCTGTCGGGTCGGCCCATCTTCGAACCGAGTTGCGTGGTCGAGCGCGGTGGCTTGCGCGTCGGCATCGTCGGCATAGCGTCGAACATCGTCGACAAGGGCATGCCGCCGAGCTTCTCCGAAGGTGTGCGCTTCACACTCGGCAACACCGAACTGCCGGGCCACATCGAACGGCTGCGCAGCCGCGAGAAGGTCGACCTGGTCGTGGTGCTGTCGCACCTCGGCTTCGTGCAGGACGCCAAGCTCGCCGCCGAGGTGCCAGGCATCGACGCACTGATCAGCGGCCACACCCACAACCGGCTCTACCGACCCGTCTGGGTGGGCGCCACGCCCATCATCCAGTCGGGCTGCCACGGCTCGTTCGTCGGCCGGCTCGACCTCACGGTGGAGGGGGGCAAGCTCATCGACGTGCAGCACGAACTGGTCTGCGTCGATGAGCAGGTCGAATCTGACGCCGAGATGGCCCAACGGGTGGAAGAAGCCGTCGCACCGCACCGCGCCTTCCTCGGCCAGGTGGTCGGACGGGTGCAGAGCCCGCTAGACCGTGCGACCTCGCTCGAAGCATCGATGGACAACGTGCTGCTCGATGCCATCGCCGCAGCGGCCGGCACGCGCCTGGCGTTTTCCAACGGCTGGCGCTACGGCGCGCCCATCCTGCCCGGTGAGGTGACGATGGCGCACCTGTGGAACATCGTGCCCACTGATCCGCCGATCTCCACCGTCGAGCTTACCGGCGACGAGTTGCGCACGATGCTCGAAGCCAACCTCGAGCGCACCTACTCGCCCGACCCGTACTGCCAGATGGGCGGCTTCGTCAAGCGCTGCCGCGGCCTGAACATGTACTTCAAGATGGAGAACCCGAAAGGGCATCGCATCGAGGACCTGCTCGTCGATGGCGCGCCTGTTCAGCCGGGCCGCACCTACCGCGCCGCGATGCTGGGCGAGCAAGGTGTGCCCCAGAAGTACGGCAGCCAGCGGCAGAAGATCGAGACCGATGCCATCCAGTCTCTGCAGCACTTGTTCGCGCGCGGCACGCCCGTGCGCGGCAGCCGGCGCGGCAGCGTGGTGGCGATATGACCGCCGGCACACAGGCCACTCGACGTGCGGCCGCAGGTGCCCGCGCCGTCGGGCTGTGGCTGGGCTTGATGCTGAGCCTGGGCTGTCATGCCGACGGTGCGGCCCTTGCGAAGGCGGGCACCGGCGCGGCTCCGGCATGCCAGACCTGCCATGGCGCCGCTGGCGAGGGCGTGGCGCAGGCCGGCTTTCCACGCCTGGCGGGCCTGGGCGCACCCTACATGCAACGCCAGCTCGCCGCCTTCGCGGACGGCACGCGGGTCAGCGACGTGATGATGCCGATCGCCAAGGCCATGTCGGTGGCCGACCGTGCCGAGGTGTCGGCCTACTACGCCGCTTTGCCGGCACCTGCAGCAGCCGCGGCACCCGCTGCAACACCGCCGTCGGCAAGTGCATCGGCCACGGTGACTGCGGCGGCCTCGGTCGGCGCCAGCCTGGCCACGCGCGGCCGCTGGGCCGACAAGCTGCCAGCTTGCGAGCAATGCCACGGCCCGGGTGGGCGCGGCGTGGGCCCGGACTTCCCTGCCCTCACCGGGCAGAGCGCAAGCTACCTGGCGAACCAGTTGAAGGCGTGGCAGACCGGCACGCGACCGCCGGGTCCGATGGGCCTGATGGCCGTCGTTGCACGCAAGCTGTCCGCCGCCGAAGTGCAAGCCGTTGCCGATCACTTTTCATCGCTGCCTGCGAGGACCGCTCGATGACCACCACACGTCAACGCTGGTACGTGGGCGGCACGTTGGGGGTGCTCGCAATCGGCGTCGGCCTCTATGCGGGCGGCGTGTTCGACCCGCTGGGCATGCAGGCCTACAGCGAACGACGGGCCGCCGAGCGCGAGATCGATCGGCAAGACGCCGCCGCATCTGCGCCGCGTGCTGGGAGCGACCTGGCGGGCGACCCCCCGAGCGCAGAACTCACTTCGCCAGCGGCCCGGGCGGACGCGGGCGTGGCCTTCCGGCCGCCGCTCGAAACCGAGATGCCGGCCGGCCCGTTCGGCGACGTGATCCGCCGTGGCCGAGAGATCTTCATCGACACGCCTCGCGCCGCGCCCGCGTATGTCGGCAACAGCCTGCGCTGCGTCAGCTGCCATCTCGACGCCGGGCGGCTGGCGGACTCTTCGCCGATGTGGGCCGCGTTCGTGAGCTACCCTGCCTACCGCAGCAAGACCCGGAGCGTCACCACCTTCCAGCAGCGGCTGCAAGGTTGTTTCGAATACAGCATGAACGGGCGGGCGCCGCCACTCGGCGCGCCGGAACTCGTGGCGCTGGAGAGCTATGCATACTGGCTGGCGTCGGGAGCACCACTCGACCCGAAGATCGCAGGCCGCGGCTACCCGGCGCTCGCTCCGCCGGCGCAAACGGCCGACTTCGTCCGTGGCGAAGTGGTCTACACGCAGCACTGCGTGCTGTGCCACGGCGCCGATGGCGCAGGGCAGCGCACGGACAGCGGCTACGCGGTGTTTCCGGCGCTGTGGGGGCCGGACTCGTTCAACTGGGGGGCCGGCATGGGGCGCATCAGCAATGCCGCGGCCTTCGTCAAGGCCAACATGCCCCTCGGCCTGCCCGGCACCTTGAGCGAACAACAGGCCTGGGACGTGGCGCTGTACATGAACAGCCACGAGCGGCCGCAGGACCCGCGCTACAACGGCAGCGTGCAGGGCACACGGCGTGACTTCCACGCCACCGAAGACTCGACGTACGGCCGCGAGGTCGCGGGCCAGGTGCTCGGCGCCAGTGGCGCGCCGAAGCCCTTCAAGGCGTTGAAGGACAGCCGCCCGACCGGGCAGGAAAAGGATCGCAATGACGACTGAACCCCGTCGGCACCGTGAGCCCGCCGACTTGGCGGACCGCTTCGCGCTGAGCGTGACCCGACTGCTGCGCTTCTTTGCCGACACCTTGTTCGCCAAGCGCTACGGCCACCGGGCGATCGTGCTCGAGACGGTGGCGGCGGTGCCTGGCATGGTCGGCGCGATGGCCACCCATCTGCACTCGCTGCGCCGCATGGTCGATGACGACGGCTGGATCCGCACGCTGATGGAAGAGGCGGAGAACGAGCGCATGCACCTCATGACCTTCATCGAGGTCGCCCGGCCCACCGCGATGGAACGCTTCCTCATCCTGTTTGCGCAGTGGGCGTTCTACCTCGGCTTTTTCCTGCTCTACCTCATCTCGCGCCGCACCGCACACCGCCTGGTGGGCTACTTCGAGGAAGAGGCGGTGATCAGCTACACGCAGTACCTGGCGGAGATCGACGCCGGCCGCATGCCCAACGTCCCCGCCCCGGCGATTGCAAAGCGGTACTGGAAACTGGCCGACGACGCCACGCTGCGCGACGTGGTGCTCGTCGTTCGCGCCGACGAGGCGCATCACCGGGATGTCAACCACGGCTTGGCGAACCAGTTGGCCGGTCAGCCTGCCGACCCCGCACCGGTTGCACCCTACCCGGAACATGCCGACGCCACGCGGTGAGCGGTTCGGCCGGTGCCGTGCGCTCTTCGACGCTCTTGCCGATGGCGCGCGGCAACCTGGACCCAACGCCAGGCACGATGACTGCACGCCACACACCTTCGCCGCCCCCTCGCGGCGCCCTGCGATCAGCGCC
>LNFM01004384.1_pt1 | contig 26067 bp, 27 predicted proteins | sample 596031 | NCBI WGS metagenome assembly LNFM01 (sample SAMN04254537, study PRJNA301005) | activated carbon metagenome | isolation source: dual media filters at the Ann Arbor, Michigan drinking water treatment plant | place: USA: Ann Arbor | reverse complement strand
CGGGGAGAGGTAAGCAGGCATGTCCCTCCCGCTCGAAGGTCTCCTGGTCGTTTCGGTCGAACAGGCCGTTGCCGCGCCGCAATGCACCTGCCGGCTGGCCGATGCCGGTGCGCGCGTTATCAAGGTCGAGCGGCCCGAAGGCGATTTCGCCCGGCATTACGATTATATCGTGCACGGCGAGAGCGCGCATCTGGTCTGGCTCAACCGCGGCAAGGAATCCGTCGTCTGCGATCTCACCAAGGATGACGACAAGGCCTTGCTCGAAGCGATGCTCGCCAAAGCCGACGTCTTCGTGCAGAATTTGAAACCCGGGGCGCTCGGCAAGCTCGGCTTTTCCTTCGAGCGGCTGCGCCAGGATTATCCGAAGCTGATCTGCGCCTCGATTTCAGGCTACGGCGAAAGCGGGCCCTTCGCGCAGCGCAAGGCCTACGATCTTCTGATCCAGGCCGAGTCTGGGCTGTCCTCGGTGACCGGCGGGCCGGACGGCCCGGCGCGCGTCGGCGTCTCGGTCGTCGATATCGCCGCGGGCCTCAGCGCCTATGAGGCGATCCTGGAGGCCATCATCCGCCGGTCGCGCACCGGCGAGGGCGCGACGATTTCGATTTCGATGTTCGACGCCATGGCGGAATGGATGACCATCCCGTTGCTCAATCAGGAATGGGGCAATCCGTTCAAGCGCGTCGGCCTGGCGCATCCGACCATCGCGCCCTATGGCGTGTTCAAGACGCGCGATAACGCCGATATTCTGATTTCGATCCAGAACGACCGCGAATGGCGCGTGCTGGCCGACAAGGTGCTCGGCAATGCCGCGCTCGGCAGCGACGAGCGCTTCGCCACCAATCCGCAGCGTCAGGCCAACCGCGCGGCGACCGATGCCGAAGTGGCGCGGGTCTTCGCGACGCAGGACGTCGAGCCGCTGATGAAGGTGCTGGCGCAGGCCGATATTGCCTTCGCCCGCGTCAATGACTCGGCTTTGCTGGCGACGCACCCGCATCTCAGGCGCATTACGGTCGAGACACCGAGCGGCCCGGCGAGCACGCCGGCGCCGGCGTCGCAATTTGTTGGTGAGCGCCGCGATTACGGCGCGGTGCCGGCGCTGGGTGCGCACAGCGCCGCGATCAAGGCCGAGTTCGCGCCAAAATAGGCTGCCCATCCATGCAGGGACGGCCAGCGGCTGCTGGCTAATGACACCACCGTTGCCATCGGGCAAAGTCGCCGCAACAAAAATCACGGGACGGAAACGCGGATGGACATCGGCTTCATCGGACTCGGAAAAATGGGGCAGCCGATGGCGCGGCGCCTGATCGAAGCCGGCCACCGCCTCGTCATCCACGACACCCGCGCGGATGCCGCTACGCCTCTCATGGCGCTCGGCGCGGCATGGGCCGCGTCGCCGGCCGAAGTCGCCGATCAGGTCGAGACGGTGATGGCCAGTCTGCCCGAGCCGCACATCGTCCAGAGCGTCGCGGCGGGCGAAAGCGGTGTCATCCACGGCAAACGCATCAGGCGCTTGGTCGACCTGTCGACCACCGGCGCGACGGTTGCAGCCGGCATTGCCGCCAAGCTCGCCGCAAAGAACATCGTCCAGATCGACTCGCCGGTGTCGGGCGGCGTCGCCGGCGCAGTGAAGGGCACGCTGGCGGTGATGGTGTCCGGCCCGCAAGCGGACATCGACATCGTCAAGGACGCGCTCGGCGTGTTCGGCACGGTGTTCGTCGTCGGCCATGCGCCCGGCATGGCGCAGACCATGAAGCTCGCCAACAATTTCCTCTCCGCCACCGCGATGGCGGCGACCGCCGAGGCCATCGTCATGGGCGTCAAGGCCGGCCTCGATCCGGCAATCATGATCGACGTCATCAATGCCGGCTCCGGCCGAAACACCGCCTCATCGGGCAAGTTTCCCAATGCGGTGTTGCCGCGCACTTTCGATGCCGGCTTTGCCACCGCGCTGATGCTCAAGGATGTGAAGCTGTGCCTCGCCGAGGCGAAAGCCGCCGGCGTGCCGGCCGACATGATGGGCATGGTGGCGTCGCTGTGGCAGCGGCTCGCCGACGAAATCGGCGCCGACAAGGATTTCACCACCATCATTCAGCCGGTCGAGCGGCGCGCCGGCGTCATCGTCGGCAAAACGGGAAAGCAGCAATGAGCGACGATATCCACGAAGTCTTTGCCGTCAAATATGCCGAGCACGCGCGCAAGCGGGCCGACAATTATGTGTTCGGCGATCCGCATGACGAGATGACGTCGATCGCCTATTACGTCTGGGTCATCAAAGGCCCGCATGGCACTTTCGTTGTCGATACCGGCTTCGACGAGGCCGCCGCGAAGGAGCGCGGCCGCACCATCATCAAGCCGGTCGGCGAGGGCCTGATGGCGCTCGGTATCCAGCCCGGCAAGGTCGATCACGTTATCGCCACGCATATGCACTGGGATCACGCCGGCAATTACGACCTGTTTCCGAATGCGCGCTATCACATCCAGGACGAGGAAATGGCCTACGCGACCGGCCGCTGCATGTGCCACAAGATGCTGCGCATCCCGTTCAGCGAAAGCGACGTGCAGGCGATGGTCAAGAAGGTGTTTGCCTATCGCTGCGAATTCCACGACGGGCCCGATGAGCTGGCGCCCGGCATCACCATTCACAAGATCGGCGGCCATTCCAAAGGCCTGCAATGCGTGCGCGTCAAGACCAAGCGCGGCTATGTCGTGATCGCGTCAGACTGCTGCCATCTCTATTCGCACATGGATGAAGGCCGCGTCTTTCCCATCACCTATTCGATCGGCGATACGCTCGAAGGCTACCGGACGTTGCTGAAGCTCGCTACGTCGCGGCATCATTTCGTGCCGGGGCACGATCCCGAGGTGATGAAGCTCTATCCCGCGGCCGCGCCGGGGCTGGAAGGATGGGTCGTGAGATTGGATGTGGCGCCGAAGATTTGATTCTTCCCTCTCCCCGCGTGCGGGGAGAGGTGAAGCAAACTACACCAACCCCAATTCGCCGAACGCATTCTTGTGGTGCTCGGCACTCTCGGCCGAAAAGCAGCAGAAGATCACACGTCCGAGAATGGGCGAACGGCCGCGCGAATGGCTGGCCAGTTCCGACGCCACCGTGCCGACCGCAATGCGCGCGGCAAGGTCCGGCGGAAAGCGGTAGATGCCGGTCGAGATTGCCGGAAAAGCCAGCGACTCCAGCGCATGCTGCACGCCGAGATCGAGCGCGTTTTTGTAGCAGTTCGCCAGCAGCGTATGTTCGTCGGCGATGCCGCCCATCCACACCGGCCCGACCGCGTGGATGACCGCGCGCGCTTTCAGATTATAGCCATGGGTGATTTTGGCCTCGCCGGTGTCGCAGCCGCCGAGCGCGCGGCATTCTTCGAGCAATTGCGGGCCCGCCGCGCGGTGGATCGCGCCGTCGACGCCGCCGCCGCCGAGCAGCGATGAATTCGCCGCGTTGACGATGGCCGCGACATCGAGCGTGGTGATGTCGGCGATTTCGATCTCAAGTCTGGATTGGCCGATTTCGGCGAACAGTTCGGTCATGGGGGTAATATAGGCTGTCATCCCGGCGGAGCGAAGCGACGGCCGGGATCCAGTATCCCCGGTCTTCGTGATGCGGAAAGGCCGGGGTTACTGGGTCCCCGCCTTCGCGGGGACGACAGAAAAACTACCCCCGCTCGGAATAAACCTCGGTCTTGAGATCGACGCTACTCCGCACGCCGATGTCGTCGAAATGCTGGTCGAGGAAACGTCTTGCCGCGCGCTGGCCGAGCTTGCGCAGCAGTTCCAGTGAGCTGAAATCGTTGCGCAGCTTGCTTGACGACGACAGCCGCTCGCCGAGGCCCTCGAGCACGATGCGGTGCACGTTGATGCGACGATATTCGTTCGGGCCCTTGCCGTGCGGCAGGCGGCCCTGTTCGATCAGCCTGTTGACGAACTCGATGGCGCGCAGCTCGCCCATCAGCGCCGAGTTGAACGTGATCTCGTTGACGCGGGCCATGATCTCGCGCGTCGACGTCGGTATTTTTTTGCGCACCAATGGATTGATCTGGACGATGATGACGTCCTCGGTGTCGGTCGAGCGGAAGAACGGATACAGCACCGGGTTGCCGAGATAGCCGCCGTCCCAATAGGGCACGCCGTCGATCTCCACGGCGCGGAACACGGCGGGCAAACAGGCCGACGCCATCACCGCTTCGGCGGAAATCTTCTCGCGCGGAAAAATATGCAGCCGTCCGGTCTGCACATTGGTGGCGGCGATGAAGATCTGCCGCGGATCGGCACGCAGCGCGTCGAAATCGACGAAGCGCTCGATCAGGTCTTTCAGCGGATTGATGTTGAGCGGGTTGATGTCGTAGGGCGACAGATATCGCGACCACGCCGACAGCCAGTTGAAGGTCGGCGAGCCGGCCGCGGGCAGCAGCGAGAACAGCCGGTCGGTCACCGCGCGCTGCACCGCCGGCAGATCGCCACCGAGGCTGGCCGCGCGCCAGAAATCGGCGAGGCGCTTGCGCGCTTCGTCGGGTCCGGTGCGAAGGCCGTCGGCCAGCATCACCGCATTGACCGCGCCGGCCGAGGTGCCGGAAATGCCTTCGACCGTCAGCCGGCCGTCTTCGAGCAGATGATCGAGCACGCCCCAGGTGAAGGCGCCATGCGCGCCGCCGCCTTGCAGCGCCAGATTGATGCGTTTCGGCTTGGGAGGCTTGTCGCCGCCGAGCGCGCGCGTGAGGAAATCGATCATCGGGTTCCGATCACTGCGCCACCCAGCCGCCGTCGATCGAATAGGCCGAGCCGGTGATCGACGCGGCGCCATCGCTGCACAGGAACACCGCCAGCGCGCCTATGTTTTCCGGCTTGGTAAACTGATGCATCGGCTGCTTCTCCGACAGCAGCGCGATCTCGGCTTCGCGGGTCGATTGGCCGGTGGCCTGCGCGCGTGCGTCGATCTGCTTCTGCACCAGCGGCGTCAGCACCCAGCCGGGGCAAATGGCGTTGCAGGTGACGCCGTCATTGGCGGCTTCGATGGCGACAACCTTGGTCATGCCGACGAGGCCGTGCTTGGCGGCGACGTAAGCCACCTTCTGTGCGCTAGCGACAAGGCCATGCGCCGAGGCGATGTTGATGATGCGGCCCCACTTGCGCTTCTTCATGCCGGGGATCGCCGCGCGAATGCCGTGAAATGCCGACGACAGGTTGATCGCGATGACTGCGTCCCATTTGTCGACCGGGAAATCCTCGATTGAGGCGACATGCTGGATGCCGGCATTGTTGACCAGGACGTCGAGGGCGCCGAATTCCTTTTCCGTCGTCGCGATCATCGCCGCGATCTCGGAAGGTTTCGACATATCGGCCGGAGAATACAGCGCCTTGATGCCGAATTCCTTTTCCAGCCCGGCGCGTTCCTTCTCGATCGCGTCCTTGTCGCCGAAGCCGTTGAGCATGACGTTGGCGCCGCCGGCGGCCAGCGCGCGCGCGGTGGCGAGCCCGATGCCGGAGGTGGAACCGGTGACCAAAGCGGTTTTGCCTTTAAGCATGAAAGTCCTCTAATCCGTGCGGCCGCAGGCCGAGTGTCTGGAGGTGGCTGGAACCTGCCTCTATTCTTGTTGCAGTGCAATATATATGTACTGAACGGCGCGATTCAGGCCCCACTAGGGTAGACTTCAGTATCAGGACGGAGCCGACATTGGTCAAAGCCACGCCGAAGAAATCGTACGCCCGCGCGGTGTTCCCGACGCCGGGGCATGACCATGACCGCTGCGCCAGCGACGCCATAGCGCACGCCGAGGCGACCTGCGCCGCGCACAAGGAAAAACTGACGCCGATCCGCCGCCGCGTGCTGGAGGCCTTGCTCGCCAGCCACGCGCCGCTCGGCGCCTATGAACTGATCGACCGGCTGGCGGACCAGGGCGCGCGGCCGGCGCCGATCACCATCTATCGCGCGCTCGATTTCCTGCGCGAGCAGGGCCTCGTTCACAGAATCGAAAGCCGCAACGCCTTCATCGCCTGCGCGCATAATCACGATAGCGGCGACCCGGTGGTGTTTCTCATTTGCGAGAAATGCGGCGCGGTCGGCGAGGCGGCGTCTGTCGCGGTTGCGGAGACGATCAAGAGCGCCTCGCGCGCCGCCGGCTTCACGCCGAAAACGCCGGTGATCGAGATTTCCGGCATCTGCGTGAATTGCAGGGCGGCGTAACGCCCACGGCGTGACCGAAGAACAAGAATGTCCGCGTCGCCCGAAACCCACCACACAACGCGCCCTCTCGATGCTGTTGCGATCGCGCTCATCGTGTTGCTGTGCCTGTCCTGGGGCTTCAACCACGTCGCGGTGAAGCTGGCGATTCACGACATTCCGCCGCTGATTCAGGGCGCGATCCGCTCCGTCGTCGCCGTCGTTCTCGTCGGCGCTTGGTGCGTGCTGCGCGGCATTCCGCTGTTCAAGCGCGACGGCACTTTGGTGCCGGGCCTCATTGCCGGCGCTCTGTTCGGGGCAGAGTTCGCCTGCATCTACCAAGGGCTTGCCTACACCACGGCGACGCGTGCAGTGCTGTTCATGTATCTGGCGCCGTTCTTTGTCGTCATTCTTGCCCGCGTCTTCCTGCCGGCCGATCGTTTCAAGCCCTGGCAATGGGTCGGGCTGTGCCTGTCATTCGCCGGCATGATGGTGGCCTTCGGACTGCCGACGCCGGCGCTCGATCCACGCCAGACGCTCGGCGACATCCTGCTCATCATCGCCGCGATCGGCTGGGCGAGCACCACCATCGTCATCAAGGCGAGCCGGCTCAACGGCACGTCGCCGGAAAAGGTGATGATGTACCAGCTTGTGGTGTCGGCCCCGATCCTCGCGGCCGGCGCCTTCATCGCCGGCGAAACCATGACGCGCTGGCCGGACGCGCAGGCGCTGAGCTGGCTCGCCTACCAGACCATCTGGGTGGTCAGCGTCACCTTCGTCATCTGGTTCGCCCTGATCAAGAACTACTCCGCCAACAGGGTGTCGTCCTTCACCTTCTTGACGCCGCTATTCGGCGTCGCCGCCGGCCATCTGGTGCTCGGCGACCCGCTGACGCCGGCATTTATGGTTGCGGTGGCGCTGGTCGCCGGCGGCCTTATATTGGTGAACAGGACGCGTTGACCCGGCTATATTTGTCTGGCACTCCCGCGCGATCAGGACCGGTAATGAGCACGCTTGCACGTCATAAAACTGTCGCGGTGGATGTCGGCGGCGTTCGCGTCGGCGGCGGTGCGCCGATTGTCGTGCAGTCGATGACCAATACCGACACAGCGGACGCCGAGGGCACGGCGCGGCAAGTCGCCGCGCTGGCGCGGGCCGGTTCCGAACTGGTGCGCATTACCGTCGACCGCCCCGAGGCGGCCGACGCCGTGCCGCGCATCAAGGAGCGCCTCGCGCAGATGAATGTGAAGGTGCCGATCGTCGGCGACTTTCATTACAACGGCCACACGCTGCTCAACGACTATCCGGCCATGGCTGAGGCGCTCGACAAATACCGCATCAATCCCGGCAATGTCGGCTTCAAGAACAAGCGCGATCCGCAATTCACCCAGATCGTCGAGATGGCGATCAGGCACAACAAGCCGGTACGCATCGGCGTCAACTGGGGCTCGCTCGATCAGGAGCTTCTGACCAAGTTGATGGACGAGAATTCGGCTTCCGCCGCGCCGATCGGCGCGCGCGAGGTTACGCACGAAGCGATGGTGCAATCGGCGCTGCTGTCGGCGGCGCGCGCCGAGGAGATCGGCCTGTCTAAAAACCGCATCATTCTCTCGGCCAAGGTTTCCGCGGTGCAGGACCTCATCGCCGTCTATACCGAACTGGCGCGCCGTTCCGACTATGCACTGCATCTCGGCCTCACTGAAGCCGGCATGGGCTCCAAGGGCATCGTTGCCTCGAGCGCCGCGATGGGCGTGCTGCTGCAACAGGGCATCGGCGACACGGTGCGCGTGTCGTTGACGCCGGAGCCGAACGGCGACCGTACGCTCGAAGTCCAGGTCGCGCAGGAATTGCTGCAGACCATGGGCCTGCGCACCTTCGTGCCTCTGGTCGCGGCCTGCCCCGGTTGCGGCCGCACCACCTCGACCACGTTTCAGGAACTCGCTGCCGACATTCAGGGCTTCATCCGCACCTCGATGCCGGAATGGAAGACGCGCTATCCCGGCGTCGAAACGTTGAACGTCGCGGTGATGGGCTGCATCGTCAACGGCCCGGGCGAGTCGAAGCACGCCGACATCGGTATCTCGCTGCCCGGCACCGGCGAGACGCCGACCGCGCCGGTCTTCGTTGATGGCAAGAAGGTCGCCACCTTGCGCGGGCCGAGCCTCACCACTGACTTCAAAAAGATGGTGATCGATTATATCGAGCGCCGTTTCGGCACCGGCAACCGTACCGCGGCCGAGTAAGAATTCAATTTTTGAAAGCGAAATCTTGAAAGCCAAAACGTTTCTGATCGGATTTTTGGGTGTCGTGCTGGCTTTGATCGCCGGCTCGATCTATCTCGCCGCCACCACCGACCGCGCCGACAAGGCGCTTGTCGCTGTTGCTGCGCCGGACGGCAAGTACAAGGCGGTGCGGCTGACCGTGTCGAACGACACGCCGGTGAATTTCTGCGTCGATACGATTGCAATTTTTCTCACCGTCTATCCGGACAGTTTCGTGTCCAGCAACAGTGCCTATCAGGTCTATACCGCGCCGTGCGCGGCGCCGGCCAAGCGTAATGCCTTTCCGAAAATCGAATGGCTGGCGAACAACAAGGTGCAAATCACCTATTCGCCGGAGCCCGGCGTCGGCAAGGCCCCGCGCCTGAAAGAGCGCGACATGTCGTTGTTCGTCGATATTGCGTATGTGAAGGTGGAGTAACGGCGCGTCCCTCGTGTATGTGGTTGCACCGTTTAACCGCCTTTTCCGAGCCGATATTTGAGCGGCTCATTTAATCCAGATCAAAAATCCCCTCGCGTCATAGGTGATAATGCTCTCGATCTCAATCGGGAGGCGTCCATGCCAGTCTATAAGATCACGCTCAAGGACATCGAGATACAGGGCAGTATCGGCCCGGATCTCAAATTCTTTATGTCATCCGATGCCGCCGGATTTTCAGACAGGAAGGTGTGGAAGAAGAAGGACAGCACCTATCTCCTCAAGGGCGAAATACCGATTACGGCTCCGACCACCGTCGACGTCACGGCCAGAGTGGTGGAAAAAGACAAGTACGACGATGAAGGCCAGGAGCCGATTCTGGTCTCCCTGAAGCCGGAAGATACCGAAGTTCCGGCCAGCCTGTCGGTGACCGTCAAGGAGAACTACGGCCCGTCAAGCACGAGGAAACCCCGGCAGGCGACCTTCACCTTCAAGCTGCTCTTTACCCTCAGGACGTTGGATTCGGAGCAGCGCAAGGTGCGTGCGGACAAGTTTGTCCCCGTCCTTAACAGAGCGCTTGATACCTTGCTGCCGGCGGTGAGCGCCGGCTGCACGCTGGACCGGGCGGACACGTTCAGCCTTCTGCTCAACACGGCCAACCATGAGAGCGACGGCTTCAGCCGCGTTGCCGAGTACAACAACGGCAGCGGCGAGGGCCTCGTGCAGATGATTCCGAAGACCTATGACGACATGTGGGACCGCTATCTGGAATTGCCCGACAACAAGAAACTGGCCAAAGCGCTGCGCCAGCTGGCCGGCGTTCAAAGCGGCAAGCCGGACCGCGCGCTGCTCAAGACGGATAGCTGCTATGCCTCCGGCATGGCCTTGTTGCGATATATCGAGCACGGCGCCGGCGCCGATCATCCGGTGCCTCCGGCCGGCGATGTGCAGGCGCAATCCCGCTACTGGGGCAAGCATTACCAGACCGAGGAGGACCCGGGATTGATGGAAAAGTTCGTCGACAGCTGGAAAGCCACGTTCGAGCCGGTCGTTCCGGAAAAGCCCGCGCCGAAGAATTGACCTTAACTTCGCCGGCATCGCAACACGCAAAGCCGGCGGATGTGAGCTACATCCACCCGCCGCCCTCGCTGCCGCGATTGGCGACGCCGGCTTCTTCGAGATCGAGTTCATACTCGATGCGCCGGCGCGCTTCGTCGGTGATCTTGCCGTCGCGCAGCAACTGATGGATGAAGTCGCGCTCGGCGTCGATCAACTCCTTCTTCACCGCCGCGGTGCGGCGCAACAGGTCGATGTCCTCGGTGAGGTTGCGCGGCAGCACCTGCAAGCGGATTTGATTGCGGGTGCGCAGATGCGTTGCGATGACGTCCGGTAGTTCGTGATCGGCGATAGCCTTCTCCAGCCGCTTGGTCACCTGTTCCAGCGCTTCCTGCCGCGCGCGAAGTTCGCGCTCGATCTCCTCGGCATGTTCCTTCTTGCCGATGGTCGACAGGCCGAGCCAATGCACCACCGAAGGCAGCATCAGGCCCTGTCCGATCAGCGTGATGACGATGACACCGAACACGATGAACAAAATCATGTCGCGGTGCGGAAACGGCTGGCCGTTCGCCATCACGTAAGGAATGGCCAAAGCCGCGGCCAGCGACACCACGCCGCGAATGCCGGTGAACGACAGCAGGAATGGGCCTTGCCACGGCGGCGCCGGATCGCGTTTGCGCAACGACGCGCTGACCCAGCGCGGAATGTAGGTCAGCGGAAATATCCAGACGAAGCGCGCGGCGATGGCGATGGCGGTCACCAGCGCGGTGGCGATCAGCAGTTCGCGCAGCGAGAAGGCTTGCGTCTGCTCGATCAAGGTGCGCGCTTGCAGGCCGGTGAGCAGGAACACGAAGCCTTCGATCAGATAGACGATCAGGTCCCAGAAAAAGATGCCTTGCAGGCGCGTCGCCGATGGGATCAGGCGCGGCCCGTTCCAGCTGACGTATAATCCGCAGGCGACGGTGGCGAGCACCCCGGAGCCGTGAAAATACTCCGGCACCCAATAGGCCAGATAGGGCGTCATCAACGACAATGTGATCTCGACGCGCGGCTCGCGCGCCCATTGCCGCAGCCGCAGTGACAGCCAGCCGACGGCGATGCCGTAAATGATTTCGCCGACGACAATGAGGGCGAACGTGCCGGCGGCCTCGCCGAGCGAGAACAGGCCGGTCGAGACGGCGGCGACGGCGAAGCGATAGAGGATCAGCGCGGTCGCGTCATTGGCGAGGCCTTCGCCTTCGAGGATGACGACGAGGCGGCGCGGCAGGCCGAGCCGCCGCGCAATCGCCAGCGGCGCCACGACATCGGGCGGCGCGATGATCGCGCCGAGGAGAAAGCCGGCGGCCCAACTGAAGCCGAGAAAGAAATGCGCGGCCGCCGCCACCGCGCAGGTCGTGAACACGACGCAGCCGAAGGCGAGCAGCGCGATCGGCCGCAGATTGTATTTGAATTCGCGCCAGCTCATGGCGACGCCGGCTGAATAAATCAAAGGCGGCAGGATCACCAGCAGCACCAGTTCGGGCGCCAGGCGAATGCTCGGCAGGCCGGGGATCAGCGCCATGCCGATGCCGGCGACGACCAAAAGGATCGACGGCGCGATGTGCAGGCGCTTGGCCGCGACCGCGACCGCGGCCAGTACCGCCGCCATCAGCAGGATGGTGTGAATGACCGCGGTCATATCAGGTTCGACACCAGGTTGATGGTCAGCGCGAGCACGGTGAGATTGAAGAAGAACGACAGCACGCCGTGGACCGCGACGACGCGCCGGATAGGCTTGCTGGAGACGCAGACATCCGAGACCTGCGACGTCATGCCGATGACCAGCGAGAAATACAGAAAATCCCAGTAGTCGGGATGGCCGCTGCCGGGAAAATCGAGCCCGCCGATCTTGCCGTCAGTGCGCTCGCCGTAGAATTCATGGGCGTAATGCAGCGAGAAGATCATGTGGACGAAGGTCCACGACAAAAAGATCGTGCTGATCGCCAGCGCGACGTGCCCGGCGGCCTGTATGCCGTCTGCCTCTTTCGCGGCGCCGAGTTCGAAAACAATGGCGACGAGGCTAGCGACGGTAGCGACAATCGTTAGCAGCAGAATGGCGAAGGCGCCTTCGTCCTCTTCGGCGGCGCGCTTGCGGATGCCGGCGACGTCGGTATGCACCACCATCGGATAAGTGAGGATAAGGTAAAGCGCGACGCCGGCGTCCCAGCCGATCAAGGCCCGTGTCACTCGCGGCACTTCCAGCGGTTCGAATGCCGCGACGACAATGCCGACGATGGCCGCCACGATGATCTTGCCGTGCAACCGCGCCAGGCGGAGCAGCAGCGCGGTGGGTTTCCGTGGCGATGACTTCCTTGCGGCCATGACTCGTTGTCCGTTGCTCTAGCTCTGCCGTTGCGCGACGAAGCGGGCCGCGGCGCGCAAGGTCTCGGCCTTTTTGCCGAACGGCGTTAGCGCATCGTCGGCTTCCGCGATCAAGCGATCGAGCCGCGTCCGCGCTTCCTGTATGCCGAGAACGGCAACAAGGGTCGCCTTGCCGGCGGCGGCGTCCTTGGCCGTAGCCTTGCCGAGCGTGGCGCTGTCGCCTTCGACATCGAGAAGGTCGTCGGCGATCTGGAACGCCTGGCCGATGGCCGCGCCATAGCGCGCGACAGAGGCAGCGGCTTGCGCATCGGCCTGACCAAGAATCGCGCCGGCGTCGCAGGCAAAGCGGATCAGCGCGCCGGTCTTCATCGCCTGCAAGGTGACGATGTCGTTTTCACTCAAAGCGCGCTTCTGTTCGAAGCGGCCTTCGGCGGCAAGGTCGAGCATCTGCCCGCCGGCCATACCGCCCAGGCCCGCCGCGCGCGCCAGAGCGCGCACCAAAGCGATGCGTACCTTGGCATCGGCGTGAACCTCGTCGCGTGTCATGACGTCGAAGGCCAGGGTCAGCAGTGCGTCGCCGGCGAGGATCGCGGTGGCGTCGTCGAATTTCCTGTGCACGGTCGGGTGGCCGCGCCGCAGGGCGTCATTGTCCATCGCTGGCAGGTCGTCATGCACCAGCGAATAGCAATGTAGCAGTTCCAGCGCGCAGCCGGCGAGCAGCGCGCCGTCACGCGGCGCTTCGAACAGAGCCGCACTCTCGACCGCCAGAAACGGCCGCAGCCTTTTGCCGCCGCCGAGTGCGCCATGCCGCATGGCGCTCAATAGTCGGTTGGGCCGCGCCGTCTCGCCGGGAAGGGTCGCGCCGTCGAGCAGTCGCTCAAGCAGCGCCTCGGTCTCGGCGGCGGTCGCGGTCAACCGATCGGCAAAGTCACTGGCGGTCATGCGACATGTTTGCCCCAGCAACGCGGTTGCCGCAAATGCCGGCGCATGGGCTAAGCTCGCCCTCGTGATTTATCGCCCCGACTTTCAGCCGCCCCGGCGGCTCAGTGTGGCCTACGACATCCTTCGGCTGCCGCGCGTGGCGCGGCCGCTGCGGCTGGCGATCTATGTCGTCCTGACGCTGCTTCTGCTGCCCTATGCGTTGACCCTGCTGTACAGCGTGGTTAACCCGGTTTCGACCTTGATGCTGTGGCGGACAGTGACCGGCCAGCGGGTCGAGCGCACTTACGTCCCGCTCGAGCGGATGTCGCCGGCCCTGCCTTTGGCGGTGCTGATCGCCGAGGATGGCCGCTATTGCACCCATTACGGCGTCGATTTCACCGAAATCAGCAATGCCATCGAGGATGCCGAGGGGCTGGACGATGTGCGCGGCGGCTCCACCATTACCCAGCAGGTCGCCAAGAACCTGTTTCTCTGGGGCGGCCGCAGCTTTGTCCGCAAGGCGCTCGAGTTCCCGCTGGCGCTGTGGATCGACCTGGTGCTGTCCAAGCGGCGGGTGCTGGAAATCTATCTCAACATTGCCGAATGGGGCCCGGATGGCGTCTTTGGGGCCGAGGCGGGCGCCAGGCGGGCCTTTGGCCGTTCCACCGAGGGTTTGAGCCGCTATCAGGCCGCCTTGCTGGCCGCCAGCCTGCCCAATCCGGTGACCCGCGACGCCCGGCGGCCGGGGCCGGGGCTGCGGCGACTGGCCGGGCTGTATCAGGGCCGTGCCGCCCGCTCGCCGGAGGCGGCCAATTGCGTGAAAAATGCCAGATAAGGGCTGGTTTTCGCCCTAGCCTTGGCCCCGGCCTTCCTCTATAAGCCCGCATTCAAACCGATATCTGCGCCTTTCCAGGAGTTGCTTCCAATGGCTGTGCCGAAAAGAAAAACCTCGCCGTCGCGCCGCGGCATGCGCCGCTCGGCCGACGCGCTCAAGCGGCCGACCTATGTCGAAGACAAGGATTCCGGCGAGCTGCGCCGTCCGCACCACATCGACCTGAAGACCGGCATGTACAAAGGCCGTCAGGTTCTCAAGGTGAAGACCGAAGCGTAAGTCTTCAAATCAGCGAGCAGGCGGGAACTGATGTTCATTCTTGGTTTTCCGCTGCTGCTGGTACCCTTTGCGCTCTACAACATCGTCGCGTTCCTGATGCCCGGCGTCAGCTGGACCGTGACGATCACCAACGTCTCCATGATGTCCGGCGGCGTCTGGACCATGTCGCTCGGCGACATGCTGATCGTGCTCGCCATCATCCTGCTGTTTGCCGAGATGATGAAGTCGACGCGCATCGGCGTGCGCAGCGTCGTCGATCACGGCCTGTCGTTGTTGCTGTTCCTCGTCATGATCGTCGAATTCCTGCTGGTGGCGCAGGCGGCGACCTCGACCTTTTTCCTCCTGCTGGTCATTGCGCTCGTCGATGTGATGGGCGGCTTCGCCGTGACCTTGCGCACGTCGCAGCGCGACCTCACCGTCGATGGCACCGGCGTGCCGCACATCACTTCTTCGCAATAATTCGGAAATCAACATGAGCCGCGACTTTCAGCTGCCCGGCCGCTCGCCGGTCATCGCTTGCGAAGGCATGGCGGCGACGTCGCATCCGCTGGCCACGCTTGCCGCGGTCGATACCTTGCGCGCCGGCGGCACCGCGGCCGACGCCGCGATCGCTGCCGTGGCGACTTTGTGCGTTGTCGAGCCGGCGATGACCGGCATCGGCGGCGATTGTTATTCGCTCGTCTCGAAGCCGGGCAAGCCGGTGTGGGGCTATAACGGCTCCGGCCGCGCCGGCCGCAAGGCCTCGTTCGAAACCTTGCGCGCCAGGGGCATGACCGAAATCGGCGCGTCGATCCATGCCGTCACCGTGCCGGGCGCGCTCGACGCCTGGGAAGCGCTCCTGAAAGACCACGGCCGTTTCGGCCTCGACCGCAATCTGCAAACCGCGATCAAATATGCCGAGAACGGTTTTCCGGTCGCCGCGCGCGTCGCCTGGGACTGGAACCGCAACGTCGCCAAGCTGAAAGCCGATGCCGGCGCGTCGAAGCATTATCTGTTCAACGGCCAGGCGCCGAAGGAAGGCGACGTCGTCCGCTTTCCGGCTTTGGCGCAGACGCTGAAGACGTTGGCCGCCAAGGGCGCGCGCGCCTTCTATGAAGGCGAACTGGCCGACGACATGGCGCAGACCATCGCCGCCAAGGGCTCCTTCATCGACGCCGAGGATTTCGCCAATCATCGCGGCGACATCGTCACGCCGATCTCGACGAATTACAAAGGTCGCGACCTCGTCGAGATTCCGCCGAACGGGCAGGGCCTGGTCGCGCTGGTGATGCTCAACATCCTGCAGCATTTCGACGTCGCCGCCCTCGATCCCTACGGCCCCGAGCGTTTCCATTTGATGCTGGAAGTGGCGCGCATCGCCTATGCCGTGCGCGATACGCACATCGCCGACGCGGCGCATATGCGCACGCCGGTCGCCGATCTGCTCGACAAAAGCTTCGCCAGGAAGCTCGCCGGCCTGATCGACATGAACAAGCGCGCGCAGTTGCCGAAGCAGCCTTCGCCGAACAGCGACACGATTTATCTTTCCGTCGTCGACCGCGACCGCACCGCGGTGTCGTTCATCAATTCGCTTTATTCCGGCTTCGGCCTCGGCGTCTGCACCGAGAAGAGCGGCATCATGCTGACCAATCGCGGCGCCTGCTTCACGCTGGAGCCCGATCATCCGAACACCTTCGGCCCGGACAAACGGCCGCTGCACACCATCATCCCCGGCATGACCATGCGCGACGGCCGCTGCGACATGAGCCTGGGCGTCATGGGCGGCGCCTATCAGCCGATGGGCCACGTGCAGATCGTCAACAACGTGCTCGATTACGGCATGGACGTGCAGCAGGCGATCGATTGCCCGCGCTTCTTCTTTGACGGCGACCAGACCGTGGTCGAGAGCGGCACGCCGCCGGCGACCATCGAAGGTCTCGCCGCGCGCGGCCACACGGTGGTCAAAGCGGAAGCCCCATGGGGCGGTTCGCAGATTGTCAGGATCGACTGGGAGCGCGGTGTCCTGACAGGCGGTTCGGACGCGCGCAAGGACGGCCTGGCGCTCGGCTATTAAGCACAGCCGATATTCACGCTGTGAAATCGGCTGTGCTTGTCTAGTGTACCGATTGCCGTCCATAATCGGCGGCAATGGCGTCAACAAAAATCGATAGATTCGGGGAGGCTACATTGAAACGCACATGGAGCGCGCTTGCCGCGCTGCTGGCCGGATCGCTGATGCTGGGCACGGCGCAGGCCCAGGACTATCCGACCAAACCCATCACCATCGTCGTGCCATTGGCCGCCGGCTCCGGCATGGACTCGCTGGTCCGCATTTATGCCGACAAATTGCAGCAGGTGCTCGGCAAGCCGGTCGTCGTCGAAAACAAGCCCGGCGCCGCTCTGATGCTGGCCGCGCAACAGGTCGCCGCCGCGCCGGCCGACGGTTACACGCTCGTCGTATCGACCAGTTCGGCGATGGCGATCAATCTGGTGCTGTACAAGAAGGTCAATTACGACGCGGTGAAGGATTTCACCCCGGTGTCGTTCTATGTAAAGTCGCCGTTCATCCTGGTCATCAATCCCGACCTCAAGGCCAAAACCGTTCCCGAGTTGATCAAGCTCGCCAAGGATAGCCCGACGCCGCTGAACTATTCCTCGCCCGGCGCTGGCGTCGCCCAGCATCTGTCGATGGAATACATGAAGCAGCGCTTCGGGCTGACCATGGCGCATGTGCCGTACCGCAACACGCCGCAGTCGATCTCCGACATCGTCGCCGGCCACGTCCAGCTCGGCTTTGCCGAAGCCGGCGCGTCGCTGCCTTTGATCCGCGAGGGCAAGCTGCGCGCGCTGGCTGTGTCGTCATCGACCCGCATCCCGACTTTGCCCGATGTGCCGACCTTCGCCGAAGCGGCGAGCGCGCCGGATTTCGAAGCGGTGTCGTGGCACATGCTGTTCGCGCCGGCGGCGACGCCGAAGCCGGTGATCGACAAGTTGCACGCCGCCATGAGCAAGATCATGTCCGACCCGGAGATGAAAGCGAAGGCCTCGGCCATCGGCCTGCTGCCGATCGATCCGCCGTCGATCCCGGATACGATTAAGTATCTGGCGTCGGAACGCGAGAAGTGGGGCTCGCTGGTGCGCAAGCTCGATCTCGCCGGCTCGCAGTAATCGCGAAGGCAGAAACCGCTAGGCCATCGCCATGGCGGCGCGATAGGCGCTGATCGCCTCGCCGGGTTCGGCGCGGCGACGCTCGCGTGTTTGCGGCGCATGTTCGCGGGTGGCGATGAGATGCGCCAGGAACGCCGCTTCGCGATAGACCGGGGCCGTCTGCACGGCGGCGGCAGGTTCGATCACGACCAAAGCGCGGCTTTCCGACGCCGCCACCTCGGCGCGTTCGACTTCGCGCTCGACGGCGCGGCCGAGGCTGCCGGCAAAATCGCTGCTTTGCCCGGGCGCTGCTTGTTTGGCCGCTTCGACTCGCATAGGCACTGCCTGTCTCAGTTCGGGACAAGTGGCTCCAAATGGCGCTTGCCCACCGTGATATTGGCAAGGGCCGTGCCGCCGGCATAAGCGCCGTGCCGCCGGCGGGATCTCTTGGTTAAGACGGCGCAAAGCGCTGCTTTTCCGAATTGTTTAAGGATTACCGGTAGTTTCCCGCCACGGTATCCATATCCGAGGCAACGCCCGCGACGGCGTGGCGTTCCCAAAAAGGGGCGAGCGTGACCCATTTCGAGCAAGCCGCCGGCGCTCCTGACGCCGCGGAAATTTTGCAGTCGATTGGCGACGCCGCTTATGAGTGGCGGCTTGACACCGATGTCCTGACCTGGAGCGGCAACGCCGCCGCCGTCCTCGGCGTCGCCGATATCGGCGATCTGTCGAACGGCGCCAGCTTTGGCCGCCGCACCGATGCTTCCGGCGGCCAGAGCCGCGTCGATGCCATCCAGCAGTCCGGCCAGCGCGATACCGGCGGCGGCGTGCCCTATCAGGTGCAATACGCTTTCAAGCGCGGCATCGAGGAGCGAACCTGGGTCGAGGATACCGGCCGCTGGTTCGCCGGCGCCGATGGCAAGCCGCTCCGCGCGCATGGCACCTTGCGCGTCATCGACGCGCGGCGCGCGCGCGAGCACGTCCTGATGCAATTGGCCAAGTTCGACCAGCTCACCGGCGAACTCAATCGCGCCTCTTTGGTCGATGTCCTGTCATCGACGCTCGACAGCACCATCCGCCTGCGCGGCTCGTGCGGCTTTCTTCTCGTCACGATCGATCATCTCGGCCGGCTCAACGAATCCTATGGCTTCGACGTCACCGAGAATGTCATCGCCGAAGTCGCAAGGCGGTTGCGCGCGCGCTTGCGTGGGAAGGATTTTCTCGGCCGGCTCGCAGGCAACAAATTCGGCATCGTGCTGACCAGTTGCACGCCCGACGAACTCTCGGTCGCCGCCGAGCGCCTGATGACCGGCGTGCGCGACACGCCGATCGTCACCGAGGCCGGCTCGGCCGCGGTCACCGTCACCATCGGCGGCGTCACCGCGCCGCGTTATGCCCGCACCGTGCCGGAAATTCTCAGCCGCGCCCAGGATGCGCTGACCGGCGCGCGCGCCAAGCGGCACGGCTCGTTCGCCGCCTATCATCCGAATGTCGAGCGCGACACGCTGCGCAAGGAATCGCTGCGCGCCACCGACGAAATCGTCGCCGCGCTAAACGACCGTCGCATTGCGCTGGCCTACGAGCCGGTGGTCGATTCCAAGAGTCGCCAGGTGTCGTTCTACGAATGCCTCATGCGCGTCTATCGCGCCGACGGCACCATCGCGCACGCCAATGAGATCATCCCGGTGGCCGAGCGTGTCGGCCTGGTGCGGATGCTGGATTATCGCGTGCTCGAATTGGTGGTGGCCGAACTGGCCGCCGCGCCGGCCTTGCAGGCCAGCGTCAATGTTTCGCCGGCCTCCGCCGTCGATCCGGATTGGTGGACGGGTTTGGGCGGATTGCTACGCGCCAACAGCGGCGCAGCCGAGCGGCTCATCATCGAAATCACCGAGACCGCGGCAATCCAGGATCTCGACGACGCGCGCGGCTTCGTCTCCCGTGTCAAGGATCTCGGCTGCCGCATCGCCATCGACGATTTTGGCGCCGGCAATACGTCGTTCCGCAACCTGCGCAAGCTCGGCGTCGATATCATCAAGATCGATGGCGCCTTCGTGCAGAACATCATGAAGTCGGCCGACGACCGCGCTTTCGTGCAGACGCTCATCGATCTGTCACGCCGTCTCGGCCTTCGCGCGGTGGCGGAATGGGTGCAGGACGAAGCCGCCGCGGAATTGCTGCGCGGGTGGGGTTGCGATTTCCTGCAAGGCGCGCTGACGGGGCTGGCCAGCACCGAGCGGCCGTGGCTCCCCGCCAGCGGCAAAGCGGTGGCGGTGTAGCAGTTCTTGTCATGCCCGCGAACCGGGCATCCAGTAAACGCAAACGCCTGCGAAAAACAGCGATTACTGGGTCCCCGCCTGCGCGGGGACGACAGTAAAATTATTCCTTGCCGCCCAATTTATCCAGCCGCTTCTGCATTTCGTCGAGCTGGCGTTTCAACTCTTCCATCTCGCCGGCCGATTGCGGCTTGTCGGTGGGGGCGGCGCCTTCGCCCGGCTTGCCGCCGCGCGCGAAAGGCGGCGCGAACATGGCGAAGGTCTTCTCGAACATTTCCATGTTGCGGCGGACATGCTCTTCCATCGGGCCGAAGCCGCCGACGCCGCCGAAGGCTTGCGTGATCTGCTCGCGAAACTTGCCTTGCTGGCTGGTCAGCGATGACATCGATTGTTCGAGAAACTTTGGCACCATCATCTGCATGCTGTCGCCGTAGAAACGGATCAACTGCCGCAGGAAGGCGATCGGCAACAGGCTCTGGCCTTCCTTGTTCTCCTGCTCGAAGATGATCTGGGCCAGCACCGAGCGGGTAATGTCCTCGCTGGTCTTGGCGTCATAGACGACAAAGTCCTCGCCGTTCTTGACCATGACCGCGAGGTCTTCGAGCGTTACGTAGGTGCTGGTGCCGGTATTATAGAGCCGCCGATTGGCGTACTTTTTAATGGTGACCGGCTCTTTTTCATCTGCCATGTGATCACTCGTTTCCTCTGCCCAGCCATAAGCATAACCGGATTATGACCGGGCGGGCCACCGTTTTGTGGCGGCGCGGTAAACTTCAACCGCGCTGCGGCATCCCTTGCGGAAACCGGAAAAAAGGGCCAATTCTCTGGCATAAATCGCGAGGTCCCCGTTGTTGACAGGCCCCCTTGGCCTGCCGAGGATGCGGCACTGCCATAATGGCACCCAGAGCCGTATTTTTGCCAGGTATCTTGCCCCGCTTTGAACGCCACAGGAGTTACCCATGAAAGACGACGTCGTCATAGTCAGCGCCGCCCGCACGCCGGTCGGCTCGTTCAACGGGGCATTTGCCAATGTGCCGGCCCATGAGCTGGGCAAAACCGCCATTCTGGCTGCGCTGGAGCGCGCCGGGGTCGAGGGCGCCCGGGTCAGCGAAGTCATCATGGGCCAGATTTTGACCGCCGGTCAGGGCCAGAACCCGGCCCGCCAGGCGTCGATCGCCGCCGGCATCCCGGTCGAAAGCCCGGCCTGGGGCGTCAACCAGCTGTGCGGCTCGGGCTTACGCGCCGTCGCGCTCGGCTATCAGGCGATCCTGAACGGCGACAGCGATATCGTCGTCGCCGGCGGCCAGGAATCGATGAGCATGGCGCCGCACGCCCAGCACCTGCGGGCCGGGGTCAAGATGGGTTCGTTCGAACTGGTCGATACCATGATCAAGGACGGTCTGTGGGATGCCTTCAATGGCTACCACATGGGCACCACCGCCGAGAACGTCGCCAAGCAGTGGCAGATCACCCGCCAGCAGCAGGACGAATTCGCCGTCGCCTCGCAGAACAAGGCCGAGGCCGCGATGAAGGCCGGCAAGTTCAAGGACGAAATCGCGCCCGTCACCATCAAGGGCCGCAAGGGCGACACCATCATCGACACCGACGAATATCCGAAAGCCGGCGTCACTATCGACGGCATCGCCAAGCTGCGTCCGGCCTTCGACAAGGAAGGCACCGTCACCGCCGCGTCCGCCTCGGGCATCAATGACGGCGCCGCCGCCGTGGTGCTGATGCGCGCCTCGGAAGCCGCCAAGCTCGGCAAGACGCCGCTCGCCCGCATCGTCTCGTGGGCGCAGGCCGGCGTCGATCCGTCGATCATGGGTACGGGGCCGATTCCCGCCTCGCGCGCGGCGCTGAAGAAAGCCGGCTGGAAGCACGAAGACCTCGACCTGGTCGAGGCCAACGAAGCTTTCGCCGCGCAGGCCTGCGCGGTCAACAAGGACCTCGGCTGGGATACCTCGAAGGTCAACGTCAATGGCGGCGCCATCGCCATTGGCCATCCGATCGGCGCGTCCGGCGCGCGGGTGCTGACCACGCTGCTGTTCGAAATGCAGAAGCGCAACGCCAAGAAGGGCCTTGCGACGTTGTGCATCGGCGGTGGCATGGGCATCGCCCTGTGCGTTGAAAGGTAACGACGAGGCACAAAAAGGAAGCAAGCGGTGAAGGACCGGCGAGACAGCCTCCTACCGGAGCACGACCGCATCGGATTGCAGTCGTTTTTGACCGAATGGACCGCTGCCTCGCCCGCGAAGAAAGCACTCATTCTCGGGCGAAAACTCTTGTTCCTGGTCTTCTTGCTCGGTGTCATTCTGGCCGCACGAGAGATCATCAAGGGCTGAAACGAGCGATGAGATTGCACCGCACAAAATAATTGAGCAGCATCATGGCCGGCCCGCAGGAGCCGGCCATGATTTTAACCGCGACTAAATGCGACTGTTAAAACCGGCGCGCAAAGGCGATAATCATAAACGGCGTCGAAAGGCGGCTGAAAAACTCGATACTCTGGGAGGAGTAGTTCATGTCTCGCGTAGCATTGGTGACCGGCGGAACCCGCGGCATTGGCGCGGCGATTTCAAAGGCGTTGAAGGACAAGGGCTATAAAGTCGCGGCCAGCTACGCCGGCAACGACGAGGCCGCGCAAAAATTCAAGGCCGAGACCGGTATTCCGGTTTTCAAGTGGGACGTGTCGTCCTTTGAAGCCTGCGGCGCCGGCATCAAGCAGGTCGAGGCGGAAGTCGGGCCGATCGACGTTCTGGTCAACAATGCCGGCATCACCAAGGACGGCATGTTCCACCGCATGACTCCGGACCAATGGAACGCAGTAATAGGCACCAATCTCGGCTCGCTGTTCAACATGACACGCCATGTCTGGGAAGGCATGCGCGCGCGCAAGTTCGGCCGCGTCGTGAACATCTCGTCGATCAACGGCCAGAAGGGCCAAATGGGCCAAGTCAACTATTCCGCTGCCAAGGCCGGCGAACTCGGCTTCACCAAGGCTTTGGCGCAGGAAGGCGCCAAGGCCGGCATCACCGTCAACGCTATTTGCCCGGGCTACATCAACACCGAAATGGTGCAGGCGGTGCCGAAGGACGTCTTGGAAAAATCGATCCTGCCGCTGATCCCGATCGGCCGTCTCGGCGAGCCGGAGGAAATCGCCCGCTGCGTCGTCTTCCTCGCCGCCGACGAGGCCGGCCTGTTGACCGGCGCGACGCTGACCGCCAATGGTGGGCAGTATTTCGCCTGACCGGCTATGTCGTGAACCGCACTAATCTGGTTGATCAACCGCGCTTGCCGGATGAGTTGCGCGGCAATTAAAAGCACCTTTGCGCCCGGTTCTCTGCCCACCCTTAATTGTCAGTTAAAGGTCGGCAGGCATCTTCATGGATGATTTGATTTCAACATGAGGAGACCGGTATGCGCACTTTGATGCTCGGCTTGGTGATTTCGATGATGGCGGGTTCCGCGTTCGCAGGCCCGTCCTGCACCAGCGAACCGAAGACGAAGTGGCTGAGCGAAACTGACATGAAGGCGAAGCTCGCCACGCAAGGCTACAAGTACAAGGTCTTCAAGGTGACGACCGGCAACTGCTACGAAATCTATGGCCAGAACGAGAAAGGCCAGCGGGTCGAGATTTACTTCCATCCGATCACGGGCGCCGTCGTTCAAGAGCACAAGAGCTGATGGTGTAGGGACTTCCGCGACGAGCGGGAGCTTCTCCCTCTCGCGGAAGGGCAATGATGCTGCAACGCTTGGGCCTCCGCCAGCGGATCACCGCCATTCTCGCCGGTGGTGCGGTCGTGACCGCGCTGATCGTCGGCCTGAGCCTTCACGAACTGACGGCCTTGCAGACGCTTGGCAAGGTCGAGCGTGCCGAGGAACAGCGCCGCGAAACGATCAACGAGGTGGTGATCGTTGCATTGGGGGCGGCGACGGCTTTCTCGTCGATCGGTCTCGATCTGACGCCGGCCGAGCAAAAAGCGGCGATCGAGGAAAGCGACACGCTGTTGACGCGGCTTGAGGCGCTGCAAGCGCCGGTCGCTCCGATTTTGCAGGATGTCGTGAGCGCGGAAGAGCGGGAGACCTTCGCCACCTCGGTCAAGGAGATGCGGCATGCCTGGCAGGAAACCAAGGAAGATTTCGGCAAGCGTTCGCACGACGAGCAGATTTTTCATCTGGCCGCGGCTGTCATTCATGCAGGCCGGGTGCGCGCGGTCGTCGTCAAGGCCGAGGACATCGTGCACCGCAGCGCCAGTGCCGCCGCCAGGGCTTTCGATCGCCGCGCGGTCGAGGCCAGGCAGAATATCCTCACGGCGCTGATTGCCGGCATGGCCGTGACTTTGGTGGCGGGCTGGCTGCTGCTGCATTACGGCGTCAAGCGGCCGCTTGGCGAGGCCATCGCCGCCGTGTCCAGAATCGCCGACGGTGATATTAACAGTCCCGTGCCGGCGGCGACCACGTCCGACGAAATCGGCGCGATCCTGTCGGCGTTGCAGGTCTTTCGCGACAATGCGCAGGCGCGCCGCCGGCTCTCGGAAGAGCGCGCCCGCGACATGGTCGAACGCGACAAGCGCCGCGAAAAACTGGAAGCGACCATTGCCGAATTTCGCGCGGCCGTTGTTGCCGCCCTCGGCGAAAATGAGAAGTCGGTCAAGGCCATGAGTCTTGCGGCCAGGGACTTGATCGCTGCCGCCGCCGATACGCAAAGCGCGGCGGGGTTGGCGACTAACGCGTCGAATGAGGTGTCGACCAATGTTGCGAGTGTGGCGGCGGCCACCGAGCAATTGTCCGGGTCGGTCGACAGCATTGCCCATTCGGTGAGGCAAGCAGAAACGGCGATCGGCCAGGCCGCGCAGCGCGCCCGCATGACATCGACATCGATCGATGGCCTGGCGGAGGCGACGCAGACCATCGGCGATGTTGTTTCTTTCATCGAATCCGTCGCCGGTCAGACCAATCTGCTGGCGTTGAACGCGACCATCGAGGCGGCTCGCGCCGGGGCGGCCGGGCGCGGATTCGCGGTGGTAGCGTCCGAAGTGAAATCGCTGGCCACGCAGACCGCGGCGGCCACCGAAAAGATTACGATGCGCATCAACGACATCCGCAGCCGGACTGCGGCCGCGGTTAATGACATCCGCGCCATCGTCAGCAACAGCGGCGACGCCACGACGCACGCATCGGTGATTTCCACCGCGGTGGATTCCCAGAATATGGCGGCGGTGCAAGTCAACCGGAATCTGCAGGATGCCGCCGGCTGGACCGCGGACCTCTCCCGCGTTGTCGAGGATCTCGCCATGGCGGTTGCGCGCACGCAGGCCGCGGCTGAGCATGTCGAGGCCGCGTCCGGCACGTCGGCGGTGGCCGCGCGCAAGTTCGACGCTCTGGTCGAAGAATTTCTCAAGCGCGTGATCGCGGCCTAGAGGGACGGGCCGGCCGGGTGCCCGACACAGTTCGCGGTGGGGCTCGCCGATCCCGATCGCCGTCTCGGCGAGCCGGAAGAAATCGCGCGCTGCGTCGTCTTCCTCGCCGCCGACGAGGCCGGCCTGCTGACCGGCTCGACGCTCGCCGCCAATGGCGGGCAGTATTTCGCCTGACGAGACGTCAATCCGGCTCATCTCTCGCCACGGTGTAATTTCTCCTTTACGCTACCCCCGCGCGTGCGCATGGCGGGAGCGAGGGGGGACTTATCATGGCGGAAAAACCGACATTCGAGATCGGCCTGACAATGGCCGGTGCCGTTTCGGCAGGCGCCTATACGGCAGGTGTTGTCGATTTCCTGTTTGAGGCACTCGATGCGATTGAGGATGTGCGAGCCGGGCGGGATACACGTTATTTGAAAACCGGTCTGAGGGACGAAGCTCCGATTATCGATCCGCCCCACGACGTTCGACTGAAAGCGTTGTCCGGCACATCGGCCGGCAGCATGATCACTGCAATCGTGGCGACGATCCTGGGCACTCGCGTCCCTCCGGTAACGACAAAACGCGCCGTCAATGACACCAAAGCAACGGGAAATCCGCTTTACGACTGTTGGGTGAATGACATTCACTACGACAAGCTGCTGTCGACCAGCGACATCGATAAAAAAGAAGAGCTGCTCTCGCTGCTCAACTCAAAGCCGCTCGATGACATTCTCGAAAATGCGTTGCTGTACGCCAACAAGACCGATTACCCGCGGCCTTATGTTCTCGATGAACTGCCGGTGTTCTTTTGCGTCAGCAATCTGCGCGGCGTGCGGTACGGATTGAAGCTCAATTCCGGAAGCGGCGTGCCGGCCGAACATCAAATGTCGCTGCACGCCGACTGGGTCCAATTTCAGTGGGGCAGGTCGGCCGGCACCGGGGTTGGAGGCCCGG
>LNFM01013209.1_pt1 | contig 26081 bp, 29 predicted proteins | sample 596031 | NCBI WGS metagenome assembly LNFM01 (sample SAMN04254537, study PRJNA301005) | activated carbon metagenome | isolation source: dual media filters at the Ann Arbor, Michigan drinking water treatment plant | place: USA: Ann Arbor | reverse complement strand
GCGCGCGCCCTGCCGATCTATCAGACGACGGCCTATGTCTTCGACGACGCCGACCACGCCGCCGCTCTCTTCAACCTGCAGACCGTCGGCTTCATCTATTCCCGCCTCACCAACCCGACCAACGCCGCGCTGGAAACCAGGCTCGCCACGCTGGAAGGCGGCCGCGGCTGCACCGTCGCCTCCTCGGGTCACGCGGCACAGGTGCTCGCCCTCTTCCCGCTGATGGGTCCCGGTGCCGAGATCGTCGCGGCCTCGCGCCTCTACGGCGGCTCGCTGCAGCAGATGAAGAACACCTATCCGAAGTTCGGCTGGACGGCGAACATCGTCGACGCCGACACGCCGGACAATTTCAAGCGCGCCGTCACCGACAAGACCAAGGCCTTCTTCATCGAGAGCCTCGCCAATCCCGGCGGCGTGATCAGCGACATCGAGGCCATCGCCCGCATCGCCGAGGATGCCGGCGTACCGCTGCTGGTCGACAACACGCTGGCGACGCCCTGGCTCTGCAAGCCGATCGACTACGGCGCGACGCTGGTGGTGCATTCGACCACCAAGTTCCTGAGCGGCACCGGCACGTCGATGGGCGGCGCAATTGTCGACTCCGGAAAGTTCGACTGGTCGAGGGGCGGGAAATTCCCCAGCCTCGCCGGCCCCGAGCCCGCCTATCACGGGCTCAACTTCTACGAGACGTTCGGCGACATGGCCTACACGTTCCACAGCCACGCGGTCGGCCTGCGCGATCTCGGTCCGACGCAGGCGCCGTTCAATGCCTGGCTGACGATGCTGGGCATGGAGACGCTGGGACTGCGCATGGAGCGCCACTGCGCCAATGCGCTGGCCGTCGCACAGCACCTCGAGAAGCATCCGGCCGTGGCCTGGGTGAACTATGCCGGCCTGCCCTCCAACAAGTACAATGCGCTGGCGAAGAAGTACCTTCCCAAGGGCGCGGGCTCGATCTTCACCTTCGGTGTGAAGGGTGGCTACGACGTCGGCATGAAGGTGGTCGACAGCGTCGAGCTCTTCTCGCACCTCGCCAACATCGGCGACGCCAAGAGCCTGATCATCCATCCCGCCTCGACAACCCATCGCCAGTTGTCGGAGGAGCAGCGCGTCGCCGCGGGCGCCGGGCCCGACGTGCTGCGCCTGTCGATCGGCATCGAAACGGTTGCAGACATCATCGCCGATCTGGATCAGGCTCTGGCCAAGGCGACAAGCCAATGAAAAGAGGAAGGAAATGCTCAGCAAGGAGGACAACGAGTTCCTGACCCGTGCCGGCAAGGGCACGCCGATGGGTGAGATGCTGCGGCGCTTCTGGATGCCGGCGCTGCTTTCGGAGGAACTTCCCGAACGCGACGGACCTCCGAAGAAGATCCGCCTCCTCGGCGAGGACCTGCTGGCCTTCCGGCAGACCGACGGACGGGTCGGCATCGTCGAGCCGCACTGTCCTCATCGCGGCGCCAACCTCTATTACGGCCGCAACGAGAATTGCGGCCTGCGCTGCTCCTTCCACGGCTGGAAGTTCGACGTCGACGGCAACTGCGTCGACCTGCCGACCTCGCCGCCGGAGTCCGCGTACAAGGACACGATCAAGCTGCTGGCCTATCCGACGCGCGAGTGGGCCGACATGATCTGGGTCTACATGGGCCCGCGCGAGACGATGCCAGAGCTGCCCCAGCTCGAACTCGGCCTTGTCCCCGCCTCCTCGCGCTTCGTCACCAAGAAATGGCAGGACTGCAACTGGGTCCAGAGCCTCGAAGGCGCGATCGACACCTCGCACTTCTCCTTCCTGCACAAGGTGCTGGCGACCGACGACGAGGCCGCGCGCCGGGCGATGAGCCGCGCCGCGCTCAGCGACCAGGCCAAACCGGACGACCGCGTGCGCTGGGTGCAGAACGATCCACGGCCGCGCTTCAGCGTGCTGGGGCACGATACCGGTCTCGTCATAGGGGGCGGCCGCAAGACCGACGGGCCCGAACTCTACTGGCGCATCGCGCAGTTCCTGATGCCCAGCCACGCCTACACGCCCGCCGCCTTCCCCGGCGAGATCTATTATGGACAGACATGGGTGCCGGTCGACGACGTGAACTGCTGGATCTACACCTATTGCTGGCAGCCCGACCGGCCGCTCAGCAATTCAGAGCGCGCCAAGTATCGCGGCGGCTTCAACGTCCATTCCGAGGTCGACGCCGACTACAGGCCGCTGCGCAACAGGGATAACGACTATCTGCGCGATCGCAGCGTGCAGCTCTCCGAGAACTTCACCGGCATCACCGGCGTGTCCGAGCAGGACGCCGCCATCCAGGACAGTCAGGGACCGATCCAGGATCGCACCAGGGAGCATCTCGGCCCGACCGACATCGGCATCGTCGAGTTCCGCAAGCTGGTGATGGGTACGGCGCGCCGCCTCGCCTCGGGCGAGCCCCCGGCCGCGGCCCACAAGGCCAATCGCTACGCCGTGCGCTCAGGCGGCTGGATAGCGGCGCCGGATAAGGACCTCGCCACGGTCATGGCCGAACGCTTCGGCCACGATCGCGGTTATATCGGCAACCAGTACGGATTGGGTGACTGATGCTCGGCTCCGACAACGAGTTTCTAACGCAGGGCGGCCCCGGCACGCCGATGGGCGACCTGCTGCGCCGCTTCTGGATGCCGGCCCTGCTCTCCGAGGAACTTCCCGAACGCGACGGACCGCCGAAGAAGATCCGCATCCTCGGCGAGGACCTTCTCGCCTTCCGGCAGACCGACGGCCGCGTCGGCATCGTCGAGCCGCACTGTCCGCATCGCGGCGCCAATCTCTACTTCGGCCGCAACGAGGAGTGCGGCCTGCGCTGTGCCTTCCACGGCTGGAAGTTCGACATCGACGGCAACTGCGTCGACCTGCCGACCTCGCCGCCGGAGTCGACCTACAAGGACACGATCAAGCTCCTGTCCTATCCGGTGCGCGAATGGGCCGACATGGTCTGGGTCTACATGGGCCCGCGCGAGCACATGCCGGAACTGCCTCAGCTCGAGCTCGGTCTCGTCCCCGCCGGCCATCGCTTCGTCTCGAAGAAATGGCAGGACTGCAACTGGGTGCAGAGCCTGGAAGGCGCGATCGACACCGCGCACTTCTCCTTCCTCCATGCGATCCCGACCAAGGACGAGGCCGCGCGCCTCGACATCCTGCGCAAGACGTCGGCGATCGGCCAGGAAGGCGGCCTCGCCGATCGCAGCCGCTGGGTCACCGAGGATCCCCGGCCCAGGTTCAGGATCGAGAGCCACGATGCCGGACTGGTCATCGCCGCCGGTCGAAAGACCGACACGACGGACGTCTACTGGCGCATCGCGCAGTATCTTGCGCCCAACCATGCGCTGGTGCCGGTCGCCTTCCCCGGCGAGGTCTATCATGGGCAGACCTGGGTCCCGGTCGATGACACGAGCTGCTGGATCTACACCTACAGCTGGGTGCCCGACCGGCCGCTCACCAACGCCGAGCGCGCCAAGTACGCGTCGGGCCTCAGCCTCCATGCCGAGATCGACGAGCATTACGTGCCCAAGCGCAACATGCGGAACGACTACATGATCGACCGCGAGTTGCAGAAGACGCTGAGCTACACCGGCATCAGCGGCGTGTCGGACCAGGACGCCGCGATCCAGGACAGCCAGGGTGCCGTGCAGGATCGCACGCGCGAGCATCTCGGACCGACCGACGTCGGCATCGTGGAGTTCCGCAAGCTGGTGATGGCCGCGGCCCGCGCCCTGCAGCAAGGCCAACCGCCGCGTGCCGCTGCCTCGGCCACGGGCTACGCCGTCCGGGCCGGGGGCTGGATCGCCGGGCCGGAGAAGGATCTTGCGACCGTAATGACCGAACGCTTCGGCCACCGGAACGGCTATGTCGGCGGCGAATACGGGCTCGCGGAATAGAAGGTTAGACCCGCACCGGGCACTGCATTATCGTCCGCACCGACATCGGAACTTGGGGAGAATCAGACGTGACTATCAAGATTTACGGGCCGACGGCCTCGCGCGCGGCGCGCGCTCTCTGGATCGTACATGAGCTCGGCATCCCGTATGAGCACATCGCGGTCGAGATGAAGGACCTGAAGAATCCCGACTATCTGAAGGTCAATCCGAACGGCAAGGTCCCGGCGATGGTCGACGGCGACTTCAAGCTGTTCGAGTCGATGGCGATCAACCTCTACCTCGCCGCCAAGCACGGCAAGGATGGCTTCATGCCGTCGAGCCTCGAGGATCAGGCCCTGTGCAACCAGTGGAGCTACTGGGGCATGACCGAGGTCGAGAAGCCGCTGCTCACCATCCTGATCGACATGTTCATGACCGCGCCGGACAAGCGCAAGCCGGAGGCCGTCGCCGAGGCGCAGAAGATGCTGCCCAAGCCGCTGGCCGTGCTGAACGGTGCGCTCGAGGGCCGCGACTACCTGCTGGGCTCGACCTTCACGGTGGCCGACCTCAACCTCGCCTCGATCCTGAGCTGGGCCAAGCCGATCAAGTTCGACTTCGCACCCTTCCCCAACGTGAATGCCTGGCTCGACCGGTGCCTGTCGCGTCCGGCCTTCAAGGCGGCGCGCGGCTCGAAGTAGCGCCTACTCCGCCGGCGCGGCCTGCGGCGCCGGCAACGACGCATCGCGCTCGTTGCCGGGCAGCAGCAGGGCGACCAGCGTGATCACGACCGAGATGACGGCGAGGCCGAGGAACAGCACTTCGAGGCTTCCCGTCGTCTCGCGCACCCAGGCGATCAGCAGGATCGCGAGCGGCCCCGCCCCGAAAGCCACGACGAACTTCGCGCCGAAGCCCAGCCCGTGATAGCGGCTGGGCGTATAGCGGGCGATCAGGATGTTCTCGATCGGGCCCGCTGCCGAGCTGAGTACTGCCGAGCCGATGGCGCCCAGCAGCGCGACGTAGCCGTTGCCCATGGCGAGCGCCAGCATCGCCACCACCTGCAGCGCGGAGGCGACGATGTACGTGGCCTTGAGCGGATAGCGGTCGATGATACGGCGGCCCATCGCGTACTGCGCGACGCCCGACACGACATAGATCATCGACGTGGCCAGGCCGACCCACAGCACGATCTGGGTGGCGACGCCCCACGAGGCGAGCCCGTCGCGCAGCGCCGAAATCTCGGGTGCGAGCTTCACTTCGAAGACCATCGCCGCGCCGAACATCACCGCCTGCCAGATCACGCCTTCCAGCGCCATGGTGACGGAGAGCACGGAGAAGACACGCCAGAAGTCGCGGCGACCGACCTGCGTGCCCTTGGCTTGCGGCATCGCCCGGTCGCCGACCTTGCCCTGGCGGATCTGCACCCAGAGGACGGCGCCGACGACGAGGCAGACGATGCCGGGGACGATGAAGGCCGCCCGCCACGAGGCCAGCGTGATCAGCACGCCGGGCACGATCCCGTAGAGCGCGAGGCCGGCGCTGCCCCACAGCCCGTTCACGCCCATGGCGTGGCCCTGTTCCTTGGCCGTGCGGATCACCCAGCCGATGCCGACCGAATGGTAGAAGGCGCCGAATGCACCGATCCCGCACAGGGCGAGCGACAGCGCCAGCGTGTCGCCGGTCGGCACGAGCCCGCAGGCGATCGACGAGAGGCCGAGGCCGAGGAACATCACGACCATCATGGCCGGGGCGCCGAACTTGTCCGATGCCCAGCCGGCCGGCAGCGACACGACGCCCAGCAGGATCGTGGCCGGCGCGTAGAGGCGCAGCAGGTCTTCGGGCGGCAGGTTCCAGGAAACCGCCAGGGTCAAGACGATGACGGCGTAGAATGCCGTCATCATGTGCATCAGCGCGTGGCCGATCGACGAGAAGAGAAGGACGCGCTGGCCGAAATCGATCATGGGGCCTGTATCCTTTGTCGCCGCACCTCGTGCAAGCCGGCTTGCGGCAACGCTGCCATTCGCGCTAAAGCCCGGCGGCACCGGTCGGGGCGTAGCGCAGCCTGGTAGCGCATCAGTCTGGGGGACTGGGGGTCGCAGGTTCAAATCCTGTCGCCCCGACCAATTCATCTCCCCCCTCCATTGTATCCCAATGAACACGCGCCGGGCGCTTGCCTTCATCTTCTGCACGGTGTCGCTCGACGTGCTGGCGCTCGGGGTGATGATCCCGGTGCTGCCGACGATCGTGCTGGGCTTCATGGGCGGCGATACGGCCGGCGCGGCCGAGATGTTCGGGGTCTTCGCGACCGTCTGGGCGCTGATGCAATTCCTCTGCTCGCCCCTGCTCGGCGCCCTGTCGGACCGGTACGGCCGCCGGCCGGTCATCCTCATCTCCTGCCTGGGACTCGGGCTCGACTACATCTTCATGGCACTGGCGCCTTCGCTCCTGCTGCTGCTGGTCGGCCGCGTGATCTCGGGCATCACCTCGGCCACCATCGGCACCTCCTTCGCCTACATCGCCGACGTGACGAAACCCGAGGAACGGGCCAGGGCCTTTGGCCTGGTCGGCATGGCCTTCGGGCTGGGCTTCGTCGTCGGGCCGGCGATCGGCGGACTGCTGGGCAGCGTCGATCCACGCCTGCCGTTCTGGATCTCGGCGGCCGCCTGTCTCGCCAATGCAGCGTTCGGCTGGTTCGTCCTGCCCGAATCGCTGCCGCCGGAAAAGCGCATGGAATTCGCCTGGAAGCGCGCCAACCCGATAGGGTCGCTCAGGCTGCTGGCCTCGCACCGCCAGCTCCTCGGCCTCGCCGCGGTCGACTTCCTCGGCAACTTCGCCCACCAGGTCCTGCCGGCTGTCTTCGTGCTCTATGCCGGCCACCGCTATGGCTGGGGCGAGATGACGGTCGGTCTCACCCTCGCCTTCGTCGGCATCTGTACCGCCATCGTCCAGGGACTTCTGATCGGGCCGATCGTCGGCCGCTTCGGCTCGCGCCGGGCCCTGATCGCGGGCCTGCTGGCGGGCGCGCTCGGAATGTCGATCTACGGGCTGGCCGAAACCGGTCCGTGGTTCTGGGCCGGCGTGCCGGTGATGGCGTTCTGGGGCCTCGCGGGGCCGGCCGTACAGGACATGATGACCCGCCGGGTCGGCGGCTCCGAGCAGGGCCAGCTCCAGGGCGCCAACTCGGCGTCGCGCAGCATTGCAGGGCTGGTCTCGCCCGGTCTCTTCGCCGTGCTGTTCGCGTGGACCATCGACACCCTGCCGGGCGCGGCCTTCCTGCTCGCCGGCCTGCTGCTCCTCGCGGCGGCCGCCGTCGCCTGGATCGCTACGTCGCGGACGCGACCTGCCGCCCCAGCTCCGTGAGCCTGCAGACCATCCAGTCCGGCTTCAGCGGATTCTGAAACCATGGCTTGGCCCAGCCGCGGCTGAGGCATTTCTTGACAACGTCAATATCGACGTCCTGCCCATCAAGATCGAACAAGGGCAGCTTGCCGCCAGGCTGCGTCAGCCCCCGGCGGAGGTAAAGAATCTCACTTATTGTGGGAGATTCATCCTCTAAGCCATTGTCATTAATTGAAGATAAATCAAATGAGCGCGCCCGTAGGCGCGCGAAATCGCGATTTACAAGCACGGTCACGTCCCCCTTTGACGATTCCGCAAGAGACCCCTCACCGGGCACGATACGCCCGCCCGGCCAGAAACCAAATAAAATCAGAGACTTGATACACTTTCTTACAAGGCCCACCCGATCTGGTGGCCTTAAAGCACAACACCTGCAAGCCCTTGAGCCGCCCCCCCGGCGGCTCTCGCAACTTGAATCCTAGTGCTGGGCCTTCAGCGTGCTACGCAACTGCGTCAGCGCCTGTTCGAGGTCCTCAAGGACCGATTCGATCTCACGACGCTTGTGCAGGTCGAGAACAGCTGCCCGCGGCGTGGTTGTCGACGGCTGCGGACCGGTGCGCGGCAGCGGCTGCCGGGCGGCCCCGCTGGCCATGGCCTCGGCGCGCGCCGAGACGATACGCAGGCTCTCCAGCGCACTTTCGGCCGCGATGTCGAGACGCTGGGCCGGCAGGCGGCCGCGGCCTTCCTTCAGGAGGCGCTGCACGCCCTTGATGGTGTAGCCGTCTTCATAGAGCAGCGTCCGGATACGCCGCAGGAGGTCGATATCCTCCGGCCGGTAATAGCGACGGCCGCCACCCCGCTTCAGCGGACGGACCTGGGTGAACTTGCTCTCCCAGAAACGCAGAACGTGCTGCGGCACGTCGAGCTCGGTCGCGACCTCGCTGATCGTCCGAAAAGCCTGCGCCGATTTCTCAACCCGCCTTTCGACGGTCTGAACAGAAACGGCCATCTATTTCCCCTCGTGTCCCCATCAGCCCTTGTTCTCGCCGGGCGCCCCGTTGATCAGTGATTTCAGGACATTCGACGCTCGAAAGACGAGGACTCGCCGCGGCAGGATGGGAACTTCCTGCCCGGTTTTCGGATTGCGGCCGACCCTTTGCCCCTTGTCGCGAACCGTGAAACTCCCGAACGAGGAGATCTTCACCGATTCGCCGCGCGCCAATGCCTCCACCACCTCACCGAGGATCGTCTCGACGAGATCGCTGGATTCATTGCGAGACAGGCCCACTTCCTGGAACACTGACTCGCTCAGATCGGCGCGCGTGATAGTCCGGCCGTCCACTCCGGTACCCCTTCTTCCCCCAGTTAATCCTTACTCTAAGGTGGGAAAGCGGTCAATATCAGTAGGATAGCGGGCGGACTTGAATCGGTGTCTGTTCACGTTCCGTTACACCGGAATCGTGCATTACCAGCGAACGAGGCTCGCTCCCCAGGCCAGCCCGCCGCCGATTCCCTCCATCAGCAGCAGATCGCCCCTCTTGATGCGGCCGTCCTTCACCGCGACGTCGAGCGCCAGCGGGATCGACGCCGCGGACGTGTTGGCATGCTTGTCGACGGTGACGACCACGCGCTCCGGCGGCAGGCCGAGCTTGCGCCCCGTGCCGTCGATGATGCGCTTGTTGGCCTGGTGCGGCACCAGCCAGTCGATGTCCTTGGACTCGAGGCCCGCCTTCTCCAGCACCTCGCCGACGACGGCGGCCATGTTCACCACGGCGTGCTTGAAGACCTCCTTGCCTTCCATCCGGAGCAGGCCGGTGGTCCGCGTCGAGGAGGGTCCGCCATCGACATAGAGGATGTCGTGCTGGCGGCCGTCGGAATGCAGCGCGTTGGCGAGGATGCCGCGATCGGCCGAGGTGCCGGTGCCCTGCTCGCCCTTGAGCACGATCGCGCCGGCGCCGTCGCCGAACAGCACGCAGGTGCCGCGATCGTCCCAGTCGAGAATGCGCGAGAAGGTCTCCGCGCCGATCACCAGCGCGGTCGAGGCAATGCCGTTCTTGATCAGGCTGTCGGCGACCGAGACGGCATAGACGAAGCCGGCGCACACGGCTTGGACGTCGAACGCGGCGCCGCCGGTCATGCCGAGCTCCGCCTGCACGCGGGTCGCCGTGGCGGGGAACGTCTCGTCGGGCGTCGCCGTGGCAAGCACGATCAGGTCGAGATCGGAGCCCTTGAGGCCGGCATGGTCGAGTGCCCGCTGCGAAGCCTTGATCGCCAGATGCGAGGTGAATTCGCCCTCGGCCGCGATGTGGCGCTGGCGGATGCCGGTGCGCTGCTGGATCCACTCGTCGGTGGTCTCGACGGTTTTCGCCAATTCTTCGTTGGTGACCACGCGCTCCGGCAAATACGAACCACAGCCTTGGACGACTGAACGAATCACGCGGTTCCTCCGGTGGCCTGCAGCGAGGCAGCCGGTGTCTCGGTCGCCGAGGTGATCTCGCGCAACCGGGCCAGGCCCTCGACAAGCTTGCTTTTATAGTCGTAGCGAACGAGATCGACGGACACGCCGATCGCATAGGCGAAGCCCAGCGCGTCGGTGCCGCCGTGGCTCTTCACGCACACCCCGTTGAGACCGAGGAACACGCCGCCATTGTAACGACGCGGATCGACGCGGATGCGCAGCTTGGACCAGGCGCCCGAGGCGAACAGGTAGCCGAGCTTGGCCAGCGTCGAGGTCCGGAACGCGTCACGGACGAACTGGGTGTAGAGCTTCGCCGTGCCTTCGATCGACTTCAGGGCGATGTTCCCGGTGAAGCCGTCGGTGACGACGACGTCGGCCACGCCGGCGCCGATATCGTTGCCTTCGACGAAGCCGTGGAACGAGACGGGAGAGTTCTCGCGACGCAGCCAGGCCGCGGCCTGGCGCACTTCCTCGCGGCCCTTGAGCTCCTCGGAGCCGACGTTCAGCAGTCCGACCTTCGGCTTGTCGAGGCCGAGCAGGATCTGCGCGAAGACGCTCCCCATCACGGCGAACTGCGCGAGATTGTCGGCGTCGCATTCGAGATTGGCGCCGAGGTCGAGCATCACGCTCTCGCCGCGCGCCGTCGGCATGAAGGAGGCCAGCGCCGGACGGTCCGCGCCTTCGAGCATGCGCATCGCGAACATCGAGATGGCCAGCAACGCACCAGTATTGCCAGCCGACACGATCGTGTCGGCCCGCCCCTGGGCTGCGGCCTCGACCGCCAGCCACATGCTGGACTTGCGCCGGCGCCGCAGTGCGTAGGACGGCTTGTCCTCGGCCAGCACCGCATCCTCGGCCGGCACGATCTCGAGCACCTGCGCGAGACCCTTGCGTTTGTCGACGAGCGCCTTCAGGCGCGCTTCGTCCCCGAACAGCAGAAACGAGGTTCCGGGATAACGCTCGCGGGCGATGTCGGCGCCATTAACAATGACGTCAGGCGCATGATCCCCGCCCATGCCGTCGAGCGCGAGTACGATCTTGCCCGTACTCACCGCCCTGCTCCGACTGTCGAGCGCCAGCCCATCGCCGGCAGCGGGCTTCGGGCTACTTCTCGGCCGACGCAGTGTCGGCCAGGACGGGCATGTCCTCGCGGTAGTAGCCGCAATGCGAGCAAACCATGTGCGGGCGCTTCAGCTCGCCGCAGTTCTTGCATTCCATGTATGCCATCGTCGGCAGCGCATGATGCGAGCGACGCATGTTGCGGCGGGACTTCGAAACCTTTTTCTTGGGAACTGCCATGACGATCTCCAGGACGAGGGCTCTACCCGCTTTCGCAAGCAGGGCGTGCCCCCAAAAAAGCTGCAGCCGCGCTCTACAGGCGCAGCGGGCGGCATTCTCTAGCCAAAACGTTTCACGACCGCAACAGTTTAGCGGTCACGCCGCGGCTTGTCCCTCAGGGCGGCCAGACCGGCGAACGGATGCCGGCGCGGCTCGGGCGCGGCCCGCCGCGCACCGCCCTTGGGCTTCGGCAGCACGTCTTCGAGCTTGATGCCGGGTCGCCGGGGATAGGGATCTGCCGTCAGGGACAGCTGTTCGGCGGCGATTTCGCCGACATCGAGCATATTCCCGGTGAGGGGCTCGGGGGCGTCTCCGTTGGCATTCAGCAGAGCCTCTCCGCTCTCGGGATCGCGTTCTTCATCCACATCTTCGGCAAAAACCAGCCGGAAGGCATCGTCGAGCTCCTGGGTCACAGGATCGAGGCTGAGGATGCAGGCCTGGACGATCCGGCCCTTGAGGCGCCCCTCCACCACGATCCGCCCGCCCGGCTTGCGATCGACGGTCATCCGCGCCGAGAAGGCCGGCAGGCCGAGGAAGCCGAATCGCTTGGCCAGCGCCGCTCGCTCGCTCTCGCTCGTCGCGATCTCCAGAGCCGTGCCAGCCGGCCCAAGCTTCTCGAGGTCGACAAGCCGTTCAATTTCAGATTTTACTGTCTTATCAGTATCTTGAGACATTCTATTAAATCACTTTATCAAATCGTTGCGGGCCGTTGCCGAAAGCGATCGGGCGTATTCGCGGACATGGGCCTCTAAACTGGCGACCCGCTGCGGATCCTCCGGCGACCTACCGCCATAGGCGTTACGGCGCAAGACCTCCACAAGCGGCGTGGGACCGTCATTCAAAGCCTCCCGGTAGGCCAGCCCCCGCCCATGCAGCCCCTCTGCCATGACCTTGATGCGGCGCCCCACACCCAGATCCTGAATGCCGATCTCGCGCAGCGTGAGATCGAGATGACGGAACATGGCATCGAAGAAGGCCTGAGCCAGAACTTCGCCATCCGGCTCGCGCCGCAGGCGGTCGATCATCAGCGCAGCGTGGAGCGCCAGCGCATCGAAGCGGCCATCCAGCGTGTCGGGAATGCCGCACACCTCGAACAACTCGGCCGCGCGCGCCTGCTCTCCCACGCGCTTGTAGACGGCGGCGGCGAAATCGTCCTCGGGCTTGCGGCGGCGGAACACGGGCAACTCCTCCCCAACTCGTCACAGAGCGACAGGTTGACCCCGCCCCCTCATCACGACATCTTGCAGTCCCTCTTCCCGCAAAGCCAAGAAGCAGTCCATGCGTCGCACCGCCCCGCTCGCCCTCGTTGGCGCACTCGCCGTCTCTGCTGCCCTCACCGTGGGCGGCTGCGAGGACACCGTAGACCAGCGCGGCTTTGCCGCGACGCCCGGTTCGGTGGAAAAGCTCGAAGTCGGCGCGCAGAGCCGCGAAGACGTCGTCCGCCTGATCGGATCGCCCTCCGCAGTCGCCACCTTCAATCCGAACATCTGGTACTACATCAGCGAGACCCAGGTTTATTGGGCCTACACGAAGCCCAGGATCGTCGAGCAGAAGGTGATGCAGGTCACGTTCAACGACACGGGACGCATCGAAGCCATCAAGAACTACGGCCTCAAGGACGCGCAGGACATCCAGATGGTCCAGCGCATCACGCCGACATCGGGCAAGGAGCTCACGATTCTCGAGCAGGTCCTGGGCAATGTCGGCCGCTTCAGCGGTCCGAAGAAGGAAACCGCCCCCGGCGCTCCGACGACCGGCGGCATCTGACGCTCCACCGCTTTCCGCACAAAGAAAAAGCCCCGGTCCTGCGACCGGGGCTTTCCTTTTTCAGGTTCCTGTCCTGGCTCAGTGCGCCAGGACGGCGAGGAGCAGAAGCGCCACGATGTTGGTGATCTTGATCATCGGGTTGACCGCGGGGCCCGCCGTATCCTTGTACGGATCGCCGACGGTATCGCCGGTCACCGCCGCCTTGTGGGCGTCGGATCCCTTGCCACCGAAATGGCCTTCCTCGATGTACTTCTTGGCATTGTCCCAGGCACCGCCGCCCGCCGTCATGGAGATGGCGACGAAGATGCCGGTGACGATGACGCCGAGCAGCATGGCACCGACCGCCGCGAAGGCGTCGGAGCGGTTGGCGATGGCCGAGATCACGAAGAACAGCACGATCGGCGACAGCACCGGCAGCAGCGACGGGATCATCATCTCCTTGATCGCCGACTTGGTGAGCATGTCGACGGCGCGGCCGTAGTCCGGCCGGTCCGTGCCCGCCATGATGCCGGGCTTCTCCTTGAACTGACGGCGGACTTCCTCGACCACCGCCTGGGCGGCGCGGCCGACGGCCAGCATCGACATGCCGCCGAACAGGTACGGCAGCAGGCCGCCGACCAGCAGGCCCACGACGACGTAGGGGTTCTTGAGCGAGAAATCGACCGACTTGATGCCCAGTTTGCCCTGCGCGATGAAGTAGTCGAGGTCCGACGTGTAGGCCGCGAACAGCACCAGCGCACCAAGGCCGGCCGACGCGATGGCGTAGCCCTTGGTGACCGCCTTGGTGGTGTTGCCGACGGCGTCGAGCGCGTCGGTGTTCTTGCGCACTTCCTTCGGCAGGCCGGCCATTTCGGCAATGCCGCCGGCATTGTCGGTGACCGGGCCGTAGGCATCGAGGGCAACGATCATGCCCGCGAGCGCCAGCATGGCGGTCGTGGCGATGGCGATGCCGAAGAGGCCGGCCAGGATGTAGCAGGTCACGATGCCGGCGCAGATCAGCAGCGCCGGGCCGGCCGTGGCTTCCATCGACATCGCGAGACCGGCGATGACGTTGGTGCCGTGGCCGGTGACCGAAGCCTGCGCCACGGCCTTGACCGGGCGATATTCGGTGCCGGTGTAGTATTCCGTGACCCACACGATCAGGCCGGTGATGGCCAGGCCGACCAGCGAGCACCAGAACAGCGACATGCCGGTGAACGAACGATCGCCCACCGTCATCACCGTGCCCATGCCGACCAGGCGGTCGGTGGCGAAGTAGATGGCCGGGATCGACAGCACCGCGGCCACGATCACGCCCTTGTACATCGCCCACATGATGTTGCCGTCCGAGCCGAGGCGGACGAAGTAGGTGCCGATGATCGAGGTGATGATGCAGGCGCCGCCGATGACCAGCGGATAGGCCATCAGCTTGGACACGAGGACCGGATCGGCCGCGAAGAAGATCGAGGCCAGGACCATCGTGGCGACGGTCGTCACCGCGTAGGTCTCGAAGAGGTCGGCGGCCATGCCGGCGCAGTCGCCGACATTGTCGCCCACGTTGTCGGCGATGGTGGCCGGATTGCGCCTTGCCGACCATGTCGCCGCCGACGTCCGCACCCTTGGTGAAGATGCCGCCGCCGAGACGGGCGAAGATCGAGATCAGCGAGGCGCCGAAGCCGAGGGCCACCAGCGCGTCGATCATGTCGCGGCTGCCGCCGGGGACACCCATCTTGAGCAGGACCGCGTAGTAGCCGCCGACGCCGATCAGGGCGAGGCCGGCGACCAGCATGCCGGTCACCGCACCCGCCTTGAAGGCGAGGTCGAGACCCGAGGCCAGGCTCTTCTGGGCGGCAACGGCGGTACGCACGTTGGCGCGCACCGAGACGTTCATGCCGATGAAGCCGGTGGCTCCCGACAGGACCGCGCCGATCAGGAAGCCGATGGCGGCGAACTTGCCGAGCAACAGTGCCAGGATGACGAGGACGACGACGCCCACGATACCGATGGTCATGTACTGGCGGCGCAGGTAGGCAGCCGCACCTTCCTGGATGGCTTGCGCGATTTCTTGCATGCGCGGGGTGCCGGCGTCTGACGCCATGACCCGCGATGCGGTAACGACGCCATACAGCACGGCAATCAAGCCGCAGCCGATGACGCCCCAAAGAACGGTGGACATTTTTCCTAACCTATTGTTTTTTCAGCGCTTCTAGCGCATCGCAGCCCGAAGCATGGAACTCCCCCCGGGGCGAGGCGCGCGGAAAATGACATGCCGCCCGTGTCGGCGCAACTCGCCGATGGGAAAAGCCCCGTCTCCTCAAGGGCTTGGCGTCAGGCGCGTGACGGATTCCGCAGCCGGAAAATGCCGATCACCAGCAGCGCGACCAGCACCAGCGCGAGGGCGACGTAGTTCAGGGCCGCCCAACCCTTCAACTCCAGCACCACGCCCGCCATCAGGCTGGCAACGGTGGTCACGCCGAAGACCATGAAGTCGTTGAACGCCTGCGCCTTGCCGCGTTCGGCCGGTCGGTAGGTGGTGGTCAGGAGGGTCGTCGCGCCCACGAACAGGAAGTTCCAGCCCACGCCGTTGAGGCTGAGGGCGCCCCGGAAATGCCATTCGGTGACGCCCATCAGCGCCACGACGACGCCCGCCACGAGCAGGACGATGCCTGCGATCATGACATTGAAGATGCCGAAGCGGGCGATCAGCTGTCCGGTGTAGAACGACGGCAGAAACATTCCCATGACATGCACGAAGATCGTCACGGGAGCCTCGGTCGCCTTGAGACCGCATTGCACGATGGCCAGTGGCGAAGCCGCCATCACGAAGGACATGACGCCAAAGGCGATCATCGCACCGGCGCAGGCCACCATGTAGGCCGGCTGGGTGACGATCTCGAAGAGCGGCCGCTGCGGGCCGGTCGAGTCCTCGACCCTGACCTGTGGGAATTCGATGAAGCCCAGCACGATGAAGACGAGGACGTGGATGACGATGACGGCGACGAAGCTCGCCTGGAAGAGCGGCAACCAGAGATCGGGCGTGAAGCGCGCCAGCGTCGGACCGACGATGCCCGCCAGCACGCCGCCCGCCGTGACGTAGGAAATCGCCTGCGCGCGAAAGTTACCGGGCGCCAGTTCGACGGCTGCGAAGCGATAGAGCTGCATGTTGGCGATGGCGTACCCCAGGAACAGGCCGCCCAGGCACATCACCGGGAAACTGCCGAGACCGAGCCCGATCGCCGCCAGCAGCGAGCCGATCATTCCCATCACGGAACCGCTGCGGAAACCGAGCTTGCGGCCGCGCCGCATCATCAGCAACGAGGCCGGAAACACCGACAGCATGACGCCCAAATGCTGCATGGTGATGGGCAGATTGGCCCACATGCGCATGTCGGGCGAAACGATGGTCAGCACGGCCAGCGCCGACGAGGCGAACATCAGCGTGTTGCTGCTCTGCGTCAAAGCCTGGCACATCGCCAAAAGAGCGATGTTGCGCAGCGACCGGCGCGGCATGCGGCCGTCGGAGGCTGCGGGCATTTCCTTCACCTTGATAGATCCGTCCATTGGCCCGGCACTCTAGTCACGCGCCCTGTCCGCGCCATGGGGAGATGCGCAGTGCAGCTATGAGAATGCCCACTTCACTAGAAGTGAACGTATCCCCTCCGCGCAGTCAAGACGATCTCCGCGCCGGCCTTCAATTCCACTCCTGCTCCCCGCACGAAGCGGCCGATGCGCGTGACCTTGACCCCGCCCCGGCGCGCTGCGGCCTCCAGGGCCGCGTGTTTCCGGCGCGGCACTGCCATCACTAGTTCGTAGTCGTCGCCGCCGCCGACCACGTTCGGCCACAAACCCGGGTCGGCCGCCACGGCAGCGCGGCCCGCGACCGACAGGGGTACCTCGCTCCGCTCGATCGTCACGGCAAGGCTGGAGGCGCTGGCGATATGACCGGCATCTGCCAGCAGCCCATCCGACACGTCGGCGCACGCGGTTGCGATGCCGACGAGTTCGGGTCCCAGCGTGGTGCGCGGTCGCGGCAGGCGGTAGCGATCCTCGAGAGATGCCCGCTGGCGGGCCGACAGGTTGCGCAGACCGCCTTGCGCCACCAGCAGCCCCAACGCCCCGTCGCCGATCGTACCGCTCACCCAGAGCTCGTCCCCTGCCCGCGCCCCGGCACGCCCGAGCCCCTTGCGCCGTGCCACCCGACCGAAGGCGGTGATCGTCACGGTGAGCGGCCCCGGCGTCACCACCGTGTCGCCGCCGCACAGGACGATTCCATAGCGCCGCTGGTCCGCGGCCAATCCTCTGGCGAAGGCGGCGACCCAGGTCTCGGTCCAGTTCGACGGCAAGGCGAGCGACAGTTGATAGACGAAGGGCGTCGAGCCGCCGGCCGCGAGATCGGACAGGCAGACGCGCAGGGCCTTGGCGGCGATCCGGGCCGGCAGGTCGTCGGCCAGGAAATGGACGCCCGCCACGATCGTGTCGGTCTTGACCACGAGGTCGCGCCGCGCGTCGGCAGCGAGGAAGGCGTTGTCGCTCTGCAGGTTGCCTGCGCCCCTGAAGCCGCGGGCGAGTGGCGCGAAGTAGCGGGCGATCAGCTCGAATTCACCGATCCGCCCAGGCCGCGCCATGACGGCCTACTTCTGGTCGTCCGGCCGCGCCTGACGCGCCACGCGGTCGAGAACGGAGTTGATGAAGCTCGGCTCGCCCTTGTCATAGAACGCGTGGGCGATCTCGACATATTCGTTGATGACGACGCGCCACGGCACGTCACCCCGATGCGCGAGTTCGTAGGCGCCGGCGAGCAGGATGGCCCGCACCAGACGATCGACGCGTGCCCAGGTCCAGTCCTGCGCCAGCGAAGCCGTCACCATCGCCTCGAGCGCGTCCCGGTTGGTCGTGGTGCCTTCGACCACGTCCTTGAAGAGCGGACGGTCGGCGTCGCGGCGCATGCCGCCCTCGCCGGCTTCGCCGGTACGCACCTTCAGGAACTGCTCGATGATCTCGGCCGGGGCATCCTGCCCCTCCTGCCATTGATAAAGCGCCTGGACCGCTGCCAGCCGGGCGGCCTGGCGGCGGCTGGGCACGGCCGGCTTGGCGTCGCTCACGATTTATTCCAGCGACGGGCCAGAGCCACCATCGCAAGGCAGGCATGGGCCGCATCGCCGCCCTTGTCGCCGCGATCCGTAAAGGCACGCGCCCGCGCCTGTTCGATGTTCTCGACCGTCACGATGCCATAGCCGATCGCCAGCTTCTTCTGGACCGCGAGATCCATCAGTCCGCGGGCACTCTCGCCGCAGACATAGTCGTAATGTGTGGTCTCGCCACGAATGACGCAGCCGAGGGCCACGTAGCCATCGTACCGCTTGCCCTTCTTGCCGGCCGCCATGGCGATCGCACCGGGGATCTCGAAGGCACCCGGAACGACGATGCTTTCCACCTTCGCGCCGTTCTTCACGATCTCCCGCTTGGCGCCATCGATCAGCGCGTCGGCGATGTCGGCGTAGTAGCGCGACTCGACGATGAGAATGCGCGCGCCCTTGACGCCGGCGACCGCCGGCCGGGCGGTCGGGTTTTCGGTCCGTGTCGACATGCTTAAACCTTCGCGCGGCCGGGGACCGGCTTCTGGGCGACGATCTTGAGACCGAAGCCCTCGAGACCGACGACGCTCTTCTGGGAGTTGCTGAGCAGCACCATTTCCTTCACGCCGAGATCGATCAGGATCTGGGCGCCGACGCCGTAGTCGCGCAACTCCTGCCCTGCCGGTTCGATCGGCTCCCCGGCGCGGCGACGCTGCTCGGCCAGGACGACGGTGAGCGGCTCGCGGATCAACACGATGACGCCGCGGCCTTCCTTGGCGATCTCGCGCATCGAGGCCTCGATCTCGCCGCCGCGGCCGCCGCTGCGCTGGCCCAGGGTATCGGTGAAGAGATTGACGGCGTGCATGCGCACCATGACCGGACCGCCCGCGGCGGGATCGCCCTTCACCAGCGCGACATGCTGTGCCATCGTCACCTTGTTGACGTAGACGACGCAACGGAAGTCGCCGCCCCAGGTGCTGTCGAGCGCGGTCTCGCTGATGCGCTTCACGATCGAGTCGTAGCGGCGGCGATAGGCGATCAGGTCGGCAATGGTGCCGATCTTGAGCCCGTGGCGCTGCGCGAAGGTGATGAGGTCGTTGCGACGGGCCATCGTGCCGTCGTCGTTCATGATCTCGCAGATCACGCCGGCCGGATTGAGGCCTGCCAGGCGCGCGATATCGACCGCAGCCTCGGTATGGCCGGTACGCTCCAGCGTGCCGCCGTCGCGGGCAACCAGCGGGAAGACATGGCCCGGCGTCACGATGTCCTGCGGCCCGCATGACGGATCGATCGCCACAGAAACGGTGCGCGAGCGATCGGCGGCCGAGATGCCGGTCGTCACGCCCTCGCGCGCCTCGATCGAGACGGTGAACGCGGTCGAGTGGCGGGTCCGGTTGTTCTGCGACATCAGCGGCAGGCCGAGCTGTTCGACCCGTTCGCGCGTGAGAGCGAGGCAGATCAGGCCGCGCGCGTGCCTGGCCATGAAGTTGATGGCCTCCGGGGTCGCCCACTGAGCCGGGATCACCAGGTCGCCCTCGTTCTCGCGATCCTCGTCGTCGACAAGGATGAACATCCGGCCCTTCCGGGCCTCCTCGATGATGTCCTCGGCGGCGGCCTTCACTTCGCTGAAGGTGACCCGCCAAGCGTCCTTTTCGAGCGCACTCATTTTTTCTGATGCTCCAACAGTCGCGCAACGTAACGCGCGAGCATGTCCACCTCAAGGTTGACCCGCTGGCCGACCCTGGTCTGTCCCAGAGTGGTAACCGCCTGGGTGTGTGAAATCACATTCACGCCGAAGCAGTTTCCATCGACTTCATTGACCGTTAGCGAAATGCCGTCGATCGCCACCGACCCCTTGGCCGCGACGAAGCGCGCCAGTTCGGGCGGCGCCTCGAACACGAAGCGCACGCTGCCGCCTTCCGGTGTCATGGAGACGATCCGGCCGACGCCATCCACGTGACCGTACACGAGATGGCCCCCCAGCTCGTCGCCAAGCTTCAGCGACAATTCGAGGTTGAGGCGGCTGCCGACCGTCCAGTCGCCGAGATGCGTCTTGTCGAGGCTCTCCGCCGAGACCTCGACGGCGAACCGGCCGGCGCTCTTCTCGACTACCGTGAGGCAGCAGCCCGAGCAGGCGATCGAGGCCCCGATGGCGATCGGCGCCATGTCGTGCCGGGTGGCGATGACGAATCGACGGTCACCCGCCTTGCCGCCGGGGTCGACCGAGACGATCTCGCCGATGTCGGACACGATACCTGTGAACATGGCCGCTACTTAATCCTCCCGCCGCCAGGTTTCCAGCGTGTCGCCCTGCAGTTGCCGCGCCGAAACCAGCCGGAACCGGGGCGCGGAACCGAGCCGTGCAAATTCCAGTCCGCCGACCGCAGAGCGGCCGTCTCCGCCCAGGATCAACCCGGCGCGGTAGCTCGAAATGCCGTCGACGAGGCCAGCCTTCAGGAAGGACGCGGCCACCTGGCCGCCGCCCTCGATGAGGACCCGGGTCAGCCCCCGCGCGCCCAACGCCTGTGCGGCCGCCGCAACGTCGATACGCCCGTCCGTGCCGACGTCGACCTCGACGATCTCTACACCGAGGCCGGCAAGCCTGTCTCTTCGATCTGCCGGGGCGTCCTTGGTGCAGACGAGCCAGACTGGCGTGGCGCGTGCCGAGGTCGCGAGTCTGGAGGCTGGCGACAGGCGCGCCTGCGAGTCGAGGACGATACGGACCGGCGAATACGACCCGAGTCCCGGCAGTCGGCAGGTAAGATCGGGATCGTCGGCGGCAGCCGTCGCCGCACCGACCAGGATGGCGTCGTGGATCGCGCGCAGCCGATGGCCGTCCTGGCGCGCCGCCGGACCGGTGATCCATTTGCTCTCGCCGGATGCGGTCGCGATGCGACCGTCGAGCGAGCCCGCCATCTTGAGATGGAAGAGAGGCCGGCCTTCACGCACGCGCCGCAGGAATCCCGCGTTGATCTGGGCGGCGTCGGCCGCGCCCTCGCCCACTTCGACGGCAATGCCGGCCGCCTTCAGCCGCGCATGCCCCTGCCCCTTCACGCGCGGATCGGGGTCCTCGAGCGCCGACACGACACGCGCGACACCGGCACTCACGAGCGCATCCGCGCAGGGCGGCGTACGACCGTGATGCGCGCAGGGTTCCAGCGTGACGTAGGCGGTGGCGCCCTCCAGCGACACGCCGGCCTTTGCCGCTTCCGCGATCGCATCGGCTTCGGCATGCGGCCGGCCGCCGTCGCGCGTGCGGCCGCGCGCAATCACCTGACCGTCGCGCTCGATGACGCAGCCGACGGCGGGATTGGGCCAGGTGCGGCCGAGCGAACGGCGCGCCAGCGCGAGCGCCGCGCGCATCATCGGTCAGTCCTTGAAGTGAGCCGTATCGGCCAGGTCGGAGATGAACTCCTCGAAGTCCCGGGCCTCGCGGAAGTTGCGATAGACCGAGGCGAACCGCACATAGGCTACCGGATCGAGGGCGCGCAGCGCGTCCATCACCAGCTCGCCGATCTGCGTCGAGGGGATCTCGCTCTCGCCGGAGCTCTCGAGACGGCGCACGATGCCGTTCACGACGCGCTCCGTGCGATCCGGGTCGACCGGCCGCTTGCGGCAGGCGACCTGTATGGAACGCGCCAGCTTGTCGCGATCGAACTGCACGCGCTGTCCGTTCTTCTTCACCACCGTCAGTTCGCGCAGCTGGACGCGCTCGAAGGTCGTGAAGCGCGAACCGCAGGACGGGCAATAGCGCCGCCGGCGGATCGCCGAATTGTCGTCGGTCGGCCTCGAGTCCTTAACTTGAGTGTCCTCGTGACCGCAGAATGGACAGCGCATCTAGTTCCCCTGTTTTCTTCTGGCTTTGCGCCTTGTCAGTCGCGGTAGATCGGGAAGCGCGCGCAAAGCGCGCGCACCTTGGCTCGAACCTGGGCCTCGACCTGGGCGTCGCCGTCCGGGCCGTTCTTCGCAATGCCGTCGAGCACGTCGGCAATCAGATGGCCGATCTGCTGGAACTCCGCGACGCCGAAGCCGCGCGACGTGCCCGCCGGCGAGCCGAGCCGCACGCCCGACGTGATCGTGTACTTCTCCGGATCGCCCGGAATGCTGTTCTTGTTGGTCGTGATGCCGGCGCGGTCGAGCACCTTCTCCGCCGACACGCCGGTCGCCTTCTTCGGACGCAGGTCGACCAGCATGACGTGACTGTCGGTGCCGCCCGAGACGATCTTCAGGCCGCGCTCGGTCAGCGTCGCCGCCAGCGCCCGCGCATTGTCGACCACCTGCTGCGCATAGACCTTGAAGTCGGGCTTCAGCGCCTCGCCGAACGCCACCGCCTTGGCAGCGATGATGTGCATCAGCGGGCCGCCCTGCAGGCCGGGGAACACCGCCGAGTTGATCTTCTTCCCGAGCTCGGCATCGTTCGACAGGATCATGCCGCCGCGCGGGCCGCGCAGCGTCTTGTGCGTCGTCGTCGTCACGACATGGGCATGTGGCAGCGGGCTCGGATAGACGCCGGCCGCGACCAGGCCGGCATAGTGCGCCATGTCGACCATGAAATAGGCACCGATCTCGTCGGCGATCCTGCGGAAGCGCGCCCAGTCGATTTGGCGCGAGTAGGCCGAGGCGCCGGCGATGATCAGCTTCGGCTTCTCGCGGCGGGCCGCCTCCTCCATCTGCTCGTAGTCGATCAGATGCGTGTCGGGCTTGAGGCCGTAAGACACGACCTTGAACCACTTGCCCGACTGGTTGGCGGGCGAGCCGTGCGTGAGATGGCCGCCCTGGTCGAGCGCCATCCCGAGGAACGTGTCGCCGGGCTGCAGCAGCGCCATGAAGACGGCCTGGTTGGCCTGCGCGCCGGAGTGCGGCTGCACGTTGGCGAAGGAGCAGTTGAAGAGCTTCTTGGCGCGCTCGATCGCCAGGTCCTCGGCCTTGTCGACCTCCTCGCAGCCGCCGTAGTAGCGGCGACGCGGATAGCCTTCGGCATACTTGTTGGTGAGCACCGATCCCGCGGCCTCGAGCACGGCACGCGAGACGATGTTCTCCGAGGCGATCAGTTCGATCTGCTCCTGCTGACGATGCAGTTCGCCCTTGAGGACGGCGTCGATCGCCGGATCGGCCTCGGCGACACCCACGGTGAACATCGGCAGCGGAGAATCGCTCATCTTGACGGCGGCTTGGCTCATGACACTCAACCCTTTGAAAGCTTGTCGACGCGGCCGGCGTGGCGACCGCCAGCCCATTCGGTATCGAGGAAGACCTTGAGCGCCTCGCGCGCCACTTCGACGCCGATCAGGCGCTGCCCGAAGGCGATGACGTTCGCGTCGTTGTGCTCGCGCGACAGCCGCGCCGAAGTCACATCGTGCGCGAGCACTGCGCGAACCTTGGGATTTCGGTTGGCTGCGATCGAGATGCCGATGCCGCTGCCACACACGAGCACGCCGCGTCCCGCCCTGCCCGACGCGATGGCCTCGCCCATGGCCCGGCCAAAGTCGGGATAGTCGACGGAATCGGTCGAATTCGTGCCGAGATCCAGCACGTCGTGACCCGCTTCCTGCAGGTCGCGCTTCAGGATTTCCTTAAGGTCGAAGCCGGCATGATCCGACGCGACCGCGATGGCGCCCCCCGGCATATCGACGATCGATCCCCTCTATCTATTGAGCCTCCCGATACCATATCGGGGGCCGCGGTGTCACGGTCCCCCAAAATCGTGGAAAGCGACCCACAAGACACTGATTCGGAAAGAAAAAGGCCCGGCGGATGCCGGGCCTCTCCGTCGCAGGGCTGTTCTGCCCTACTTCTTGATCGGCGAGGACTTGCCGTCCTTCCAGACGTAAATGTCGTAGACCGCGTCCTTGATGTCGCCCTTGGCATCGAACTCGAGCACGCCGACGGCGGAGTCGTACTTGCCCGAACGCAAGGCTGCGGCAACCTTGGCCGCCTCGGTCGACTTCGCCTTGTTGGCGGCGTCGGCCCAGGCCTTCACGGCGGCGTAGCTGAACAGCGTGTAGCCTTCCGGATTGTACTTGGCGTCGCGGAACTTCTTCACGAGGGCGGCATTCTTGGGGTCGTCCTCGGCCTTCGGCGGGAACGACATCATCACGCCGTTGGTGGCCGCGCCGCCCAGCTGGGCGAACTCGGCCGTCTCGAGCGCGTCGAAGCCCATCATGCTCGCCGCGAGGCCCTGCTCGCGGGCCTGCTTGATGATCAGCGCGCCTGCGGTGTGGTAGCCGCCCAGCACGATGATATCGATCTTCGCCTGCTTCATCTTGTTGATCAGCGCGGCGAAGTCCTTGTCGGTGTCGTTGTAGGCCTCGTACATCGTCTCGCGGAGGCCGCCCTTGTTCAGGGCCTTCTTGGTCTCGTCGGCCACGCCCTTCCCGTAGGGCGACTTGTCGTGAAGGATCGCGACCTTGGCGGTCTTGTTGTTCTTCAGGATGTAGTTGCCGACCGTCGTGCCCTGAACGTCGTCACGGCCGCAGGTGCGGAACACCGTGGTGTTGCCCTTCCCGGCCGCGTCGTCGGTCAGCTTCGGATTGGTCGAGGCCGGCGTGATCTGCAGGATCTTGCCTTCCTTGTAGATGTCCGACGCCGGGATCGACGAGCCCGAGCAGAAATGCCCGGCCACGAACGCGACCTTGTCCGACACCATCTTGTTGGCGACCGCGGTCGCCTGCTTGGGGTCGCAGGCATCGTCGCCGATCACCAGTTCCAGCTTCTGGCCGTTCACGCCACCAGCGGCGTTGATATCCGCAACCGCCATTTCGGCGCCGCGCTTCAGCTGCTCGCCGAAGGCCGCGTTCGCGCCGGTCATCGGACCGGCGGAGCCGATCTTGATCTGGGCGAACGCGGGCGTCGCCATGAGCGCAACGGCTGCGACCGCCAGCGTGCCGTAAAACTTCTTCATCCGGGTCTCCCTGATTGTTCGAGCCTCCTCCGCCGAGGCGGAGCATGCCGCAAGCTTAGTGCCGCTCGTCCCAGCCCAGCAAGCTGGCGCACCATCTGGCGCGCCCGCGTGAGCCGGTAGGCAAAGGCCGCGATCGCCAGTTGCACCGCCCAGCCGAACCCAAATCCGGCGAGCGACAGAAGTTCGCCATTGGCCAGCGCATAGTCGAGGAAGCGCAGCGTGGCAGACAGCAATGCAGTGTAGAAGACGACCTGCGGCCACGGCCGCCACGTGAGCGCCACCGCGTGCCCCGCCGCGAAGGATGCAGGCCCGATCAGGACGAGGTTGAACAGCACGACGTTGAACAGCGTGTCGCCGAACCAGTCGAACATGAAGGTGTCGAGCGGGCTCATCCGTGGCCGCCTTCGAGATAGGCCGCGCGGACTTCCTGGTTGGCCAGCAGCTCCTTGCCGCTGCCGCTGAGGCGCACCCGGCCGTTGGCCAGCACGTAGCCCCGGTCTGCCAGGCGCAGCGCATGGAAGGCGTTCTGCTCGACCAGGAAGATGGTGACCCCCTCTTCCCGCGCGATGCGGCCGATCGAGTCGAAGATCTGCCGCACGATCAGCGGCGCGAGCCCGAGCGACGGCTCATCGAGCAGCAGCAGGCGCGGCCGGCTCATCAACGCGCGGCCAATGGCCAGCATCTGCTGCTCGCCACCCGACAGCGTGCCCAGCCGCGGGAACATGGCAAAGACGCGCTCGAGATCGGTCTTGAAGTTGGCCGGATCGGCGAGGATCGCGCCCATCTGCAGGTTCTCGTAGACACTCATGCGCGCGAAGATGCGCCGTCCTTCGGGCACCTGCGCCACGCCACGCCGCACGATCTGATGGGTCGGCAGTGCGGTGATGTCCTCGCCGTCGAGCACGATCGTGCCGCTGCGCGCCCGGGGATTGCCGCAGATCGTCATCAGCAGGGTCGACTTGCCCGCACCGTTGGCGCCGATCAGGGTCACGATCTCGCCGCGCGCCACGTCGAGGTCGACGCCGTGCAAGGCCTGGATCGCGCCATAGAACGTCTCGATGCCCTTCACGGAGAGGATCGAGGGCTTAGCCATCGAGCGCCTCCTCGTCGGTGCCGAGATAGGCGCGGATCACCGCCGGGTCGTTGCGCACTGCCCGCGGATCGCCCTCGGCGATCTTGCGTCCGTAGTCGAGCACGACGATATGGTCCGAGATGTTCATCACGACGCTCATGTCGTGCTCGATCAGCAGCACGCCGATCCCGTCGCGGTCGCGAATCGAGACCAGGAGATGGTTGAGCTCCGCGGATTCGCGCGGATTGAGGCCGGCCGCCGGCTCGTCGAGGC
>LNFM01004586.1_pt1 | contig 26082 bp, 25 predicted proteins | sample 596031 | NCBI WGS metagenome assembly LNFM01 (sample SAMN04254537, study PRJNA301005) | activated carbon metagenome | isolation source: dual media filters at the Ann Arbor, Michigan drinking water treatment plant | place: USA: Ann Arbor | reverse complement strand
TCTGTGCACGCCTGAATTCAACTGGTCGCGGCAGGGTGGAGGAGACACGAATGATATGGCGATCGCGTGAGCCTCGCTATGACGTTGCCACGGCAATCAGCCAGGGCGCGCGGGATTATCAGGAAGATGCGATCACCAGCGATTTCCTGATCGGGGCCGATGCGGGCTTTGTGGTGCTGGCCGACGGCATGGGTGGCCATGCGGCGGGCGACGTGGCCTCGAAGATCGTGCTGACCGAAGTTTATAGCGAGTTGAAATTTCAGTATGCCGACACCGACGCCTTCGAGACGCGGGCGCCGGAGATTTTGCGCAACATCACCGATCACGCCAACGACCGGCTGCGCCAGCATGCCCGAACCCACCCTGAAACCGCAGGCATGGGCGCGACATTGGTGGTGCCGGTGATGCTGGAGAACCGGCTTTACTGGATTTCGGTCGGGGATTCGCCGCTGTTTCTGTATCGCGGCGGTGCGCTGACCCAGATCAACGAAGACCACTCGATGGCGCCGCAGATCGATTTCATGGTGAAATCCGGGTTGATGGACGCAAAGGTCGGAGCTGATCACCCGGACCGCAATTGTCTGACCTCGGTTCTGATGGGCACGAAGATCCCGCAGATCGATTGCCCGCAGAAACCGATGCAGTTGCAGATCGGCGATATCGTGATCTGCGCCTCGGACGGGTTGCAGTTCCTGACCAACGCGCAGATCGAAAAGCTGCTGGCACGGACCCGGCGGAAGCGCAGCAGCGAAATCGCCGAGGTTCTGCTGGATGAGATCCGCAAGCTGGAAGGTCAACGATGTCTCGACCGTCGCCAAGGCGGATCGGCCGAAGGGCAGATCGAAGGCGATCAACCGGCCGCGCGCGCTGACGACGGTGATGGTGGAACCGGCGGTCGTGCCATTGCCGGCAAGGCCGGAGACCGGGGTAACACCGGCCGACACCACGGCAAGCGACGGGTCGGGCGAAAAGCGGATTGCGGCAGGGAAGTGATCCGACATGTCGAAGGCTGAGAATATCCGTTCGATCATTGCGCGGCTTGGGCAGGCGCTGGACCTTGGCCAGCTTCCGGCTGGCGGGCCGGCCGAAGCGGCGGAGCGGCTGATCGAGCGGCTGGAGCGTCCGGCGCGGGTCGCCGTGCTTGGCTTGCCTGAGGCGGGCAAGACCGCCGTAGTGAACCTTCTGGCTGGCGAGACGGTGGTGCCCGAGGCGCTGGCGCTGCCGACCGTTCTGGTGCAGCGGGGCGACGAACCGCGCATGATCTGCACCTTGGCGGATGGATCGAGCGAAGTTGTGCAGGGCACCGACCTTGCCGATACGGTGGCGTTGCAGCCTGCGCTGGTGACCCTGGAATGCGATCTTCCGGCGCTGTCGGTGATCAGTCTTTTGGAGGTGGCGGCAGGGCCATCAGAGGCCGAGCAGCGCCGCGCCACGGCCTGGGCGGCCAAGCGCGCCGATATCGTGGTGTGGTGCAGCACCTCGTTCCTGCCGCGCGAGCAATTGCTGTGGGAAGCCCTGCCCGACCACACCAAGGACAACGGTTTCCTTTTGCTGACGAAATCCGATCTTTTGGGCGGCCGCGACGCCGTGGCCGGCATCGTCAAGCGGGTCGAAATGCGGGCGGGCGAAGAGTTTCGCCGTGTCCTGCCGTTGTCGGTGCTGCAAGCCGGGCGTGCCGTGCTGGCCGACGGCGGGCTGGACCGCGAGATATTTCGCGACAGCGGTGCCTCGGCGGTGATTTCGGCGATCAAGACGCGGGTCGAACTTGCGCGGCGGGCCGATGCGGATACGGCAGAGGCGCTGCTTTTGCGCCATGCCAGCGCACCGAAGCGGATGCCACGGCGCGGTGTCGATCCGGTGCCGGTGCTGACCACTGGGCCGGTTGCGATGCCGGAGGCCCTGCCCGAACCACCGCCGCCCGCTGCAACATTGGCGCCCGTGGTGAGCGAATTGCGGCCACCGCCACGGCGCGTTTTGTCGGCACCGCCCGATTTCACGCCACCGGTCTACCAGCCGCCAAGCGCGCCGAAACAGACACTGGAGCGGCCCGTCGCCGTTGCTGCCCCGCCCGCATCCGCGCCAGCCCCGACCGAGCTTCGTCCGGGCTCGCGCCCGCCGCGCCAGACGCCACTTCTGCTGGTGCCGAAGGGCGACGGCGACCCGATCCGACCGCGGCCGCGCGTGACCGCCCGCCCCGCCGCAGCCGCAGCCCCACCGCTGCGCGAGATGCTGTCGCCCGCCGACACTGCGCTGGTCGAAGCGGCGCTGGCCCGGATCACCGCCGCTGCCGAGGAGATGGCCGAAAGCGTTGCCTCAGCGACCTCGGTTCCGGTCGAGGACATCCTTGATCAGAGCCACGCGATCACCGACGACATCGCCGGCATTCTGGCGAAGGCGAGCGCCCGGCAGGTTCGGCGCATCGCTGCCGACCTTGGCGAGATTCAGGATCTTGTCCTGCTGATGAAGCTGGAAAAGGGCCCCGCCCCGGCCGATGACGCGATCACCCTGCTGCTACAGATACGGCGTGAACTGGAAACAGTACGGGCCGCTTAGGCCAGATTATAAAGCGAAGATTCGTCCAATCTCTGCCCAATTGACACCACTTTCCCAACATAAGGATTGGCAGACGAAGATTGTGTCGAAAGGCACGCTACCGAGTGGTTTCGAGGGTGGGAATGGGACGAGGCGCTGTCGTGAAAATGGACGCAATGAACGCAGGAGCCGGAGCGCATGTCGCGCCGACTGCGGAATCGTCGGGGCGCAGATCATTTCCCGGACTGTCACGAATCGCCGAGGCGGTTCAGGACTTTCAGGACGTTCTTGACGATTTCATGAGCCTTGCCGACCCTGAAACTGCGAAAAAAATTACACGAATTCAACAACAAGCGCGGGATATCGAACCGTCGGTCACGGTGATCGGGCAGATCAAGGCGGGCAAGACATCGCTGGTCAACGCGATGATCGGCGCGCCCGGCCTGCTGCCGACGGACGTTAACCCCTGGACCTCGGTCGTCACCTCGCTGCACATCAACACGCCGAGCCCGGACCCCAACGTGAAGGCGAAGTTCAAGTTCTTTGACGGCGCGGAATGGGACCGGCTGATCAGCAATGGCGGACGAATCGGCCAGCTTGCAGCGCGTGCGGGTGCCGATGACGAGTTGGAAAAGCTGCGCCTGCAGGTCGTGGCGATGCGCGAGAAGGCGCGGGCCCGTCTTGGCCGCAAATTCGAGATGCTGCTGGGCACCGAGCATCGCTATGGCAAGGTCGATGACACCTTGTTGAAACGCTATGTCTGCGTCGGCGACGAAGATCTTGAGAGCGACGATCAGGGCCGCTTTGTCGACATTACCAAATCGGCCGATCTTTACATCGAGCGCGCCGACATTCCGACCTCGCTTTGCGTGCGCGACACGCCCGGCGTGAACGACACCTTCATGATGCGCGAGCAGATCACGATCAACGCGGTGCGCGACAGCCGGACCTGCATCGTGGTTCTGTCGGCGCATCAGGCGCTGACCACGATGGACATGGCGCTGATCCGCATGATCGCGCACCGCGCCTCACGCGAGATCATCATCTTCGTCAACCGGATCGACGAGCTGTCGGACCCGGCGACGCAGGTGCCGGAAATTCACCGCTCGATCCTTGAGACGCTGTCAAAGAACAACGCGCCGGCCAATATCGACATCATCTTCGGCAGCGCTCAGTGGGCCAACGCGGTGCTATCGGGCGCCATCGACGAGATGACCGACGACAGCACCGATGCGGCGATCAACTGGACCCGTTCTGCCTTTGCCGACAAGGTCGACACCTGGACTGCCGATCAACTGGTGTGGGCTGCATCCGGCGTGCCGGCGCTGATCGAGGCGCTGGCCCAGCGCATGTTCGAAGGGCCGGTGCTGGAAGCCTTGCAGAAATCGGCACGTCAGGCGCTGAACCTCGCGCAAAGCCTGGACGTGGTGGATCAGGTCCGCATCCTGGAACAGGACGGCGCCCTGAGCCGCAGCATGACGGCCACCGAGCTGAGTGCCGAACTGACCCGGATCGAGACGGACTGCACCGAAAAGCTGGTGCAGCGCACCAATCTGGTCTGCGCCGATTTTACCGCCCGGATTGACCAATCCTACGAGCGCTTTCTGGAGCGGGCGACCTCGTCGCTGATCGAACATCTGCAGTCGAACGGCGAAGAGGCGATGTGGCACTACAGCCCGCTTGGCCTGCGGATGCTGCTGAGTTCCAGCTATCAGGTGCTGTTGAAGAAGATGCACGCGATCGCCGCCGAAGTGAACGGCGATGCGGCGCGGCTGGTGGCCGACCTTTACGGCCGGACATTCTCGATCACCGTCGAGGGGTTCAAGATCGAGGTGCCGGTGGTGACCTACATTCCGCCGCCGATCAACCTTGGCCAGACCATCGCGCTGGACCTTCAGGTCAGCTGGTGGAAGGGCTGGTGGCAACGGCGTCGCGGCTATCAGGCCTTTGCCGAGGATTTCTACAAGCTGATCCGGGCTGAAACCGACCCGATCATCAACGATCTGAAAGCGGTCCAACTGGGCATCTTCCGGGAACGCACGCAGCGCACGCTGAGCGACTTTTTGCAGGAACAGCGCGAACTTCTGACCGGCGCGCTGGCCAGTTCCGACGTGTCGATGGCCGAGATGAAGGAGCTTTTCGGCGTCAACGCATGGGAAGACCGTCAGGCCGGACTGGCCACGATCATGGAAGAGCTGAGTGTCTATGCAGATTGACGCCAGGAAAGAGCAGTAGTGATGACAAGCAAGCGCAAACCACGTCTCGCGATCATGGGGGAGTTCAGCTCCGGCAAGAGCACGCTTTGCAACGTGCTTTTGGGGTCGCGCCCCCTGTTGGAAAAGGTGACGGCGACGCAACTACCGCCGGTCTGGCTGTCTTACGGCTCGCGGCCCGCCTATGTGCAACGGCTGGACGGCACGCGCGAACCGCTCGACCTGGCCGATCTCGGCAACGTGACGTTGGACGGGACCGAGCATGTCCGCGTGTTTCTGACCAGCGACATGCTGAAATACTGTGACCTGATCGACATGCCGGGCATTTCCGACCCCAGCATGGCACCCGAGGTCTGGGAACGGATGGCGCATCTGGCGGATGGCGTGCTGTGGTGCACCCACGCAACGCAGGCCTGGCGGCAATCGGAAGCCGGGGTCTGGGCGACCTTCCCCGAGGAACTGCGCGCCCACAGCATTTTGCTGGTGACACGCTTCGACAAGATCATCGGTGAACAGGACCGGATGCGGGTCTTGAAGCGGGTGGCCAGCGAAACGCGCGGCATGTTCTCGGAGTTTTTCCCGATCTCGCTGACGCAAGCGATGGCGGCGGGCGACGATCAGCCGAAATGGGTGTCGAGCGGCGCATATGCCTTTACCAATGCTCTGTTCGATCTGGTCAACCGTCTGGCTGACAGCGACGCCATGAAGACCGACGACCAAGCCGAGAATGAAGCCGCGCAGGACGCCGAACCCGCAGAGGCGAGCGCCGGGCCAAGCCTGGTATCCAGCCATTTCGACCGGCTGCGTCTGGTTCGCGGCGGTGTGACCGCACCGCCTGCGGGCGAAAGAATCCTGCCGCGCCGGGTTCAGGCAACCGGTGCCCGCGCGGCGCGCGGAGAAACCGCGCGGCCTTCGGCGCTGGGCGACAACGTGGTGCCGTTCGGGGACCGGGCCTCGGCTGCGGTGCCTGACGGTGCCGTTGGCCCCGGCGCACCACTGACCCAGTCGAAGGGCTGACGGGCCGGGATTGAAAGATGGCAGCCGTGAGCGTTCATGAAGCTTTGCAATCGGTGGCGAAGGCGCACCCCGAGGCGCGCGTCGTCGCCTATGCCGATCTTGCGTCGCGCATGATCCTGAGCAGTGCGGGGTCGCAGGACCCGACGCAGGAGCATCTGGACAAGCTGTGCCGCGACGCGCTGGCCTGTTTTGCCGAGCCGATGTCGTCCCTTGCCGAGCAGGCTTTTGGCTCTGCGCACGGGGCGGTGGTGCTGGATTCCAGCGGGGTGAAGCTGTTTTTGCGCGCCGAATCCGGCGCCGAGGACGCGATGTGCTGCATCTGCGATCATTCGGTTGACCTTGCGGGAATTGTCGCGACACTTCGACAGACGCTGGAAGAGTTCAGCGATGAAGCGTGACACCGTTGTGCGGTTGGTGCGGCCGGAGCCCTTGAACGACAAGACAAGCCCAGTGATGGCCCGGTTACGGGCGCTTCGGACGCCGGCGATGTTTTCGCCGGGCGCGCTGCGTGTTGTTGCGGGGCCGGAGACCGCCAGCCCGTTGACCGCCCTGCTGCGCGAGATCAACGAGACGCTGCTGGGCCGTTCGCTGGCGTTTTCTACCGGCGGCGGCGCGAGCCTGACACTGGACGTGGCCGGGCGGCGGATATTGCGGGTGACGGCGGCAAAGGGACTTGAAGGCGCCGATGCCTGCGTTGCCGCACCGGCGCTGGACGATGCGAACCTTGCCGATCTTGCGCGGCTTTTGACCGGGCTGGCCGCAGCCGGGCCGGATCTGCGCGTCTCGACTGCGCCGCTTGGCCGCAGCGAAGGGATGAGCGTTGGACTGCCGGTCGCGCGGCTGGCCGATCATCTGGGCATCGACCTTGACAGCGAGGAGCGGGCAGCGCCTGCGCCGGAAGCCCAGCCCGCCCCAGAACCGGCGGCGGAGGGGTTCGTCGCGGCGTTCATCGCGCAGATGGGCGAGGGTCTGAGCGCCTGGTTGATCCGGTCGGGGTCCGGCGAGGTGTCGCAGGGCGGACCCGAGGAAATGGTCGCGCCGCTTGCCGAGTTTCTGGCCGACGAATCCGACGCGTTGCATGAACAGTTGAACCAGATCGCCGCGACGATGGACGAACCGGTGTGCAGCCTGCTTGGTGCCGATCTGGTCACCGGTCACAGCGTCCTGTGCCTGCGGGCCGAAGGCAGCCTGCTGCTTGGTGTGGTTGCCGGCAATGCGGCGGCCGAAGTTCTGGCCGCGTGGAACGCGGTGCGCCGCTAAGCGACCGCGACCGGCCCCCGACGCGCACCATCCGGCCCGAAATGGAACAGCTTGTCGGTTGGAAGGGTCAGGAAAACCGCCTCTGACACGGCGTAATCATGTTCACCGAACAGCCGCACCGTCAGCAGCCCGTGCACGTCATGCCGGACATAGACCAGCGTCTCGCCACCCAGCTTTTCGACATGGCTGACCTGGCCGGACAGATCGCCGGTCTGGCGGGACAGGCCGATATGTTCGGGCCGCGCGCCGATCTGGCCGGGCGGGTGGCCCAAGGCGGCGGCGTCTAGGAAATTCATCTGCGGACTGCCGATGAAGCCCGCGACGAAGGTGTTGGCGGGGTTGTTGTAAAGCTCCATCGGAGTGCCGACCTGTTCGACGCGGCCCGCGCGCAGCACGACGATGCGGTCTGCCAGCGTCATCGCCTCGACCTGGTCGTGCGTGACATAGATCATCGTGGCCTTGAGGTCGCGGTGCAGGCGGGCGATCTCGATCCGGGTGGCCACGCGCAGGGCCGCGTCGAGGTTCGAAAGCGGTTCGTCGAACAGAAACAGCTTCGGAGTGCGCACGATGGCACGCCCGATGGCGACACGCTGGCGCTGGCCGCCCGACAGTTCGGCGGGGCGGCGGTCCAGAAGCGCCTCAAGCGACAGCATCTGCGCGGCGCGGTTGGTCATCGCGGTAATCTCGGCGCGCGGTTTGCCAGCCTGTTTCAGCGCCAGACCCATGTTGTCGCGGACCGTGAGATGCGGGTAAAGCGCGTAGCTTTGGAACACCATCGCCAGTTCGCGTTTGGCCGGGGCCACGTCGTTGACCCGCTTGCCGTCCAGCAGGATATCGCCCGAGGTCGCGTCCTCCAGCCCTGCGATGATGCGCAGAAGGGTGGATTTGCCGCAGCCGGAGGGACCGACGAAGACGCAGAACTCGCCCTCCTTCACCTCAAGATCGATGCCCTTGATGACATCGGTGGCGCCGAAGCTTTTGGTGACAGCCTTCAGGTCAAGCGCGCCCATGCACCCTCACAATTTCACTGGTTGGCCTGAACGGACGCTTTCGTCCGCGGCAAGGCAGATGGCAAGCGATTGCACCGCGTCTTGCAGATGGCGGGTCAGATCGATGTTCTCGGTGATCGCGCGGGCCATGAAGGCCTGCTCGCGTTCGCAAAGCTCTTGATGGCCGGGCTCATCCGCCATGTTCAGGTCCTGGTCGGGCTGGCCGACGCGGTGGATGCGCAACATCGAGGTCTTGGTGTGGGTGTCAACGTCGTCGGACCTGGCGCTTTCCGGCATCTTGATCGACACCGCGCCGTTCGGGCTGACCACATCCTTCACGAAGAACGCGGTGTCCGACATCATTGGTCCCCAGCCCGCCTCGTACCAGCCAAGGCTGCCGTCATCGAACAGCACCTGAAAGTGGCCGTAGTTGTACATGTCGGGCGCGATCGCGTTCGACAGGCGCAGGCCCATGCCGCGCACTTCCACGGGCTTTGCATCGGTGATCTGGCACATCACGTCGACGTAATGCACGCCGCAATCGACGATCGGCGAGGTGGTCTGCATCAGCGCCTTGTGAACGTCCCATGTCGCCCCGGTGGACTGCTGGTTGAGGTTCAGCCGGAAGACGTAAGGCCCGCCCAAGGCGCGCGCCTCCTCGATCAACCTGATCCAGCTTGGGTGATGCCGCAGGATATAGCCGACGACGACCTTCCGCCCCAGCCGCGCCGCCGCCTCCGCCACCCGCCGTGCATCGGCAACGGTGGTGGCGAGGGGCTTTTCAACGAACACATCCGCCCCCTCCTCCATCGCCGCGATGGCGTAATCGGCATGGCTGTCGGAATAGGTGGAGACGCAGACAAGATCCGGTTTCAAGCGGTTTAGAGCCTCATGGAAGTCGGGCGTGATGGCGTAATCGGCAAGTGCGGGGTCAAGCGTCGGCGTCGAGCGGTTGACGAGGCCCACCAATTCGAAGGCCGGATCGCGGTGATAGGCAAGCGCGTGGCTGCGGCCCATGTTGCCCAAACCTGCAACCATGACGCGAATCATTTGACGGCTCCTGCAGTGATCCCGCGGATAAGCTGGCGGGAAAAGATGAGATACATGACGAGGACCGGCACGATGGCGAGCGAAAGGGCGGCGAGCACCGCGTTCCAGTTGGTGACGAACTGGCCGATGAAAACCTGGCTGCCGAGGGTGATGGTCTTCACCTCCTCGGCGGGCGCGAGGATCAGCGGGAACCACAGGTCATTCCAGATCGGGATCATCGTGAAAACCGCAACCGTCGCCATTGCCGGGCGCACGAGCGGCAGGACGAGGGTGAAGAAGATCGCATATTCCGAAAGCCCGTCGATGCGGCCGGCGTTCTTCAGGTCGTCCGACACGTTGCGCATGAATTCCGACAGGATGAAGATCGCCAAAGGCAGGCCCTGTGCGGTGTACACAAGGATAAGCGCGGTCAGCGTGTTGACGAGGCCCGAGGCGACCATCATTTGCAGGATCGCCACGGTGCCAAGCCGGATCGGGATCATGATGCCGAGGGCGAGGTACAGCCCCATCAGCGTTTTGCCCTTGAAACGGTACTCCGACAGCGCAAAGGCCGCCATCGCGCCGAACAGCAGCACGAAGAACAGCGATGCGACGGTCACGATCATCGAGTTCTGGAAGTAAGCGAAGAAGTCGCCCTGCTTCATCACGGTTTCATAGCCGACGAGGTCGAAGTTGCCGGGGCTGGGCAAAGCCAGCGGGTCGGCAAAGATCGCCTTGCGCGACTTGAAGCTGTTGATGACGATCACGAACACCGGGAACAGCGCGATCAGCGTGTAGGTGATCAGCGCCGCGTGGGCTGCGATGGTGCGGGCGGGGGACATGCGTGCCGACATCAGAACTGATACCTTCTGAGCCGGGTCTGGATGCCGAAAAGGTAGACACAGACCCCAAGGAGGATGATCCCGAACATGGCCCCGGCGATGGCAGAGCCCATGTAGGGGTCGCCAAGTTGCAGCTGAAAGCCAAAGAAGGTGCGGTAGAGGAAGGTGCCGAGGATGTCGGTACTGAAATCCGGCCCTGCCAGCGCACCTTGCGCCACATAGATCAGGTCGAAGGCGTTGAAGTTGCCGACGAAGGTCAGGATCGAGATGATGCCGATCGCCGGCAAAATGAGCGGCAGCTTGATCTTCCAGAACTGCGACCAGCCGGTGATACCGTCCATCTCGGACGCCTCCAGCACCTCGTCGGGGATCGACAGCAGGGCTGCATAGATCAGCATCATCGGGATGCCGATGAACTGCCAGACCGAGATCAGGGCAAGGGTGGTAAGCGCGTATTCCTCGCGGCCAAGCCACGGCGCGAACAGGCTTTTCAGCCCGACGAAGTCCAGCATTCCCGGTGCGATACCCCAGATCGGCGACAGGATCAGCTTCCAGACGAAGCCCACGATCACGAAGCTCAGGATCGTCGGGATGAAGATCGCGGTGCGGTAGAACGCCGCCATCCGCAGGCGCGGCGTCGACAGGATAGCGGCCAGCGCGATGCCGATCGGGTTCTGCACCAGCATGTGAATGAAGAAGAACCACGCGTTGTTGCCAAGCGCGTTCCAGAACTGTTCCGACCAGCGCGGATCACCGAACAGCGTGGCAAAGTTCTGCAGCCCGACGAACACCCGCACGTCGCCCACCTCGTTGAAGAGCGAAAGGTTCATCGTGCCGAACAACGGCACGATCATCAGCGCGGTGTAGACCAGCACCGCCGGGGCCAGAAACACGGCGATGTGCCAGCGCACGGGCTTACGCGAAGCCATGTCCCTCTCCCCTTCTCATCTGTCTGAAAATATCCCGCGGGGGGTCCGGGGGGCGCGCAAGCCCCCCGGTTCCGACGGGTCAGGTCACTTCTGCGGTTCGTACCAGGACGCGAGGCCCTCTTGCAGACGCTTGCCGGCATCTTCCGCCGTCTCGGTGCCCTTGATCACATTGGCCGAGGCGTTCCACGTCTCGTTTTCAAGGTTCGGCGTGCCGCGCGACAGGATCTGGTAGGTCGAGCGGATCGTCGACTCGCACTTGCCGCGCCACGATGCAAATTCCTGCGCGAGCGGATCAGCCATTTCGACCGGGGTCGAGTTGAGGCTGAAGAAGCCGGGCAGGGCGTTGGCATAGAGCGTCGCAAACTCGGCCGAGCCGACCCATTCCAGGAACACCTTGGCCTGTTCGGCGTTCGGCGATTTCGCGTTCATGCCGATGGCGATGTCGGTGTGGTCCGAGATGTAGCAGGTGTCACCAGCAGCGGCGACCGGCGGCGGGAAGGCACCCATCGCGAAAGTGGCCTGCGTGTTGAAACCCGAGATTTCCCACGAACCGGCCGGATAGATCGCGGCACGGCCGAGGGTAAAGAGGTTCTGGCTGTCAGGATAGGTCTGCGCCTCGAACCCGTCGCCCAGGTAATCCTTCCACTTCGCCAGTTCGGCAAATGGGGCCACCCACTGCGGGTCGGTCAGCTTCTGTTCGCCCTTGATCAGCGCCAGACGGCCTTCCTCGCCCTTCCAGAAGTTCGGGCCGATGTTGTTGTAGCCCATCGTCGCGGCTTCCCACTGGTCGTTGGTGCCCATCGCCATCGGGATGTAGGTGCCGTCGGCCTTGATCTTGTCGAGGGCTGCGTAGAACTCCTCGTTCGTTGTCGGGACGGCGATGCCAAGGGCGTCGAAGGCATCCTTGTTGTAGATGAAACCGTGGATCACCGAGGCCATCGGCACGCAGAAGGTGGCGCTGCCGTCATCGGTCTGCCACGCCGATTTCGCGACGGGCGAGAAGTTTGCCATAGCGGCAAGGCCCGACAGATCAGCCAGATGCCCGGCCTCATAAAGCGCGAGCGAGGCGTCGAACGGGCGGCAGGTGATCAGATCGCCAGCCGAGCCTGCGTCAAGCTTGGAGTTCAGCGCGGCGTTGTATTCCGCCGGTGCGGTCGGGGCGAACACCACCTTGATGCCGGGATTGGCGGCCTCGAAGGCCGGGATGATGGTGTCCTGCCAGATCGTCAGGTCGTCGTTGCGCCAGCTTTCGATGGTCAGCGTGACGTCCTGCGCCGAAGCCATGCCGCCCAAAAGCGTGCTGGCCAGAAGGGCGTAGCGGAAGGTTTTGGTCATTGTAGTCTCCCTGTTATGCGGGCGGTGCCCGATTGGATTTGGTCAAAGGGTCGTCAGGGCGGGGCCGAGCGCGCCGCCCGATGCGTTCAGCGCCGTGGTGGCGGTCTCGGGATCGGCGCCGCGGGCCACGAGGACCGCAGGCTTCACCCTGCCATTGGTGCGGGTCAGCGCCTCGGCTGCGGTGGCTTGGCTGACACCGGCGATTGCCGCGACCATCCGCGCGGCGCGGTCGATCAGCTTGGAATTGTCGGCGATCACGTTGACCATGTAGCCGTCATGGACATGGCCAAGCCGGATGCCGACCAGCACCGACAGCATGTTGAAGGCTACCTTCTGTGCCGTTCCCGCAGCCATCCGGGTGGAGCCGGAGATCACCTCAGGCCCGGTATCGAGAAGGACGGCAATGTCTGATGCCAGCAGCAGTGGCGAACCCGGCACGTTGGCAAAGCCTGCAACGGTTGCGCCGACCGCCTTCGCGGCGCGGGCGATCTCCATCGTGTAGGGCGTGCTGCCCGAGGCGGAAACGCAAAGCACGACATCCCCCGCGCCGATCTTGGCGGCAGCAAAATCGGCATGGGCAAGGGCCGGGTCATCCTCGACCGATCCGGTCATGTGCAACAGCGCCTGCGCCCCACCGGCGAACATCATCGGGGTCTGATCGGGCATGATGCCGAAGGTTCCGGCCAGCTCCAGACAGTCGGCCAGCGCCATCAGGCCCGACGAGCCCGCCCCGGCATAGCCCATGCGCCCACCGTTCGCGAGCGCGGCGGCGGCGGCGTTGGCCGCTGCCTCGATCGCTGGCAGGGCCGGGCGAAGGGTTTGCAGCGCCGCCTCTTGTGCAGACAAAAGGCGTGACAGCACAACCTCGGCAGGGACCGCGTGCAATCCTGCGGAAAATGGATGTCGCGCCTCTGTCGGACGGTCGGCCATGTGATTCCTCCTGTTCCCAACAGACAATGCCAAAATAATACCACTTGTAAAGCTTCTTCTTCCAGTCGGTGTTTTCTGCCCGAAAAGCTCGCTTCGTAACATACCACTTTCCAAATGGTCTTATTTTGGTATCGTCATGGCTGGAGGATTCGGGATGGAGCTGTATCTCGGCATAGATGGCGGCGGCACCGGGTGCCGGGCTGCGGTCGCAGATGCGGCGGGCCGGGTGCTGGGCCATGGCCATGCCGGCCCGGCCAACATTGCCAGCGATCCCGAAGCGGCAAGGCTGAACATCCTCGCGGCAACGCACGATGCGCTGGGGAACGCGGTGGGAACGGGATCGGTGGCGGCGGAACTGCCGCGTCTTTGGGCCGGGCTTGGTCTGGCGGGGGCGAACGCGGCGGGGGCGGCGGGGCGGTTGAAGCTGGCCCTGCCCTTTGCCCGCACCCGGGTCGAAACCGACGCCATTGCCGCCGTGAAGGGCGCGCTGCGGCAAGGCGATGGTATCGTGGCGGCGCTTGGCACCGGGTCGGTCTTTGCCCGCCAGCGGGCCGGGCAGATTCGGCAGATCGGCGGCTGGGGGCTGGTTCTGGGCGACGAAGGCAGCGGCGCGCGGCTGGGGCGGACAATGCTTGCAGCGGCATTGCGCGCGGTGGACGGGTTCGAGCCGATGACGCCCCTGTTGCAGGCGCTGATCGACGATCACGGCGGGCCGGAAGGCGTGGTTGGCTTTTCCCTTTCGGCGCGACCAGCGGATTTCGCAAAGCTTGCGCCGCGTATCCTTGGCGCGGCCGATCCTGCCGCGCTGCGGGTGGTCGGCGCGGCCACCGCCGACGCGGGGGCGGCGATCGACCATCTGCAAACCGACGAGCCGCTGCCGGTGGTCTTTATCGGCGGGCTTGGCCCTGCCTATGCCGACCGCCTGCAAGGCCGGTGGACGATTGTGCCGGCCCTTGGCAGCGCGTTGGACGGGGCCTTGATCCTTGCTCGGGAGGCCGCGTGATGGAGAGCGTGTTTTCGCCCGATGCCCTGACCGGAAGCGGCCCGCTTTACCTGCAACTGCAACGCCGCATCGTCGAGGCCATGCAGGACGGCCGCCTTGCCCCCGGCAACAGCCTGCCGGCCGAACGCGATATCGCGGCCATGACCGGCTTGAGCCGGGTAACGGTGCGCAAGGCGGTGGAAGGGTTGGTCGCATCGGGCCAACTGGTGCAAAAGCGCGGGTCCGGCACCTTTGTCGCGGCACGGGTGGAACGGCTGGAACAGGCCCTATCGCTGCTGACATCGTTCACCGAGGACATGGCGCGTCGCGGCAAGTCGGTGGAATCGGTCTGGTTGAGCCGGGCGGTGCATTCGCCCTCGCCCGAGGAGGTCATGGCGCTTGGCCTTGGGGCGGGCGATCGGGTTGCACGGCTGGAACGGGTCAGGCGGTCGGACGGGGTGCCGCTTGCTATCGAGCGGGCCTCGCTGTCAACGCGGGTTCTGCCGCATCCGGAATTGGTAGATACGTCACTTTATGCCTTGTTAGAGACGATGGGAAACCGCCCGGTGCGCGCCGTGCAGCGGATTTCGGCGGCCAATCTGGGCGCGCGCGATGCCGATCTTCTGGGCGTGGTGCCGGGTGCTGCGGGCCTGAAGATCGAGCGGATCGGCTATCTTCCGTCGGGGCGGGTGGTGGAGTTCACACGGTCGCTCTATCGCGGCGACGCCTATGATTTCGCGGTGGAGCTGAAGCTTGCCGCAGACAGTGAAAGGACAACGGGATGACCCAGTCACATATGGCACGAGAAGTCGCCGAGATACCCGAGGCGGCAGAACGGTTCCTGACCCGGTCGGCCGAACCCGTGGCCCGTGCGGCGGAAGCAATGCGCGCTGCGGACCCGGCACTGTTGGTGACGGTGGCGCGCGGGTCGTCGGACCATGCGGCCACCTACCTGAAATATGCGGTCGAACTTCTGGCGGGCGTGCCGGTTGCGTCGGTCGGGCCGTCGATCGCATCTATCTATGGCCGGCCGTTGAAACTTGGCCGCGCAGCCTGCATCGGAATTTCGCAATCCGGACAAAGCCCGGACATCGTCGAGATGATGCGGGCGGCACGGGCAGGCGGCGCGCTGACGGTCGCGGTCACCAACCATGCAGACAGCCCGATGGCAGCCGCATCGGCACATTGCCTGCCGCTTCAGGCCGGGGCGGAACGCAGTGTCGCCGCGACCAAGACCTTCGTCACCTCGGTTCTGGCGGGGCTTTCCCTGCTGGCGGAATGGCAGGAGGACGCAGGTCTGCGCGCCGCCGTGGCCAGCGCGCCGCAAGCCTTTGCCAAGGCCCTGTCACAGGACTGGTCGCCCCTTGCGGCGCGGCTGTCGCGGGCGCAGTCGCTTTATGTGCTGGGCCGTGGCCCTGCCTTTGCCATCGCCAGCGAGGCCGCGCTGAAGTTCAAGGAAACCTGCGGTCTGCATGCCGAAAGCTTTTCCGCCGCCGAAGTGCTGCACGGCCCTTCCGCGATTGTGCAGGCGCAGTTCCCGGTTCTGGCGCTGGGTGTCGAGGATGCCGCCCTGCCGCAGGTTCAGGCCACGGCGGACCGGCTGGTGTCGCAGGGGGCCGATGTGTTTCTGACCGGCGGCACTGCCAGCGGCGCGACGACGCTGCCTTCGGTTGGCGGGGTGCATCCGCTGCTGGCGCCGCTCTTGTTGAGCGTCAGCTTTTACGCCTTCATCGAGGCGCTGGCCCGTCGGCGCGGCTTTGACCCGGACGTGCCGCCGCATCTGCGCAAGGTCACGGAGACGGTATGATGGCAACGCGGTTCACCGGCGCGGCAGTTTTCGACGGCACGCACCTGCATCAGGGGGCCAGCCTGCGGGTCGAGAATGGTCGGGTGACGCCAGACGAGGGCGCCGCCGAGACGGTGGTTCTGGACGGTGGCATTCTTGCGCCGGGCCTTCTGGATTTGCAGGTGAACGGTGGCGGCGGGCGGATGATCGACGGCAGCACCGATGTCGCAACGATCCGCGAGGTCTGTGCGGTTCACGCCGGGATGGGGGCGACGGGCATCCTGCCGACGCTGATCACCGATGCGCCCGGCGCGACCCGCTCGGTGGTGGCCGCCGGGATCGCTGCCGCGCGCGAGGGGGTGCCGGGGTTTCTCGGCCTGCATCTGGAAGGCCCGCATCTGGACCCGCGCCGCAAGGGTGCGCATGATCCGGCGCTGATCCGCCCGATGGAGGACGCCGATCTTGCCCTGCTGCTGGAGGCGGCGGCCAACCTGCCTTCGCTTCTCGTGACGCTTGCGCCGGAAGCGGCGACACCGGTGCAGATCGCAACGCTGCGTGCGGCGGGGATCGTGGTTTCGCTTGGCCACAGCGATACGGGTGCGGCAGCGGCGCTGGCCGCGATGGCCGCTGGGGCGACCTGCGTGACCCATCTCTTCAACGCGATGAGCGGCTTGCAGAACCGCGAACCGGGGCTGGTCGGCGCGACCCTGACCAGCACGGCCTTCGCCGGGCTGATCGCCGATGGCATCCACGTCGACCCGGTCACGATGCGGGTGGCGATGAAGGCCAAGCCGGAAGGTATCTTCCTCGTCTCTGACGCGATGGCTGCTGCCGGGTCGGACGCGACCGAGTTTCGCCTCGGCGGCCGCCGCATCCTGCGCCGTGACGGGCGACTGACGCTGGAGGATGGCACCCTCGCAGGTGCCGATCTGAGCCTGCCGCAAGCCATTCGGGTCATGGTTATCGAGGTCGGCACCCCGGTCGAGACGGCGCTGGCGATGGCCACGTCGCGCCCTGCCGCCTGCCTTGGACGCAGCGACGCGCTTGGGCACCTTCTGCCGGGACGGCAGGCCGACATGGTTCACCTTGGCGACGACTGGTCGCTGAAAGCGGTCTGGCGCGCCGGGCAGAAGATCGCCTGACCCCATTCACCCGCCACCTGCCAGCATCAGGGCGAAACTGGGGCGCTTTTCTAAAACCCTAACTGTTAAGGGTGGCTAAAGCCTGCCCTGCTAAACCTTGGATCGGGTTGATTTGGGTGTGACGAATGGCAGGGCTAGGGAACGCCGCGCCAGTCATCATCAAACGGAAGAAAATCATCAAGGGCGGCGGGCACCACGGTGGGGCGTGGAAAGTGGCCTATGCCGACTTTGTGACTGCCATGATGGCATTCTTCCTGTTGATGTGGCTGTTGAACGCGACAACGGAAAAACAGCGCAAGGGAATCTCGGATTACTTCAATCCGACGATCCCGGTGAACCGCATCTCGGGCGGCGGCGACGGTGCATTTGGCGGCGACTCGGTGTTTTCCGAGGAAACGCTGGCGCATAGCGGTACCGGCGCCACCGCCACCAAAAGCGCGGCCTCGGCAACCACCACCGACGACAGCGGCACGACTGGCGACGGCACCGCGCCGTCCGAGCTTGCGGACGTGGAGCGTGCTTTGCTGGCCCGTGGCGGTGAAAGCAACACCATGGAGCGCCTGCTGCGGCATGTGATCACCAAGGTCACCGACGAGGGCCTTGTGATCGAGGTTTTCGACATGCCCAACGCGCCCCTGTTCACCGGCACCGGGCCGGAGCCGGAACCCGTCGTGCTGGCGATTGCCGATCTTCTGTCGGAAGTGCTGAATCTCTCGACCAACGAGATAGCGGTCAACGGCCACCTGCGCGCCTATCCGGTGACGCTGATGGACAACCCGGTGTGGGACGCATCCGCCGCCCGCGCACAAGCGATGCGGACCTTTCTTGAAAAGGCCGGCATCGACGCGGCGCGGATGCAGCGCGTCTCGGGCTTTGCCGACCGCAAGCCGGCCACATCGGACCCTGCCGCGATCCGCAACAACCGGCTGGAAATCATCCTTCTGCGTCGGGACCGCTGATCGAACACCTAAGATTTTACACGTTAGGCCGATCTTAAGGCGTGCCGTGCAGCTTCGCCTGATCAGGAGTCGAAGCAGCAGAAAGGCGCTTTTCCCATGACGATTTCCTCCTCGCTCAGCGCGGGTGTAGCCGGGTTGAACGCAAACGCCACCCGGCTGGCCTCGATTTCCGACAACATCGCCAACTCCAGCACCTATGGCTACAAGCGGGCTTCGACCGATTTCACCAGCATGGTGATCACCAGCTCGCGCAATGCCGGGTCGTATTCGGCGGGCGGCGTGCGTGCGACAACCACCCGCCTGATCGAAGAGCGCGGCGATCTGGTCGGCACCGGCAACGCACTTGACATCGCAATCGCCGGGCGCGGCATGCTGCCGGTGATCCAGGACGTGTCGCTGGGCAATGCGACCAGCGACACCGCCCTGTTCATGACCCGCACCGGCAGCTTCAGGACCGACGCGGAAGGGGTGCTGAAAACCGATTCCGGCCTTGTCCTGATGGGCTGGCCCGCCGATGCGGACGGCTCGATCCCCTCGCTGCCACGCGACACGATGACTGGCCTCGTGCCGATCGTGATCAACACCAACCAGACCGCAGGCGACCCGACGACCGCTATCACGCTGGGTGTCAACCTGCCCGCCACCCAGACGGTGGCTGGATCGACCGCCACGCCGCAGCCGCTTGCGGTGGAATATTTCGGCAACCTCGGCACCTCGGAATCGTTGCAGGTGACCTTCGTGCCGATCGTTCCCGCCACCGGCTCGTCCAACCAGTGGACGATGGAGGTGCGCGACTCGGCCTCCGGCAACGCGCTGATCGGGGAATACACCCTGACCTTCGACGATTCGCGCGGTGCCGGCGGGACGCTTGCCTCGGTCACGGTGATCTCTGGCGGACCCTACGACGCCGCCGACGGCACACTCAGCCTGACGGTGGCGGGCGGCCCGATGAGCGTGGGCGTCGGACGGCTGGGTGACCCGAACGGATTGACGCAACTTTCTGACAATTTCGCCCCGGTCTCGATCACCAAGAACGGCTCGCCGGTCGGCAACCTGACCAACGTCGAGGTGGACGAAAAGGGCTACGTCAACGCCACCTACGACACCGGCTTTACCCGGCGCCTTTACCAGATTCCGCTGGTTGATGTTCCAAACCCGAACGGCCTTCTGTCGATGTCGAACCAGACCTATCAGGTCTCGCCCGAGTCGGGCTCGTTCTTCCTGTGGGATGCGGGCAGCGGGCCGACCGGATCGGTGCAAGGCTATTCGCGCGAAGGCTCCAAGACCGATGTCGCCGCCGAACTGACCGCCCTGATCCAGACCCAGCGCGCCTATTCGTCGAACGCCAAGGTGATCCAGACGGTCGACGAAATGCTGCAGGAAACCACGAATATCAAGCGCTAGGGCTGAGGCATGAGCATCACCTCCGCCCTGTCCAGCGCCCTCAGCGGCCTGAGCGCCACGTCGCGCCAGGCCGAGGTGCTGTCATCGAACGTGGCGAATGCCACCACGCCTGGCTATGCACGCCGCGAGGTAGTGCTTGGCGCGGCGGTTCTGGCAGGGTCGGGGCAGGGCGTGGCGGTGGTCGGTGTCACCCGCGACGTGGATCAGTTCCTGATCAACGAGCGTCGTCTGGCGCAAGCCGGTGACGGCGAGCGCAGCACCACGGCGGCCTTTCTTGGCCGCGTCGAAACCGCGATCGGCACGCCGGAGGAGCCGGGCTCCCTGTCAGCCCGCGTCGCGGCATTTGAACAATCGCTGATCGCAGCCTCCGCCCGCCCCGATGTGGAAGCAAGGCTTGCCGTTGTCGCCGCCTCGGCCCGGTCGCTGACGGACGGGCTGAACACGGCCTCGCAGGAGGTGCAGACCGCGCGCGCCACCGCCGACAAGGAAATCGCCTCCGAGGTCAGCCGGCTCAATGCCTCGTTGAGCCGTATTCAGGAATTGAACAGCGAGTTGCGCAGCTTTTCCGCAGCGGGCTATGACGTCTCCGGCCTTCTTGACCAACGCCAGAAGCTGATCGACGACGTCGCCCAGATCATCCCCCTGCGCGAGATGCCACGCGGGCCGAACCAGGTGGCGCTTTACTCGATGGGCGGTGTTGCCCTGGTGGATGGCACCGCAGCCGTGCTTGGCTTTACCCCGACCAACACCATCACGCCCGACATGACCCAAGCCAGCGGCGGACTTTCCGGCCTGACGGTGAATGGCCGCGCGGTTGATACCGCTGGCGCAGGCAGCCCGATCCTCGGCGGGCGTCTGGCAGCCCTGTTTGCCGTGCGCGACGATCTGGCAGTGAACGCGCAAGCGCGGTTGGACGCGGTGGCGCGCGACCTTGTCGAGCGGTTTTCCGAGCCAGGGCTGGACACCACCCTGCCACCCGGCGCGCCCGGATTGTTCACCGATCAGGGTATGGCACTGCTGCCCGCCGATGAGGCCGGCCTTGCCGGCAGGCTCCGCCTGAACGCGGCGGCCGACCCGATGCAGGGCGGCGCCCTCTTTCGTCTGCGCGACGGTCTGGTGGCCGCAACGCAAGGGCCGCCGGGCGAGGGCAGGCTTTTGTCGGCGCTGGGGAAGGCCTTGCAGGCCGCGCGGCCGCTGTCGTCGGGCAGTTTTGCCGCTGGCACGCGCAGCCTTGGCGCCCTGATCGCCGATGTGCTGTCGGATGCCTCGACCCGCCGGTTGAGCGCAGACAGCGAGGCCACCTTTTCCGCCACCCGCCTGTCGGCCCTGTCGGACCTCGAAAAGCAGGACGGCGTCGATACCGACCAAGAGATGCAGATGCTGCTGGTGATCGAAAAGAACTATGCCGCCAACGCCAAGGTGATCCAGACCGTGAATGACATGATCAACACGCTGATCGGGCTGGGATCATGACCCGGATCGGTGTCGGCGACGCCAGCATGACCTCGATCCTGCAACGTCAGGGTGCCTTCCTGAAGGCCGAGGTGAACCGGGCCAGCACCGAGATGGTGACCGGCAGGCATTCCGACGTGGCCGCAGCGGTGCGCGGCGACCTGACGACGCTGGCAGCACTCGATGCCAGCCTCGGGCGGCTGGCGGCGTTTCGCGAGGCGTCCACCGATGCCCGCTTTCTTGCCGGCGCGATGCAGACGACGCTTGCCACCCTGACCGGTGTCGCGGGCCCGGCGGCAACCTCGCTGTTGCGTTCGGCCAGCATGACAACGCCGGCGCAGATCAGCACCGCCGCCGCCGAAGCGCGGGCCGGCCTCGACACAGCGCTGGCCGCGATCAACACCCAGGTGGCGGGCCGGTCGATCTTGTCTGGCGTCGAAACCGCGACCGCGCCGGTCGGCAGTGCCGACGACCTGCTGACCGCGCTTGAAACTGCCGTCACCGGGGCGACCACTGCCGAAGACGTTGAAACCGCCGTTCGCGGCTGGTTTGCCGACCCGGCGGGCTATGGAGCCTTCTACCGGGGCGGCGCGGCGCAGGGCCCGCTGCCGATTGCCATGGGCGAGACCGCCGATCTTGGCATCACGGCCCTCGATCCAGCGTTCCGCGACACTCTGGCCGGCCTTGCGATGGCTGCCCTCTTGGACCGCGGGGTGATGAACTCGCAGCCCAGCGCACGGGTCGATCTTGCCAACCGCGCCGGGCTGATGCTGCAAAACAGCGAGGACGCCCGCATCGGCCTCGCCGCCCGGATCGGCATCGTCGAGGCGCAGATCGAAACGGCCAGCACCCGCAACGCCGCCGAAGACAGCGCCCTGCGCATCGCCCGCACCGACATCGGCGCGGTCGACCCGTTCGAGGCCGCCTCGCGGCTTCAGGAAGTTCAGGCGGCGCTGGAGTCGCTGTACCTCGTCACCGCCCGCGTCTCGCGGCTCAACCTCGCCGAGTATATCCGATGATCCGATTGATTCTGACGTTGATCCTGTGGGCAGGTACGGCGATGGCCGAGCCGATCCGCCTGAAAGACCTTGTCGAATTCGATGGCGTGCGCGGCAACGACCTTGTCGGTTACGGGCTGGTTGTCGGGCTGAACGGCACCGGCGACGGTATCCGCAACGCACCCTTCACCGAAGAGATCATGGCCAACCTCCTGGAGCGTCTTGGCGCCAATGTCACGGGCGAGGAGTTTCGGCCAAAGAACGTCGCGGCTGTTTTCGTGACAGGTGCGCTGCCAGCCTTTGCGCGGGCGGGCGGGCGGATCGACGTGACCGTCTCGGCCATCGGTGACGCGAAGAGCCTGCTTGGCGGCACCCTGATCATGACGCCGCTGAACGGGGCAGACGGCCAGATCTACGCAGTGGCGCAAGGCACGATCATCGCCGGTGGCGTCGTGGCCGAAGGGGATGCCGCTCGCGTCGTCCAGGGCGTGCCAACCGCCGGTGTCATCCCGTCGGGCGCACGGGTCGAACGCGAGGTGGAGTTTGACTTCGGCGGGCTTGCCGAACTGCGGATGGCGCTCAAGACCGCCGATTTCACCACGGCTGAACGCATCGAGCGCGCTGTGAACGCCGAGTTCGGCCGCAACATCGCCCGGATGCTGGATTCCGGCACGGTCAGCATCGACATTCCTGCGGCCCAAATGCGCTCGCCTGCCCACGTCCTCAGCCGCATCGAAGGCATCCTCGTCGAGCCGGAGACACGCGCGCGCGTCGTCGTCGACCAGCGGTCCGGCACCATCGTGATGGGGCAGGACGTCCGGATCAGCCGGGTGGCCGTGGCACAGGGCAACCTGACGCTTCGGATCGAGGAAAGCCCGATGGTGGTGCAGCCAAACCCGTTCAGCGAAGGTGAAACCGTGGTCGTTCCCCGCTCGCGTGTCGATATCGGCAAGGGCGGCAGCGGGCTTGCCGAGGTGACGGGCGGCACCAGTCTAGCGGAGGTTGTGGCGGGGCTGAACGCGCTGGGCGTGGCCCCGCACGACATGATCGACATCCTGAAAAGCATCAACGCCGCCGGTGCGCTGCACGCCGAGTTTCTGGTGAACTGAGCAGCGCTGTCAGGCGCGCGGCGGTTGCACCAGACCACGCTGCACCGCCGGCCGCGCAAGGAACCGGTCAAGGTAAGCCGGCACATGCTTGAGATGGCCCCAACCCGCGATATCGGCGGCCTTGTAGAAATCACGGAGAGTCCGCAGCCACGGCCCGATCGCGATGTCGGCAATCGAGTAGTCGCCGGCGATCCAGTCCTTGCCCGCAAGCGCGCCGTCCAGAACCTTGAGGAGCCGCTCCGCCTCGGCGCGGTAGCGTTCCTTCGGGCGGGGGTCGCTGACTTCCTTGCCAGCGAAGTGATGGAAATAGCCAAGCTGCCCGAACATCGGGCCGATGCCACCCATCTGGAACATCAGCCATTGCAGCACCTGCCAGCGGCTGGCTTCCGGCATCAATTTGCCTGACTTCTCGGCGATATAGACAAGGATCGCCCCGCTTTCAAAAAGCGCCAGCGGCGCACCACCCGGCCCGTTCGGGTCGATGATGGCGGGAATCTTGTTGTTCGGGTTCAGGCTCAGAAACTCGGGGCTGAGCTGATCATTGCTGGCAAAATCGACCAGATGCGCGTCGTAAGGCAGGCCCGCCTCCTCCAGCGCGATTGACACCTTCACGCCATTGGGCGTCGGCAGCGAGTAAAGCTGGATCGCATCCGGGCTGCGCGGCGGCCATTTCCGCGTGATCGGATAGTCGGCGAGACTGGACAAAATCTGCTCCTTTGGCGTTGATTGGTGCAGAATAGGGGAAAATTCCCCGTGCGATAGCGAGCAATGCTGTGCAATAGTCGCCACGGCCATGTGCGGCTATGCAAGGCAAAACATCCGCCAGACAGGCGGAGTACAAAGGGAACGGTGAAATGCTTAATGAATTCAAGGCGTTTATCGCCAAGGGGAACGTCGTCGACCTCGCGGTTGGTATCATTATCGGTGCGGCCTTTACGGCCATTGTGAATTCGCTCGTGGGCGACCTTATCAACCCGCTGATCGGTCTGGCGACCGGCGGTGTAGATTTCTCGAACCTGTTCGTCGACCTGTCCGGCACGAACCCGGCATCGCTGGCCGTGGCCAAAGAGGCCGGCGCACCGGTCTTTGCCTATGGGGCGTTCATCACCGCCGTGATCAACTTCCTGATCATCGCCTGGGTGGTGTTCCTGCTGGTCAAGGCTGTGAACAAGCTGAAAGAGGCAACCGCCAAGAAAGAAGCCGCCGAGGCCGCAGCAGCCGGGCCGACCGAGGTTGACCTTCTGAAGGACATCCTTGCCCAACTGAAGAAGTAAGAGGGACACGAAGTTTCGAAGGCCCCCGACAGGATCGGGGGCCTTCCTATTTCAACCGATCAAAGCGCCAGCGCGTCGGACGCCGAAATAGCCGGAAGGCCCAGCGCCGCACCGACGGCGGCATAGGTCAACTTGCCCTTGTGCGTGTTCAGACCTGCCAACAGATGCTTGTCATCGCCGCAGGCCCGCTTCCAGCCCTTGTCGGCCAGTGCCAGCATGAAGGGCATCGTCGCGTTGCCAAGCGCTTGCGTCGAGGTTCGCGCCACAGCCCCAGGCATGTTGGCGACGCAGTAGTGCATGATGCCGTCCACCTCGTAGATCGGGTCCTGGTGCGTGGTGGCGCGCGACGTCTCGAAGCAGCCGCCCTGATCAATGGCCACGTCAACCAGCGCGGCGCCGGGCTTCAACTCCTTCAACTGCGCGCGGCTGATCAGTTTTGGCGCTGCTGCACCGGGAATCAGTACCGCGCCGATGATCAGATCCGCCTCGCGGGCCAGCGCAATGGTGTCGCCAGCGCTGGCATAGGCATTCTTGAACGCAGCCCCGAACACGTCATCCAGATAGCGCAGCCGGTTGACCGACCGGTCCAGCACGGTGACATCCGCGCCCATTCCGGCCGCCACCTTGGCCGCATGAGTGCCAACGACACCACCGCCGATCACAAGAACCTTGGCGGGCAATACGCCCGGCACCCCGCCCAAAAGGACGCCGCGCCCGCCATTGGCCTTTTGCAGGGTCCAGGCCCCGACCTGCGGCGCCAGACGCCCGGCAACCTCGGACATCGGCGCCAGAAGCGGCAGACCGCCGCGATCATCCGTTACCGTTTCATAGGCGATCGCGGTGACACCAGAGGCGAGCAGGTCTTTCGTCTGCTCCGGATCGGGCGCGAGATGCAGGTAGGTGAACAGCACCTGCCCTTCCCGCAGCCGCTTGCGTTCAACCGCCTGCGGTTCCTTCACCTTCACGATCATCTCGGCGGCGGCGAACAGTTCTTCGGCGGTGCCGACGATCCTTGCGCCCGCAGCCTCGTAATCCGCATCAGAAAAGCCCGCACCCATCCCGGCGCTGGTTTCGATCATCACGGAATGGCCATGCGCCACGGCCTCGCGCGCGGCATCCGGGGTCATGCCGACGCGGAATTCCTGCGGCTTGATTTCCTTCGGGCAACCGATTTTCATTGCTCTCTCCCTGCGGGCCAAAACGGCCCTTGTGGGGTCAGTCTTTGCCTCTTTCTTCGCAATTGCTTTGAATTGTGGGTGACGGAGCGGCCCGTCCCGCGTAGAATCTGCTGCGAAAGCCACGAAATTACGAAGAAGATTGCAGCCAGATGGACCTTGACGCAACCGACCGCCGCATCCTGACCGTCCTGCAAAAGGAAGGGCGGATCACCAATGCCGAACTGTCCGAACAGGTGAACCTGTCGCCGTCCGCCTGCCATCGCCGGGTGCAACGGCTGGAGGAGGAGGGCTACATCGCCGGCTACGTCGCCCTTCTCGACACCCGCAAGATGGGCCGTCTGACCACGGTGTTCGTGGAAATCACCCTGCAAAGCCAGGCCGAAGACCTGCTCGACGCCTTCGAGCGCGAGGTGGCGCGGGTGCCGGACCTGTTGGAATGTCACCTGATGGCGGGGACGGCGGATTACCTGTTGAAGATCATGGCCGAGGATACCGAGGATTTCGCCCGCATCCACCGCCAGTTCCTCAGCCGCCTGCCGGGCGTGCGGCAGATGCAATCCAGCTTTGCTCTCCGCACCGTGGTCAAGACGACGGCGCTTGCGGTGTGAAATGAAAAACCCCCGGCCATGGGCGCGGGGGTTGATCGGGCGGGTATCGCTACCCCAGTGTCGCTGACGTCTTAAAGACCGCCTTCACGCTGAAGCTTCTTCCGGGCGAGTTTC
>LNFM01004381.1_pt1 | contig 26082 bp, 27 predicted proteins | sample 596031 | NCBI WGS metagenome assembly LNFM01 (sample SAMN04254537, study PRJNA301005) | activated carbon metagenome | isolation source: dual media filters at the Ann Arbor, Michigan drinking water treatment plant | place: USA: Ann Arbor | reverse complement strand
TGCGCCAGCGGAGAGAGTGCCGACTCCTGTGCTGCCACCACCGCCCGCTGCGCCCACAGCCAACAGGAACCCCGCCATGACCGGGTTGGTGTTCTCCAGCTCGATCGAGGCCGGGGTCGTTCCTCGAGTTACGACGGAGTTGATGCAGGTCGTGCTGACACAATCCGCGAGGTAGCGGAGTCGCATGTCGAGCGCGCCCGCACGCGAGAGCGAGACCGTGAGGCGCGAACGGCCGGAGACGATCACACGGTAGTAGAGAACAAGCCCCTCGGTGTCGTCGCAGCCGATCGGAGGGGCGCCGTCGATCGTGGTGTCGACGGTGCGGCGCATTCCGCTGGTGAAAAATTCGGGCGCGGCGCAGACGCGGTTGAGCGGCAGCGGCGTCGTGCCGACGTACGCGAGCCTGAAGCTTGCGGGCGTCGAGACGGCGCTCACGGCGATGACACGGTTCACGGGACGGTTCACGCGGTTGTCGACTGCGATCGACACGGATGCAGCGCTGCTCGTGGCAGCGGCAAGCTCGCAGCTCGATGCGTCACAAGAATCCAGGACGCGCGCGCGAACGTTGTTCGCTCCGACCCGGGTGAGCACGACGTTCGCCCGGGTGTTCGGCGGAACAGCCACCGAGTAGAACAGCTGGCGTCCGTCCGATCGAGCGCAAGGCGCCAGAGCGATCGCGCTGGAGCTCTCCGCAGACACGGTCGAGCCCAGCGCGATGGCGCGCGGCTCGGCGCAGCTCGTCGCGATGTGCTCGTTGCTTGCGTGCGTGATGGTGAAGCCTGCTCCACCACCGATCTCCACAACAAACCTCCGCGGCTCTGCGCTGTCGTTGGGCACCCAGAGCATCGGGTTGATCACTGGATCGGGCCCGCACATCGCAGCGGGACACCCCGTGAGCAGGCGTGCGCCGACTCGATCTCCGCGTGAATCGATGACGACGCGCCCCTTCGACTCGGGCGGCACCAGAATGGAGTAGTACAACGCACGACGAGCACAGCCCGCGGATGCACCCCCGATCGCGAGGTCCCCCGGCGTGGGGACGTTGCACGCCAACAACGCCGCGGGCGTCTCGCATCGACTGTTGAACGCCGTGAAACGTACGCGAGGCGTGATCGAGACAGTCGTGCGATCGAGCGCGAGATAGATGTTCCGAGGAGTCAGGTCGTTGTTCTCGACGGTCCGAATCGACGCGGTCGTCTGGTTTAGAAAGCGACAGCTTCGCGCGGAGCACGAGTCGTACGCGAGCACCGAAGAGAAGGGGACAGACGGAGTCGATCGCAACTGGAAGTCCACGAACGACCGCGGCGGAATGCTGAACGAGTAGTACGCGAAGCCGGGACTGGGGCCGGCGTCACAGGCGCCAGACAGCCGGGCGGTGCTTTCAACGAAATTCTCGACGTTTGCGCGCAACGGCAACGCCTGCTCGCAGCTGAGGTTGGCCGCGTCGCCGGAGACACCATCGATCGACTCGGCGTCTCCGGCGTCGAGGTCCCCGACGCTTGCATCGTCGACATCGTCGATCGACGCGTCGTCGAGCCACGGAACGTCGGTGTTGGCGTCGGGCCAACACGTGGGACTCTGCGCGTCGTCGATGTCCACATCGAACGCTTCCACGTCGAGGTCATTTCCGTCGTCCGCGCCCTCGTCGGAGAGCGTGTCTGCGACTGGCCCCGAATCGTCGCTGGCGTCCGGAGACGGGCTCGCAGGACAGCCAGCGAGCGCAGCCCCGAGCACAACCCATTGCAGTAAGCGCGGCAACTTCATCAAGATGTTCGATCGTACAACGACGCGCAGCGCTGAGCCATGCACCCCGTGCTCACCAAGCTCGTGAACACCAGCGTGGACGTGTTCGTCCGATGTCCATCGCCACGCTCCGTCGCTTCCCTCCGTGGTCGCAGGGGCGAGCTTGCTCAACGCCACGCCGCGTCACCTGCCATCGCAACGGTCGGCAGCGTGTCCGCGCCGCGTCTCGCGGAGTGGCGCCCGTTGCAGCGCAGGAGAGGGCCGCACGCTCGCCGCACACCATGCGCTCACGGTGAGGTCCGTTGAATTCGTGTGTTGCGGCAGACGATGCGCGAGCAGTGGTGGCACACCGCCACACGGCTCTCTCGGGCTCGCTCGCGGTACGCGACGCCGTCGAAGCGATAGGTGATCTGCGTGGTCCTTCGTTGCGCAGGGACCCGCGGGTCGTCCTGCTCCGACCGCTCGATCGTGGTCGTGAGGTCTGGCAGTCCGTGAGAGCGCGGGGCGCTCGCGAGCAGCGCGCGAGAGAGCGTTCCGCGGATGACGCCGACGCGGTGGCCGCAAGCGCCGCGAGAGAGATACAGCGCGAAGGGATACTCGTTGTCGCCGTCGCTCGCGGACGGCTCGGGAACAAACGCGTCCAACGCCCCGTCTCCGTCCAGGTCCACCGCGCGATGCGTGCTCATCGACACTTCGCTGCGCCGTGAGTACGGGAAACTCGGGTCCGGCGGAAACGACTGCGTCGACGTGCGCGACACCAACCACGACACCGAAGGAATCGCGACGCATCGCCCCGGCGCCTGCGTGCTCGTCGGTGACGGCGCGCAGTCGGGCGGCGGCGGCGGCGCTCGCAGTGAGCGCGACGAAGCACGCGAACCACCCGAGGCGCTCTCCACGTCGAACGTCGGCCCGCGGAGCGCTCAACGCGTGCGCCGTGAGCGTGGGTGTGGCCGACGCGCCGTCGTCGGCTCGTGCTCGACAACGGGCGCGGGTCCGCCTGTCACCGACGTCGGTTCTCGCTCATGGGGAGCAATCATCATCGCGCCGGGCGGGAGCTGCACGCCGTTCTGGGGACCGCTCGTGCTGGTGGTGTTGGTGCTGGGCTCTGTCTGCGTGCCGTGCGCGCGCGTGCTGTCACAGCGCTGCTCACGAGATCGATTCGCGAAGGCGTACCCCGCCGCGGCCGCGGCCGTCGCCGCGAGCACGCCCGCGATCGCCCCGCGCCGACGGGCGCGCTTCTTCTTCGCGACGCCGACAGGGCAGTCCGCGGTGAGCACCGTTCCGTCGAAGCGCCGAAAGATCCTCAGGCACGCGTCGGTCCCCTTCGTGCGCAAGAGCGACTCGGCCTCGGCGCGGGTCATCGCGCTCACGTCGTAGACCGTCTTGTCGCACGACGCGCAGAGCCGCTGCCGCTCGTCTCCGGTCATCGACTCCCACGGAACCGCGCCCGGCGACGCGAATTACACCCGCTCGAGCAACGGAAGCTCTCGCCGCTGCGTCCCCGCCGCGCCGTTGGCCTTGGCCTTCGTCTTGTTGAGCTTCGCGTAGGTCTCTTCGAGCTCCCGCACCGTCGCGAGCATCGCGGCCTCGACGCTCTTGCTCTCCGCGAGCTTCGCGCGCAGCTCGCGCAGCTTCGCGCTCGGCCTGGTGTCCCTCGAGCGCCTCTCGATCGTCGCGGTATGCCATACGGGGCGATTGTGGCACTGGCGCGTTCTCGAGCTTGGGACCGGGCCGTGGATTTCGCGTCGAGCTCGGTCCACCGCGCCGCACGATGCGTCTGTCGCTGTTTTCTCGGGCGATACTGCGTTGCCGATCATGGGCGGCGCCGTTGCTCGAAGACGGACGCGCGGACATCACGCGCGCTGTCACCGTGGATCCCGAGTTCCACGCTGCGGCCGAGCGCGCGAAGGAATCGCGAACGAAATCGTGCCCGCAGAAGAAGCGGGATGTCGAAGGAATCGAGATCGGGATCGCCTGGGCGCGGGGATCGGGAGTGCGGCGCTAGCGCGGCCCGCTGACGTTGCCCACGACTGCGGCCACGAGCAGCTCGTCGTCATCGCTGAGGTAGTTGGGCATTGCGCCGATCAACAGGTCTCGACTCTGCGCAGCGAGCGAGGCGATCGCATCGTCCATCGAGGCAGCATGCTCGTCGACGGCAAACGACAGCCACGGCGGTTCCCATTGGAAGCGCGGTTGGTGGCCGATGGCGACGGCGAGTACCTCCTCTGCTCCCGCTGCTTCGACGATCGCGGCGCGCTGCGCAGGATACTCGCGGACCGGGACGAACCGCGCGAGCACCCGCGGGTGAATCACGAGCACCTCGGCTCCGACCGGCGCGCGAAGAACGAACGCGCAGAGCTCGTCCTCCGAGCTCGCGACCGCCCAATCACGGGCGCCGGCAGCGCGAAGGAAACGGGCGAGCGCGAGCACCGGCCCTTGCGCGAGCCACCCGAGCAACTTCGGTTCGTTGGCCCCGAAGAGATCCGCGATGCTCGTAGCGGTGGCTCTGGTGTTCACGGTGTATGCCTTTCGCGCGCGCCACCGACGCGAACGCCGAAGCGCTGACGAAGGTCACCGTCGTAGACGGCGAACGCAGCCTCTTCTTCGTGATTGGTTGTGGGGTTCATGAACAACGCGATGGTCCCGAGCAAGATTCCGAGCCCGCCGATCGTACCGCCAGCGATCGCCACCGAAGGCTCGACGCGACCCTGAATCGCGCCGAGGCCGCCGACCGCGGTCGCATCCCGTTCGTCCCCCTCAGCGTCCCTATCGAGTGGACGTCGCGCGAACGGCCCGCCGCAGTCTTCGCGCAGCCTCGCGCAGCAGCGTCGGATCGTTGCCCGCGAAGCCGAGGCGCACCCACGGTCGGTCGCCGCCGTCGAATGCCATCGTCCGCGTCCTCTGCACGAGCACTCCCTGCGACCGCGCGCGCTCGCAGAATCCATCGGCCCCGCGTCGACCCACCAGCCTCGCCCACAACGCCAGTCCCCCGCGCGGAACCTCGAACGCGAGCTCCTCTCCGAGCTCTTTTCGGAGCGCCTCTGCCAGAGCATCGCGCCGCTCGAGGTACGCGAGCCGCGCTCGTCGCGCGTGTCGCGCGAGCTCGCCCTCTTCGATCATCTCGGCGAGCGCAGCCTCCATCACGCGATCACCTTGCCGATCGACGTACACCCTCCATCGGGCGAGCGCGTCGATGAGCGCCGCGGGCGCGACGACGAACCCGACGCGTAGCCCTGGCGCCAACATCTTCGAGAGCGTCGCGATGTACACGACGTGCCCGTCCGGATCCCCGCTGGCGAGCGGCAACACCGGCCGGCCCTCGTAGTGAAACTCGTGGTCGTAGTCGTCCTCGATGATCGCGATCGACCGTCGCTTCGCGAGGGCGAGCAGCGCCATCCTCCGCGCGGCCGAGAGCGTCACCGTCGTCGGATACTGGTGGTGCGGAGTTACGTACACCGCGCGCACCTCCGTTCGCTGGCAGAGCGCGTCGAGCTCGTCGACGTTGATTCCGTGTGCGTCGACGGTGATCGGCTCGACCGCGGCGCCCGCGCTTCGAAACGCCTGCCACGCCGGGCCGTAGCCCATCGACTCGACCGCGACGACTTGCCCCGGCGCGATCAGCGCTCGCGCGAGCAGGTCGAGCGCCTGTTGGCTGCCTCGCGTTACGAGCACGTTCTCTTCTCGCGCCGCGACCGCGCGCAAGGACGACAACATCTGCGCGACCGCGCGGCGAAGGGCTGGGTGCCCGACGGGCGATCCGTAATCGAGCAGCGTCTTCTGCCGCATCTTCAGCGCGCGTCGAAAGGCCCTCGCGTAGGCGTCGACGGGAAACAAGCCGAGGTCCGGCTGCCCTCCGAACAGCGCGATCGCGCCTGGCTCCTCCTCGCGCTCTCGCGGCGGCGGAGACGGTGTCAGCGAGAACCCGGGCTGCTCGGGGAGCGCCGCTCGCGGCTCGGCCCGCGCGCTGAATCTCTTTGCGCGCGCTTCGGGCAACGCCGCAGCCACCCGCGTCTCGCGGGCGGACTCCGCTTCGATCCAGCCCTCGGCGCGAAGGGCGTCGAACGCAGCCAACACGGTGTTTCGATGGACGCCCAGCGACGACGCCAGCGTGCGCGAGCCAGGCAAGGCGTCTCCGGGTCGAAGCCTGCCGCGACGGATCTCTTGCACGATCGCGTGGGCGATGCGGGTGGTGAGCGGCTGCGGATGATCGTCCTCGATCGGGACATGAAGCGTCCAGCGGGCCATCGTACGGCCAACCATACTGGTCTACGGGAAATCTCGAAACTGGTACGAGACGATGGACCATCCCTGGCGCATGGTCTCTCTCGACGGAGGTCGAACAGAGAACCATGCGTAGAGAGATGCTTCGTTCGTCACGAGAGGATGCGCTGCGACTGCTCGCCAGCGCGCCGTACGTCCACCTCGCCAGCACCACGCCCGAGGGCGCGCCGGTCTTGCGCGCTGTGCACGGGGTGATCGTCGATGACGCGCTGTGCTTTCACGGATCTCCGGTCGGCGAGAAGACCACCCTCGTCGGCCGCGAGGCGGTCGTCGCGTACGAAGAGCTCCTCGCAGACATCCCGAGCTACTGGACCGACGCGACGATGGCGTGCCCTGCGACGTCGTTGTTCGTGAGCGTTCAGGCGCACGGGACGCTGCGAGTGCTGCACGAACCCGAGCGAAAAGCGCGGGCGCTCCAGGCGCTGATGGAGAAGTTTCAGCCCGAGGGCGGCCACGCGCCGATCACCCACGGCGACGATCGCTATCGAAAGCCTGTCGCGGGCGTCGCGGTCTGGGCCCTCGCGCTCGACGCGCTCGACGGCAAGTGGAAGCTCGGCCAGAACCGAACCTCTGCGTACATCGAGACTGTCGTCGCCAGGCTATGGGAGCGGGGGCAGCGCGGCGACGCGCGCGCGATCGAGCTGGTGCTTCGCGCCAACCCTGCCGTCGATCGTCCCGCGGTTCTGCGCGGACCCGAAGGGATCACCCTGCATCCCTACGCCGACCCCAGCGAGCTCGACGAGACCCTCGCGCTCTTGCGCGACGAGTACTGGAACAAAGACCGCTTCGACGACGCCTCCATTCGAACTGCACACCACCGCTCGAGCGCTTGGATGCTCGCCCGCGACGTGTCTGGCGCTGTCGTCGGGACCGCTCGCGCCGTGAGCGACGGCGAAAAGTACGCGTACATCGGCGACGTCGCGGTGCGAGCGGACCATCGAGCTCGCGGCGTCGGCGCAGCGCTCATGAAGGCGCTGCTCGCTCACCCCTCGCTGCGCAGGGCCCGGCGCGTCGAGCTCGCGACGCGCGACGCGATGTCCTTCTACGAGCGCCTTGGATTTCGCGTCGTGTCGGCCGAGTCGTTGCCGACGATGGTGCGAACGACGATGGCGTTGCTTCGACCGGCCCCTTCAGAACGTCGCGGCGGCGAACAGGTTGATCACGGGACCGCCTGTTTGACGTAGCAGCGGACCGATGCCGCCCTCGAAGGACAGCCCGAGGTCCCAGCGCGTAGCGACCCGAACGTCCGCTTCGAGCGCGAGGCCCCAATAGCGGGTGCCGTTCCCCATTCCGCTGGGGCTCTCGTGACGGGGAGCGGAGCCCACAGGGAGCGAGAGAAACGCGTTGACGCGTCCGCGCAGACCGACCCGTCCTCGCGCGAGTCGGCCGCCGCCCTCGACGCTGAAGGTCCCAGCAGGGTCGAAGCCGTTCGAGCGAAACATCGCGCCGAATGAGCCCGCGACGAAGAACCGCTCCGTCGCGTACCCCATCGAGAACGCCAGCGCCGCGTCGGTCGACCCGTTGCCGATCCGCAAGGCTCCCACCGGTCGAAAGTCCGGTCCCATCGACGAGTACACGGGCTGGACCTCTTGGCCGGGAGCCACCGCGCCTCGCAGGCTCGCGTCGAGCGCAAACGACGCTCGCCCCGCCTGCGCGACGCGCAACCGAAGACCCACCGTCGGATCGCCAGGGGTCGTGTGCCAGCGCATCATCCGCGCCCTCGTGTCTTCGAGGCCGAACGCCTGGACGACCGGGGCGTGCACCCAGAGCGCGAGCCCGTCGACGAGCCCCACCTCGACGTACGCGTTGGCAGAGAGCTCGTGATACGAGCCGTAGTCGTAGCGCTGCCCGTCTCCCGCGGTGAACCAGAAGCCAGGGAGATATCGAACCCACAGTTTCAAGTAGCCGCTGCCTGGCGCAGGGACCCACGCGCCAGCGTTCGCCTCGGGCGCGGCGACGCCGAGCGCTGCGACAAACGAGAGGACGGCCATGGTTCGACGGGCGAAGCTTCGGGCTACGCTCGAGCTCATGGAGCGACGGTACCGCCGTCTGCCCCTGCCACGACGGGCAACGTCGCGGCGCTGCTTGCGGGCAGCGCGTCGCCGGGCATGCAGCCGATCCGGCGAAACACGTACGGCGCGTTCTGGTCGCGGCCGCCGTCGTTGTTCACCGACTGAAACTCTTGCCGCGCCTCGTCGATGTCGCCCGAGAACGCGTCGGGGTTGTACGCGAAGTACGCCGACGCGCAGAACGCCCGCTCGACTTGATACGTGATGGCCGAGAACGTGACGTGACGCCCCAGCGTGAACGCTCCCTGCGCTGGCATTCGCACGAGGTAGTCGAAGTCGTGGAGCATCCCGCTGCAGCGTCCGGGCGGACGCGACGTGAACGACAAACCCGACCACAGCCGCGAAGAGATCGATCCCTGCAGACGGTTGTCGGGCAGTCGGTTGATGCGGAGCGTGAAGATCACCCAGTCGCGATCGACGGGATTGTACTTGTGAGCTCGCCAGCTCCCTGCCACGGGATCACGACACCGCGCGGCGGTCGGGAGCATCGCGCGTTGCTCGCCGACGCTTCCGTTGCGCTGCCCGGTCGAGGCGGGAGACGGCGGCTCGCTCGGTTCCGATGGCGGAGCGGTCGTCGGGACCGTCGATGGGGTGGGCGGCGTCGAAGGGGTCGGCGTCGACGGCTGGGGAGGGGGGCGCCGCGGAGGAGGCGGCCGATTCTGTCGAACCACCACTGGAGCCTCCGCAGGGGCGACCGGCGGCGTCTGCGGCGCGGGCTCAGCGGGTGTCTGTGGGGCCTGTGGTGCTGGTCGCGGAGGCGGCGTTTCGACAGAGAACTCGGCGGTCGCGCCCCCGGCGCCGCTGCGACCATTTTCGCCGTCCTGGCCGCGAAAGACGAAGTCCCGCGTCGGGAGATTCCTCACGCCGATCACGACGAGGCCCATCGAATGCAGCGCGAGCGAGGCGGTGAGCACCGACGCCAGCTCGATGGCTCGTCGGGTCCGTCGTCCTCTGCGGTCGCTGGTCATGGTGTGTGGTCGCTCCGGGTTCGGGGCTGTGACAACGACAGCGTACGTCGGTTCTCACGACGCGTGGAGTACACTCGCGCGCTCCTTTGAAGACCGGTTGGGTCAAAAGAAACCTCGCGCCTGTTTGGATCGCGCTCACCCGAAGACCTTTGGCGACGCTCGGGTTCGCGTTGTTCTTGCTCGCGCCGTTCGTCGCGCTCAAGCAGCCCGCGGTGCAGCGCGGGCTCATGGCCTTGATCGAGTACATGCGCGCGAGCGGCGCGCGGGGCGTCGCGCTGTATCTGCTCGTGTTCGGCCTCGGCGGCGCGCTGGCCGTCCCGAAGGCGCCGTTTCACATCCTCGCAGGGTTCGTGTACGGCCCCATCGTCGGCGCGCTCGTCGCATCGCCTGCAGGGACGCTCGCGGCCTCCGCGGCCTTCGCTCTCGGGCGCACGGTCTTGCGCAACGTCGTTCGCCGTCGCGTCGAAGGAAACCCGACGTGGGACGCCCTCGGAGACCTGTTGCGCGACGACGGGCTTCGCGCGGTGTGGCTCGCGCGAATGACGCCAGTGATCCCTCAGAACATCTTCTCGTTCGCCGCGGCGACGACGCCTGTTCGCTACACGCACTTCGCGCTCGGGACGTGGCTCGGCCTGCTCCCGATCACCTGTTTTCATGCGTATCTCGGGAGCATCATTCAGAGCGCGGCCGCGGTCGTGCGCGGCGAGACGTCCCCGTCGCTCGCGGCGAAGACCGGCTCTGTCGTGATCGTCGTCGCCAGCGTGGTGGGCGTCGGCGCGATGACTCGCTTTGCCAAGAAGCGACTCGCCGAGATCCTCGCTCAGCGTGAAGGCTCGAAGGACGAGGCGCCAGCTACCAGCGCGCCGACAGGTTGATGCCGAACAGGTCCATCGAGGCCTCGTAACGAGCGGCGTTCACGCGACACGAGCCTTCGACGCCAGAGGACCGAGGGCAAGGATCGGCCATCGGGTTGAGCGCCCGTGTGGTGATGATCGAGCGAGAACCCCTGGGGTCATCGAGCGGGAAGAAGAAGTAGTGCGCGTAGGCGATGTTCGCGGTGAACCAGCCGAACCGAAGCCCCGCGCCGATGCTCGCGGTCATGCTGTCGAACGTCGGAAGGTGAATCTGCGAGAGGCCTGGGTTGGTCGCGCCCGACTCTGCGCTGAATCCCATCCGAAGCGCGAGGCGGTCTGGGATCACGTTCCAATCCGAGCCGATACGCACGCCATAGGTGTTGTTGAAATCCGATTGGATCACGATGGGACGCATCGGGTTCAACGGAACCATGATGCCGCCCGCCGCGACGATCGTCCCGTTGAGGGCGACCGAGGTCACGCCGAGCGTGCTGGTGAACTCGTAGTTGAAGTCCACCTCGATGTCGAACACATCGTCGCGCATCGGGTCGTACGTGTCCGCGATGTTGCGGCCGTTCGCCAGGGTGTTGTTGCGAGCGAGGGTGTGCGCGGACTCCCACGCGTTGGGCCGACCCGCGCGCGGCATCGCGAAGCGGACGCCCGCGCGAACGTGCGAGGCGGGCTGCGCGCGCAGCGCGGATACGTCGAACGTTCGTGTGCGAGCCGCGACGGCGGCCGGCGATTGATCTGCGGCGTAGTACTGGTCGACCGCGCTGCCCGCTCCGATACCCGAGAGGCTCAGCTCGGGGACGTACTGACCCTTGACGCCGAACGTGAAGTACTGCGGGAGAAGCACCTGGGCGCCGAAGACGCCCGCGACGAACACGCCGCTCGCGCGAAGCGTCAGCTTGATGTCACCGTCCGGTGACTGCGCTCCGTCCGACATGTCGTTGGCGTTGAGCATCGTCGAGTACTCGAAGCTCGCGATTCCGACTTGTAGTGTCGCTCCCAAGCGCAGCCACGGAAGTGGCGCGAAGGCCACAGTCGCCGCCGGGTAGAACAACAGAAGGCGCTTCTCGTAGAGCAGATGGCGCGCGGGCGAGGGCGCCAGGCCGTTGGCCGTCGTCACCGCGTCAGGAAAGATTCCCTCGCGTCCCACGCTGTGAGGCGGCACGGCGTTGATGCCCACCGCGAGGTTCGGGAGGATTCGATAGGTGAATCCCAGGTTCGGCGCGAGCGACAGCGCTGGGTTGCTGCACGTGCGCGGGTACGGCGTGGTCATGCCGCTCGCGGCGTACATGCTGTTCTGAAAGCGCGTCCCGGCGAGGTTGATGTTGGTCGTGTCCTCGGTCGCGTAGTTGCCGTACCGCTGAAAACACTGGCCGAACGACCCGAGGTTGGACCCGAGCGTCAGCTGCGCGCCGGGCAGACCGAGGATGCCTGCAGGGTTGTACTGGATCGCTGACGGGTCAGACGGCCGCGCCACGACCGCGCCCGCGCGGGCGAGTCCGATCGCGCCGTTTTCGGGAATCTCGAGGCCGCTCGCGCGCGCGTCTCCTGCGCGAGCGAGGACCGCCATCGCGGCCGCGCAAACGAGAAATGTTCCTGCTGTTCGCATCGTCATCGTGCCCCGGGCTCCCTGAGTCATGGCCCACGAATGGGGCAACGGCGGCGCGGTCGCCGTCAAGGACGATTTCTGCGAACGTGACGGACTGTCGCTCGCGGTCACCCCCTCTTCGAGAAAAGCCGCTGGCAGGGACTATCGCATCGCGGCGCCGTTGGCTCTATGACTGTCGGGCGCCCCCTGCACCGCTCGGAGGCCGCGCCCCCGCAGTGTTCACAGCTCGAACTGTCCCATGACCGACCAACCTTCCCCCGGTTCTTCGCCCGCCCGCGCCCCAGGTCTCCCCGAAATCGACGTCTCCGAGCGCGGGGGCAAGCGCGACGGCGTTCAACAGACCCTCGATCGACGGCTGTTCGTTCAATTTCTGGCGTTCTCAGTGGATCGACAGGGCTCGATCGACGACGTCGCTCGGGCGTTGGTCGAGCGCCTCGTGACCGCGGGCGTCGGCTCGGTCGTGTACGAAGACGTCAATGATCCGCGCGGCCTCGCGCTGGTCACCTGGTCCGAGGATCCCGCGCATTTCGTCCGACGCGTCCGTCCGCTGTTTCACGACGAGCGCCTGCGCTCGCTCGCGCAGCGGCACGAGCTCACGATGCTCGGTCGCAGCTATTCGCTCGGCCACGAGCCGCAACTCGAAGACTCGCTGCTGCACCGCCCTCGTCGCGTGATGAACGACCCGCACGCGCACTGGGCGGTCTGGTATCCGCTTCGTCGCACCGGCGCGTTCGCGAAGCTCGAGCCGCTCGAGCAGGGAACGATCCTGCGCGAGCACGCCTCGATCGGAATGGCCTACGGCCAGAAAGAGCTCGCGCACGACGTGCGCCTCGCGTGCCACGGGATGGACCAAAACGACAACGAGTTCATCGTCGGCCTCTTCGGCCGCGATCTGCACCCGCTCTCGCACTGCGTCCAGGCGATGCGAAAGACCCGTCAAACGGCGGAGTTCATCGCGCAGATGGGCCCGTTCTTCGTGGGCCACGTGCTCGCGCGCACCCCCGAAAATGTCGCCAGCGACGAGCCGCGCTGACTCAACGCCGTCCGAGATCGAGCGTCATGCTGAGGTCCGTGATTCGAACATCACGCACCCGAAACGCGTCTCGTCGCTCGCCCACCAGCACGAACCCAGCGCGCTCGTAGAGCGCGCGGGCGCGGTGGTTTCCGTCGAACACTCCGAGGTCGACCCACGCGAGCGTCTCGACCGAGCGCGCCCACTCGAGCGCCGTAGTGACCATCGCTGTCCCGTTGCGACGCCCGCGATGCTCTGGCTCGATGCCCATCCCGAGCCCGCATCGGTGCAGCTCGGACGCGAGCCGACCGCCATACAGCGAGAGCGAGCCGAGCACGAGCTCGGGCTTGTCCGTTCGACGCAGCACCCACACGCGTTGCCACAGCGGCTCGGTCAGCGGTCGTTGGATGGCCGCGGTGATGTGCGCGATGCGCTCGTCCGAGACGGGCCTCGCGTCCTCGTTGGGGTCGTAGGGCGAAAACCACAGACCGTCGCGGCCGTTGTCGACAACCTCGCGGCGCCAGTGCTCTGCCAGTGCGCGGACATCTGCAACCGTCGCGGAAACAATCGTGTACTCAGCGGCGCTCACGACGAGTCGACCGAGTGTGCCACGCGCTGGGAGTCCACGAAATGACCCTTGAACCGCACCCTCTGCGTCTCGATGCACACACCGCCCCGGTGTGGGTGCTGTCCCGCTCAACCGGCGAGCTTCTCGGCGTCGGCCCAGCTGTGCAGACAGAGGACCTGTCCCTTTTGTGAACCGCGCGCGACCCCGAGAAAAGCAGGCGCGAGTCGCAGCGTGTCGCCCTCGGCGGCCATCCCGAATTGGTTCTTGTCTCCGCCGATCGGCGCCACGCCAAAGTGAATGCTCACGCAGTTCACGCGCACCTTGTCGCCTGCCGTCTCCGCCGCGAGCGCCAGCGTGAGCGCGTTGAGCGCGGCGTTCTTCACGGTGCCGAGCCACAGCGCTGGATTGGGAGGAGGGATGTGCGCGAGGCCCCCGCTCACCAGCGTGAAGCTCGAGCCGTCGCGGCTCTTGAGCGCGGCGAGCAGCGACTGCGCTGCGTACAGGTTGTTGTAGAGCCCGCTGTCGAGCGCGCCCTTGAGCTCGGTCATCGGTGATTGCGTCGGGGGTTTAGCGAAATTCACGAAGCCCTGGACGGACACAGCGTGATCGATCGCCGCCCCAGCGAGCGCCGAGAAGATCGCCTCCTTCGCCCGCGCCGCGCTCTCGTCGTCGGCGAAGTCACCGACCACGCCGCGCAGTCGATCGCCAGGCTGCGCGCCGATGGTGCTGCGCAGTCGCTCGACGCTCTCGGCGCTGCGCGACACGGCGAACACCGTCGCTCCCGCGTCGAGGTACTTGCGGACCACGCCGCTGCCTACGACGCCCGAGGCGCCGACAACGACCACAGTCTTCCCTGAAAAACTCATCGATCACTCCTTCGAATCGCGACTCGGTCGGCACAGCCCGACGGCCGTCCTGCGCAGCCCGCGCAGCGCGAGACACACCAACACACTTCAGCGAAACGGGCCGGTATCTCGGCGACCTTGCAGCACGCGAGCGGCCGCGACGATGCGCTCGATCCATCGCTCGGCCTCCCTCGGCGCGGCGACAGGGGCGACGCGAAGCTCGAGCGTGGAGCTCGTCGCGATCCACCGCGCTCCGCTCGACTCGAGGCCCGCGAGCTGCTCTCGCCACTCGGCGCGGATCGAATCGGGGCGCTCGCGATCGGGCGGCGCTTGCATGGGCGGATCGAGCGGGACCCGAAGGATGGTCTCGCGCACCGTCGCGCGATCGAACGCGTGCTCGAGGCTCGCTCGCTCGGTGAGGAGCTGGAGCTGAAGCAGCGCACCGTCGCCGGGCCGAAAGCGACCCTGGTGCCGCTCGGCGAGGGCGCGCCACTCGTCGTGATGGGGCGCGACGAAGCTCGCGGGCACGATCGACTCGCACGCCGCGCGCATCCGCTCGGCGAGCTTCAACGCGCTGTACGCGAGGTGCGTGAGCGACTCTTCGTCGTACACGGACGGCGCGGACAACGAAGCGCCGTCGTCGCGAATCGTGAGGTCATCCAGGGTCCTGATGAAATCGTGTGCCTCGACGAACGGGGCGATCGCCGCGACGACCTGCGATGGCTCGCGCCCGCGGACCTGAAAGCGCTCGTCGAAGGCCGCGTGGCCGACGGTGATTTCTTCTGGCGAGAGCGCGTCGCTCCATCGGGACGCGCCGACCGAGAGGCCGATCGCGAGCGGCCTCCAGCGCAGCTCGATGCGGTTTCGGCCGGTCGCGTGCTCGCGCTCGAGCGAGACCGAGACGGCGCCGAGCTCGCCGAGCAGGCGGTCGGTGTCGACGTCGTGGTGAAGCCCCGTTCTGCGAGCGATGCGCGAGAGCATCCGTCCGCGGCGCTGATCGCCGATCAACGGGAGCTTCGAGAAGAACTCGAGTCCGGCGCTCTCTTTGGCAACGACGTTGAGGGGAAAGGCGAGCAGCGTCGCCTCGCCGAGGCGCGTCTTCGCCTCGACGTCCAGGCGCCACCGAGTCGAGCCGAACGTGCAATGAAACGCTGGGACAGCGCTCTCGGGGATCTTCATTCGAAACGTGTGAGCCTCGCCGTCGATGTGTCGCGGCAGGGGAAGCTCGACGATGAAGTTCGCCCCGTCGATCGCGCCGAAGGGCGTCTCCTCGACGCATCGGAGCCGGAGCTTGACCGCGCCGAGCTCGCTCGCTCGGGTGCGCCAGAACGCGACGCGACCAGCGACGACCCCTCCGGGCGCGAGCACGCTTCGGTCGAGCGCACACTCGACGCGAACGCCCGAGTCGTGGTCGGCGATGAGCGACGAGGGTCCAGGCGCCGCTGCGGGCGCGGGCGGCGCGATGACAGGAATCACGAACTGGCTCTCGCGATCGAACCACCAGGGAACGTCGACGCTCACGCTCAGCAGGTATTCGATCCGAAGCGAGGTTCCGCTGTACGCGGGCGGCGCGTTCGCTGGGACCGCAAAGCGCACGCGGAGCTCCCACGGTCCAGCGGGCAGGTGCTTCGGCGTCGCCTCGGCGCGCAAATCGACGATCCTTCGATCCTCGTAGGCGCGACCGTTGAGGACCGTCGACGCGGTGCCCCAGAAGCGGCAGTCGATGGTCTCGACCGGGATCTTTCTTCGAGATTCGAGTCGGATGATCGAATCGAAGGCGGTTCCTGCAGTGATCGTCCCTGGCTGGAGGTGGACCGTCACTTTGGGGCGCGCGAATGCCATCGCGCCACTCTACGACAGGGTGAAGTGCCTCGTGTTGGCGAGAGACCGCCCGAGCTCGGCGCGAAAATCGGGATGCGCGATGGAGATCAGCCGCTCTCCGCGCTCTCGCAGCGTGCAGCCGTGAAGGTTGACCGCGCCGTACTCGGTCACGACCCAGTGCACGTGCCCGCGAGTCGTGACCACGCCGGCGCCTTCGCTGAGCGCGATCGCGATGCGCGAGGCCTGACCGCTCTTGGCGGTCGCGGGCAGCGCGATGATCGGCTTTCCTCCCTTGGAGAGCGCTGCTCCGTGGATGAAGTCCATCTGCCCACCGATGCCCGAGTAGATCTGATAGCCAAGTGAATCGGCGCAGACCTGGCCAGAGAGATCCACCTGCAGCGCGCTGTTGATCGCGACGACCGAGGGGTTTCTGCGAATGTGAGCAGAGTCGTTGGTTCGATCACAGCCGTGAAACTCGACGAGGGGGTTGTCGTCGATGAAGTCGTAGAGCTTCTGCGAACCCCACACGAACGCGGTCGTCGTCCGTCCCGCATGCACTTCTTTGCGGCGGTTGGTGATGACACCGTTGGCGATGAGCGGGAGCAGACCGTCGGAGAACATCTCGGTGTGCACGCCGAGGTCGCGCTTGTTGCCGAGGTTCGCGAGCACCGCGTCCGGGATCGCGCCGATGCCCATTTGCAGCGTGCTTCCGTCTTCGACGAGCCCAGCGATGATCTCACCGATGCGAGCTTCGACGGGCCCGATGTCATTGGGCTCGGACTGGTAGAGCGGGTGGTTGGTCGAGACAAACGCGGCGACCTTCGAGATGGGCACGGTCGTGTTTCCGTGGGTGCGCGGGACCTGTTCGTTGATCTCGGCGATCACGATCTTCGCGGAGTCGACCGCGGCGCGAGCGGCGTCGCACGAGGTGCCCAACGTGCACAGCCCGTGCTTGTCCGGCGGCGAGAGCTGCACCATCGCCACGTCGAGCGGAACTACGCCGTTGCGAAACAGCCCGGGAATATCCGACAGAAACACCGGAACGAAGTCCGCGTGGCCCGCGTTTACGGCCTTGCGCATCGCCGGTCCCGTGAACAGCGACACCGATCGAATTCGCTGCGCCACCACGGGGTCCGCGAACGGCGCCGGCCCCGCGGTGTGCAGGTGGTAGAGCCGCACGCGTTCGAGGTCGGTGCGGGCGCAGAGCGCCTCGATGAGGGGCGTCGGCGTCGCGGCCGCCGCGTGTACGAAAACGTTGTTCGCCGAGCGCACGAGCGCGACGACTTCGGCCGCCGTCGTTGCACGGCTGCGCCAGGCAGCATCAGATGATCCCATCAGTTCGTCCTTTGTCAGGGGCCTTGCAATTGCTCAGCCGCGTCGCGGTCGCTCGAAGCAAACGTCGCGCGCGTCGCGGAGGCTTATGGCGCGCAAATCCCGCGCTCGTGGCGCAATCTACTGCGGCGCTGCGCAACCCATGGAACGCGCGGCGCGAAGCAGCTCGTCGAACACCGCGACGCGCACCTCGTCGGGGATCGAGTGGTCGACGCCAGCAAACGTACGAATCGTCGCGTCGAGGCCTCGCGTGCGCAGCTGTTGGACCGCGAGCCGACCGCCGCCGATCGGCACCCTCGTGTCGGCTTCGCCGTGCATCGCCCGTACTTCGACGTCGCTGCGCACGAAGGGTGCGACATCGAGCGCTCCTGCGACGAGCCTCCCCGCGATCGGAACGATGATTCGCCAGGGAATTTCCCGGCGACCCGCGATCGAGAACGCGACCATCGCTCCCTGTGAAAACCCGACGAGCATCGGCTGCCCGCAGGACGACTGTCCCGCCGTCGCTCGGGCGAGCTTCTCGCGAACGTGCCTCGCCGCTCGGTCCATGGTGCTCGCCACGTACGCGTCCTCTCCGCGAGGCTGCCACCACGCGCTGCCATCGCCGTAGCGCTCGGGTGCACGAATCGCCACGACTCGCGCAGAGACGGGCGAGGCGCGAAGCCAGAGCGCGAAGTTCTCCGGCCTGTCTCCGAGCCCGTGAAGCGCGACGATCGTGACGCGACCGGCGCTCGTGGGATTCGGACCGACGGTGCTGACGACGACGTCCGAGTCTGGCTGCGGAGGATCGATCCGAGCGACTGGCGGGCGGGCGGCTGCTCGCGAATCGCGGATCGGTCTGTCGTTGGAGGGCGCGGCGACGCGGACCTCGGGAGATCGGGCGCTCGTGGCTCGCGGCTCGGGCTGCCGACAGCTGGTCGAGAGCACGGCGATCGTGAGCGATGCAAGGTAGTGCTTCACGAGGCGCGATTGAAGCAGGTACGTTGACGATCGACGAGACGATCGTCCGGCAAGACTGCGGTTGATCTCGTGATCCGGCGCCCCGACCTGTGCGAACATGGCAGCGCGTGGTCTCGAGGCAGTTTCCGTTGAGCGCGGTCGTCGCCCTCGCTGCGTGTGCGTGCGTCGGACAGATTCGCGACACGCAACGCGACGCCTCGCGCGATGCTGCGATCGACGCTCGCTTGGACGGGGCGATCGACGCTCGGTCGGACGGGGCGGTCGACACCGTCGCCGACGTCGGTCGCGGTGATGTCGCCGCGGATCGGCCCGCGGTCGCGACCGATGTCTCCTCGGACGGTGATTCCGCGCGCCCCGACGGCGGTTGTCCGAGCGGCACACTGCGCTGTCAGGGCCGCTGTCTCGACGTGTCGTCGGACATCCTGAACTGCGGCGAGTGCGGCCGGATCTGCGCGGTTCCGCGCGCGACCGCGCGTTGCACCGTCGGCGCGTGCGCGATCGCGACCTGCGAGCCCGGCTTCGGCGACTGCAACGCTCGCGCAGAGGATGGGTGCGAGTCGAACCTCGCCTCGAGCGCCAACTGCGGCCGCTGCGGCATCACCTGCGATTCGACGCGGCCCTTCTGCGACGAGTCCACGCTCCGGTGCAGCGCGAACTGTCCGGCCGCTCAGGTGCGCTGCGGGGCTCGCTGCGCGGAGCTCACCAGCGACGTCGAGCACTGTGGAGCGTGCGGGACCCGCTGCTCCTTCGCCAACGCCGTGGCGCTGTGCGTCGCGGGACGATGCCAACGCGGCGCGTGCGCCGCCGGCTACGGCGACTGCGACGGCGATCCGTCCAATGGCTGCGAAGCGTCGTTGGCGAGCGCCGCTCACTGCGGAGGGTGCGGCGCCGCGTGTGCGGGCGCGACTCCTGTTTGCGACGTCGCATTGCGACGGTGCAGCGCGGGTTGCAACGCGAGCTCCGTTCGCTGCGGTCCGCTCTGCGTCGACACCGCAACGGACACGGCCCACTGCGGAGCGTGCGGCAATCGGTGCGCCTTCGCGAACGCCAACGCGCTGTGCAGCGCCGGCCGCTGTCGTATCGGTGTGTGCCAGGCAGGCTTCGCCAACTGCGACGGCGACGACAGCAACGGCTGCGAGGTCAACATCGGCGCGTCGCTCTCGCACTGCGGGCGATGCGATCAACGCTGCGCGCCCGCCAACGCGACGGCGGTGTGCTCCTCGGGGTCCTGCGCGTACTCGCGATGCGAGTTGAATTTCGGGGACTGCGACCGCACCAGCGCGAACGGCTGCGAGGTCTCACTCACTTCGAGCGCCGCCCACTGCGGCGCCTGCGGAAACACCTGCCGCCCCTTCAACGCCACGCCCGCGTGCGTCGGCGGAAGCTGTGATTACACGGCATGCGCTCTGGGCTTCGGCGACTGCGACTCGATCCGAGCCAACGGCTGCGAGACCAACATCCAAGCGTCGTTGAGTCACTGCGGACGCTGCGCCGCGCCGTGCTCGTTGCCCAACGCAACGGCCGAGTGCGCGTCCGGCGCGTGCTCGATCCAAGACTGTCAGCCGCCGTTCGCCAACTGCGACGGGGTCGTGTCCAACGGCTGCGAGGTGGACACGTCCTCGTCCTCTGCCAACTGCGGCCGGTGCGGGCTGCGCTGCTCGGCCGGACAGAGCTGCGTGTCAGGCACCTGCGGTTGAGCGCGACGCCGCCGCGGGGATTCGTCGAGAATCGTCGTGGTTCGGCGGACATTCGCGACGTTCGCGCGCAGCACGACGCGCTGACGGCTCAGCGCGTCGATCGTGCAATGATCGTTGGACCAACGAGCGCGAGGCGAAGTCGACCGGCGATTGAGCGTTTGGCGACAGGCGGCTATCGTGTCGCCGTGCTTCGTATTTGGCTGGGTGCATCTGCGTTGGCGATCGGACTTTCGGCGGCGGGCTGCGCGCTGCCGCACGCGTCTCTTCGTCGAGACGACGCCGCGGCGATCGACGGCGACGCGGGGCTCGATGCAGGATGCGGCGATGGCGAGACGCGCTGCGGCGCCGAATGCGTATCGACCGCGACGAGCGTCGCGCATTGCGGGGCGTGCAATCGCCGGTGCGCTCTGCCCAACGCCGTCGCGAGTTGCTCTGCGGGCTCGTGCGCGATCGATCGATGCAACGACGGCTTCGGCGACTGTGATTCGATCGCGAACAACGGCTGCGAATCGCGCCTCGACGCCGTCGCCAACTGCGGGGCGTGCGGCGTTCGATGCGCTTCGCCGACGCCGGTGTGCGACGGGGCGACGCGACGATGCAGCACGGGCTGCTCCGATGGGTTGACCAACTGCGACGGCTCGTGCGTCGACGTCAACACAAACGCTTCGCACTGCGGCGCGTGCGCCCGACCGTGCGCCCTTCAGGACGCGGTGGCGGCGTGCACCGCGGGGCGGTGCACGATCTCACGGTGCGCAGACAATTTTGGCGACTGCGACACGGACCCGTCCAACGGCTGCGAGACGCCGCTCGGGACCAGCGACAACTGCGGCCGCTGCGGGGATCGATGCACCGGCGCGACGCCGGCGTGCGATGGCGCGACGCGCGCGTGCAACTCTGGCTGCAGCGGCGGGGCCGTGCGATGCGGCGGCGTGTGCATCGACACGCGCGCCAACGCGAACCACTGCGGTGGCTGCGGAAGGGTCTGCAATCTCGCGAGCGCGACCGCGCGGTGCGAGATGGGCACGTGCGTGATCGACTCGTGCGCGCCGGGCTTCGCCGACTGCGACCGCAACCCCGCGAACGGGTGCGAGGTCAACATTCGCACGAGCCTCACTCACTGCGGAACGTGCGGGCGAGGATGCGCTCCCCCCAACGCTGCGGCGGTGTGCGCCAACGGGATCTGCTCGTACGCGATGTGCTCGACTGGCTTCGCGGACTGCGATGGCATTCCTGCGAACGGCTGCGAGGTGGACACTCGGACGAGCCTGCCGAACTGCGGCATGTGCCGAGCGGCGTGCATGCCGTTCAACGCCACCGCGTCGTGTGTGAGCGGCGCCTGCGGGTACACAGCGTGCGCTGCGTCCTTCGCCGACTGCGATGGCAACCGCGCCAACGGCTGCGAGGTGGACACGCGCGTGGCCCCGGCGCACTGCGGCGGGTGTCGGCGGAGCTGCACGCGCAACAACGCGACGACCGACTGTCGCGCGTCGAGCTGCGTCCTGCTCGCCTGCGCCGCTGGCTTCGACAACTGCGACACGATGGAGATCAACGGGTGCGAGGCGTCGCTGCGCGACGACGTCGCACACTGCGGATCCTGCGCCAATCGCTGCCCCGCTCGCGCGAACGCGACGCCGCTCTGCCGCGCGGGCACCTGCGAATTCACCTGCAACCCAGCGTTCGGCGACTGCAACATGAGCGCGATGGACGGCTGCGAGCAGAGCTTGCGCGACCTCGCTCACTGCGGCGCGTGCAACCGCGCCTGCTCGCCTTCGCGCGCGTCCGCGACGTGCGCGGCCGGCGTGTGCGCGATCGGAGCCTGCAACGCGGGCTGGGCAAACTGCGACGGCATGGTGAGCACGGGCTGCGAGACGGAGACGAGCGCCAACGCCGCGCACTGCGGTCGTTGCGGCAATCGATGCAGCCCGATGCAAACGTGCGTCGCTGGCGTATGCACCTGAGCGAGGTTCGTCCGCGAGAAGCGGGTTTGCGCGAACGCCGCTCGGGTGTAGACCTTCGCGCGTGCAGCCACCGTTTCGTTGCTTGTTTCGCGTGCGATTCGCCGAGGTCGACGCGCAGGGAATCGTGTTCAACTCACGCTATGGCGAGTTTACCGACCTCGCGGTGGGCGAGTACTTCTGCGCGGTCTTCGGGGTCGAGCGCGGGTTGGACACGATCGACACGCGCCTTGTGAAGCAGACAACGCAGTGGCGGTCGCCGGCGCGCTTCGATGACGTGCTCGAGGCGCGGGTGTGGACCATCGCGGTGGGGACGAGCTCGATGACCGTTCGAACGGAGTTTCGCCGAGAGGGCGAGGACGAGCTGCTCGTCGACGTCGAGACGGTCTACGTCGCGATGCTCCGCGACGGCAGCGCGAAGCGAGCGATCCTCGAGGACGAACGCCGACGCCTGGAGGTCTCGGCTCGCGGAATCGAGGTCGATCTCGCTGGCGCGCGAGGCAGGAGGCGCTGAGCGCTCAGAGGAGCGCGACGATGTCCTTCTCGATTTCCGCAGGCGTCGTGTTCGGCGCGTACCGCCGAAGCACCTTGCCGTTGCGGTCGACGAGGAACTTCGTGAAGTTCCATTTGATGGCCTTCGATCCGAGCAGACCAGGCGCCTCGTCCTTCAGATGCTCGTACAGAGGCGCGGTGTCGCTTCCGTTGACGTCGATCTTCTCGAACATCGTGAAGCTCACGCCGTAGTTTCGCTCGCAGAACGTCGCGATCTCTTCGCCCGAGCCGGGCTCCTGCTTTCCGAACTGATTGCACGGAAAGCCGAGCACCTCGAGGCCGCGCCCTTGGAGCTTCTTGTGAAGCTCTTCGAGCCCTTGGTACTGCGGCGTGAACCCGCACTTGCTCGCGGTGTTCACGATCAGCAGGACCTTGCCCTTGAACTGACCAAACGCGACAGGCTTCCCAGTGAGGTCAGCCATCGTGAAATCGTAGATTTGAGCCATTGCGTCTCTACCGGTACGCCGGTGGCGCCGTTTGGGTTTCTCGGCTCAGGTCGAACGCTTCAGCCGGCCTTCTTGCGAGCCTTCTCGAGCAGGTCGCGGACGAGGTCCGAGCGCGTGTACGCCGCGGCTTCTCCGGACTTGTCCTTCGCACCTGCTGCCTTCTTCGCCTGAGCGTCCAGCCACTTTACGAGCGCGCTCGGCAGCGTGACGTGCACTCGCATCGGGGCGTCGATCTTCGCGGGGCGGCCAGCGCCGGGTCGGGCGCCGCCGTGCTTCTTCTTGGGGGTCTTGGCCTTCATGCGGGCCCGATTGTGGCCGCTTCTGTTGATTGATGCACACGAAAACGATGCGCCCGTCATTTTGTTGGAGGCGCGAGGTTCAGCGTAAACAGAACTCGGCTTCGCCTCTCCAAGACCGCCGCAATCCTTTCGTATAGCGGGACGACCTGCAAATCGACCCACGGAACCACAACCTTGTCGAAGCCTCGCCTGGCGAGGTCTGCGATCGCGGCCGCCGCGACCCGCCCGCCCAGGCCCTTGCCGCGCGCCGCGGGCGCCGTTCCGAGGGGACCGAACGTTCCTCGAGCGGCCCCGTGGCCCGAGTGCCCGGCGAACGCCGCGATGGCTCCGTCGACTCGACACACAAAAAGCCCGCTTCGCCCGCCGGCCGCTCGGGCCTCTGCCTCCCAATCCCTCGAGAACTCATCGCCGACCCACCGTGCCACCGCGTCGACTTCGTCCGCCGACACGCGCTCGACGCCGACGCTTTCGCCCGCGAGACGAAGCGCTCGTGGGTCGACGATGAGGTCGAAGTGCCGGCTTGCGATCGTCGCGCCCGCGTCGATCCACGCGGCGGCTTCGAGAGGATCCGAAACGCCAGAGCGCAAATACCATCGCGGCGGACCCGCGGACCAAAGCCGCGTCGCGCCGCGATCGCGCGTTGCCTCTGCCAGCGCGCGCAAGAGCGCTCCCTCGCGCCCCGACCGCGGCGCGAACTCGAGGCAACACGCTCGTCCATTGGGCTCGAGGACCGCGGCGCACACCCCGTCGTCGTCCGAGGCGCCAGTGACGACCACGAAATCATCCGCGCGAAACGCCGCGAGCACTTCGTCGACGAGCGCCGCGGCCACCCGCTCGTCGAGGACCTCGCGCCCGGCGTTGCGCTCGAGCAGCAGTTGAAGCCACGTTCGATCATCGGTCATCGCGTTGACGATATCGCTGCAGTGAGCCTTCGTGCTGACGGGCGCTTCTCCGCCGTGCAACGCTCGAGCGCATGAAGAGCCACCGAAAGGTCCTGACGCTCGACGTCCCGTCGCGGACAGGGTTCGTCAACATCACCTCGGACGTCCAGCGAGCCGTCGCCGAGAGCGGCGTGCGAGAGGGGCTGTGCCTGGTCAACTCGATGCACATCACCTCGAGCGTCTTCATCAACGACGAAGAGTCCGGCCTCAAGCGCGATTACCTCCGTTGGCTCGAGAAGCTCGCTCCCTTCAACGCGGGCGCAGACCCCAGGGTCGGCGGCTACGAGCACAACGCGACCGGTGAGGACAACGCCGACGCCCACATGAAGCGGCAGATCATGGGTCGCGAGGTGGTCGTCGCGATCACCGCTGGCTCGCTCGATTTCGGAACGTGGGAGCAGATCTTCTACGGCGAGTTCGACGGTCGTCGCGAAAAGCGCGTGCTGATCAAGATCATCGGGGACTGAGCCGCGCCGACTCCAGCGCAGCATCGTCGATGCTCGAGTGGGGTCCGCGAGGCTCGAGCGCCTCGAACGCGAGCCGAGCCGCCTCGATCGAGACGGCGACGACGATCGCGTGAGCGGCTCAGCGCGCGAATCGAGTCGGAGAAACACAACGACCCTGGTGGGTCGCTCTCGGAGAGAGCGTCACCAGGGTCTCTGTGTTGCCCGAAGTTCTCACTCCTTCGGGGCCTTTGCTTGCGATCCCAACGGGATTTGAAGCCGGAGAATCGCGCCGCTTCCGCGCGCTCGCGTGCGGTTGCGAACGATCCGCCCGACGGCGCCAAACTGGAACGCCCCGAAACGCCCACTATGGAGGGGGTGGTGTATCGCGCCCGTGTCACCCCGCGTGGCGCACTGGCGGGAGCTCTGGCCGAAGCGGTCCGCGCCGGACTCGAGGCCGACGACGCCGAGCTCGTTGCGATCGCGGCTCGAGCGCTCGGTGAGCTCGTCGGGGGGAGGGGGAGCGTGTGACTGTCACCTGCGAAACATCGCTCCGAATGGCCGCCCCACGGTGGAGCGGTCATTCAGCGCCCGCGCAAAATTCGCGAGATCATCGAGCGTCACGTTTCCGCGGGAAACATCGGTCCGCACTGCCGCTCCACCGTGGAGCGGCAGTCGACGGGCAATGGCGCAACGCGCCAGTACACCGTCACCGAGTACTGGCTCACGCTCGAAGAAGCGCTGTTCGTGGCGACGCGAATCGAGCGCGGTTGCGCTTCCTCCGACGGGCTCGACGTTTCACCGCGCGACGCACGAGCTCGGCCGCGACGTCCGCCGCGCTGAACGGGCGCGATCGCTCGTCGCTCCACTCGTCGGCGATCGCTTCCAGGTCCTCGACGTCCGCGCGAGCGATCGTGATGCGCAGCTCCGCGCAGCTCGAGCCCCCATCCGCTTCGACGCCCTTCTTCACGTGTGCGCCCCACTGGCCGAGTGTTCAGCGGTTGCGCAAGACTGGCCCGCGCATTCGGCAGCGGGTACCCCTGTCGGCGGGGGAGGTGCGCCCGCTGCGCGCGCGGCCTTCACGGCGACTCGCCCTTTTCGGCGCGCTTCACTGCCCGGTGTAGCAGCTCTCGAACGACGTCCGCGCGGGTGACTTTCGTCCCTCGCTCTTCGGTCCACTCGGCCGCCCATCGGTCGATCGCTTCCGCGACGTGGGGAGGAATGTTGCGAACGAAGAGCTCCGAGGGCGGCTCTGCAGCTGGTGACTCTGGCGTTGGGCGCTTCGCGCCGCGCTTCGGCGATGCCATGTCATGACCATACCGTACAAAATCGTATCCGTCGATATCAGGGACTTGCGTGCGCCGTATCCTGTGATATCAGTACGTACGAAACGATACGTCGCTCCTCTCGCTCTGTGTCTCGAAGGGACATCGGGCCCCAGCGCGAGCGGAGCGACGCCCGTGATTCGAGAGCAGCGCCCGACGACCGCCGACAAGCGCGGGCGCTGCTCTCGCACCATGGCGACACCAACCCCCGACTTCATCGCATGGCTCGAAGCTGTCGAGCGCTTCGCCGTGCGCGTAGACGATGCGCCCCTCGCGCTGTGTGCTCTGTCAGCGAAGCACAACCGCGGCGTGCTCGGTCATCTTGCCGCGTTGCTTCGCGAGCTCTCGCGCTT
>LNFM01004380.1_pt1 | contig 26084 bp, 23 predicted proteins | sample 596031 | NCBI WGS metagenome assembly LNFM01 (sample SAMN04254537, study PRJNA301005) | activated carbon metagenome | isolation source: dual media filters at the Ann Arbor, Michigan drinking water treatment plant | place: USA: Ann Arbor | reverse complement strand
CGCCCCTGCCGGAAAACGCATGGGCCATGCGGGCGCGCTGATCTCCGGCGGCGCCGACACCGCGGACGCCAAACTGGCCATCATGGAGGAATGCGGCTTCACCGTGACCCGAAACCCCTCCGAAATGGCGAAATTGCTCAAGGCACTGCTGTAAATTCCAAAAAATTGAGTCTGGTCAACTGTCGGGCCGATTGTCTTCGCTGACAATCGGCCTTTTCGATTCCCTTTGAGAGGTTTCCATGGAAGAGTTCATGACAGCAAGCTTCTGGCTTGCAGTTGGCCAGATCATCATGATCGACATCCTGTTGGGTGGCGACAACGCGGTGGTGATCGCCCTCGCATGCCGGAACCTGCCTCCCAAGCAGCGCACTCAGGGCATTATTTACGGCACCATGGGCGCGATTGTGCTGCGCGTGTTGCTGATTGCCTTTGCGCTGGCGCTGCTGGCTGTTCCCTACCTCAAGATTGTCGGCGCCCTGCTGCTGCTGTGGATTGGCGTCAAGCTGCTGCAACCCGAAGCCGAGGACGCGCACAACATCAGCTCCAGCGACAAGCTCTGGGGCGCGGTGAAAACCGTAATCATCGCCGACCTCGTGATGAGTGTGGACAACGTGCTGGCGATTGCCGGCGCGGCCCAGGGCGCGCACCAGGATCATCAGCTGCCACTGGTGATTTTCGGCCTGCTGGTCAGCATCCCCATCATTGTCTGGGGCAGCCAGCTGGTGCTCAAGCTGATGAGCCGCTTCCCGGTCATCATCACGCTGGGCGCCATGCTGCTCGGCTGGATCGCCGGCCAGATGGCCTGGACCGACCCCGCGCTCAAGCCTTACCTGCCTGCTTCGCCGGTCTGGGGTTATGCCGCAGCCGTCACGGGTGCCTTGCTGGTGTTTGTCGCCGGGAAGGTCGTGCAGGCGCGTCACAAGCCTGCGGAAACAGCCTGAGCGCTGGCCGCTGCGCGCCCTGGCTTGGGGTCGTAGCGCAGCGGCGTCAATTTGCAACACAAGGCTCAGGCCGTGTGCAAAAGTCCCTTGTCCGGGCCCAAGGCGTCTGTTAACGTCCGCAAACGGGAGATTTGTAACCGCGATGTAACGTGGCCGCGTGGCCGATAGCGTCACAAATCGGTCAGAGCGGATATGAACAGCGAACCAGGACAAAGGGCGGGACGTGGCCACTTCATCAACTAAACGCAGGCAGTTCTGGCGGGCGGACTGGTTTGTGGGCGTCCTTGTCGTGCTGGCCGTGCTGGTGCTGCACAGCGCAACCGACTTTTTTGCCACGCTGGAACGCCGTTATTACGACTTTGCCAGCACCAGCACCTCCCGCCTCCCCTCGGATCGCATCGCCATCATTGCCATTGACGACCAGAGCATCGCCAATATCGGCCGCTGGCCATGGCCGCGTGATGTGCACGCCCAGCTGATTGACCAGCTCGCGGCAGCCAAGGCCAAGACCATCGCCCACACCGTGTTTTTTCTCGAGCCCCAGACCGACCGGGGCCTGGTTTTTATCCGCAAGATGAAGGACGCGTTGGGCCCCGCGGCAGATCCCGCCGCGCCCCCGGGCGGGCTGACCGAAGAGCTGGGCAAGGTGATTGCCGAGGCAGAGCTGGCGCTGGACACCGATGCCAAGCTTGCGGCCAGCATGGCCAAGGCCGGCAACGTGCTGGTGCCTTCCGTGTTTGTGCTGGGGGAACCTCAGGGCCGGCCCGACAGCCCGTTGCCCGATTACGCGCTCAAAAGCGCCGTGGAAGAGCAGAACAACTTTTCGCTGCCCGCCGTTCGGGGGCAGCAGCCGATTGCGGTGATCGGCAACAGCGCGGCCGGCATCGCCCACCTGAACCAGTTGCCGGATGTGGACGGCGCCGTGCGGCAGGAGCCGCTGCTGATCAACTATTTTGGCAAGGCCGTGCCGTCCATGGGTTTGCTGGCGGCGGTCAAAAGCCTGAACCTCGATGCTGCGGACATCCGGCTCAACACCGGCGAGTCGGTACAGCTTGGCAAGTTGCGCATCGGCACGGACGAGGCTGCACTGATGTTGCCCCAGTTCTACAAAGGCCGCGACGGCCGGCCTGCGTTTGCGGTGGATTCCTTTTACGACGTGTTGTCGGGCAAGATCCCCGCCGGCAAATACGCTGACAAGATCGTGATCATCGGCGCGACGGCTGCCGGCGTGGGCACACAGTTCCCGACACCCGCCGGTCCGGGACTGTCGCCGGCCGAAACCATCGCCCACATCACGTCGAGCATTTTGAGCGAACATTTCATTGTCCAGCCGGGATGGGGTATCTGGGCCACGCTGGCCGTGTTGCTGGTGGTTGCCGCTTACCTTATCGCGGGTTTGCCGCGTTTGTCGGCGGGCAAGGCGGCCCTGGTGACGCTGGGACTTTTCGTGCTGCTGCTGGTTGCCGAGTTTGGCCTGTTGTCGGTCTCGGCGACCTGGCTCAAACTGGTCTTCCCCGCCGCGCTGCTGCTGATCGGTCACCTGGCGCTGACCACCAAACGTTTCCTGATGACGGAGGCCGGCAAGATCCGCTCGGACGAGGAGTCTGCCGAAACCAGCCGCATGATGGGTCTGGCCCTGCAGGGCCAGGGCCAGCTCGACATGGCTTTTGACCGGTTCCGCCGGGTGCCGTTTACCGACGCCCTGATGGACAACCTGAACAATCTCGCCCTCGATTTTGAGCGCAAGCGCCAGTTCAACAAGGCGCAGGCGGTTTATGAGTACATGGCCGGCCACAACAAGAACCACAAGGACCTGCAGGCCAAACTCAACCGGGCCAGGAACCTGTCGGAGACGGTGATCCTCGGCGGCAGCGGCGCCCATCCCGGCGGCACCATGCTGCTTGATGGCGGAGGTGTTGAAAAGCCCATGCTGGGACGCTACCAGGTTGAAAAAGAGCTGGGCAAGGGCGCCATGGGCGTGGTGTATCTTGGCAAGGACCCCAAAATTGGACGTGTTGTCGCCATCAAGACCATGGCCCTGAGCCAGGAGTTTGAAGGCGATGAGCTGACTGATGCGCGCGAGCGCTTCTTCAGGGAAGCGGAGACCGCCGGCCGCCTCCAGCACCAGAACATCGTCACGATTTTTGATGCCGGCGAAGAGCATGACCTGGCTTATATCGCGATGGAATTCCTCAAGGGCAAGGACCTGGCGGATGTCACCAAAGACGGGCATTTGCTGCCGGTTTCCAAGGTGCTGTCCATCGTGGCGCGTGTGGCGGAAGCCCTGGCTTATGCGCACAAGCAAAACGTGGTGCACCGGGACATCAAGCCAGCCAACATCATGTATGACCCGGGAACGGATACCGTCAAGGTGACCGATTTCGGCATCGCCCGCATCACCGACTCCAGCAAGACCAAAACCGGCATGGTGCTGGGAACGCCCAGTTTCATGTCGCCCGAGCAGATTGCCGGTAAAAAAGTGGATGGCCGTTCGGACCTGTATTCACTGGGCGTGATGCTGTTCCAGATGCTCGCGGGTGTGCTGCCTTTCCGCGGCGAGTCGATGGCAGAACTCATGTACAAAATCGCCAATGAGCCAGCTCCGGACATCCGCATCATCAGGCCGGAACTGTCTGCTCAGCTGGCCGATATCGTGGCCCGGTCGCTCGGCAAGAGTCCCGATGCGCGGTATCAGGACGGGGACCAGTTTGCTGCAGATCTGCGCGTTGTGATGCAGGCGTTGGCCGAGGGGCCGACAAGCCATGCAGCGCCGGCGACGGCGCAAGCTGCTTCAGGCTGTATTGATAAAACCGTGGTGTTCCCCGCCGGGGATGCGCCTGTATTTGAGAAGACGATTGCAGCGCGCAATCCCCTGGACGCTTCGGCAGGTCATACCGATAACGATGTGAAGTCATAACAAAAAGCACGATGAATTACGAGATTTGCACCCAGACCGATCCCGGCTTGACGCGGGACAACAACGAAGATGCGGTCACCTTTGATGCCGCCACCAACCTCTGCATTCTGGCCGATGGCATGGGGGGGTACAACGCCGGCGAGATCGCCAGCGGCATGGCCACGGCCTTCATCAAATCGGAACTGGCGCGATGGCTGTCGCAGGCCGGCAAACATGCCAACTCCAAGGAGGTGCGGCGCGCCATGGAAATTTGCGTTGAAAACGCCAATCATTCCATTTTCAACGCTGCCAACTCCAATCCGCAGTATTCCGGCATGGGTACAACGCTGGTGGTCGGTGTGTTCCAGAGCACACGGTTGATGCTTGGCCATATCGGCGATTCGCGCTGCTACCGCTTGCGGGGCAACCAGCTGCAGCAGATCACCAAGGACCACTCCCTGCTCCAGGAACAGATTGACGCAGGGCTGATTACGCCTGAACAGGCGCTCACCTCGGTGAACAAAAACCTTGTCACGAGGGCCCTGGGCGTGGAGGACGCGGTGTTGCTGGAAGTCAACGAACACCGGGTGGAACTGGGCGATATCTACCTGATGTGTTCCGATGGCCTCTCCGACATGATTGGTGACGAGGAGATTGCGGCTATTCTATCGGGGTCGAAGTCGCTGGATCAGATCGCCCGCAGCCTTGTGGGTGCGGCCAACAACGCCGGCGGCCGGGATAATATTTCAGTATTGCTGGTACAGGCCAAGGAGGCTGCGGCCAAACGCGGGCTGCTGTCCAGAATGCTGGGAAAATAGCAGATGAATGCCATAGAAAAAAACAGACAGGAGTCGGCCATGCCGAAAATGATCGTCTCGATTGACGGTGTCGTGATCAAGGAGGTCCAGCTGACCAAGGACCGCACGTCCCTGGGCCGGCGGCCTTACAACGACATCGTCATCGACAACCTGGCCGTCAGCGGTGAGCATGCGGTTCTGCAGATGTCGGGCAATGAAGTTTTCGTCGAGGACCTGAACAGCACGAATGGCACCTATCTCAACGGCAAGGCAGTCAAGAAGCAGCAACTCAACAACGGCGATACGGTGGAGATCGGCAAGTACAAGATCAAGTACGTCAATGAGGTCGCCAGCGCCGGTTTCGAGAAAACCATGATCATCAAGGCTGGATCGGTCGCGCCGGCAGCAAGTGCGGCTCCGGCGGCCGTCGCAGAAGGCGGCACCGGGAATGCGGCCATCAAGGTCATGTCGGGTGCAGCGGCGGGCCGGGAGGTGGCGCTGGTCAAGGTGGTGACCACCATCGGCAAGCCCGGCGTGGCGGTTGCGGCCATCACCAAAAGGCCTCAAGGCTTCGTGGTGGCGCACGTTGAAGGGGATAGCAAGCCCACGCTGAATGGCGCACCCATAGGCGTCGAACCGGTGTCCCTGAAAAATGGCGATGTCCTTGAATTGGCGGGGACACAAATGCAGTTTGTTCAGCGTTGATCCGGACGTTTGACGGTCGCTGACCGGAGAACTGCTTTCAGGCGCCGCTTTCTGGGAGGCCCCATGCGACTTCTTTCCCGGCATTGGCCTCGCATTTCCGTCACGCTCATACCGCTTGTATTTGCCCTGTTGCATGCCGGTGATGTGCTGCGCCTCGACGTCTTGCAGCGTCTGGACCACATTCTCTACGACGCCCGCCTGCGTGCCACCATGCCCAGGACGCTGGACGAGCGGATCGTCATCGTGGATATCGACGAACAAAGCCTGGCCGAGGTAGGCCGCTGGCCCTGGGGGCGTAACAAGCTGGCCGAGCTGGTGGAAGAGTTGCTGGGCCGGCAGCAGGTTGCGTTGCTGGGCTTCGACGTGGTTTTTGCGGAGGCCGACGACAGTTCCGGCCTGAAGCGGCTCAAACAGCTTGCGCAAAACGAGATGAGGGATCAACCGGCTTTTGCCGAGAAGCTGGGCCAGATACAGGACAGCCTCGACTACGACGCTGCTTTTGCAAAATCGATCGCCAACCGCCCGGTCGTTCTGGGGTATTACTTCACCAGTGACAGGGATGGCCGCGTCAATGGCGCCCTGCCTGCGCCGGTGATGGGTCGTGAGGCCATGAAAGGCCGGCTCATCAAGGTGACCAGCTGGAACGGTTACGGGGCCAACATCGACAGTCTTGTCAAGGCTGCGCCTATGGCGGGGTTCTTCAATTCCATCACGGAGGGTGACGGCGTTGTGCGCTCCATTCCCCTGCTGGCCGAATACAAGGGGGAGTATTACGAGTCCCTGTCGCTGGCGATGTTTCGCATGCTGGCGGGTTTGCCCGCCGTCGAGCCGGGCTTCCCCCAGGAGAAATTCCTGAGCCGCAATTACCAGGGACTCGAGAGCATTCTGCTCAAGCAGGCCGGCAAGACCCTGCCCATCCCGGTTGACGACAGGGTGGCTACCCTGGTGCCTTTCAGGGGCCCGGGCGGTGCCGGCGGCGGATCGTTCCGGTACATCTCAGCCGCCGATGTGTTGGCGAAAAAGGTGACGCCGGGCCAGTTGAAGGACCGGATTGTCCTGCTCGGGACCACCGCCCCCGGCCTGCTGGACCTCAGGGTGACCCCGGTGGGGGAGACTTATCCCGGAGTCGAAACCCATGCCAATGTGATCTCGGGATTTCTTGATGGCAAGGTGCTGGTAAAGCCCGACTATGCCATTGGTTATGACGTCCTGATTCTGGTACTCGCGGGACTGACCCTGGCATTTGCATTGCCCATGCTGTCAGCGCCCAAGGCCGTGGCGACAAGCGCGGGCGTCGTGGCCGTGCTGGTCGGCATGAATTTCTGGTTGTATTCGGTGCATGGCCTGGTGTTGCCTCTGGCCACCGCACTGGTGATGGCGCTGACCGCTTTCGCGCTCAACATGAGTTATGGTTATTTTGTGGAAAGCCGGTCCAAGCGCGAGCTGGCAAATTTGTTCGGCACCTATGTTCCGCCCGAACTGGTGGATGAAATGGTCAAGGACCCGGACAGTTACAGCATGAAGGCATCGGCCAAAGAGTTGACCGTGATGTTTTGCGACATGCGCGGCTTCACCCAAATGTCGGAGACCATGGAGCCCACACAGTTGCAGGCGCTGCTCAACAGTGTTTTCAGCCGGTTGACGGACCTGATTCGCGGCAACCGGGGCACCATCGACAAATACATGGGTGACTGCGTGATGGCGTTCTGGGGCGCGCCCGTGGATACGCCGGAGCATGCGAGCCTGGCTGTCAAGACTTCCCGGGAGATGGTGCAGGCGGTGCAACAGCTCAATGAGGAGCATCGCGCGAAGGGGTTGCCGGAAATCGGCATCGGTATCGGGCTGAACACCGGAAGCATGTGTGTCGGTGACATGGGGTCTGACATTCGCCGCAGCTACACCGTGATCGGTGACTCGGTGAATCTGGGATCGCGTCTGGAAGGCCTGTCCAAAACCTATGGGGTGGATACCGTGGTCAGCGAGTCGACGCGCAAGCTCGCCCCGGATTTTGCCTGGCAGGAGCTTGACAGGGTCCGTGTCAAGGGCAAGGAACAGGCTGTTGCCATTTTTTGGCCGGTAGCGCCTCTTGGGCAGCTCGAAAGCCGCACCGCGGGCGAGCTCAAGGAGTGGTCACTGGCCCTGAAGGCCTACCGTGACCAGGCCTGGGACGACTGCGATGTACATTTGCTCAACTTACAGCGGATGAATGCGCAAAAGTACCTTTACCGCCTGTACGCGGAGCGTGTAGCCTCCATGAGGCTGTTGCCCTTCGATCCGGAATGGGATGGCGCAACCAATTTCGAGACCAAATAAACCCAGCCAGCCGGCGCATCAAGCCAGAAACAACATGAAAGTACGCGTACTCGGGTGCTCGGGAGCCATTGCCAGGGACTGCCGGACAACGTCTTTCCTGCTCGATCACGACGTGCTGGTCGATGCGGGGACCGGTGTTGGCGATCTCACGCTGGACGAGATGCGTGCGATTGACCATGTCCTGCTCACGCATTCGCATCTGGACCATGTGGCTGCGCTACCGCTGATGGTCGATGCGATCGCCGCTCAACGCACCAGCCCGATCCAGATCCATGCGTTGCAAGGCACGATTGACGCTTTGCGAGCCCATATCTTCAACAACACCATCTGGCCTGATTTCTCACGGATCCCCGCGCCAGAGGCGCCGTTTGTCAGTTTCCATCCCCTCGTTGTCGGCCAGACCCTGTTGATCGCCGGCAAACTGGTGGAAGTGCTGCCCGCGGTGCATACTGTTCCTGCGGTAGGTTATGCGGTTGCGGCAGCATCGGGGTGCTGGGTCTTTACCGGGGACACTGAGCGCAATCCCGCTTTGTGGGCCCGCATCAACCAGCTCAACGTGGCGATGCTGGTGATAGAAACAGCTTTCAGCAACCGGGAGCGGGACCTGGCCGTGCGCAGTCTGCATCTGTCGCCGCACGCGCTTGCCGGCGAACTTGATTGCATCGACAAGGGCCGCAACTACCCGATTTACATCACCCATACCAAGCCGGCGGAAACCGATTTGATCATGGCCGAGATACAGCGTTTTGACCAGACAGCGCCGTTTGGCCCCAACGTCACTCACGACATACGCTGGTTGCGCGCGGGGCAGGAGTTTGAACTATGAGTGCCGTATTGCAGCGAGACCCCGAGGACGAATTTTTTGACTCACAAATGCTTCCACCCCAGGAGCGCGGGGTCACGTTCGAAGCGCTTTACTTTCGCCAGCTGCAACTGGTGACCAACCGGATTCACGAGACAGAAAACATCGACCAGATCATGCTGGAGGCCAGCCAGGACATCTGCAAGTTGTTCAACGCAGACCGGCTGACACTGTACGCCGTCAGCGAGGACCGCAGCTCCATTGTGTCCAAGGTCAAAACCGGCTTGAACACCAGCCGGGACCTGAAGCTGCCGATCAGCGCACAAAGCGTGGCGGGTTATGTGGCCATGTCTAAAGCCATGGTGAACATCATCGATGTGTATGACGATGAGGCGTTGAAGAAAATTCACCCCAACCTGAGCTTTTTGCAGGAGGTGGACAAACGCTCCGGCTACCGCACCAAGCAGATGCTGGTGGCTCCGGTGATGGACGGCAACACGCTGTACGGCGTTCTGCAGGTGATCAATAACCGCAGCGACCAGCCGTTTGGCCGGCTTGAAGAGGACGGCGCGCAGCAGCTGTGCAAGACCCTGGGCATTGCAATCCGCCAGCGCCTGCAGAAGGTTGAGGACGGGCAGCGGCGCCGGGCAACCAAGTACGATGGTTTGGTGGCAGACGGGGTACTGTCGCAGGATGAGTTGTTGCAGTGCGTGCAAAAGGCGCGCGAGGAAATGCAGTCGGTCGAGCATCTGCTGATGGCTGACTACCGGATCCGTCCGGCGCAAATCGGGACATCGCTGGCCAAATTCTTCGGCGTGCCGTATGAGGCTTTTAACCCGGGCCGCATACGGTCTGAAATGCTGCACGGGCTGCTCAAACGGCATTTCGTCGAGCAGCAGGGCTGGATGCCACTGGAGGAGACGCCTGACGGACTTGTCATCATGTGCGTGGATCCTGAAGCAGTGCGGGGTGCCCGTGTGGTTCCGCAGGTGTTTCCAAAGGTGAGCAAGTTCGCCTACTGCGTCACCACGCAGACGGAGTTCGATGAAACCCTGGGCCAGCTCTTTGGCGCAGGCAATGATGGCGGCTCCATTGACCAGTTGCTTGCGGACATGGACGCGCCGCTCGAAAACGACGCCGGAGATGACTCTGCGCTCGAATCTGCTGCCGCGGACAACGAATTGGTCAAGTTCGTCAACAAGGTGATCATCGACGCGTACAAGCAAAAAGCTTCCGACATCCACATCGAACCCATGCCGGGGAAAGCGAAAACCGGCATCCGGTTTCGCATCGATGGCACCCTGCTGCCCTACATCGAAGTCCCGGCGCAGTTCAGGCAAGCCATGGTGACACGGCTCAAGATCATGTGTGACCTGGACATCTCGGAAAAACGCAAGCCGCAGGACGGCAAGATCAAGTTCAAGAAGTACGGCCCGCTTGATATCGAATTGCGCGTTGCCACCATCCCGTCTGCCGGCGGTGTGGAGGATGTGGTCATGCGGATACTCGCAGCGGGCGAGCCGATCCCCCTTGAAAAGCTGGGATTGACGGCGCACAACAAGGAGCGCCTTGAAAAAACCATCTCCAAGCCTTACGGCCTGTTTTACGTCTGCGGTCCCACCGGTTCGGGGAAAACCACGACATTGCATTCCATTCTGAAGTTCCTCAATACGCCGGACACCAAAATCTGGACCGCCGAGGATCCGGTCGAGATCACGCAAAAGGGACTGCGCCAGGTCCAGATCAACAAAAAGGCCGGTATCGACTTCGCGCTGGTGATGCGTGCTTTCCTGCGTGCTGACCCCGACATCATCATGGTCGGCGAGTCGCGCGACAAGGAGACCGTGTCCATGGGTGTGGAGGCGTCGCTCACCGGGCACATGGTGTTTTCGACGCTGCATACCAATTCGGCGCCTGAGTCGATCACGCGCCTGCTGGACATGGGCATGGACCCGTTTAATTTTGCGGACGCCCTGTTGGGCATTCTTGCGCAACGGCTGGCTAAAAAGCTGTGCGATTGCAAGGAGGCGTACCAGCCCGGCGCGCAGGAACTCAAGGATTTCATCAAGGAGTATTCCGAAGAGCTGCGTAATACGGAAGCCTGGAAAGCCGATCCTGGCGGCGAAGCTCAATCTTTGCTCGATGGCTGGATGGAGCGTTATGGCAAGGATAGCCAGCTGACCCTCTACCGCGCCGTGGGTTGCGACAAATGCAACCAGACCGGTTACAAGGGCCGCATTGGCCTGCACGAGCTGATGATTGCAGATGATGCGGCAAAGAAACTGATCCAGGAGCGCGCCCGCGTCGCCGAACTTTTTGCAGCCGCCGTCAACAGCGGAATGCGTACGCTGAAAATGGACGGCATGGAAAAGGTTTTGATGGGGCTGACGGACATGAAAATGGTCCGGTCGGTTTGCATCAAGTAACACGGTGGCTTTTTTGACGGACTGGCTGTCGGTTGGGCGACCTGTCGCATCGATATGATGCTGTTTTTCCTTTCGTCTGGATCTGGCTCATGCTCAAGCAGTTGGTACGCACACTCTTTTCATCCGGAAAACGCTCTTGGACAGTGGAAGAGGTTCGCGAGCTGATCGATGTCGGGGATTTCCCGGCCGCACAGGCGGCCGCGGAGCAGCTTCATGAGGCAACGCCTCGACGCGATTTGACGCGAGATTGCATATTGGCGGAGATTGCGTTTCGCCAGGGGCGGGATGCCAATGCGGAAGACGGTTTTCGGGCGGTGCTCAAAGAGGCCCCCGGCTTTGCGGACGCACATTTCGGTCTCTCCCTCCTCTTGCTCGAGCAAGGGGATACAGAGGCCGCCATCGAGCATGCGCAATTCGCGAAGAATGTCACGGCCAACGATCCCCGGTATCTGGCTCAACTCGGCTGCTGTCAGGTCACGATCGGGAATTTCCCCAGCGCTGAACTGCCGTTAACCCAAGCCTTGCGTTTGAACGACAAGGACAAGGCTGCCTGGAACAACCTGGGGCTGGTCTACCTGGCCAAACAGGAACCCGGGGATGCCCATGCCTGTTTTTCAAAGGCGCTGAAGCTTGACCCCAAGTTCACGCTGGCCTTGCAAAACATGGCCTACCTCGAGGGCGAGATGCGAGCAGTGGGGGCGGTATTTACACCGGCCGCCATGTCGCCTGAGCTTGCTGCGGCCGGGGATGCCGTGGATGAAGAACGCGCGCCCTGGCGACAGCTTTGGGATGAAGTGGATATTTTGAGAAAGGCGGGCCAGACAGATGCTGCGCTTGCCCGGGCCGAGGCCATCTGCATGGAATGGGCAGATCTTGCCGAGCCCGTGTGCGAACTCGATGCCTTGTATCGCAAGCTGGGAGATTTTCGCAGCGGCATGGATGTATTGCGGGCTTATCTGGTGAGTCATCCGCAGGATGGGCAAGCGCTTGCCGCACTTGGCGCCGCGCTGCTTGCCGCCAACGACAATGCCGATGCCGAGCGGTATCTGAACCGTGCCCTGGAGGCGGGATTCGAAAACGTCAAGGTGCTTGGCGACTTGGCGCAGTGCCGCACCAACCTCGAAAAACACGCAGAAGCCCTGGAGATCCGGCGGCAGGTGTTTGAGATGGAGCCCAGCTTCCTGCATCAGGCCCAGCTGGCGGCAACCTTGTCGACGGCCTGTTACTACGAAGAAGCGATCGCATTGTTTGACGACCTGATCGAAAAAGAGCCGGCGCGAAAAAGTGTGTTTCTGGTTTCTTATGCGGTGGCCCAGGCGTATATCGGACATTTTGACAAAGCCCTGACCTTGTTGAACGAGGCGTTGGCGATCCAGCCGAGGGACGCCAATCTGCATTTGCAGCGCGCCCAGATCAATTTGCTGCTGGGAAACTTTGAGGAAGGCTGGACAGGCTACGCGCACCGTGGTCTGGCGTATACCCGTCAGTATCGGGTGTTGCCGTTCAAGAAGTGGCGCGGCGAGGATATCGCCGGAAAATGTATCGTGGTGCTGGCCGAGCAGGGCTTGGGCGATCAGGTGATGCTGGCATCCTGTTTGCCCGATCTTCTGGCCCTGGGACCGGCACGCGTGGTGGTCGAGGTGATTGGACGGGTGGCCCCCACGCTGGCGCGTTCGTTTCCCGCGTGTGAAATCATCCACACCAAGCAGGACAAGAAGATGGAGTGGGCAAAGACCGTGGGCGACGTCGATTACTTCGTGCCGCTCGGAGATTTGCCCCAGTACTTCAGGACAAGCGTGCAGGCCTTTCCGGGCAAGGCCTATCTGAAGGCGGACCCGGAGCGTGTGGCGTACTGGCGCGGGAAACTTGAAGCGGCGGGTCCCCGGCCCTGGATTGGCGTTTCCTGGCGCGGCGGCTTGCAGGCGACCCGTCGCATCCTGCGCTCGATGTCACCGAGTGAACTGGCGCCGCTGACGCACGCGGTGAGTGCCACCTGGATCAGCCTTCAGTATGGCGCAGTGGACGAAGACCTGAAAATCGCCGCCGCGTCAAACGTCCGGCTGACACACTGGAACGAAGCCATTGCTGACCTGGACGAGTTTGCCGCATTGATTGAAGCCCTCGATTGTGTGGTGACTGTTTGCAATACCACCGTCCACTATGCCGGTGCCCTGGGCAAAAAGGTGCTGGTGCTGGCGCCGCACATCCCGGAATGGCGCTACGGCTTGAACAGCACCCACATGCCCTGGTACCCCGACGCGAGCGTACTCCGGCAACCGCATCCCAATGACTGGCCGGGGGTCATTACAGAAGCCGCAAAACGCCTGAAAGGCATTTTTGATGCGTGACAAATTTGTCGGACTGCGTGACTAAAAAGTAGCTTTTCACCCTGAAAAACAGTGAATCCAGCCCTTTTTTGCATGGCACGGGAGTTGCTGACCTTAACGGGCACGACCAAACTTTCGTCGCGCACTAGGTTGGGTTTAATTTTCAAGGAGCTTTTATGAAATCTATGCAAAAGGGTTTTACCCTTATCGAGCTGATGATCGTCGTGGCGATTATCGGCATTCTGGCCGCAGTGGCACTGCCTGCGTACCAGGACTACACCATTCGCGCCCGCGCTTCTGAGGTGATCCTGGCCGGCTCTTCCGCCCGCACGGGTGTGACTGAAGCGGCACAACTGGCCAACACCATGGCAATTGGCGCGACTGCCGCCAGCGCCATCGCGCTGGGCATTTCTTCCTCGAAATTTGTGTCTACCGGTTCGGTTGATACTTCGGGAACGATTGCCGTGACGTCGAAAAGCGCGATTGGTACGGATTCGTTCATCGTGACCTTGACACCAAGCTGGACCGGCCAGACCGTGGTGTGGACTTGCAACGCATCCATCGCCAAGTACGCACCGGCTTCTTGCCGCGGTACCTGATCGCTTAACTTTAGATTGTGGAAGGGCACATTCGTGTGCCCTTTCACAGGTCAGGACTTTCGATGTTGAGCTTTCTTCGCCCAGGGCGAAAATCCGAAATCAAAGAATTTGCCATTGATCTGGCGGACCAGATCGCCAAACGATATCCTCCTGCCCTGGACAGTCAACCGGGCAAGCGTCCTTCCGTGAATCGCCTGACTCGCATCACTGAGGATGCGTGCGTCAAGGCGGTAGAGTTCCATGATCGTCACAAGCTCGGCTGGTTGTCCAGAGCCCGGCTCGGAAACGATTTTCGATGGGCCTTGGCGGAACTGGGCTACACCAAAGAGTTCGTCGACTTTGCCACAGAAGCCGTGATCGTTCACATCAGCCGCAAGCGCTGATCCCTTTCAACGATTGCAGGTGCGGGGAGCGCGCCGACTCAAAGCAGAGAGCGCTTCTTCCGGAAATAGGCAAGATCCTGAAAACTCGGGACTTGGCGATGGCCCTCCGAGCCAATCGCAAGTACAAAGGGTGCGGCTTTGGGGCGCTTTTCGAAAACCACCATGGAGTCGTAGAACGACACGCTGTACAGATGATCTGCCAGCCAAGCGCTCTTGCTGCTCGCGTCTGCAAAGAAGGGCGCATTGACCTGATCAAGCACCAGTTTTCCGTATTCGACGAAAGTGTCCGGCTTGCGCACGCCTCCATCAAAATCGGGGAGATAACTTGTATGGGTGTCCTCGACAATGTAGACAGCGGTCGATGACGCGCGCGGGAAAAGCGTTTCAAAGCTGGCAATCTGGTGGTCGAAAATATGGCTGCCATCATCAATAATGATGTCGAACGGCCCATGCATGTCGCTGACATCGGCCAGAAAATCGCGATCAGCCTGCGAACCGATCTCAACAAAGATATTGCCTGACTCCACCCTTTTGCATTTGGGGTCGATGTCCACGCCAACAATCTTTTCGGCGAGCGGAAAATACTTCTGATAAAGCTGGAGACTTCCTCCGTTCTGCACGCCTATTTCCAGAATCTTGCAGGGGCGGTTCCTGTAGGGTGCGAAGCAACGCTCATATACCTCGAGGTACTGCCCCCACTTCGAACTGACGTTTCCCGTGTGGGCGATGAAAAGCTCGGCAAAATTGGGCGCGCTCATTCTTCACCCCCGCCCAGGGGCTTTTCTCCGACCAGTCTCATGTCTCGCGGTTCCCTCAGTTTGTAGACGGCTGCCTCCTGCCGTACATTGACCATCCCGACGCTTTGCATGAGTTGGGCCAGGCTGTAAGGTGTGTAGCCCCAACGATGAATCATGAGGGGGTCCTTCCATCCGGGGTCGCCATAAAACACCCACATGCTTGTTTGCCCGGCCTTGTCCTGCCGTGATCGGAGCTCGGGCTCCGCCAGCAGCGCTTCACAGGCACTCAGTAAATTCGGGCATTCAAGAATCATGCTGCCGCCTGGCTTCAGGACCCTCAGCCATTCACGCAGGATGGCCTCGATTTCCCAGCGCCAGAAATGTTCGACCACGTGGATCGCCATGATCTCATCGGCATGGTCGTTCTCAAAACAGGTCAACTCGTGCAGGTCGCAAATGACATCGGGAGATTTGCCCGCCCGTGCCTCTACAACGTCCACGTTCACATAACCCGGAAGTATTTTGTCGCCGCAGCCGAGATTCAGGCGGATCGGTGCCCTGGCCATCGCCGGCGGCGGTGCGGGGGGCGCCGGGGCGGGTGACAGCAAGGCATTGTTGTTGCCGCCACCCTTCAGGCGGAATGCCCGAAGCCACTCTGTCGCGACCTGCGCGGCGTCATGGCGCGTGCGGACGGCGACCTGGCCTGCGGCAAGCTTTTCCATGGACTTCGCTGGCTGTGCGACATAGTCCCGGATCGCCTGGACCGGATCGTCAGTGAGCGACACGTAGGGCCGGAACACCTCGTAGGCCGGGATAGGTGATGCCACCACATACCGACCGGCATTGAGCGCGTCGGTGAGCCGATTCGCAGACTTCGCGGTTTTGGCGTGTGCGGAAAGGTCAGAAGGCACCAGGACAATATCGGCGTCGTCGACGATCGACCATTGGGTTGCTTCCTCCCAGGGAACCAGCTCCATCAGGGCACCCGGGCTGTGCTTTGCATTGAATCGCTGGATGTAGTTCTCAATCGTGGTGTTGGGCCGGGTCACGATCCAGAGAAGCATCGGCTGACTCGCGGAGTACCCGCCCAGGGCATCGGCCCAGCGTTGCATGGAGGGCCAGTTTCCATTGTTGCCGTACCACACCAGCTTCAGGCGGTGCCCGGTTTTGCTGCCTCCGAGCAGCCTCTGTGCCCAGGCAGACAGGCCTTTGGTGTTCTGGAAAACACGCGGTACGGCCTGGGGCGACGCCAGCGGATCTCCCACTGTGACCACCGGGCCCTGGCTGTGGCGTTGCACGGACTGTGCCAGCACGTCAGATCCAGCGGTGCAGATACCGGCTTGCGCTGCGAGCGCCCGCCAATAGGCTCCTACCTGCGGGTTCTCGAAATGATCGTCACTGAAATCCGCAACCGTGGTGACGTCTCGCGACGCGGAGTCGGTGATGCCGTCCAGGTTCTGCAGGGCAAGGCGCTCAAAACGCCTGGGGTCGTTGTTGGGAAGAAGTTTGCCAATCACGCACACATCCGGGGCAGGCGACCCCGGCCTGTTGGGGGACCAGTCGCTCATGGGGATGAAAACGACGGCATGCCCCTCCTGGCGCAGTTGTGCTGCCGGAATGATGGCGCGATAACGGTTGGAGGCCAGCGGACTGGTGAATCCAGTCGCGGCATCTCCCTTGATACCGTCGACGATCCAGTGAATGAGCATTTCAGGCGCTTGTGTTTGTGGAAAAAAGGTGGGTCAGGACCGCTGGTCGGCACGCAGCATGTGCTGCTTTTCCTCAAACCAGGGGGCCGCATAGTCGCAGGACGTGAACTCGTTGAAATACGGGCCGCCACTGGTGTAGTGCACATTGGCCACTTCCGCGCGCGGCGCGTCGTAACCGACCAGATGATTCCAGCCCGCCGGCAGCGCCCCGATCAGGTCATCATTGTCCAGCCACTTGAATTGATGCAGTTCAAGACCACTCGCGCCGTTGACAAATTCCGGCGTCAGGGCCCGGCACTTTGCGTTATTGAAAAGCACCACGCTTGACCAGTTCTTCTTCCCGTAGGCGGTCTGCTTTTCGTTGTGGAATTTGGAGGACTCGAGAGGGACATGGTTGTGCTTGACACACATCACCGCGTAACGCTCGTCGCGCAAAGCCCACAACTTCGCGATATCGTCCAGCACCAGCATGTCGCAATCCATGAACAGGGACCACCCCTCGTAGTTGCTGAGGTGAGGCGTGAGAAAGCGGGAAAAGGAGAAATCCGTGGATTGAAGCGGATCCCGCGTTCGCCACATCAACTCTTTCAGGTTGTTCAATGCCAGCGGAATGAAGCTCACCGGTTGTGATGCGCGTGCCAGGATGCTGTGGGTCAGCACATGCCAGGCCACGGTTTCGCGAGGGTCAAAGCCGATAAAAACGCGGATCATGAAGGTGTTTCTCCCGACTCAACGGGCGCAGGAAATTCGGTGAAGACCTGTTTGATGTACGCGGACGTGTAGATGCCATAAACAATGGCAAGATCGAGCAGGCCGCAGCTTCCCAAAAACAGCTCCGGACGCCGCCACACGTCGGCGTGCCATAAAAACCAGGCCAGCAGGCCGAGGTTGACCACAGCTGTGGCCGCCAGAATGAAGCGCCCGTTGCGCCAGATAAATCTCAATATCGCACCGGCCGATGGGTGACGGGAGAAGCCGGCATAGGCGAGGGCCAGGACAGGTGCTTCCAGGAGCAGCACAGCGGCCGACAAACTGCTGCTGGCCAACTGGATGGCGTCAGGCGATCGGCGCGAGGCCAGGGTGATGATGAGCAGGACCCAGTGCCGCCCCAGAAACGCCATGGCCAGCCACAGGGGGCCGGGAACGCTCAAGACACCGAAGCGATTGACATTCAGGTAGCGTTCGTCCATTTCAGCCATGGTCAAATATAGCGCAAGAGATGTTGTACCCATGCCGCCGCCCAACCCCGATCAAGTGCCCTTCATCGACTCGCGCCCGGAACTGAATCAGCCGCCAGGCAAGGCGCTTCTTTTTCGGCGGCTGGCACAAGCGTTTGTGATGGCAGCCCTGGTCGTGCCCTGGGTGATGCCGTTTGCGGGACATCCCTCCCCTGCGGTGTGGCCCTGGCTCACGGCGGCCTTTGCCACGGGCGTGCTGTTGTTGCTTGTTGCATGGGGTCGACCCTTTGCGCTGACGGCGGAGATGGTGCGGCATGGATGGATAGCCGCGGCCGCCATTAGCGCTGCAATCGGCGCTGTGCAATATTTCGGCGTCGGTGAACACTTCGCCCCTTGGCTGAACCAGACGCGACCCGGGGAGGCGTTCGGCAACCTTCGGCAGCGCAACCAGTTTGCCAGCCTGATGGGCATCGGGCTGGTGGCCCTGATCTGGCGCCAGGGGCAAAGTGGCGGGAAATACCTGCCCTTCCTGGTGATTCTTCTGGCGCTGGGCAATGCCGCATCGAGTTCGAGGACGGGCGCGCTGCAATGGCTGGCGATATTGCTGGTGGCGCTTGTCTATTCCGCACAGGGGCCACGCGCGGCTGTTCGAACCACCCTGTTTGCCTTTGCTGTTTACCTGCTGTGGGTGCTGGCTTTGCCATGGCTTCTGGGGGTGCTGACAGGGGATCATGCTGGCGGGCTGGTTGCGCGCTTCGAGGAGGCGCCGGGCTGCGCAAGCCGCCTCGTCTTGTGGTCCAACGTGCTCACCCTGATCGGGGAAAAGCCATGGCTTGGCTGGGGCTGGGGGGAACTCGATTATGCGCACTACATGACCCTGTATCCGGACGCGCGTTTTTGCGACATTCTGGACAATGCGCACAATCTGCCCTTGCATCTGGCTGTGGAGTTGGGACTGCCGTTTGCCGCGGCGGTGTGTCTTGCCCTGTCATGGCTGGTGTGGCGTGCCCGGCCCTGGCGGGAAACCGATCCCTCACGCCAGATGGCCTGGGCAGTTCTGGCATTGATCGGTTTGCACAGCCTGCTGGAGTATCCGCTCTGGTACGGACCATTCCAGATGGCGGCCGGCCTGTGTGTGTACCTGCTGTGGACGACGCGGACTATCCCGCGGCCGCGTGAGCACACTGTGGGGCTTGTCAGGCATCTGCTTGCGGCCGGCGGCTCCATCACTCTGGCGGCGGTGGTGTATGCAGCCTGGGACTACCACCGGGTCAGCCAGATTTATCTGGGGCCGGCGCAGCGCGACCCGGCTTATCGCGACAACACCCTCGAAAAAATCAGCGCCACCCGCTTGTTCCGGCGCGAGGCGGAATTCGCGGCCCTGAGCCTTGTTCCGCTGACCCCTGCCAATGCGCTGCAGATTTATATCCGGAGCAGTGAACTGCTGCATTTTTCTCCCGAACCGAGGGTGATCGAGAAAGTGATAGAAAGCGCCGTCATGCTGCGGCGCGACGATGAGGCCCTGCGGCACCTGGCCCGTTATCGCGCGGCCTTTCCGAAAAACCACGCCATATGGCGTGATGCCCTCGGCATCGCGCGGGGCAGCGCAGACTGAGGGTGCCTGCCCTCAGGCCGGGGCGACGAAACTTCCCGATTTGCCACCGTGTTTTTCGAGAACCTTGACATCGCTGATCACCATGGCGCGGTCCACCGCCTTGCACATGTCATAGATGGTCAGCAGCGCGACCTGCACCGCGGTCAAAGCCTCCATTTCCACCCCCGTGGGCCCCACGGTCTCGACGGTGGCAAGGCAGCGTATGCTGGCGCTGGCCAGGTCCGGCGTGAATTCGAGGGCCACGTGGGTCAGGGCAAGCGGATGGCACAGCGGAATCAGCTCGCTGGTTTTTTTGGCGGCCATGATGCCGGCGATTCGCGCGATGCCCAGCACGTCGCCTTTTTTTGCCGTCCCTTCAAGGATGATGGCCAGGGTGGCCGCATTCATGACAATACGGCCTTGCGCCACCGCGACACGGTGGGTGGCGGGTTTGGCCGCGACATCCACCATGTGGGCCTGACCCTGCCCGTCGAAATGTGTCAGCGTTGAAGTCGTGGGCATACTGTTACGAAACCTTTACAAGCATCCCTCATCATAAGAGCATGTCTGCCATGACCGCGTCCATGTCCCTGTCAAGTCCGATGAAAAGCGGCCGCCTTCTGGCGGCGGGTATCCATCTGCTGATCAGCCTGGCGGTGGCCGCTGCTGCGGCAGCGCTGGTTTTCCTCATCTGGTACCCCTACCCCTATCGGGAAATTTCGGGCGGACGCGAATTGTTCTTTATCGTGATGGCGGTGGACGTGGTGATGGGCCCCTTGCTCACGCTGACCGTGTTCAACCGCCACAAGCCTGCCGGGGAACTGCGCCGCGACCTGGCCATGATCGGCGTACTGCAAATGGCGGCGCTGGTCTACGGCCTGTGGACCGTCTCGGTGGCCCGGCCGGTGCACCTGGTGTTCGAGATGGACCGGTTTCGTGTCGTGCATGCGATCGAGGTGCCTGAGGCGGAGCTTGAACAGGCGCCGGCCGGACTGCGGCGCCTGCCCTGGACCGGGCCCACGCTGATCTCGACGCGGGCATTCCTCAACGACCGGGAAAAGGTGGATATGACCATGCTTGCGCTGGGCGGGGTTCATCTGGGGGCCAGACCTGCGCTGTGGCAGGCTTACGCCGGGGCCGGGCCGCAAATCAGGGCGGCAGCGAAGCCGCTGGGTGAGTTGAAGACACGGTTTCCCGCGCAGGCCGCCCTGATTGATGAGGCGCTGAAGTCTGTCCCCGGCGCCGGCACCTCCGCGATGTCCCTGGGCTACCTGCCGATGGCCGGGCGCGACAAGTACTGGACGGTTCTGCTCGATCTCAACACTACCGAGGTAATCGCTTTTGTTCCCATCGACTCCTTCTGAAAATTCGGCATCAAACAGGCTGTTTGCCCATGGCAGAATTGCGCTTTCAGCTATTGTTTTGATAGCGTCTGCGGGCCTCTCGCAGACGCAGGCGCAGGGGCAAACGCCGGGCCGTTCCAGTGGCTCACTGCCGGCGCTCGGCGATACCTCCGAGCTGACGGCCAGTGCGGAAAGGCGCCTGGGCGACCGGATTGCCAGCAGCATTTACCGCGACCCGGACTACCTCGATGACCCGGTGCTGGGCGACTACCTGCAGGGCATCTGGCAGCCGCTGATGACGGCCGCGCGCGCGCGCGGCGAGCTGGGTGCCGAGCTCGACGAGCGTTTTGCCTGGGACATCATGCTGATACGCAACCGCACGGTCAATGCGTTCGCGCTGCCGGGCGGCTACCTCGGCGTGCACCTGGGCCTGATCAGCGTGGTGGAAAGCCGGGACGAGCTGGCCTCGGTGCTCGCGCATGAGTTGACGCACGTGACGCAGCGGCACATTTCACGCCTGATGAGCAAGCAAAACCAGCAAATGCCCTGGATGCTGGCCGCGATGATCATCGGCATGATGGCCGCCAGCAAGAATCCGGATGCCGCGAATGCGGCGATCGCCGGCGGTCAGGCGCTGGCGGTGCAGAACCAGCTGAATTTCTCGCGTGACATGGAGCGCGAGGCCGACCGCATCGGCTTCGGCGTGATGGCCGACGCCGGCTACGACAGGCAGGGTTTTGCGACCATGTTTGACAAGCTGCAGCAGGCCTCGCGCCTCAACGACAACGGCTCCTATCCCTACCTGCGCAGTCACCCGCTGACCACCGAGCGTATCGGTGAAGCCAAAAGCCGCTTGCAACTGGAGGGGCCCGCGCCATCGCCTGTGTCCCCTGAAGCGGGCCGCGCGCGAATGGTGCACGCCATGATGGCCGGGCGGGCATTCGTGCTGGGCAATTCCGGCGTGGAGGCCCTGCGCCTCGCGCTGTCCGAAGCGCAACGGATCCCCGCCGGCGCTGTCCTGACGCAGCGGCAAGCCGGTGCGCTGTACGCGGGTGCCCTGGCGGCCAGCCGCTTGCGTGAGCACGGCGAGGCACGCAGTCTGGTGGACAAGCTCAAAACCGCGGCCGCCGGCAGTCCGTCCGTGGCCCAGGCGCTTGAACTGCTGTCGCTGGAAACGGATATTGCCGCCGGCCGGGCGGCGCAGGCGGCCAGGCTGTCCAGCGTCAACAGCCGCGCGGCGGTGATGCTGCAGTCGCAGGCTGATCTGGCGGCGGGGCGTCCGCAGGACGTGTCGGAGCGGCTGCAGACCTGGGTCACCACCCACCCCCGGGATGCCATGGCCTGGCAAATGCTGGCGACGGCCCAGGGCCAGCAGGGCCAGACCCTGAGGGCGATCCGCTCGGATGCAGAAAGCCGCGTGGCCCAGCTCGACTATGGCGCAGCGCGGGACCGCTTCAAGGCGGCGCAGGACCTGATGCGCAGCGGGCGCGACACCGGTTCCGGCGCCAGCGCGCACATCGACGGCTCCATCATCGACACGCGCACGCGCGAAATCGACCAGTTACTTCGGGAGCAGGCGCTCCAGGAGAAACTCGATCGCTAGCTGCAGCAGCGAATAAATCAGCGAACCGATCAGCGCCGCGACAAAACCGGTGACATGCAGGCCGCTGAGCAGGCCAGCCGCTGCCCAGAACATCAGGGCGTTGATGACAAACAGGAACAGGCCCAGCGTGACCAGTGTCACCGGCAGGGTCAGCAGGATCAGCACCGGACGCACCACGGTGTTGAGCGCCGCCAGCACGGCTGCGGCAAGCAGCGCGGCAGGAAAGCTGGTCACGCTCACGCCGGAGTACAGGTAAGCCACCGCCAGCAAAGCGGCGGCACTGCAAAGCCATTTGATGATGAGTTTCATGGGGCAAGAATAGCACCGGCGACGGCGCTTTGCAGCATGAAAACGTGCCCGGCCGTGCCGGCTCAGTCCACCGCCAGCAACATCCCGCTGCCCGCCATCATGGCGGCGCAGGCCCACAGGGACTGGCCCTGTGCCGCGGGCTGACGCGTGACCGGCTGAAGCGTACTGCCGAGCCTGGGGCGGCGCGCGTCCAGCACACGCCCGGCGCCGTACTCGCTCATCAGGGCATCCGTCAGGTCACACAGCGGCCCGCTGGCGATCCGGGTCACGACCTCGTCGCCGGGAGCTTGCAGCACGGGAATCACCTGCGAGAAGACCTTGTCGGCCCACTTGTCGCGCCAGTTCTGGCGCGCGCTGTGGGTGACCCATTTGCTGACGTGATGGGTGACCCGGGGGGCACAACCGACCACGATCCAGCGTATGGGGGCGCGGCCCGCGCTCGCCGGCAGCACGGACGGCAAGGTCGCCAGCGCACAGGCGGCCTCGTCGACGTACACAATCACGTTGTCCATGGTTTCCCCGCCAGCGATGGTTTTTGCACAGTGGTCAATGGGTGGTCGCGACGGCTTTGGCACGGCGTGTGGTCCACCAGCCGGCGGCCAGCACACCGGCCACGGCCACGGCGTAGGTGACCCATTGCGCGGCGGTGGTCATGCTGGCAGAGGCGGCCGGTGCACCGGGCCCGCCGTAGACGGGATCCAGCAGCGGCTCGCTCACAATCATCTTGGCGGCCGTGAAGGCCAGCACCGCCGCGCCGATGTTGATGATGATGGGGAAACGCTCGACCAGCTTGAGCACCATGGTGCTGCCAAACACCACGATCGGGATGCTGATGAGCAGACCGATGACCACCAGGTCGAACGAGCCCTGGGCGGCGCCCGCTACCCCCAGCACGTTGTCCACACCCATCAGCGCGTCGGCAATCACAATCGTTTTCATCGCGCCCCAGAAGGTGCTGGCCACCGGCCCGTCGTGTTCCTTTTCCCCCTGGTCGGCCAGCAGCTTGTAGGCAATCCACAGCAGGCCCAGGCCGCCGACCAGCATCAGTCCGGGGATCTTGAGCAGCCAGACCACGCCGACGGTCATGACCGAGCGCACGGCAATGGCACCGACCGTGCCCCAGGCAATGGCTTTTTTCTGCAGGTGGGGCGGCAGGTTGCGCGCGGCCAGCGCGATCACGATGGCGTTGTCGCCGGCCAGCACCAGGTCGATCAGGATGATCGCCAGCAGGGCGGACCACCAGGGGGTCGAGAATAATTCCATTTCACACTTTCACGTCAGGTTGCGACATGGAAATCCGGCGGGCGGACTTCCGGCTTCGTGAACCGGGCAGGTGGTGAGGGGCGGGGTATTGCCGCGACGCCTCGATCCAAACCTGTGCAGGTTTCAATCGAAGGTCTGGCTCGACATGCGTTGTATTGCATGTCCAGCAAGCCGGAAGTGTGAACTTCGTAATGACGACTTGCTGAACGTCCGGCGGCGGGTCAATCCCGAGAAGCCGGACGAGGGAGTTACTCCCCTTCGGAACTGCGTATTTGACAACAAATTGCAATTTTTTGCAAAAGCTGGCCTGACCGCCCATGAAAAATGGCCTGCGGCAGGGGTGTCATCCCGGCTTGACCTATGATTCACGGCCCAGCCGGAAATGGCAAAACACCCGTCACCAGCGGCGGCCCGGTTTTCAGCCCCCACCCTCCTTTTTCCGATCGCAAGCCCGCATGCCTGGCATCCATATCACCGACATTGAAGCCGCCATCAACTACTGGCGCGAGAAAAAGCCCTCCCCCGATGGCGTCACGCTGGCGCCCGAGCTGCGGGCGCTGGCCGAGGTGTATGCGCTGATGGTTTTCTACCATGAGGATGAGGCGGACGAGGCCGGCTTTCCGCCCAAGGCCATGGCAGCCTGGCGCGCCTGGTACGACACCACGGCCGACACGCCTTGCATCGCGATCTGCTCGACCAGTCAGGGCGACGACCTGTGCAAGGGTTGCGGCCGCACCTTCGAGGAAGTCCAGCACTGGCCCGAGATGAGCCCGGCCGCCAAACGCAGCACCTGGCGGCGCATCACCCAGGAGGACACGGCCTGGCGTTTTGGCCGCTACGCCGACCGCGCGCTCGAAAAAAAGGATGAGCCGCCCGAGCCACCACCAGCCGGGGTTTGAAGCCTTTTTGGCCTTTAGCCCATACGCAGCAAGCGCAAGCAGCTATCAATTCAGGAGTAGACTTGGGCCTGTTCCCACTGTTTATGCAAGATGCGTTGCGAGTCAAAAAGGTCATGCGCGAGGCGCAAAATGCAGCCGGGCTGGTGCCCGGCAAGGCTTTGCAACACTGCGCATGGACTTTTTGGCCGCAACCCGGAGGGAACGCGGTGAAAACAACGCCACTCGTTGTTGCACTCCTAACCCAGACACCCGGTCTGGGTGTCGTCGCGCGCCTAAATTGGCGCTGTTTTCACCGCCTTCGCACTTGTATAAACAGTGGGAACAGGCCCTAGCATGCTGCGACTTGCCCGTGCCCCCAATATCGTGATTGCCGCGTTGTGGGCCGATGCCCTGCAGCAGGCCGGTTTCTCGGCCAGCGTGCAGCGGTACTTCCTCGGCAGCGTCGCCGGCGAGCTGCCGCCCGACCAGTGCCAGCCTGAAATCTGGTTGGCCCATGACCATGAAAAGCCTCGCGCCGAGCTGCTGCTCAACAGCCTGCAGAACCCGCCGCAGCGGCACTGGCTGTGTACTTGCGGCGAAACGGTCGAAGGCGGCTTCGAGGAATGCTGGGCTTGCGGCGCCCGCATGCCTGCGGCTGGCTAGATGCGTTTCGCGAGCTCGGCGGCTTTACCGGTGTAGCTGGCCGGCGTCATGGCCAGCAGGCGGTCCTTTTCTGCCTGCGGAATTTCCAGCGAGCGGATCAGCGCGTGCAGGGCTTCGGCGGTCACGGTTTTGCCGCGCGTGACTTCCTTGAGCTTTTCGTAAGCGCCCTGCACGCCATAACGCCGCATCACGGTCTGGATCGGTTCGGCCAGCACTTCCCAGGAGCGGTCCAGATCCTGGTCCAGCGCCTCGCTATTGAGTTCAAGCTTGCCCAGGCCGACGCCCAGCGAGCTGTAGGCCAGCACCGCATAACCGAAGGCCACGCCCATGTTGCGCAGCACCGTGCTGTCGGTCAGGTCGCGCTGCCAGCGGCTGATGGGCAGCTTTTCGCTGAGGTGGCGCAGCAGCGCGTTGGCCAGGCCGAGGTTGCCCTCGGCGTTTTCGAAATCAATCGGATTGACCTTGTGCGGCATGGTGCTGGAGCCGATTTCGCCGGCCTTCAGGCGCTGCTTGAAGTAGCCCAGGCTGACATAACCCCAGACGTCGCGCGCGAAGTCGATCAGGATGGTGTTGGTGCGCGCCACCGCGTCGAACAGCTCGGCCATGTAGTCGTGCGGC
>LNFM01004379.1_pt1 | contig 26094 bp, 22 predicted proteins | sample 596031 | NCBI WGS metagenome assembly LNFM01 (sample SAMN04254537, study PRJNA301005) | activated carbon metagenome | isolation source: dual media filters at the Ann Arbor, Michigan drinking water treatment plant | place: USA: Ann Arbor | reverse complement strand
GGGGGAAGGAGCGCAGTGCGGCGATCTGATCGATCGCTGTAGCCGGGCAGCTGCGCCGAGCGCTGTGACATAATCGCCGGCTCTCCGGAGAGTCTCGTCATGCAACCACAAACCCTCTACGACAAGCTCTGGTCGAGCCACCTCGTGCGCGAGGCGGGCGACGGCAGCGCGCTCGTCTACATCGACCGCCACCTGGTCCACGAAGTCACCAGCCCGCAGGCCTACGAGGGACTCAAGCTGGCGGGTCGCAAGCCCTGGCGCGTCGACTCCATCGTGGCGACCGCGGACCACAATACCCCCACGAAGGATTGGGACAAGGGCATCCGCGATCCGATCTCGCGCACCCAGGTGGAAACACTGGACGCCAATATCCGCGAGTACGGCGCCAAGGCCTACTTTCCGTTCCTGGATGGTCGGCAAGGCATCGTCCACGTCATCGGTCCCGAGCAGGGAGCAACCCTGCCCGGCATGACGGTCGTGTGCGGCGACTCGCACACCAGCACCCACGGCGCCTTCGCTGCACTGGCATTCGGCATCGGCACCTCCGAGGTGGAGCACGTGCTCGCGACGCAGTGCCTCAACCTCAAGAAGGCGAAGCGCATGCTGGTGCGCGTCGAGGGCGCCCTCGGTCGCGGTGTCACGGCAAAGGACGTGGTGCTCGCCATCATCGGCCGGATCGGCACGGCCGGTGGTACCGGCTACGCCATCGAATTCGGCGGCAGCGCCATCCGGTCACTGTCGATGGAAGGCCGCATGACCGTCTGCAACATGGCGATCGAAGCCGGCGCGCGCGCCGGCATGGTCGCGGTGGACGACACCACCATCGACTATCTGCGCAACCGGACGTTCGCCCCGAAGGGCGAACAATGGGACCGCGCCGTGGCGTACTGGCGCACACTGGTCAGCGACCCGGGTGCGCAGTTCGACAAGGTGGTGGATCTCGACGCCGCTACCATTCCGCCGCAGGTGACCTGGGGTACGTCGCCCGAGATGGTCGACACGGTCGAGGCCCGCGTGCCCGATCCTGCGCGCATCGACGATCCGGTGCGGCGCGACTCGCTGGAGCGTGCCCTCAAGTACATGGGCTTGAAGCCCAACACGCCCATCACCGAGATCGCGATCGACAAGGTGTTCATCGGGTCCTGCACCAATTCGCGCCTCGAAGACCTGCGCGCCGCGGCGGACGTGGTCAAGGGACGCCACGTGGCTTCGAATGTGAAACTTGCGATGGTGGTGCCGGGGTCCGGACTGGTGAAGCGTGCGGCCGAGGCCGAAGGGCTCGATCGGGTCTTCCTCGATGCGGGTTTCGAATGGCGCGAGCCCGGCTGTTCCATGTGCCTCGCGATGAACGATGACCGGCTCGAACCGGGCGAGCGCTGCGCATCCACGTCGAACCGCAATTTCGAAGGGCGCCAGGGCACCGGCGGGCGTACGCATCTGGTGAGCCCGGCGATGGCGGCAGCGGCGGCGATCGCCGGGCATTTCGTCGACGTGCGCCGGCCGTTCTAGGGAATCACGACCATGGAAAAATTCACCGTCCTGGATGGTCTCGTCGCACCGCTCGACCGGCCCAACGTCGATACCGACGCGATCATTCCGAAGCAGTTCCTGAAATCGATCAAGCGCAGCGGGTTCGGCCCGAACCTGTTCGATGCGTGGCGCTACCTCGACCACGGCGAGCCGGGCATGGACAACGCGAAGCGCCCGCTCAATCCGGATTTCGTGCTGAACCAGCCGCGCTATCGCGGCGCGCAGATTCTGCTGGCACGCGAGAACTTCGGCTGCGGGTCGTCGCGCGAGCACGCGCCCTGGGCTCTGACCGACTACGGGTTCCGCGCCATCGTGGCGCCGAGCTATGCCGACATCTTCTTCAACAACAGCTTCAAGAACGGCCTGCTGCCGGTGATCCTGCCGGCCGACGTGGTGGAGCGACTGTTCGCCGAAGCGGCGGCCACGCCGGGCTATCGGTTGAGCGTCGATCTCGCGCAGCAGAAGGTGGCCACGCCGTCCGGCGCGTCCTTCGGGTTCGACATCGACGGTTTTCGCAAGCACAGCCTGCTGAACGGTCTCGACGAGATCGGTCTCACGCTGCAGCAGGTCGACGCGATCCGGACGTTCGAGAGCAAGCATCGCGCGGCGCAGCCGTGGCTTTTTTCGTGAGGCACCGATGAAGATCGCAGTTCTGCCGGGGGACGGCATCGGTCCGGAAATCGTGCAACAGGCCACGCGTGTGCTGGAGGCATTGCGCGCCGACGGGCTCAAGGTCGAGATGGAGCACGCACCGATCGGCGGTGCCGGATTCGATGCAGCTGGTGATCCGCTGCCGGACGCCACACTCAAGCTCGCGCAGCAGGCCGACGCCGTGCTGCTCGGTGCCGTGGGTGGGCCGAAGTACGACACGCTGCCGCGACCGCAGCGACCGGAGCAGGGGCTGCTGCGCATCCGCAAGGCACTCGGGTTGTTCACCAACCTGCGTCCCGCGGTGGTGTACGAGGAACTTGCTTCCGCGTCCTCGCTGCGGCCTGAACTGGTGGCCGGGCTCGACGTGATGATCCTGCGCGAGTTGACCGGCGACATCTATTTCGGCGAACCGCGCGGGCGGCGCACGCTCGACAACGGCGAACGCGAAGGCTACGACACCATGAAGTATTCGGAGTCGGAGATCCGCCGCATCGCCCACGAGGGGTTCCGCATTGCGCGCAAGCGCTCGCGCAAGCTGTGCTCGGTGGACAAGGCCAACGTGCTGGACACCAGCATCCTGTGGCGCGAAGTGGTGACCGAGGTCGGCAAGGAATACGCCGACGTGGAGCTCTCGCACATGTACGTCGACAACGCGGCGATGCAACTGGTGCGGGCGCCGAAGCAGTTCGACGTGATGGTCACGGGCAACATGTTCGGCGACATCCTGTCGGACGAAGCCTCGATGCTGACCGGCTCCATCGGCATGCTGCCCTCCGCGTCGCTCGACGCGAACGGCAAGGGCCTGTACGAACCGATCCACGGTTCGGCCCCTGACATCGCGGGCAAGGGTGTCGCCAATCCGCTCGCGACGATCCTGTCGGTCGCGATGCTGTTGCGGCACACCGGCAACGACGAAGCGTCGGCGATGCGCATCGAACAGGCGGTGAAGAAAGTGCTGCGCGACGGCTGCCGCACCGCGGACATCGCCCAGACAGGCGACAGGCGGATCGGGACGCAGGCGATGGGCGACGCAGTGGTCGCCGCGCTCGGCGCACAACATCGATAACGAGACGTTCACGACACGGAGAAGCGGTGATGGCAGCGGCAATGCGGGTGGGGTTCGTAGGCTGGCGCGGCATGGTGGGTTCGGTGCTCATGCAGCGGATGGTCTGGGAGAAAGACTTCCTGCTGATCGAGCCGACCTTCTTCACCACGTCCAACGTCGGCGGCGACGGCCCGTCCATCGGGCGCGATCTCGGACCGCTGCAGGATGCCAACGACGTTCAGGCGCTGGCGGGCATGGACACGATCGTCTCCTGTCAGGGCGGCGACTACACCAACGCCATCTTTCCGAAGCTGCGCGCAGCGGGTTGGAACGGCTACTGGATCGACGCCGCGTCGGCGCTGCGCATGAACGACGACGCCGTGATCATCCTCGACCCGGTCAACCGGGCGGTGATCGACGCGGCCCTCGACCGCGGGGTCAGGAACTACATCGGCGGCAACTGCACCGTGAGCCTGATGCTGATGGCGCTCGCGGGGTTGTTCAAGGCGGATCTGGTCGAATGGATCACCGCCATGACCTACCAGGCGGCCTCGGGTGCGGGCGCGCAGAACATGCGCGAACTGGTCGAGCAGATGGGCGCGGTGCACGGTGCGGCGAAGAACATGCTGGACCACCCGACGGCCACCATCATCGATATCGACCGTGCGGTCGCGCAGGCGCTCAACAGCGACGACTTCCCCACCGCGCAGTTCGGACACGCGCTGGCCGGCAGTCTGTTGCCGTGGATCGACAAGGACCTCGGCAACGGTCAGAGCCGCGAGGAGTGGAAGGCCATGGCCGAGGGCAACAAGATCCTGGGCAAGGCGCCCGGCTCGATTCCGGTGGATGGCGTGTGCGTCCGCATCGGCGCCATGCGCTCGCACAGTCAGGCGCTCACCATCAAGTTGAAGCGCGATCTGCCCCTGGGCGAGGTCGAGCGCCTGCTCGGGTCCGCTCATGAATGGGTGAAAGTGATCCCTAACACCCGCGAAGCGTCCCTGCAGGCGCTGACTCCCGCTGCGGTTTCCGGCAAGCTCGAGGTTCCCGTGGGACGGTTGCGCAAGCTGCCGATGGGCGGGGAATACCTGACGGCCTTCACCGTCGGGGACCAGTTGTTGTGGGGAGCGGCCGAGCCGCTGCGCCGCATGCTGAGGATCCTGCTGGAGCGCTGAGGCCGCGGGCTCCGTGCCTGACGGGGCCGGTGAGTAGGCGTTTACGCTGACCGCCAACGCGATCGTCGTTGGCGGCAAGGAACTTGCTTCGTCGCCCGTGTGCAAGCTGATTCGGCCCGAATCCGATTTTCAGCCCTGGACGCGCCTTGGGTGCGCGTTCCTTCGGCTACAGAAAACGACAAAATGAGCCGAAAAAAGAACCATGAATCGATGGTTAGCTGAGAGGCGAGATTAGCTTGCATCAGTAACCCCATGATGTTATTTTCGTTATAAACCTCGAATTCCAAGGGTGGCGCGGTGGGCAAATCTCTGATTCGCGTGGTCGCTACGGTCGCCGCGCTCCTCGTCTGCACGGCGTCCGCCTACGCCGCTGGTCTCGGCAAGCTCACGGTCATCTCGACGCTCGGCCAACCCTTCCGCGGCGAGATCGACCTGGTGTCGGTCAAGAAGGACGAACTGTCGTCCCTGACGGTGCGCATGGCTTCGCCGGATGCTTTCAAGCAAGCCGACCTGCCGTACACCGCCTACGTCTCGAACCTGAAACTGGCCATCGAGAAGCGCCCCAACGGCGACTCGTACGTGAAGGTCTCCTCGTATCAGCCGCTGAACGAGCCCTTCATCGACTTCCTGGTGGAACTCGGCTGGACGTCGGGCCGGCTGGTCCGCGCCTACACGGCCCTCGTGGACCCGCCCATCGTGACCGATGCGGAAGCCTCGAAGGCCCCCGAGGTCAAGACGCTGCCGCCCACCCCGCCGCCCGAAACGAAGGCCGAGGCAGCCCCGCCCCCGGAGCCCGTCGCGGCACCCGCGCCCCCGCCCGCCGACGTGCAACCGCCGGTGGCAGAAGCGGCCCCCGCCCCGGAGCCTGAACCGGCCTCGCCTGCGGCTGAGTCCGCGCCGCCCGAGCCGCCCGTCGCGCAGCGCGACGATGGCGTCAAGGTTCCCGAACCCGCAGAGCAGACCGGTGCCGTCCGAGCCACGCCTGGCGGACAAAGGGCTCCGTCCGCCGGCGGCGAAGTGACCGTGAAGCAGGGCGATACCCTCTCCAAGATCGCGAAGGCCCATATGGTCGAGGGGCTGGCCCTCGAGCAGATGCTGGTGCTGTTGTATCGCGAGAACCCCGACGCCTTCGCCGGGAAGAACATGAACCGCCTGAAGACCGGGACGGTCATGCGCCTGCCGGACGATTCGTCCGTGGTGGATATGTCGCCCCAGGACGCGCGCAAGGAAGTCCGGGTGCAGGCGGCCAACTGGAATGCGTACCGCGAGAAGCTCGCAGCCGTCACCGCCGAAGCTCCTGCGACCGATACCGGAGCCCAGCAGAGCGCGTCCGGCAAGATCACCACCATGGTGGACGAGAAGGCGCCGGCGGCGGAAGCGCCGAAGGAAGTGCTGAAGCTTTCCAAGGGCGAACCGGCCAAGGCCGGCACCGGGGCTGCGACCCAGGACGCGAAGGCGCTCCAGGACCGCATCCATTCGCTCGAGGAAGAGATTGCCGCCAAGAACAAGGCGGCCAAGGACTCCGGCGAACGCATCGCTGCGCTCGAAAAGACCATCAAGGACATGCAGGCCTTGATGGAGATCAAGAGCAAAGGCATGCCGACAGCCCAGGCGCCCGCAGCTGCCCCCGCCCCCAAGGCCGAGCCGCCCAAGGCCGCGACGCCTCCGGCCGCCGAGACACCCGCACCCAAGCCGATGGAGCCCGCCGTGGCGCCGCCCCCGGCTGTCGCTCCGGCGCCGGGCGCCGCTCCCGAAACGGCCGCCGTGACGCCCGCTCCGGGCGAAGCGCCGCCCGCGCCGAAGAAGAAGTTCGTGCCGCCGCCGCCGCCCCCGCCGCCGAGCCTGATGGACGAGCTGCTCGACAATCCGCTCTACCTCGCAGCCGGTGCCGGCGTGCTGGCTCTGCTCGGATTCGGCGGCTACATGATGTTCAAGCGCCGCCGCGGCGGCGCCGAGCCCGCCCCGAAGAAGGACAAGAAGGGCGGAAAAAAAAATACCTTCGCCCCGATTGAAGATGACGTAACGACGGAGATTCCGTCGGGTTCCGGCCTCGCGGCCGGCAAGGGCGGTGGCGACGTCCACGAAGAGGGCGATCCGCTGGCGGAAGCCGAGATCTTCCTGACCTACGGTCGCGACAACCTCGCCGAGGAACGCCTCAAGGAAGCGATCGTGGCGACCCCCAAGCGCTACGAACTGCACGGCAAGCTGCTCGAGATCTACGCCGGCCGACGCGACGCTGCAGCCTTCGAGCAAGTGGCGAAGGAACTCCAGAGCGGCACCGGCGGCAAGGGCGAGATCTGGAACAAGGCGGTCCGGCTGGGATTCCAGATCGACCCGGCCAACTCGCGCTATGCCGCGGGCCGTCCGGTCGAGGATGACGGCACGGCGACCGTCGTGGTGGGCACCGGCAGCGCGCTGGCAGCCGCCGCAGCGGCAGCCGCCACCGCCATGGGCACGTCCCGACCCGGAGGCAGTGCCGACGCCGCGAAGACCAACCTCGACTTCAACCTGGGTTTCGACGATTCGGCCATCGGCACGACCACCGACATCGACCTGGGGCGCCTCGGTCCCGAGATCGAAGCCGCGACCACCACGAGCACCGACTTCGACTTGGGAGCGCTCGGCGAAACCGCCGATCTGTCCGAGAGCGTGGTGCTCGATCCGGGTGTCAAGATGCCCGGGGTCGACAACGAATCCACGGTGCAGATCACGGCCTTCGAGGGCACGGCGCCGCTGCCGACCGGAGCCGAGGCGGCTCCCGCCGCCGGCGGCCTCGACTTCGATTTCGACGTGAGCGCTGTTGCACCGACCGCGGCACCCGCGCCTGGCGCCGAGCCGCAGGACGAGGGTGGCCTCAACTTCGACATCAGCGGGCTCAACCTCGATCTGCCCAACGCGGTCGGCGGTGCTCCCGGGAGCGCCAGCGCGCCCGATCTGGACCTGTCGGGCATCAGTCTCGATCTCGGCAGCGCCGAAACGCCCGCCGCGGCCGGTGCCGGCGGCAAGGACGACAAGTGGTACGACGTGCAGACCAAGTTCGACCTCGCCAAGGCGTATCAGGAGATGGGCGATCGCGAAGGTGCGCGCGAGATCCTGCAGGAAGTCCTGGCCGAGGGCGATGCCGAGCAGAAGGCCGCCGCGCAGGCGGTGCTGGGTTCGCTCGGGTAAGGTTGTCCGGGTTCACCGAATCAGCGCCGCCGCGAGCGGCGCTGATCGTTTTCAGGGACAGTTCCGGTGCGAATAGCCCTCGGCCTCGAGTACGACGGCAGCGCGTTCTGCGGCTGGCAGACGCAGCCTTCCGGGTGCGCCGTGCAGGATGCCCTCGAGCGTGCCCTCACCCAGATCGCGGGGACGCCGATCGCGACGACGTGCGCCGGACGCACCGATGCGGGTGTGCATGCGCTGGCGCAGGTGGCCCACTTCGATACAGAGGTAGGGCGTCCGGACACGGCATGGGTTCGAGGCACCAACGCGTTGTTGCCGGCCGCCGTCAGCGTGCTGTGGGCGCGTACGGTCGATCCGGCATTCCACGCCCGGTTCGACGCTGAGGCGCGGCGTTATCGCTACGTGCTGCTGGCGCGCGGGGAACGCCCCGGCGTGCTGCACGGCCGGGTGGGATGGTGGCACGGTGCGCTCGACGTGGCGGCGATGCGCACCGCTGCGGCCGAGCTGATCGGCGAGCACGATTTCAGCGCATTTCGCGCCGCCGAGTGTCAGGCGAAATCGCCGGTGCGGGTACTGAGCGTGCTCGACCTGAGCGCCGATGGTCCGTTCGTCGTCTTCGAACTGCGTGCCAATGCCTTCCTGCAGCACATGGTGCGCAACATCGTGGGAGCGTTGGTCTACGTCGGTGCCGGCCGTCAGCCGCCCACCTGGATCGGCGAGCTGCTGCGTGGCCGCGACCGGCGCCTGGCGGCGCCGACCTTCGCGCCGGATGGTCTTTACCTGGCCGGCGTGGAATACTCGCCGACCGCCAACCTGCCGACGGTGCCGGCGCGGACCATCCCGTTCTAGATAAGCATGCCCACGCGCATCAAGTTCTGCGGCATCACGCGCTCCGAGGACGCCCAGGCCGCCGCGCGTCTGGGGGTCGATGCCGTCGGCTTCGTGTTCCACCGGAAGAGCCCGCGCTACGTCCCGCCGGAGCGGGCGGCGGCCATCGCCCGCGATCTGCCGGCATTCGTGACGACCGTGGGCCTCTTCGTGGACCCGGATGAAGCCGAGGTGCGGTCGGTGCTTGCTGCCCTCCCGCTCGACCTCATCCAGTTCCACGGCGCCGAACCGCCCGAGTTCTGCGGGCGCTTCGGCCGGCCCTGGATCAAGGCGCTCGCCGTGGCACCGGGAGTCGATTTGCTACAATCCGCCGCGAATTACGCCGGGAGCCGCGGGCTGCTGCTCGATGCATTCGTGCCCGGGATGCATGGCGGTACCGGTATCAAGGCAGACTGGAGCGCGATCCCCGGATCGCTGCCGCTGCCGGTCATACTGGCCGGAGGGCTGACCCCCGCCAACGTGGGCGAAGCCATCCGGGCGGTGCGGCCCTGGGCCGTGGACGTTTCCAGCGGGGTCGAACGCGAGAAGGGCGTGAAGGACCACGACAAGATGGTCGCATTCATTCGAGGAGTCCGAGATGCAGATGACTGACCTGCCCGATCGCAAGGGGCATTTCGGTCCCTATGGGGGAATTTTCGTCGCCGAGACGCTGATGTACGCGCTCGACGAACTGCGCGACAACTACGAGCGGTTGCGCGAGGACCCGGCGTTCGTCGCCGAGTTCGAGTACGAACTCAAGCACTACGTGGGTCGCCCGAGCCCGGTGTATTTCGCGAAGCGCCTCACCGAGCAATGCGGCGGGGCGCAGATCTGGTTGAAGCGCGAGGATCTCAACCACACCGGCGCGCACAAGATCAACAACACCATGGGCCAGGCGCTGGTCGCGCGGCACATGGGCAAGAAACGCATCATCGCCGAGACCGGCGCGGGCCAGCACGGCGTGGCTTCCGCGACCGTGGCGGCGCGCTTCGGCATGGAATGCGTGGTCTACATGGGCTCGGAGGATATCCATCGCCAGGCCCAGAACGTGTACCGCATGAAGCTGCTCGGCGCCTCGGTGGTGCCGGTGGAAAGCGGTTCGAAGACGTTGAAGGACGCGCTCAACGAAGCGATGCGCGACTGGGTCACCAACGTCGAGGGCACGTTCTACATCATCGGCACCGTGGCGGGCCCGCATCCTTATCCGATGATGGTGCGCGACTTCAATTCCGTGGTGGGCCGCGAACTGCTGACACAGATGCCGGAAGTGATCGGCCGCCATCCCGATGCGATCCTCGCGTGCGTGGGTGGCGGGTCGAACGCGATGGGTGCGTTCTACCCGTTCATCCCCCACAAGGAGGTGCGCCTGATCGGTGTCGAGGCGGGCGGTCTCGGATTGCAGAGCGGCAAGCACGCGGCAACGCTGTGCGCCGGCAGGCCCGGCGTGCTGCACGGCAACCGCACCTATCTCATGCAGGACGAGAACGGCCAGATCATGGAGACCCATTCCATTTCGGCCGGCCTCGACTATCCCGGCGTCGGGCCCGAGCACGCGTGGCTCAAGGACACCGGTCGCGCCGAGTACGTGGCCGTGACCGACGACGAAGCGCTCGAGGCGTTTCATGCAATGTGTCGCGTGGAAGGCATCATCCCGGCGCTCGAATCGAGCCACGCCGTAGCGCAGGCGATGAAGATGGCCCGCACCATGCCGAAGGACAAGGTGCTGCTGGTGAATCTGTCCGGCCGCGGCGACAAGGACATGAACACTGTCGCGCGCTATTCGGGGCTCACGCTGTGATGCCGCGCGACGTGCCGGCGCTGTCCCGCATTCCCGGCGTCTTCGACAAGCTGAAGTCTGCGGGCCGCAAGGCGCTGATCCCGTTCATCACCGCCGGCGACCCGGACAAGGCCTCGACGGTGCCGATCATGCACGCGTTGGTGACGGCGGGCGCCGACATCATCGAATTGGGCGTGCCGTTTTCCGATCCGATGGCCGACGGCCCCACCATCCAGCGCTCGAGCGAGCGGGCACTGAAGCACGGCACCTCGCTCAAGGATTGCCTCGGGTTCGTGCGTGAGTTCCGCACGCGCGACGAGGTGACGCCCGTGGTGCTGATGGGCTACGCGAATCCGATCGAAGCCATGGGCTACGACTCTTTCGCCACCGCCGCCGCGCAAGCGGGTGTGGACGGTGTGCTGGTGGTCGACTATCCGCCCGAGGAGAGTGCCCAACTCACCGGCAAGCTGCGCGCCGCCGGCATCGACTCGATCTTCCTGCTCTCGCCCACGTCGCTCGACCAGCGCATGGAAGAAGTGGCGCATCTCGCGAGCGGCTACGTGTACTACGTCTCGCTGAAGGGCGTGACCGGTGCGGCGAATCTGGATCTCACTGAAGTGGGGCGCAAGATTCCGCAGATCCGCAGCCACGTGAAGTTGCCGATCGGCGTGGGCTTCGGCATTCGCGACGGCGCGACGGCGCGGGCGGTGGCGGGCATTGCCGATGCGGTCGTCATCGGCAGCCGCCTGGTGCAGGAGATCGAAGCGTCGCCGCCCGGACAGGCCGCGGCGAACATCGGAGCGCTCGTGGCGGAGATCCGCCGCGCGATGGACGCGCAAGCTTGATCGGGTAGTGAACATCCCCCCCCACTCTCTACGTTCGCTGCCCCCAGGGGACCTAGCGCTCTTCGGGCGGCCGGGCGCGCGCTCGTTGGCGCGGCGATCCGCGGCGCATTCCACCAAGGGGGCGAGATGAGCTGGTTGCAGAAGCTGCTTCCACCCAAGATCAAGCGTACGGCGGGCACGTCGCGCAAGGCGGTTCCCGAAGGTCTGTGGACCAAGTGCGAGGTGTGCGAAACGGTGCTCTACCGTGCCGACCTCGAACAGAACCTGAGCGTCTGCCCGAAATGCAGCCATCACATGCGGCTGTCGGCACGCGAACGCCTCGACTATTTCCTCGACCCGGACGGCCGGTTCGAGATCGGCGCCGAAGTGGTGCCGGTGGACTTCCTCAAGTTCGTGGACAGCAAGCGCTACACCGAGCGTCTGGAGCAGGCGCAGGCCGAGACCGAGGAGGAAGACGCGCTGGTGGCGATGCAGGGCTCGGTCAAGAATCTCCCGCTGGTGGTGGTCGCGTTCGAGTTTCGCTTTCTCGGCGGCTCGATGGGATCGGTGGTGGGCGAGCGTTTCGTGCGCGCGGTGCAGACGTCGGTGGAGCAGGGCATGCCCTTCATCTGTTTCGCCGCGAGCGGCGGCGCGCGCATGCAGGAAGGCCTGATGTCGCTCATGCAGATGGCCAAGACCACGGCCGCGCTCACGCGCCTGTCGGCGGCACGGCTGCCGTTCATTTCGGTGCTGACCGACCCCACCATGGGCGGGGTGTCGGCGAGTTTCGCCTTCATCGGCGACGTCGTGATCGCCGAGCCGAACGCGCTGGTGGGATTCGCCGGCCCGCGCGTGATCGAGCAGACGGTGCGGCAAACGCTGCCCGAAGGCTTCCAGCGCTCCGAATTCCTCCTCGAACACGGCGCCATCGACATGATCGTCGACCGCCGGCAGATGCGCGACAAGATCGCGAACCTGCTCACCTTGCTGATGCGCGCGCCGGCTGCCTGACGCACCGCGTCGCCGTACCACCATGAAGATCGAACCGCCGTCAGGCGCCGCACCCGGTCCGGACGCGGGCCTCGCCGACTGGCTCGCCTACATCGAACGCCAGCACCCGCAGGCGATCGCGATGGGCCTCGATCGCGTGGCCGTGGTGCGTGATCGACTCGGACTCGAGTTCGCGTGTCCGGTGATCACCGTCGGCGGCACCAACGGCAAGGGTTCGACCTGCGCCATGCTGGAGGCGATCGCCGCGGCCGCGGGCTATCGCGTCGGTCTCTACACGAGCCCGCACCTCAGGAGCTACAACGAGCGTGTGCGCATCGACCGGCGCACCGCATCCGATGCGTCGCTGTGCGAGGCGTTTCGCGCCGTGGAGGAGGCACGCGGCGGTGTGCCGCTCACCTATTTCGAGTTCGGTACCCTCGGCGCCGCGTGGTTGTTCGCGCGTGCGGGCCTCGATCTGGCGATCCTCGAAGTGGGCCTGGGCGGTCGGCTCGATGCGGTGAACGTGTTCGATGCCGATTGTTCGGTCGTCACTTCCATCGGGCTTGATCACATGGACCTGCTCGGGCCCACCCGCGAATCGATCGGTTTCGAGAAGGCGGGCATCTTTCGATCCGGCCGGCCGGCTGTCGTCGGGGAAAAGGACCCGCCGGTGACCATGGCCGAGCACGCGCGGACAGTGGGCGCGCAGTGGCTGCAGAACGGGGTCGATTTTCGCGCGGAGTCGGATGCCACCCAGTGGCGCTACGTCGGGCCGGGCGGAGCACGCGGCGGCCTGCCGCATCCTGCGTTGCGCGGCAGCTATCAACTCGACAACGCGGCGGCCGCCATCGCCGCGCTCGACACTTTGCGCGAGCGCTTGCCCGTTTCCATGAATGCCATCCGTCAGGGACTGGTCAGCGTCGATCTCGCGGGCCGCTTCCAGGTGCTGCCGGGTCGGCCGGTCACCATTCTCGACGTCGCTCACAATCCGCACGCGGCGCAACGACTCGCCGCCGCGCTCGGGGCGATGACGGATGTCGGTGCCACGCACGTGGTGTTCGCGATGCTGCGCGACAAGGACATCGAAGGTGTGGCGCGAGCGGTGAAGGGCGAGGCGGATCGCTGGTATCTCGCGCCGTTGCCGGGTCCGCGCGGGGCGGCCGCGCAGGCGTTGCGGCAGGCGCTGGATGCTGCCCAGGTATTCGACCCGGTGGAAGGTTTCGCTTCGGTCGCCGCTGCTCTCAAGGCGGCGCAGGGTGCGGCGCGTCCCGATGATAGAATCGTCGTGTTCGGATCGTTCCTCACCGTCGCTCAGGCTCTCGACGCGCTCGAGATCTGAAGGCGACTGAAAGATGCCCCAGCCCGTTACCGACGACGAACTGCAACTCCGCAAGCGTGCCCGCCGCCGCCTGGTCGGTGCCGTCGTCCTGGTCCTGCTCGTGGTGGTGTTCCTGCCGATGGCGCTCGACAACGAGCCCAAGCCGCTGTCGAAGAACGTCGACATCCAGGTGCCCGCGCTCGATTCGGCGGAGGGCAAGTTCCCCAGCGCACCGGCGCCCTCGGAGGCGCCCTCCGTAGCGCCCGCCGAGCCGCGACCGGCCGAGCCGGCACCCGCACCGCAGGTGGAGCCGCCGGTGGTGGCGGTCGATTCGATCAAGCCGGTGCCGCCGCCGGCGCCGGAGCCGAAGCCCGAGGCGCCGAAGCCGGAGCCGGTGAAGAAAGCGGAGCCCGCGAAGAAGGCGGAGCTCGCGAAGAAGGTCGAAGTCGCCAAACCGCTGGCGAAGGAAACGAAGCCCGAGCCGCCGAAGTCGTCGGTCGCGCCGATCGAAGCCCAGGGCTACGTGGTGCAGCTCGGCGCATTCTCGAACTCCGCCAACGCGAAGCAGCTGTACCAGAAGCTGCGTGCCGCGCGGATTCCGGCCTACATGGAGCCGGTACCCGGCGGCGGCGGCGCCAGGACCCGCGTGCGGGCAGGACCGTTTCCGACCGAGGAAGCGGCCGACAAGGCGCGGCAGAAGCTGCTGCAGTCCGGGTTCGCGAAGGGCGACCTCAAGATCGTGAAGCAGGGCGAATGACGATGGTCCGAGCTGGGCAGCCCGGGGTGGCGCAGGCGTGACGTGGTTCGACATCGCCGTGCTGGTGGTCCTGGGCGTATCGATGCTGGTCGGTGTGATGCGAGGCTTCGTGAAGGAAGTGATGGCCATCGCTGCCTGGGTGCTCGCATTCGTGCTCGCGCGCCAGTTCGCGCCCACGGTCGCGGGCTGGTTGCCCCAGGCCCTGCAGCCCACAGGCCTGCGGCTGGCGGCCGGTTTTCTGTGCCTGCTGTTCGGCGGCCTGCTGCTGCTCTGGGTCGCAACCTATTTTGCTCTGCAACTGATCCGGGCCAAGGGCCTGACGCTTGCGGACCGGACGATCGGCGCCATATTCGGTTTGCTGCGCGGCGTGCTGATCGTGCTCGTAGGCGTTCTGGTGGCTGGGCTCACCGTCCTGCCGAAGGAGGCCGGATGGCGCAATGCGTGGTTCTCCGCGCCCTTCGAGGCGCTCGCGATATCGGTGAAGGCGTGGCTGCCGGAAGCGGTGAAGACGAGGATCGAGTATGAGTAGCAATGTTGGCAACCGTGACTGGCCAGCGTCCAGCGGAGCTCGAAACTTTGAGGCCGCGACTGGCCAGCGGCCAGCGAAGCTGGGGCGCACAGGCCTCCTGGCGCCGAGCGGAGTGGTGGGTGGGACGCACGGGCCCTCGAAAGCCTCGGAGCGCGCTTGCCGAAACACGTGGAGTTGTAGATCGTACAATTGCGTGATGTCTGCGGTTCAAGGAGTCTGACATGTGCGGCATTCTCGGTGTCGTCGCGAAGAATCCGGTCAATCAGCTGCTCTATGACGGCCTGCTGGTGCTGCAGCATCGCGGCCAGGACGCTGCCGGCATCGTCACCGCCGAGGGCAGTACGTTCCACATGCACAAGGACAGCGGCTTCGTGCGCGATGTCTTCCGCACGCGGGACATGCGCAACCTCGGTGGCACCATGGGTATTGCGCACTGCCGGTACCCGACGGCGGGTTCTGCCAACAACACCGCCGAGGCGCAGCCGTTCTACGTCAATTCGCCCTTCGGCATCGTGCTCGGGCACAACGGCAACCTCACCAACTCGGAACAGCTGAAGCGCGACCTGTTCCGGCAGGACCTGCGGCACGTCAACACCAATTCCGATTCGGAAGTGCTGCTGAACGTGCTGGCGCACGAACTGCAGGACAACTCGAACGGCTTTCGCCTGAGCCCCGAGACCATCTTCGCCGCGGTCGCCGGTGTGCACCGCCGCTGCCGTGGCGCCTATGCCGTCGTCGCGAGCATCGCAGGCTATGGTCTGCTGGCGTTCCGCGATCCGTACGGCATCCGCCCGCTGGTGGTGGGGCAGGCGATGACGGACAAGGGCACCGAATACCTGGTCGCCTCGGAGAGTGTCGCGCTGGACACGCTGGGCTTCACGCTGCTGCGTGACGTGCAGCCGGGCGAGGCCATCTTCATCGACTTCGACGGCAACTTCCACAGCCGTCAGTGCGCCGCCAATCCGTCGCTCAACCCGTGCATCTTCGAGTTCGTGTACCTCGCGCGGCCCGATTCGGTGATCGACGGTATCTCGGTCTACGAAACGCGCCTGCGCATGGGCGAGAGCCTCGCCGACAAGATCCTGCGCGACTATCGCGACCTCGACATCGACGTGGTCATCCCGATCCCGGATTCGAGCCGGCCTTCGGCCATGGAGCTCGCCAACCGCCTCGGCCTCTCGTACCGGGAAGGGTTCATCAAGAACCGATACATCGGGCGCACGTTCATCATGCCCGGCCAGGCGGTGCGGCGGAAATCGGTGCGGCAGAAGCTGAACGCGATCGGAGTCGAATTCAAGGGCAAGAACGTGCTGCTGGTGGACGATTCCATCGTGCGCGGCACTACCAGCCGCGAGATCGTGCAGATGGCGCGTGAATCGGGTGCCAACAAGGTGTTCTTCGCCTCGGCCTCGCCGCCGGTGCGGTTTCCCAATGTCTACGGCATCGACATGCCGACCTCGCGCGAACTGATCGCCAACGGCCGCGACGACGAGGCGATCGCCCGCGAGATCGGCACCGACCGGCTGGTCTATCAGGACCTCGATGCGCTGGTCGCCGACGTCCGTGCGGTGAATCCGAAGGTCACCAACTTCGAAACCTCGTGCTTCAGCGGCATCTACGTCACCGGCGACGTGACGCCGGAGTATCTGGCCGGTGTCGAGGCCGACCGCAACGACGATGCGCTCGCCCGCCGTCTGGCACTCGCCAGCACCACGCAACTCGACCTGAACCTCGTCGAAGCGGGTTGACAGCGGCCTCGCCGGCCGTCAGTATCCCGCCCTCACGCGCCGATTTGAGCTTCAGCTTGCGGGCGCGCTACAAATTCGGCTAAAGCGTTGCGGAAGAAAAACCCGTTCGCGCCTTTGAGCCGAGCGGGTTTTTTTTCGGCTTGAGGGCGAAAGCGATGGCAGAGCAGGAGTTCGAGTTCGATACGCTGGCGGTGCGCTCGGGCATCCATCGCACGGCATTCCAGGAACATGCCGAGCCGCTGTTCCTCACCTCGAGCTACGTGTTCGAGAACGCAGCGCAGGCCGCCGCGCGTTTCGCCGGGACCGAACCGGGGTACGTCTACTCCCGGTACACCAACCCCACGGTCACTGCGCTCGAGGAACGACTGGCCGCGCTGGAGGGCGCCGAGCGGTGCATCGCGACGGCGTCAGGCATGGCGGCGATCCTCGCGTGCACCATGGGCCTCATGAAGTCGGGCGAGCGCATCGTCGCCTCGCGCAGTCTCTTCGGGGCTACCACGCAGCTATTCAACAACTTCCTCGCGCGCTTCGGTATCGCGACCGAGTATGTGGCGCTCACCGATCTCGACGCATGGCGCGCGGCTGCGGCAAGACCGGGCGTCAAGCTGCTGTTCGTGGAAACACCGTCGAATCCGCTGACCGAAGTCGCCGACCTCGCCGGTCTCGCGGCGATTGCCCGCGAGACCGGCACGCTGCTCGCCGTGGACAACTGTTTCTGTTCGCCGGCGCTGCAGCGACCGATCGAGTTCGGCGCCGACCTCGTGATTCATTCCGCCACGAAGTATCTCGATGGGCAGGGGCGCGTGCTGGGCGGTGCCGTGCTGGGTCGCCGCGCACTGATCGAAGAGCCGCTCACCGCTTTCCTGCGCAACGCCGGGCCGACGCTGAGCCCGTTCAACGCATGGGTGATCTTCAAGGGCCTGGAAACGTTGCGCCTGCGCATGGAAGCGCAGTCGCGTGCGGCGCTGGAACTCGCGGCCTGGCTCGAAGCCCATCCACGGGTTCAGCGCGTGTTCTACCCGGGGCTCGCGTCCCACCCGCAGCACGCGCTGGCGATGCGCCAGCAGGTGAGCGGCGGTGCCATCGTCAGCTTCGAGGTGAAGGGCAGTCGAGCGGATGCGTGGCGCGTGGTCGACGCGACGCGCGTCATCTCCATCACCGCGAACCTCGGCGATACGAAGAGCACCATCACCCATCCCGCGAGCACGACGCACGGGCGCATTGCGCCCGAGGTGCGCGCGGCCGCGGGTATCGGCGAAGGTCTGCTGCGCGTGGCGGTGGGGCTCGAGTCGCCGGACGACCTCAAGGCCGACCTGGACCGAGGGCTGCGCGGCGCCTGAAGGGCGGGCCGTGGGTGACCGGCGTCAGCCGGTGTAGGGCACGCGCGTCACGCCGGCGGCGTCTACGCGCAGGTATTCACCCTTTTCGTACCAGTCGGACAGCACCCAGCGCTCGCAGCGATGGCCGTCGACCATGTGTTCGTGGCGCGCGGGTCGGTGCGTGTGGCCATGGATCAGGCGCGGCGGATAGTTCGCGGCGCGCACCGCGGCTTCCACCGCGGACAGCGTCACGTCCATGATCGCCGGCGGCTTGTCCTGCTTCTGCTGATCGCTTTGCGCGCGCACCTGCCCGACCTGGTGCTGGCGCGCGGGAATCGGCAGCGCGAGAAACTGGCGTTGCACTTCCGGATTGCGGACGTGGGCGCGAAACGCCTGGTAGGCCTTGTCGTCCGTGCACATCGTGTCGCCGTGCATGAGCAGCGTGGGCGTGCCATGCAGGTCGAGCAGCGTCGGATCGGCCAGCAATTGCGCCTGTGCCGCGACGGCGAAACCCGGACCCGCCAGAAAGTCGCGGTTACCGTGCATGAACTTCAGTTTCGTGCCGCCGGTCGCAACCTTGCTGAGCCCTGCTAGCACCTCGGCGTTGAGAGGATCGGCCAGCGCGTCATCCCCGATCCAGAACTCGAACAGGTCGCCCAGGATGAAGAGTGTCTGCGCAGCAGGTGCCAGCTCTTCGAGAAAGTGCATGAAGAGCCGTGTGATGCCGGGCCGCGCCTCCGCGAGGTGCAGGTCGCTGATGAACAGCGCGTGGGTCCGGCTCGCGCTCATTCGACCGGCCTCAGTCGCAAGCGAGCTCGCCCCCTGGGGGGCAAGTCAGCAGGCCCGTCGGGGGGCTTCACCTCAGATCACTTCGGCGCTCTTGATCACCACGTCTTCCACCGGCACGTCCTGGTGAAACCCGCGGGTGCCCGTGCTGACCTTGCGAATCTTGTCGACCACGTCCTGGCCTTCCACCACCTTGCCGAACACGCAGTAGCCGAACTCCTGGGGCGTGGGCGCGCGGAAGTTGAGGAAATCGTTGTTCGCCACGTTGATGAAGAACTGGCTCGAGGCGGAATGCGGATCCGGCGTGCGTGCCATGGCCACCGTGTAAGCGGCATTCTTGAGTCCGTTCTCGGCTTCGTTCTTGATGGTGGCCCGAGTGTCCTTCTGCTTCATGCCGGGTTCGAAACCGCCGCCCTGGATCATGAAGCCGTCGATCACGCGGTGAAAGACGGTGTTGGCGTAGTGCCCGTCCTGCACGTACTGCAGGAAATTCTCGACGGTGAGCGGGGCCTTCGCGGCATCGAGTTCGAGCGTGATGGTGCCGAGGGTGGTGTGGAGCTTGACCATGGTGTACGGATCCTAGTTGGCGGGGATGACGCGTGCGTCTTCGATGACGACCTGGGTCTGCGGCACGTCCGTAGGGAAGGGGCCGCCGGGGCCCGCGGGTGCCGCAACGATCTTGTTCGCGACGTCCATGCCCTCCACCACCTTGCCGAACACGCAGTAGCCGTAACCGCGCGGATTCGGCGCACGGAAGTCGAGGAACGCATTGTCGGCCACGTTGATAAAGAACTGCGCCGTGGCCGAATGGGGGTCGGTGGTGCGCGCCATCGCGATCGTGCCCACGGCGTTGCGCAGCCCGTTCGCGGCTTCGTTGGCGACCGGGTCGCGCGTGGGTTTTTGCCGGTAGTCCGGGGTGAAGCCGCCGCCCTGGATCATGAAGCCGGGGATGACCCGATGAAAGATCGTGCCCTTGTAGAAGCCGTCGTTCACGTACTTCAGGAAGTTCTCGACCGTTTTCGGAGCCTTGTCCGGATACAGCTCGAGGACGATGGTGCCGGCGGTGGTCTTGAGTTCCACCTTGGGGTCGGCGGCATGAACGGAAACGGCGAAGGTGGCCGCGACGAACGTCGCCGCGGCAAAGCGGATGAATCCCATGGAGAGCGTCCTTACGGAGTGAAAAGCGGACTGCGACGAGAAAGGCTCAGGCCGCGCCTTCGTAGACGATCTTCCAGCGCGAGCCGTCGCGGAGCCAATATTGCCGCTTCTTCATGACGTTCGACAAATTGTTGCTCGCGTAGTCCTGGGTGAAGTTCACCACGGCGAGGGGTTCGCGCCCCGGGTACAGGAACATGCTCACCCCATCCAGCTTGACCTTGATCCAGCTCTTGCCGGCATTGACGGCACGCTTTTGCGCCGCCCATTCGGCCAGGCCGGACGTGCCGGTGGAGAAGCCCGGCGCGTAGTGCGTGAGGTAGTTTTCGGTCTGCAGGCTTTCCCAATCGCGGCGCCACTGCTCGACCGAGGACTCCAGGCTTGCGCGGACGGTGCTCATGTCCTGCTCCGCAACCCAGTCGACGCCGGCCGAGATGATGACCGGGGTGATGCCGATCTGCAGATCGCGGGCGATCGCCTGGAGATCTTCGTTGGTCAGCACGACGCAGCCGTCGGAAGCTCGGGGGGGCCGGCTATAGGTGTCGCGCGGCGTGCCGTGCAGCCAGATGCCGTGGCCGTCGCGGCCCTGGCGGCGGTCCCATTCGTTCGGATAGCTGATCGGGTAGGCGCCGGACCCGTAGAAGTCGCCCACGCGGCTCAGGGGCAGGTTGCCGGTGACCTGGTACACGCCGAGCGGCGTCTTCTTGTCGCCCTCGCGCACCTTCTCGATGCCGTTCTTGCCGATGGTGATGTAGTAGTCCGCGACGTAGTGCGGCGTGCCGTCGCGATTCGCGAACACGTAGAGCGACGAGCGCGACGTATCCACGACGATGGCGAACTTCTGTTCCGGCGCCATCTTGAGGAGGTACCGCGGCAGGCGGTCACGCGGCGCTTCGGTATGCAGCCGCAGCAGGCGTGCCTTGGCCTCTTCGCGCAGGTCCTGCAGGCGATCGGCAGGGCCGTTCGGCGCGTTGCCGAGCGTTTCGATGGGGCGCGTGCGCGCCATCAGCAGATCGCCCTTGATCAACTGCGCCAGCCGGAAATCGGGCTTCGCGGCGAGCAGGCGATCGAGTTCGGTCTGGGCCGAGCCGATGCGGTCGCCGGCGATGTCCTTGAGCACCGCGACGATCGCGGCCTCCGCACCCTCGAGGCGACGCTCCACCTGCTGGTTGGCGCGCAGCGGCCTCGAGCCCATGGCGAGCGTGTCCGCCGTGAGGGCTCCCGCGGCCGCAAACGCCGACACGATGGCGAGGCCACGCGACCACTGATGGCTGCGTCGCGTCATCGGGCGATGTCTTCCTGCTGGATCAGCCAGCGGCCGCCGGTCCGCACGAGCGTCAGTTTCTTCATACTGCTGGCCTTCAGTGATTCCGACTGGTACACCTGACGGAAGGTTACGATGGCTTCGTCGGGGCTGGCAAACGTGACCTTGGGGTTCTGGGCCTGGACGTTGATGCGCTTGCCCTTTACCACCCGATCGCGCCGGGATTGCTCCCAGGCCGGGCGGCTCTGGCCCCCCGGCACCTTGAAATCGGGTCCGTAGTGGTCCAGGTAGGCCTTTGCGTCGCCGCTCGACCACGCCTTGGTCCAGCTTTCAACGGCTTTCAACACCTCTTCTTGAGGATCGGCATCCTTGCCCTTGCCGGGCGGGGCCACGGGGGGCTTGGCGGGGGGCGGTGCCGGGGTCGCTGCTGCCGGAACGGCTGGCTTTGCCGGTGGCGCGGTCGACGCGGCGGGTGCTGCGGGCGGTGTGGCGGCCGGGGCCGGCGGTGCCTCGTTGGCCGCCAGTTTCGGTCCGGTGGGTGCGGGTTCGGCAACGCCGCCTTTCACCATGGCCTGCCCGCCGGCCTTCGTGGAGAACAGCTCCTTCACCAGCGCGAGCTTGGACTTGGCCGAGGTGTTGGTCGAATCGAGCTGCAGCGCCTTGTCGTAGGCCTCGCGCGCCATCTTGGCGTACAGATCGCCGAGGTTCTCATGGGCGGTGGCGTAGCTGGGATGGGTCCGGATGGCCATCTCGAGCGCCTTGCGGGCCTTGTCGTCCTGGCCCTTGGCGGCGTAGAGGACCGCGAGATTGTTGTAGGGCTCGGGCAGTTCGGGAAAATCCTGCGTGAGCGCGGTGAATACGCCGATGGCCTCGTCCGGCTTGCCTTGTTCGGTCAGGATGAGACCCTTCAGGAAGCGCGCGCGCGCGTCCTTCGGCTGCTTCGACAGGATGGCGTCGATGCGGTCGAGTGCGGGACCGTAGTTCCCCTGCGTGAAGAGCCTGCGCGCGTCCTGGTAGTCGTCGGTTACCGCATGTGCCGTGACCAGGGAGTTGAGCAGGATTACCAGGCAGGCAGCTGCGAGGTGTAACCGTGTCATCGTGCTATACTTTTTTTCGAAGTTTCGCCGGTATGTTGCTGTATTGAAGACTGATTTTAACAAGAAGGCGACGCTTCCCACAATCGTGGCGGCGCCGGGCGTGCGCTGACTCGGGGTAGTTGGAAGCGGCGTTCATGCCGGGCACCGGGCCGAAGGACTCGAACGGTCCGCGGAACCGGCGTCGGCAGTGCCGAAATCGAGCAGGCTCGCGCGAGCGGCCCGAATAATCCCACAACTACATCCATGCTCCGCATACACAACTCGCTCGCCCGGGAAAAACAGGCGTTCGTTCCGATCCGTCCCGGCGAAGTCCGCATGTACGTCTGCGGCATGACCGTGTACGACTACTGCCACGTCGGTCACGCACGCGTGATGGTGGTGTTCGACACCGTGGTGCGCTGGCTGCGCAGTCAGCAATTCAAGGTCACCTACGTCCGCAACATCACCGACATCGACGACAAGATCATCAAGCGCGCGCTGGAGAACGGCGAACCGATCGACGTGCTGACCGGGCGCTTCATCGAGGCGATGAACGAGGATGCTGCAAGGTTGGGGGTCATGCGTCCCGATCACGAGCCGCGCGCGACCCAGTCGATCGACGGCATGCTGGCGCTGATCGGTCAGCTCGTGGACAAGGATCTAGCCTATCAGGCACCGAATCACGATGTGTACTTTTCGGTGCGCGACTTCGACGGCTACGGCAAGCTCTCCGGCAAGTCGATCGAGGACCTGCGCGCCGGTGAGCGTGTCGACGTCGATCCGAACAAGCGCGATGCCCTCGACTTCGTGTTGTGGAAATCCGCCAAGCCCGGCGAACCGCAATGGCCATCGCCGTGGGGGCCGGGCCGTCCCGGCTGGCACATCGAATGTTCCGCCATGAGCGAGGCGCTGCTGGGCACCCACTTCGACATCCACGGCGGTGGCCAGGACCTCCAGTTTCCCCATCACGAGAACGAGATCGCGCAATCGGAAGGTGCGCACGGCCATGCGTTCGTGAACTACTGGATGCACAACGGCTTCGTGCGCGTGGACGACGAGAAGATGTCGAAGTCGCTCGGCAACTTCTTCACCGTGCGCGACGTGCTCGCGAAGTACGACGCGGAAGTGGTGCGGTTCTTCATCATCCGTGCGCACTACCGCAGCCCGCTCAACTATTCCGACCAGCATCTCGACGATGCGCGCAGCGGACTCACCCGGCTCTACACGGCGCTCAAGAACGTCGCACCGGCGGCGAACGCGGCGATCGACTGGAACGACCCCGCCGCGGCGAAGTTCAAGGCGGCCATGGACGACGACTTCAACACGCCCGAGGCGTGTGCGGTGCTGTTCGATCTGGCGAGCGAAGTGAACCGTACCGCCTCGGCCGAGCGCGCGGCACTGCTGAAGGCGCTCGCGGGACTGCTCGGCCTGCTCGAGCGTGAGCCCGACGCGTTCCTGAAAAGCGCACCAGGCACCGATGGGGTGAGCATTGCCGACGCAGACATCGAGGCGCGCATTGCCGCGCGCGCTGCCGCCAAGAAAGCGAAGAATTTCGCCGAGGCCGATCGTATTCGTGCCGAATTGGATGCTGCCGGCATCCTGCTCGAAGACAGTCCCGCCGGCACCACCTGGCGCCGCAAGTAGCGCCCCCAACCTGGGAGATTGCCATCGACGACTTCAGGACGGTCTTTCCCCCGCTGCTGATCGGGCTCAACTATCACCTCGACCTCGTGCGCGTGCTGGTGCACAGCGTGGCCACCGGGGAGGCACCGGACGCCATCGACTCGAGCTACTGGGCCTGGTATCGCAGCGGCGCCTCCGGGCTCGCCGCGGACCTGCGCGACCCCGAGCTGGTCCAGGCCTGGAGCGAGCTCGAGCGGGCCCACGGCGAACTGCTGGTGGTGGCGGAGACCTGCCTTGCGGCCGTGCGCCGGGGCGACACCGCGGTGGCCCGGCGTTGCCTCGATCAGGTGTTCGGCCAGTCGGGTGTCCTGTTCGAACTGATCATCGGCGGCACCCTGCGCGAGCTCACCGAAGCGTTCACGCTGCGCGAGCGCATCCTGACCGAGCGCTATGAACGCGAGTTTCTCGAAGCGGCGCAGATCGGCCGTTTCTCGGTCCGGCTCGCCGACCACGCACTGCTGTCGGCCGACGACAGCTTCGCGCAGCTCTTCGGATTGAAGCCCGAGCAGTTGTCCGGGCTCGACATCCGGCATGTGCTCGACCGCGTCGCGTACGAAGAGCTGGTGGAGGCGACCACGCGAGGCCGAACGGCCCGGGTGCTGGCACGTGGCACGGCCGCGGGGGATCCGTCGCTCGAACTGGTGGCTTATCGGGATGGCGGTGCGCAGGAACTGCTGCAGGGGTTCGCGGTGAACTCCACCGCCAACCGCGATGCGCAGCAACGTCATCTCCTGTCGGCCGCCATCGACCGTTCCGACCAGGTGGTGGTGATCACCAATGTGCGCCACGAGATCGTGTACGTGAATCCGGCGTTCACGCGACTCACCGGCTACACGCGCGAGGAGGCTGTCGGCCGCAATCCGCGGTTCCTGCAGGGAGCTCAGACGAGCCAGGCGACGCGCGTGGCGCTGCGCGAGGCCGTGGCCGTCGGCCGCCAGACCCATGCCGAGATCCTGAACTACACCAAGAGCGGCACGACCTACTGGGTCGAGGTGTCCATCGTGCCGGTGCAGGACGAACGCGGGACGCTGACGCACTGGATCTCGATCGCCCGCGACATCAGCGAGCGCAAGGCCCAGGAGCAGGAGATCACCCGCCTCGCGATGGAGGACCACCTGACCGGGCTGCTCAACCGCCGGGCCGCCGAGGCGCGGTTCGCGGTCGAATGGGGCCGGGCGCGACGCGATGCGAGTCCGTTCGCCGTGGCGCTGATCGATGTCGACCGCTTCAAGCTGGTGAACGACCAGTACGGCCATCAGATCGGCGACCGTGCGCTGTGCCACGTAGCCAATACGCTCGCCTCCAACCTGCGCGGCGGCGACTGGATCGCCCGCTGGGGCGGCGAGGAGTTCCTGCTGGTGTTGCACGGGCTCGACGCGACCGGTGCGGTCAAGGCCGGCGAGCGCACGCGCAAGCTGGTGAAGGCGAAGCCGGTGAAGGTGGACGTCGGCGAATTGCCGGTCACCGTCAGCATCGGCATCGCCTTGTATTCGCCCGAGGCCGTGGCCATCGACGATCTGCTCGCGCAGGCCGATGCCCTGCTCTACGAAGCGAAACAGTCCGGGCGCGACAAGGTGCTCGTGGCGGGTGCGGCGAAAGGCCCGCGCGGCGGGCTCATCTGGGAAGGCTCGCAGGTGCAGAGCGCGTTGCACGAGAACCGCGTGCTGCCGGTGTTCCAGCCGATCGTGGACTTGAAAACCGGCGGTGTCGTCGGTGAAGAGGCGCTGGCGCGCATTCGCACGCGCGAGCAGGCACTGGTGCAGGCGAAGCGTTTCATTCAGGCCGCCGAAGCGCTCCACCTGGTGGGTGCCATCGACCGGACCGTGACGCGCAGTGCGCTGGAACGCACCGCCGAAGCGGTGGAGAACACCACTGCGCTCGACGCGTATTTCATCAACCTGTCAGCGCAGTCGCTCGCCGATCGGGACCTCGTCGGGACGCTGCGCGAGCAGGCGCTGGCATTCAAGATGATCCGCGGCGGCACCAACCCGATGGTGATCGAGATCACCGAACGCCAGACGGCGAGCATGGGCCGGCTGCAGGAGCACCTGGAGCCGCTCGTCGAGGCCGGGTTCCGGGTCGCGCTGGACGACTTCGGCAGCGGCTACTCGTCGTTCATGTATCTCGCCGAGCTACCGGTGCACTTCCTGAAGATCGAAGGGTGGATGGTGCAGGGCCTCGCGCGGTCGAAACGCACGCGCCAGTTGGTGGAGACGATCGTCGGCACGGCGCAGAAGTTCGGCATCCGCACCGTGGCGGAGTGCGTGGAGAACGCCCAGACGGCCCAGGTGCTATGCGACGTGGGTGTCGACTGGGGGCAGGGGCACTACTTCGCGAAGCCCTCGCTCGCGAGCGGGGAGCTGGTGGAGTGACTACGGTCGCGTAGCCCCCACCCTAACCCTCCCCCGGCCAAGCCGGCGCTGCGCTCCCCCCACCCT
>LNFM01004575.1_pt1 | contig 26097 bp, 25 predicted proteins | sample 596031 | NCBI WGS metagenome assembly LNFM01 (sample SAMN04254537, study PRJNA301005) | activated carbon metagenome | isolation source: dual media filters at the Ann Arbor, Michigan drinking water treatment plant | place: USA: Ann Arbor | reverse complement strand
GAAACTCGCCCGGAAGAAGCTTCAGCGTGAAGGCGGTCTTTAAGACGTCAGCGACACTGGGGTAGCGATACCCGCCCGATCAACCCCCGCGCCCCTGGCCGGGGGTTTTTCATTTCACACCGCAAGCGCTGTGGTCTTGACGACCGTGCGCAGCGCAAAGCTGGACTGCATCTGACGCACGCCGGGCAGGCGGCTGAGGAACTGGCGGTGGATGCGGGCGAAATCCTCGGTATCCTCGGCCATGATCTTCAGCAGATAATCCGCCGTTCCTGCCATCAGGTGACATTCGAGCAGGTCCGGCACCCGCGCCACCTCGCGCTCGAAGGCGTCAAGCAGGTCTTCGGCCTGACTTTGCAGGGTGATTTCCACGAACACCGTGGTCAGCCGCCCCATCTTCCGCGTGTCCAGAAGGGCGACATAGCCGGCAATATACCCTTCCTCCTCCAGCCGCTGCACCCGGCGATGACAGGCCGAGGGCGACAGGTTCACCTGGTCGGACAGTTCGGCATTGGTGATCCGCCCCTCCTTTTGCAGGACGGTCAGGATGCGGCGGTCGGTTGCGTCAAGATCCATGTGGCTGCAATCTTCTTCGACTATTGGTGCGTATCTTCGCAGAATCTACGTCAGCAGGGCTTTGCCGTCACTCACAATTCAAAGCATTTGCGAAGAAAGAGGCAAAGACTGATCCCACAAGGGCCGTTTCGGCTCGCAGGGAGAGAGCAATGAAAATCGGTTGCCCGAAGGAAATCAAGCCGCAGGAATTCCGCGTTGGCATGACCCCGGATGCCGCGCGCGAAGCCGTGGCGCATGGCCATTCCGTGATGATTGAAACCAGCGCCGGGACGGGGGCGGGCTTTTCTGATGCGGATTACGAGGCGGCGGGCGCAAGGATTGTCGGCACCGCCGAAGAGCTGTTCGCCGCCGCTGACATGATCGTCAAGGTAAAGGAACCGCAGGCGGTCGAGCGTAAGCGGCTGCGCGAGGGGCAGGTGCTGTTCACCTACCTGCATCTTGCGCCCGACCCGGAGCAGACGAAGGATCTGCTCGCCTCAGGCGTCACCGCCATCGCCTATGAGACGGTGACGGATGATCGCGGCGGGCTGCCGCTTCTGGCCCCGATGTCCGAGGTTGCAGGGCGTCTGGCGCCGCAGGTCGGTGCCTGGACCCTGCAAAAGGCCAACGGCGGTCGCGGCGTCCTGCTCGGCGGGGTGCCGGGTGTGTCACCAGCCAAGGTGCTGGTGATCGGCGGCGGTGTCGTCGGCACCCATGCGGCCAAGGTCGCGGCCGGGATGGGCGCGGATGTCACGGTGCTGGACCGGTCGATCAACCGGCTGCGCTATCTGGATGACGTCTTCGGGGCTGCGTTCAAGAACGCCTATGCCAGCGCCGGCAACACCATCGCGCTGGCGCGCGAGGCCGATCTGATCATCGGCGCGGTGCTGATCCCCGGTGCGGCGGCGCCAAAGCTGATCAGCCGTGCGCAGCTGAAGGAACTGAAGCCCGGCGCCGCGCTGGTCGACGTGGCGATCGATCAGGGCGGCTGCTTCGAGACATCGCGCGCCACCACGCACCAGGACCCGATCTACGAGGTGGACGGGATCATGCACTACTGCGTCGCCAACATGCCCGGCGCGGTGGCGCGGACCTCGACGCAAGCCCTTGGCAACGCGACGATGCCGTTCATGCTGGCTCTGGCCGACAAAGGGTGGAAGCAGGCCTGCGCTGACGACAAGCACCTGCTGGCAGGTCTGAACACGCACAAGGGCAAGCTGACCTATGCCGCAGTGGGGGCCGCGCTGGGCCTTCCGGTCATTTCGGCGACCGACGCGCTGGCAGTCTGATCGGTTGAAAGCAAAAGGCCCCCGATCCTGTCGGGGGCCTTCGCAAAATCGTGTCCCTCTTACTTCTGCAGCTGTGCAAGGATGTCCTTCAGCAGGTCCACCTCGGTCGGCCCCGCAGCAGCAGCCTCGGCGGCCTCTTTCCTGGCAGCCGCCTCTTTCAGCTTGTTCACCGCTTTGACCAGCAGGAACACCACCCAGGCGATGATCAGAAAGTTGATCACGGCAGTGATGAACGCCCCATAGGCAAAGACCGGCGCGCCAGCCTCCTTGGCCACAGCCAGCGAAGTCGGGTTTGTGCCCGACAGGTCGATGAACAGGTTCGAGAAATCCACGCCACCGGTCACCAGACCGATCAGCGGGTTGATCAGGTCGCCCACAAGCGAATTAACAATGGCCGTAAAGGCCGCACCGATAATGATACCAACCGCAAGGTCGACGACGTTCCCCTTGGCGATAAACGCCTTGAATTCATTAATCATGTTCACAGTTCCCTTTGTGCTCCGCCTGTTTGGCGGATGTTTTTGCCTTGCATAGCTGCACATGGCCGTAACGACTATTGCACAGCATTGCTCGCTATCGCACGGGGAATTTTCCCGTATTCTGCTCCAATCCGCGTCAAAGGAGCAGATTTTGTCCAGCCTCGCCGACTATCCGATCACCCGGAAATGGCCGCCGCGCACCCCGAGTGCGATCCAGCTTTATTCGCTGCCGACGCCCAATGGCGTGAAGGTGTCGATCGCGCTGGAGGAGGCGGGACTGCCTTACGACGCGCATCTGGTCGATTTCGCCCGCAATGATCAGCTCAGCCCCGAGTTCCTGAGCCTGAACCCGAACAACAAGATCCCCGCGATCATCGATCCGCATGGTCCGGGCGGCGCGCCGCTGGCATTGTTCGAAAGCGGTGCGATCCTTGTCTACATCGCGGAAAAGTCCGGAATGCTGATGCCGGAAGGCAGCCGCTGGCAGGTGCTGCAGTGGTTGATGTTCCAGATGGGCGGCATCGGCCCGATGTTCGGCCAGCTTGGTTACTTCCACCATTTCGCCGGGAAGGAGATTACCGATCCGCGCCCCAAGGAGCGCTACCGCGCTGAGGCCGAGCGGTTGTTGAAAGTGCTTGATGGCGCGTTGGCCGGCAAGGAGTGGATCGCCGGCGATTACAGCATTGCCGACATCGCGATCGGGCCATGGCTGCGGGCGCTGCGTGATTTCTACAAGGCCGCCGACATTGCCGGCTGGGATCAGCTGAGGCAGGTGCCAGCCTATCTTGACCGGTTCCTGGCCCGCCCGGCGGTGCAGCGTGGCCTGGTGCAGCCACCGCGCGCCTGACAGCGCGGCTCAGTTTACCAGAAACTCGGCGTGCAGCGCGCCGGCGGCGTTGATGCTCTTCAGGATGTCGATCATGTCATGCGGGGCGACGCCCAGCGCGTTCAGCCCCGCCACCACTTCCGCCAGGCTGGTCCCGCCCTGAACTTCGGCAAGCCCGCTGCCACCCTTGCCGATATCGGCACGCGAGCGGGGCACGACCACGGATTCGCCCTCGCTGAAGGGGTTTGGCTGCACCACCATCGGGCTTTCCTCGATCCGCAGCGTCAGGTTGCCCTGTGCCACGGCAACCCGGCTGATCCGCACGTCCTGCCCCATCACGATGGTGCCCGACCGCTGGTCGACGACCACACGCGCGCGGGTCTCCGGCTCGACGAGGATGCCTTCGATGCGGCTCAAAACATGGGCGGGTGAGCGCATCCGCGCGGCGGGGATGTCGATGCTGACCGTGCCGGAATCCAGCATCTGTGCAATGTTGCGGCCAAATTCGGCGTTGACGGCACGCTCGATGCGTTCGGCCGTGGTGAAATCGGCGGTCTTCAGTGCCATCCGCAGTTCGGTCAGCCCGCCGAAGTCAAACTCCACTTCGCGTTCGACCCGCGCGCCGGACGGGATGACCCCGGCGGTCGGCACGCCCTGCACGACGCGGGCGGCATCGCCTTCGGCCACGACGCCGCCGGCGATGATCGTGCCCTGCGCTACGGCATAGATCTGCCCGTCCGCCCCGTTCAGCGGCGTCATGATCAGAGTGCCGCCCAAGAGGCTTTTCGCGTCACCGATGGCCGAGACCGTCACATCGACCCGCCCGCCCGACCTTGCAAAGGCCGGCAGCGCCGCCGTCACGAAGACTGCCGCGACGTTCTTCGGCCGGAACTCTTCGCCTGTGACATTGGCACCCAGACGCTCCAGCAGGTTGGCCATGATCTCTTCGGTGAAGGGCGCGTTGCGGATGCCGTCGCCGGTGCCGTTCAGCCCGACAACCAGCCCGTAGCCGACAAGGTCGTTGCCCCGCACGCCGTCGAATTCGACAAGGTCTTTCAGGCGGATCGGTTCGGCCAACGCCGTACCTGTCCACAGGATCAAAGCGAGGATCAGTCGAATCATCGGATATACTCGGCAAGGTTGAGCCGCGAAACGCGGGCGGTGACGAGGTAAAGCGACTCCAGCGCTGCCTGAACTTCCTGAAGCCGCGAGGCGGCCTCGAACGGGTCGACTGCGCCGATGTCGGTGCGGGCGATGCGAAGCGCGCTGTCTTCGGCGGAATTGCGGGTGCTGGCCATTTCGATCTGCGCCTCGACGATGCCGATCCGCGCGGCAAGGCCGGTGCGGGCATCTTCGCTGTTTTGCAGCATCAGCCCGGCGCGGTTGGCAAGGTCGACCCGTGCGCTGGGCTGCGATGTCATCAGCCCGCGGTCCAGAAGGGCGGCCATCGCGAGGCCGGCCAGGGTGTCGCGGAACGCGGGGTCAAGTGCCGTGACGGCAAGATCGGCAGTCTCGCCCGGGGCAATCGGCAGCGGGCCTTGCGCGGCACCGCCCCGGTAGAAGGCCGGATAGCCCGCCGGGTCGGCAAACCAGGCCCGGACGGCGGTTTCGGCATCTTCGGCAGTGGTCGCGCCGGTGACGGCGGTTTCCAGTGCGGCGAGCAGGTCTTCTGCATGGCCAACCGGCGCGATTGCGGTTTCGACGCCCGACAGGATCGACCGGCCCGCTATCTGGGTGTTGATCGCGGCCAACGCGGTGTCGAGACCGGCGCGCGCTTCGGCGGCGGCGGTGGCGATCTGCGCAGGCGTCGTCATGCTGGCCGCCCTGAGCAGCGAGCTCGCCGCCGGGCCGGCCACGCTGCTCAGCGTGGCCAGCGTCGTCTGCATCGCACCGGCCAGAAATCGGGCATCCGTTGACGCCGAGCGAAACGCCGACAGCCGTCCAAGGCTGGCATCGAGCGCCGCCAGCGTGGTCAGGTCGCCACGCACCGACGCCGCCACATCGGAATGCCGACCAGTCACCATTTCGGTGCTGGCCCGGTTTACCTCGGCTTTCAGAAAGGCGCCCTGCCGTTGCAGGATCGAGGTCAGGCTGGCGTCGCCAAGGCCGACCCGGGTCATGATCCCAGCCCGATCAGCGTGTTGATCATGTCATTCACCGTCTGGATCACCTTGGCGTTGGCGGCGTAGTTCTTTTCGATCACAAGCAGCATCTGCATCTCCTGGTCGGTATCGACGCCGTCCTGCTTTTCCAGATCCGACAGCGCCGACAGGCGGGTTGCCGAAAAGGTGGCCTCGCTGTCCGCGCTCAGTCGCCGGGTAGACGCATCCGACAGCACGTCGGCGATCAGCCCGCCAAGGCTGCGCGCGCCGGCGGCAAAACCGCCCGACGCCAGCGGTCGCGCGGCCTGCAACGCCTGGCCCAGCCCGGACAGGAGCCTGCCCTCGCCCGGCGGCCCCTGGGTGGCGGCCCCCAGACCGTCGCGCAGGCGAAAGAGGGCGCCGCCCTGTATCGGGTCGGCGGCAGCGTTCAGACGGAGCCGGCCGGCAAGGCCGGTTTCGTTGGCGGGCAACAGCGCCAGCCCCTGGTCGGTGAACAACCCCGGCGCGCCGGGTGGCAGGGTGACGTCCAGTCCCGGCTCGGAGAAGCGCTCGACAAGGTCGCGCGCCACCGCGTCCAGCCGCGCTTGTGCGGTCACCGCCAGATCGTCGCGCACCGCAAACAGGGCTGCCAGGCGTCCGCCCAGGATCGGGCTTCCGGCGCCAGCGGTGTCAATTGTTCGGCCATTAACCGTAAGGCCCGAAAGCCCGCCGCTGGCTTGGGTCATGTCGGGCGTGATGGTGTTGGTCGGGGTAAAGCCAAGCACGGCAGCGGTACCATCCACCAGCGCCACGCCGCCCATCGTGTAAAGCGCAACCTGGTTCGGCCCGCGCGGCATCTCACGCAAGGGGATGATCTGGGCGACGTCGTCGATCAGCTTCTGGCGTTGGTCAAGAAGGCCGGAAACGTCGTAACCCGCGGCGGAAAAGCTGCGAAGTTCGCTGTTCAACTCCTGTATCCGGCTCAACGAGGCATTGAGCCGGCTCACCTCGAACGCGATTTCCTTGTCGGCGGTGGCCCGCGCGGTCTGGACGTCCTGCGATGCCGTGTTCAGCCCGTCCGTCAGCGACCGGGCCGAAGCCGCGACAACGGCGAGCCTCGCCTCGACATCCGGGCGACCGGTGGCCGCGATCAGGGATTGTTCCAGCGCGGCGACGCGGGCAGAGAGCGACCCCGGCTCTTCGGGGGTGCCGATGGCGGTTTCAACGCGGGCGAGAAAGGCTGCCGTGGTGCTGCGCTCGCCGTCGCCGGCCTGCGCCAGGCGACGCTCGTTGATCAGGAACTGGTCCACGTCGCGGGTGACGCCGACCACCGCCACGCCCTGCCCCGACCCTGCCAGAACCGCCGCGCCAAGCTGCACTTCGCGCCGTGCATAGCCCGGGGTGGTGGCGTTTGCCACGTTCGATGACAGCACCTCGGCCTGGCGCGACGTGGCGCTGAGGCCGCTGAGGGCGCTGGACAGGGCGGAGGTGATGCTCATCCCTCAGCCCTAGCGCTTGATGTTCGTGGTTTCCTGCAGCATTTCGTCCACCGTCTGGATCACCTTGGCGTTCGACGAATAGGCCCGCTGGGTCTGGATCAGGGCGGTCAGTTCGGCGGCGACATCGGTCTTTGAGCCCTCGCGCGAATAGCCTTGCACCGATCCGGTCGGCCCGCTGCCCGCGTCCCACAGGAAGAACGAGCCCGACTCCGGCGACACCTGGTAGGTCTGGTTCGACATCGACAGAAGGCCGTTCGGGTTGGGCACATCAACCAGTGGAATCTGGTACAGCCGCCGGGTGAAACCGGTGTCGTAGGTGGCGTTGACATAGCCCTTTTCATCAACCTCGACGTTGGTCAGGTTGCCAACGGGCGAGCCGTTCTTGGTAATCGAGACCGGGGCGAAATTGTCTGACAGCTGCGTCAGGCCGTTGGGGTCGCCCAGGCGACCGACGCCGACGCTCATCGGGCCGCCTGCAACCATCAGGCTGAGTGTGCCGTCAGCCGCGTTGTACGGCCCGCCGGACGTTACGGTGACCGAGGCGAGCGTGCCGCCGGCACCGCGTGAATCGTCAAAGGTCAGTGTATATTCGCCGATCAGCGCGTTGCCCGAGGCCGAGTCGCGCACCTCCATCGTCCACTGGTTCGATGAGCCGGTGGCAGGCACGATCGGGACGAAGGTCACCTGCAGCGACTCCGACGTGCCGAGGTTGCCGAAATACTCCACCGCAAGTGGCTGCGGTGTAGCGGTCGAGCCTGCGACCGTCTGGGTGGCGGGCAGGTTGACGCCCAGCGTGATGGCAGTCGTCGGGTCGCCCGCGGTCTGGTTGGTGTTGATCACGATCGGCACAAGGCCGGTCATCGTGTCGCGCGGCAGCGAGGGGATCGAGCCGTCCGCATCGGCGGGCCAGCCCATCAGGACAAGTCCCGAGTCGGTTTTCAGCACACCTTCCGCGTCGGTCCTGAAGCTTCCGGTGCGGGTCATGAACAGGGCGGTATCGCTGGTGGCGTTGCCCAGCGACACGTCCTGGATCACCGGCAGCATCCCGCGGCCGGCAATCGCGATGTCAAGCGCGTTGCCGGTTCCGACCAGATCGCCGCGCTCCTCGATCAGGCGGGTGGTGGTGGCACGCACGCCGCCGGCGGAATAGGACCCGGCGTTGCGCGAACTGGTGATCACCATGCTGGTGAAATCGGTCGAGGCCCGCTTGTAGCCGTAGGTGCTGGAATTGGCGATGTTGTCGGAAATCGAGGCCAGCCGGGTGGCGTTTGCGTTCAACCCGGCTACGCCCGCGCTGAGCGAGGAGGAAATCGTCATGGGAAAAAGCGCCTTTCTGCTGCTTCGACTCCTGGTCAGGCAAAGCTGCACGGCGCGCCTTAAGATCGGCCTAACGTGTAAAATCTTAGGTTTTCGGTTAGCGGTCCCGACGCAGAAGGATGATTTCCAGCCGGTTGTTGCGGATCGCGGTGGGGTCCGAGGTGGCCGGCTTTCGGTCGGCAAAGCCCGAGACGCGCTGCATCCGCGCGGCGTCGATGCCGGCATCTTCAAGCAAGGTCCGCATCGCCTGGGCCCGGGCGGCGGATGCGTTCCAGACCGGGTTTTCCAACAGCGTCACCGGGTAGGCGCGCAGGTGGCCGTTAACCGCAATCTCGTTGGTCGACAGGTTCAACACCTCTGACAAGAGGTCGGCAATCGCCAGCACGACCGGTTCCGGCTCTGGCCCTGTCCCGGCGAACAGCGGCGCATCCTCCATGTCGAAGACTTCGATGACAAGGCCCTCGTCGGTGACCTTGGTGATCACATGTCGCAGCAGGCGCTCCATGGTGTTGCTTTCGCCGCCGCGCGCCAGCAACGCACGCTCCACGTCTTCAAGCTCGGACGGTGCGGTGCCGTCGCCAGTCGTGCTGCTGTCGTTGGTGGTGGTTGCAGAGGCGGCGCTTTTGGTTGCGGTGGCCCCGGTGCCGCTATGCGCCAGCGTTTCCTCCGAAAACACGGAGTTGCCGCCGAAGGCGCCGTCGCCGCCGCCCGAGATGCGGTTCACCGGGATCGTCGGATTGAAGTAATCCGAAATCCCCTTGCGCTGTTTTTCCGTTGTCGCGTTCAGCAGCCACATCAGCAGGAAGAACGCCATCATGGCGGTCACGAAGTCGGCATAGGCCACTTTCCACGCCCCACCGTGGTGCCCGCCGCCCTTGATGATCTTCTTCCGTTTGATGATGACTGGCGCGGCGTTCCCTAGCCCTGCCATTCGTCACACCCAAATCTACCCGATCCAAGGTCTAGCAGGGCAGGCTTTAGGCACCCTTAACAATTAGGCTTTTAGCCAAGCGCCCCAGTTCCGCCCTGATCCGGGCAGCGTGGCAGTCTTCGAGGGTCAGCCGATCTTCTGGCCAGCGCGCCAGACGCCTTTCAACGACAAGTCGTCGCCAAGGTGGACCATATCGGCCAGCCGCCCCGGCAGCAAATGGCCAAGCGAGGCGCTGCGTCCCAGGCAGGCGGCAGGGCGCGACGTGGCCATGGCCAGCGCCGTCTCCACATCTGTGCCCACCTCGGTGACCATCACCCGAATGGCCTGCGGCAGGCTCAGGTCGGCTCCCGCCAAGGTGCCGTCCTCCAGTGTCAGCCGCCCGTCACGCCGCAAGATCCGGCGGCCGCCGAGCCGGAACTCGGTCGCGTCCGACCCGGCAGCAGCCATCGCGTCGGACACCAGAAAGATGCCCTCCGGCTTTGCCGCCATCGCCACCCGCATCGTCAGCGGATCGACGTGGATACCATCGGCGATCAGCCCGGCAAAGGTGGTGCTGGCCAAGGCCGCGCCGACCAGCCCCGGTTCGCGGTTCTGCAGCCCGCTCATCGCATTGAAAAGATGGGTCACGCAGGTGGCCCCTGCGGCCATCGCGGCCAGCGCCGGTGCGGCCCCCGTGTCGCTGTGGCCAAGCGAGACGACGACCCCGGCCTGCCGCAGCCTTGCGATCTGCGCCGGCGTCGCCGCCTCTGGCGCCAGCGTCACCAGAAGCGAAGGCAGATTGGCCGCAGCCTCCAGCAACAGCCCGAGATCGGCATCCTCCATCGGGCGGATCAGCGTCGCGTCATGCGCGCCCTTGCGGCGCGGGTCCAGATGCGGGCCTTCCAGATGCAGGCCAAGAAACCCCGGCACGCCTTCGCGCGCGGCCGCGATCCCGGCGGCAATCACGGAACGGGTTGCGGCGGGGGTGTCGGTGATCAGCGTCGGCAGAATGCCCGTCGCTCCCAGCCCGGCATGAACCGCGCAGACCTCGCGGATCGTCGCGACATCGCTGTCACCGTCGATCATCCGCCCGCCGCCGCCGTTCACCTGCAAATCCAGCAGACCCGGCGCAAGGATGCCTCCCGCCAGCATGATCGTCTCGGCCGGGCCGTCGTCTGGCGCTACGCGACCGTTCTCGACCCGCAGGCTGGCGCCGCGATGCAGCCGCGTGCCGTCGAACACCGCCGCGCCCACGAAGCGTTGCGCCATCATACCGTCTCCGTGACCTTGCGCAGATGCGGCGGCACGTCGGGGTCATAGCCGCGCCGCCGCGCCAAAGCCTCGATGAAGGCATAAAAGCTGACGCTCAACAGCAGGGGCGCAAGCAGCGGATGCACACCGCCAACCGAGGGCAGTGTGGTCGCCCCGCTTGCCGTGCCGCCGGTCAGAAACACATCGGCCCCCTGCGACACCAGCCGGTCCGCCGTGGCTTCAACCTGTGGCAAGGCGGCATCCTCGACGCCCAGCGCCAGCACCGGAAACTGCGCCTGCACAATTGCGGACGGGCCGTGCAGCACTTCAGCGGCGGAAAAGCTTTCGGCGTGCAGGCCGCAGGTTTCCTTGAACTTCAGCGCGGCCTCGCTGGCGATGGCAAAGGCCGGGCCACGGCCCAGCACATAGAGCGATTGCGCCCGCGACAACCGCGCCGCAAGCGGCGACCAGTCCTGCGTCAGCGCCTTGGCAAAGGCTTGCGGCGCACCGGCCACGGCGGCTCGAAGACCCGCGTCCTCCTGCCATTCCGCCAGCAGCGACAACCCCGCCAGAACCGAGATCACGAAGGTCTTGGTGGCTGCGACACTGCGTTCTGCCCCGGCCTGCAACGGCAGGCAATGTGCCGACGCCGCTGCCATCGGGCTGCCTTCATGGTTCGTCACCGCGACCGTCAGCGCCCCGCCGGCCCGCGCCGCCCGCATCATCTCGACGATGTCCGGGCTTTGCCCCGATTGGGATATTCCGATGCAGGTCGCCCGGCCCAGCTTCAACGGACGGCCATAGATCGACGCGATCGACGGCCCGACCGAAGCGACCGGCACCCCGGCCAGAAGTTCAACCGCGTATTTCAGGTAGGTGGCCGCATGGTCCGACGATCCGCGTGCCACCGTCACCAACAATGCCGGATCCGCCGCGCGCATCGCTTCTGCGGCGCGGGCCACCGCCTCGGCCGACTGCGTAAGGAACCGCTGTGCCGCTTCAGGTATCTCCGCAACTTCTCGTGCCATATGTGACTGGGTCATCCCGTTGTCCTTTCACTGTCTGCGGCAAGCTTCAACTCCACCGCGAAATCATAGGCGTCGCCGCGATAAAGCGACCGCGTGAACTCCACCACCCGCCCCGAGGGCAGATAGCCGATCCGCTCGATCTTCAGGCCCGCCGCGCCCGGGACCACGCCCAGAAGATCGGCATCGCGCGCGCCCAGATTGGCCGCCGAAATCCGCTGCACGGCCCGCACCGGACGGTTCCCCATCGTCTCTAACAAGGCATAAAGCGAGGCTTCCACCTGCTCCGGGTGCGGCAGTACCTGTGCCGACAGCGAGGCCCGCTCGATCGCCAGAGGCACCCCGTCCGACCGCCTGACCCGTTCCAGCCGCGCAACCCGGTCGCCGGCACCAAGGCCAAGCGCCATGACCTCTTCCGGCGAGGGTGAATGTATCGCCCGGCTCAGCCAGACCGATTCCACCGACTTGCCGCGCCGCGCCATGTCTTCAGTGAACGAAGTCAGCAGTGACAGCGCCTGTTCCAGCCGCTCCACCCGCGCCGCCACAAACGTGCCCGACCCGCGCTTTTGCACCAGCTGCCCCGATGCGACCAACCCTTCCACCGCCTTGCGCACCGTCACCCGGCTCAGCCCGGTCATGGCCGCGATATCGCGCTCGGCCGGAAGGCTGTTGCCGGGGGCGAGGCGGCCGTCCTGCATGGCCTCGACGATGCGGCGTTGCAGCTGCAGGTACAGCGGGCCGCTTCCGGTCAGGGCATCGGGCGAAAACACCCTCACCATCACGCGGCCTCCCGGGCAAGGATCAAGGCCCCGTCCAGCGCGCTGCCGAGGGCTGGCACAATCGGCCACCGCCCGTGCAGGCGGTCGGCATAGGCCGCACCAAGCCCGCCGATGAAGACCACCGGCATCGGCGCGTCGGTTTGCAGGTGGTCGATCGCGGCACCGACATCGGCCGAAGCGGCATCAACCACGCGCCGCGCGGCAGGATCGTCCGCGCCAAGGATGCGCGGCGCAAGTTTCGCGAAATCCGCCGGTCGCGCCGACAGGGAAAAGCTCACCACGCCCTCAGACCCGCCGTGGTCATCGATCAGGGCCTGCAACAGCGGGGTCATCGGTTCGAACCCGTCCACTGCGCGCAAGGCCGCGGCCAGCATCGTCCGCCCCAGCCGCGCGCCGCTGCCTTCGTCGCCCAAGACCAGCCCCCAGCCGCCGATCTGACGGATCACCCCGGCGCGCTGGCGGGCAAAGACCGACCCGGTGCCAAGTGCGGCCACGATGCCGTCGCCCTGCCGCAGCGCGCCTTTCACGGCGGCGATGGCGTCGGTTTCAACCCGCGTGCGCGCAAAGGGCAGGGCCAGTTTCAACCGCCCTGCCGCCCCCGCCGCATTCGCCCCTGCCAGCCCAAGCCCGGCACATAGGCGCGGCAGTTCCGCAGCGATCGACCCCGCCCCCAGCGCGTCACTAAGCGCGAGATGGGTGGCCGCCAGGATGTTCTGCCGTGCGCCGTCGGGATCACTGGCAATGTTGGCAGGGCCGGCATGGCCGTGGCCCAATACCCGGCCCGCCGCATCTGCGACCGCAGCCCGGCATCCGGTGCCGCCGCCGTCTATTCCCAGATACAACGCCATGCCGAATCCTCCACCTGTGACGATACCAAAATAAGACCATTTGGAAAGTGGTATGTTGCGAAGCGAGCTATTCCCCCTGGAAAACACCGATTGGAAGAAGACTCTTTACAAGTGGTATTATTTTGGCATTGTCTACTCCAACAGGAGGAATCACATGGCCGACCGTCCGACAGAGGCGCGACATCCATTTTCCGAAGGATTGCATGCGGTTCCTGCCGAGGTTGTCCTGTCACGGCTCCTGTCCGCGCAGGAAGCGGCGCTGCAAACCCTTCGTCCGGCGCTGCCTGCCATCGAGGCGGCGGCCAATGCCGCTGCGACCGCGCTCGCGAACGGGGGTCGCATGGGCTATGCCGGGGCGGGCTCGTCCGGTCTGATGGCACTGGCCGACTGTCTGGAACTGGCCGGCACCTTCGGCATCATGCCCGACCAGACCCCGATGATGTTCGCTGGCGGCGCGCAGGCGCTGTTGCACATGACCGGTTCGGTCGAGGATGACCCGGCCCTTGCCCACGCCGACTTCGCCGCCGCGAAAATCAGTGCGGGGGATGTCGTCCTCTGCGTCTCAGCCTCAGGCAGCACGCCCTACACGATGGAAATCGCCCGCGCCGCGCGGGGCGTCGGGGCAACGGTTGCAGGCTTTGCCAACGTGCCGGGCTCGCCGCTGCTGCTTGCATCGGACATCGCGGTCCTTCTCGATACCGGACCGGAGGTGATTTCCGGCTCCACCCGCATGGCTGCCGGAACCGCGCAGAAGGTGGCCTTCAACATGCTGTCAGTGCTGGTCGGCATCCGGCTTGGGCATGTTCATGACGGCTACATGGTCAACGTGATCGCGGACAATTCCAAACTGATCGACCGCGCCGCGCGGATGGTCGCGGCAATCGCGGGTGTCAGCCATGCGACCGCCGCTGCAGCGCTTGCCCGCACCAATGGCCGGGTAAAGCCCGCGGTTCTGGTGGCCAGCGGCGCCGATCCCGCGGCCGCCTCTGCCGCGTTGAGCGCATCAGGGGGCGCACTCGGTCCCGTTCTGACGACCCATTGACCAAATCAAATCGGGCACCGCCCGCATAACAGGGAGACTGCAATGACCAAGACTTTCCGTTACGCCCTTCTGGCCAGCACGCTTTTGGGCGGCATGGCATCGGCTCAGGACGTCACGCTGACCATCGAAAGCTGGCGCAATGACGACCTGACCATTTGGCAGGACACCATCATCCCCGCATTCGAGGCTGCAAACCCCGGCATCAAGGTGGTTTTTGCCCCGACCGCGCCGGCCGAATACAACGCCGCGCTGAACTCCAAGCTTGACGCGGGCTCGGCTGGCGATCTGATCACCTGCCGCCCGTTCGACGCCTCGCTGGCGCTCTATGACGCCGGGCATCTGGCCGACTTGTCGGGCCTTGCCGCGATGGCCAACTTCTCGCCCGTCGCCAAATCCGCCTGGCAGACAGATGACGCCAGCGCCACTTTCTGCGTGCCGATGGCAAGTGTGATCCACGGCTTCATCTACAACAAGGACGCCTTCGACGCGCTTGGCATCGCCGTGCCGACGACGAACGAGGAGCTTTATGCGGCGCTCGACAAGATCAAGGCCGACGGCACCTACATCCCGATGGCGATGGGCACCAACGACCAGTGGGAAGCCGCTACGATGGGCTACAACAACATCGGGCCGAACTTCTGGAAGGGCGAAGAGGGCCGTCTGGCGCTGATCAAGGGCGAACAGAAGCTGACCGATCCGCAGTGGGTGGCCCCGTTTGCCGAACTGGCGAAGTGGAAAGACTATCTCGGTGACGGCTTCGAGGCACAGACCTATCCCGACAGCCAGAACCTCTTCACCCTTGGCCGCGCGGCGATCTATCCGGCCGGATCGTGGGAAATCTCGGGCTTCAACACGCAGGCGACCTTCGCGATGGGTGCCTTCCCGCCGCCGGTCGCGGCTGCAGGCGACACCTGCTACATCTCGGACCACACCGACATCGCGATCGGCCTGAACGCGAAATCGCCAAACGCCGAACAGGCCAAGGTGTTTCTTGATTGGGTCGGCTCGCCCGAATTCGCGACGCTTTACGCCAACGCCCTGCCCGGCTTCTTCAGCCTGAACTCCACCCCGGTGGAAATGCAGGACCCGCTGGCGCAGGAATTCGTGTCGTGGCGTGACAAATGCCAGTCGACGATCCGGTCCACCTACCAGATCCTGTCGCGCGGCACTCCGAACCTTGAAAACGAGACGTGGAACGCGTCGGCCAACGTGATCAAGGGCACTGAGACGGCGGAAGATGCCGGCAAGCGCCTGCAAGAGGGCCTTGCGTCCTGGTACGAACCGCAGAAGTGACCTGACCCGTCGGAACCGGGGGGCTTGCGCGCCCCCCGGACCCCTGCGGGATACTTTCAAACAGAAGAAGGGGGAGGGACATGGCTTCACGTAAGCCCGTGCGCTGGCACATCGCCGTGTTTCTGGCCCCGGCGGTGCTTGTATATACCGCGCTGATGATCGTGCCCCTGTTCGGCACGATGAACCTTTCGCTGTTCAACGAGGCGGGCGATGTGCGGGTGTTCGTCGGCCTGCAGAACTTTGCCACCCTCTTCGGTGATCCGCGCTGGTCGGAACAGTTCTGGAATGCGCTGGGCAACAACGCCTGGTTCTTTTTCATCCACATGCTGGTGCAGAACCCGATCGGGATCGCGCTGGCCGCGATCCTGTCGACGCCAAGGCTGCGGATGGCGGCCTTCTACCGCACCGCGATCTTCATTCCGACGATCCTGAGTTTCGTGATCGTGGGCTTCGTCTGGAAGCTCATCCTCAGCCCGATCTGGGGCATCGCACCGGGAATGCTCGATTTCGTCGGGCTGAAAAGCCTGTTCGCGCCGTGGCTTGGCCGGGAAGAATACGCGCTGACGACGCTTGCCCTGATCTCGGTCTGGCAGTTCATCGGCATCCCGATGATGCTGATCTACGCCGCCCTCCTGTCCATCCCCGACGAGGTGCTGGAGGCCTCCGAGATGGACGGCATCACCGGCTGGTCGCAGTTCTGGAAGATCAAGCTGCCGCTGATCCTGCCCTCGATCGGCATCATCTCGATCCTGACCTTCGTCGGCAATTTCAACGCCTTTGACCTGATCTATGTGGCGCAAGGCGCGCTGGCGGGGCCGGATTTCAGCACGGATATCCTCGGCACCTTCCTGTACCGCACCTTCTTCGGCTTTCAATTGCAGCTTGGCGACCCCTACATGGGTTCGGCCATTGCCGGGGCGATGTTCGGCATCATCCTTCTCGGCGTCTGCGTCTATCTGTTCGGCATCCAGACCCGGCTTAGAAGGTACCAATTCTGATGTCCGCCCGCATGTCCCCCGCCCGCACCTTCGCGGCCCACGCGGCGCTGATCACCTACACGCTGATTGCGCTTTTCCCGGTGTTCGTGATCGTCATCAACAGCTTCAAGTCACGCAAGGCGATCTTTGCCGACCCGCTTGCCTTGCCGGTTCCGGGCAACTTCGACCTCATCGGCTACCAGACCGTGATGAAGCAGGGCGACTTCTTCGCCTATTTCCAGAACTCGATGATCGTGACGGTCGCGTCGCTGTTCTTCGTGCTGCTGTTTGGTGCGATGGCGGCATTTGCGCTGTCGGAATACCGGTTCAAGGGCAACACACTGATGGGCCTCTACCTCGCCCTCGGCATCATGATCCCGATCCGGCTGGGCACCGTGGCGATCCTGCAAATGATGGTCGCCAGCGGTCTGGTGAACACGCTGACCGCGCTGATCCTCGTCTACACAGCCCAAGGTCTGCCCTTGGCGATCTTCATCCTGTCGGAGTTCATGCGCAACGTGTCGGATGACCTGAAGAACGCCGGCCGCATCGACGGGCTTTCCGAATACGCGATCTTCTTCACCCTTGTGCTGCCGCTTGTCCGCCCGGCGATGGCGACGGTCGCGGTTTTCACCATGATCCCGATCTGGAACGACCTCTGGTTCCCGCTGATCCTTGCCCCGGCCGAGGAGGTGAAGACCATCACCCTCGGATCGCAGGTCTTCATCGGCCAGTTCGTCACCAACTGGAACGCCGTGCTGGCGGCGCTTTCCCTCGCCATTGTGCCGGTCCTCGTCATGTATCTCATCTTCTCCCGCCAGCTTATCCGCGGGATCACCGCAGGAGCCGTCAAATGATCCGCGTTCTTGTCGCCGGACTTGGCAACATGGGCCGCAGCCACGCACTTGCCTATCACCGCGATCCGGCCTTCGATCTGGTCGGCCTTGTCAACCGCTCGACGCCGACGCTTGACCCGGCGCTGGCCGATTATGCCATCACGCCAGACTTCCATGAGGCTCTAACACGCCTGAAACCCGACCTTGTCTGCGTTTCCACCTATTCCGACAGCCACGCCGACTATGCCATCGCGGCGATGGAGGCGGGGGCGGATGTGTTTGTGGAAAAACCGCTGGCCACCACCGTCGCCGATGCCCGCCGCGTGGCCGAAGCCGCCCAGCGGCTTGGGCGCAAGGTGGTGGTCGGCTACATCCTGCGCCATCACCCAAGCTGGATCAGGCTGATCGAGGAAGCGCGCGCGCTGGGCGGCCCTTACGTCTTCCGCCTGAACCTCAACCAGCAGTCCACCGGTGCCACATGGGACGTTCACAAGGCGCTGATGCAGACCACCTCGCCGATCGTCGACTGCGGCGTGCATTATGTCGACGTGATGTGCCAGATCACCGACGCGAAACCCGTGGAAGTACGCGGCATGGGCCTGAGGCTTTCAAACGAGATCGCGCCCGACATGTACAACTACGGCCATTTCCAGGTGCTGTTCGATGACGGCTCGCTTGGCTGGTACGAGGCGGGCTGGGGTCCGATGATGTCGGACACGGCGTTTTTCGTGAAGGATGTGGTCAGCCCCAATGGTGCGGTCTCGATCAAGATGCCGGAAAGCGCCAAGTCCGACGACGTCGACACCCACACCAAAACCTCGATGCTGCGCATCCACCGCGTGGGCCAGCCGGACCAGGACCTGAACATGGCCGATGAACCCGGCCATCAGGAACTGTGCGAACGCGAGCAGGCCTTCATGGCCCGCGCCATCGTCGAGAACCTCGATCTGACGCGCCATCTGCAAGACGCGGTGCAGTCGCTTGCCATCTGCCTTGCCGCGGACGAAAGCGTCCGCTCCGGCCAACCTGTGAAACTGTGAGGGTCTATGGGCGCGCTTGATCTGAAGGGTGTTACCAAAAGCTTCGGCGCGACCGAGGTCATCAAGGGCGTCGATCTTGAGGTGAAAGAGGGCGAGTTCTGCGTCTTCGTCGGCCCTTCCGGCTGTGGCAAATCCACCCTTTTGCGCATCATCGCTGGCCTCGAAGATGCGACCTCGGGTGAAATCCTGCTTGACGGCAAGCGGGTCAACGACGTGGCACCGGCCAAGCGGGAACTGGCGATGGTGTTCCAGTCCTACGCGCTTTACCCGCACCTCACCGTGCGCGACAATATGGGCCTTGCGCTGAAACAGGCTGGCAAGCCGCGCGCCGAGATCACCGCCTCGACCAACCACGCCGCACAGATGCTGTCGCTCGAGGCGCTCTTGGACCGCCGCCCCGCCGAACTGTCGGGCGGCCAGCGCCAGCGCGTTGCCATCGGCCGCGCCATCGTGCGCACGCCGAAACTGTTCTTGTTTGACGAACCGCTGTCCAACCTCGACGCCGCCCTGCGGGTGGCGACAAGGATCGAGATCGCCCGCCTTCACCGCGACCTCAAGGCCACGATGATCTATGTCACCCACGATCAGGTCGAGGCGATGACGCTGGCCGACCGCATCGTCGTCCTGCGTGCAGGCAAGGTCGAACAGGTCGGCACCCCGATGGAGCTTTACAACAACCCCGCCAATACCTTTGTCGCGGGGTTCATCGGCAGCCCGCAGATGAACTTCCTTGACGCCGCCGCACTGGGCTACCCACCCGGCAAGATCGGCGCGCGGCCTGAGCACATCGGCCTGTCGCGCCAGACCGGCGATCTGGCCGGCGAAGTCAGCCATGTCGAAAAACTGGGCGGTGAAACGCTGGTTTACGTGCGCCATGACGTGCATGGGCTGATGACCGTGCGGCTGTTCGGCGAGCATGATTATGCCGTGTCAGAAACGGTTTTCCTGACGCTGCCGACCGACAAGCTGTTTCATTTCGCGCCCGACGGTACACGCCGCGGGCCTGTCGCGGTCGCTTAGCGGCGCACCGCGTTCCAAGCAGCCAGAACTTCCGCCGCCGCGTTGCCGGCAACCACACCGAGCAGCAGGCTGCCGTCGGCCCGCAGGCACAGGATGCTGTGTCCGGTCAACAGATCGGCGCCAAGGAGGCTGCAGACCGGTTCGTCCAGCGTCGCGGCGATCCGGTCCAGTTGATCGTTCAGCGCCTCGGCCTCGTCGGCCAGAAACTCGGAAAGCGGGGCGACCATTTCTTCGGGTCCGCCCTGTGACACCTCTCCCGTCGCGGACCGGATCAACCAGGCGGCAAGACCATCGCCCATCCGGGTGATGAAGGCCGCAACGAACCCCTCCGCAACCGTAGCCTCTGTCTCTGCCGGCTTGGGCTGGGCTTCGGGCGCAGGTGCCGCGCGCTCCTCACTGTCGAGGTCGATGTCCAGATGGTCGGCCAGCCGTGCGACCGGCAGGCCGACGCTCATCCCTTCGGTGCGGCCAAGGGGTGCTGTCGTAACGCGCAGGTCCGGCCCGGCACCGGCCAGCCCTGTCAACAGTCGCGCCAGATCGGCAAGGTTCGCGTCGTCCAGGGCCGGAGCTGAAAGGCAGGCCTCGGCGGCTTCAAGCCCCTTTGCCGCTGTCACCCGCAGCACCCGCCGTCCGGCCACGTCCAGCGTCAGGCTGGCCCCACTGCCGGTTGAAAACACAAGCGAACGGCCCAGCAGCGTCTCGTTGATCTCGCGCAGGATGGCCGCCAACGGGCTGGCGGTATCCGGTCCCGCGATCACGCGCAGCGCGCCCGGCGAAAACATCGCCGGCGACTGCAACGCCCGTAACCGGGCCATCACTGGACTCGTCTTGTCTTTCAAGGGCCCCGGCCGCACCAATCGCACAACGCTGTCACGCATCATCGCTGATCTCGTCCAACGTCTGTCGAAGTGTCGCGACAATCGCGGCAAGGTCAACCGATTGATCGCAAATGCAGCAGATCGCGTCATCGGTCTCGGCTTCGGCGCGCAGGAACAGCTTGACCCCTGCGGAATCCAGCACCACCGCGCCGCGGGCAGTGCCAAAGGCCTGCTCGGCCAGGGCCGACATCGGCTCGGCAAAACAGGCGAGCGCTTCGCGGCACAACTTGTCCAGATGCTCCTGCGTCAGGTCCTGCGAGCCGGCACTGGTCAAGATCATGCGCGACGCAAGGTCGGCATAAGCGACGACGCGCGCCTCTGGATGCGCCTTCGCCACCGATTGCAAAGCTTCATGAATACCCACGGCTGTCATCCTTCAGGTTCCGGCCGTCAGCCCTTCGACTGGGTCAGAGACGAACCCGGGCCGGCAGCAACCGCACCGTCCTGCACGGCGGTCGACGCGCGGTCACCGAACGGCACCACGTTGTCGCCCAAGGCCGCTGGGCGCGCGGTTTCGCCGCGCGCGGCGCGGGCACCGGTCGCCTGAACCCGGCGCGGCAGAATCCGGTCACCCCCAGGCGGCGTGGCCGCACCGCCGCGAACCAGACGCAGCCGGTCGAAATGGCTGGACACCAGGCTTGGCCCCGCGATCCCCTCGGCTACGGATTCGGCCTCCTCCGGTGCGTCGCTTTCAACGTGCTCGTCGGTCTGCATGGCGGCGCTGTCAGCCAGCCGGTTGACCAGATCGAACAGCGCGTTGGTAAAGGCATAGGCACCGCTCGACACCCATTTCGGCTGATCGTCGCCCGCAGCCATCGCCTGGGTCAGGGAAATCGGGAAGTATTCCGAGAACATGCCACGCGTTTCGCTCGCCACCCGCTTCAGCACCCGCACCCGGTCCGGCTCGCCGATGATCTTGTCAAAGCGCGTTACCAACAGGATGCTGTGGGCGCGCAATTCCTCGGGGAAGGTCGCCCAGACCCCGGCCTCCGACTGCCGCCAGGCCTGCGTCGCGTGCGTGCACCACAGCACACCGTCGGCCAGATGCGCCATGCGTTCCCAGACCTCGGGCGCCATGCTGGGGTCGGAAATGCCCGGCATGTCGATCAGGTCGCAGTATTTCAGCATGTCGCTTTTCAAGAACACTCGGACATGCTCGGTGCCGTCCAGCGTCACGTTGCCAAGGTCGGCCACGTCAAGCGGCTCGCGTGTGCCGTCCAGCCGCTGCACATAGGCGGGCCGCGACCCGTAGGATAGCCAGACCGGCGGCAGTTGCGTCGCCGTCACCTTTTCCAACAGCGGGCGCGAGCCGAGCAGCACGTTGCAAAGCGTGCTCTTGCCCGAACTGAATTCCCCCATGATCGCGAGGCGGGGTTTGCGTTGGCTTGTCATCACTACTGCTCTTTCCTGGCGTCAATCGGCATAGACACTCAGCTCTTCCATGATCGTTGCCAACCCTGCCTGACGGTCCTCCCAGGCGTTGACACCGAACAACTCCTTCATTTCGGCCATCGACACGTCCGAACTGGCCAGCGCGCTGGTCAGAAGCTCGCGCTGTTCGTGCAGAAAATCGCTCAGCGTCCGCTGCGTCCGTTCGCGGAAAATGCCCAGCTGGATGGCTTTCAGATCGTTGATGATCGGATCGGTCTCGGCCCGGATCAGCTTGTAGAAATCCTCGGCAAAGGCCTGATAGCCGCGCCGGCGCTGCCACCAGCCCTTCCACCAGCTGACCTGCAGGTCCAGCGCGATGGTCTGGCCCAGGTTGATCGGCGGTGGGATATAGGTCACCACCGGCACCTCGATCTTGAACCCCTCGACGGTGATCGAGAACGTCCGGCCATAAAGCTCGGCCACCAGACGCGCGGCATCGCCGTTCACCTCGGCGGCGATCGCGTGCATCTTCTTCAGCAGCACCTGATAGCTGGAACTCAGCAGCATCCGCAGGCCAAGCGGGCTGTAGTGCCACATCGCCTCCTCGCCATTCGACTGCAGATGTTCGATCAGCGAGGATGTCGCCCGCTCCAGGAAGCGTTCGTAGGATTGGTCGATCCGGGCGGTAAAGTCGGCGCAGACCAGATTGGTGCGCTGCACCAGCTTTTCGGTGCAGTCCGTCTCGATCCGGGTCAGCTCGGCGTTCAACTCGGCCGCCGTCATGCTGCGGCTCAGCGCGCCGTCCTGTTCCAGGATGCGGACCTGGTCCACCACGTCCAGGCTTTGCGCCAGATTCAGTGCCTGACGTGCCGATTTCTGCAACGCTTCCAGCACCGGGCCTTCGAACATGCGCTGTGCCAGCGCTTCGATCAGCGCCGGTACCCCGGACGCCGCCCAGACCAGATGATCTGCCGTCCAGGTGTCAACCTTGTCGGCAAAGGCTGCGCGGGTCCAGTTGATCGCCGCATCGGTGCTGTCGTCGGTCATCTCGTCGATCGCGCCGGACAGCACCGCGTTGGCCCACTGTGCGCTGCCGAAGATGATGTCGATATTGGCCGGCGCGTTGTTCTTTGACAGGGTCTCGAGGATCGAGCGGTGAATCTCCGGCACCTGCGTCGCCGGGTCCGACAGTTCGTCGATCCGGTTGACGAAGATGATGATCTCGCGAGAGGCGCGGTGCGCGATCATCCGGATAAGCGCCATGTCCATCGTGGTCAGCGCCTGATGCGCCGACAGCACGACAATGCAGGTCCGGCTGTCACGGACCGCGTTGATGGTGATCTGCTCGCGCATCATGAAGGTGTCGTTCACGCCGGGTGTGTCGCGCACACAAAGCGAGGTCGGAATGTCGGTGCGCTCGATGTAAAGGTCGGCCGACTTCGTGATGTCGACAAAGCGGCCCTGATCGTCGCTCTCAAGATCCTCGTCCCCGACGCAGACATAGCGTTTCAAGAGGGTGTCATCGACCTTGCCATAGCGATGCTCGGTGCCCAGCAGCATCTCGAACTTGCGTCCCAGCCGGGCCCGCGCCTTTTCACGCATCGCCACAACCTGCAGGCGCAGCTTCTCCAGCTCGTCATCCGCACCCGCCCGCGCCGCAAGCTGGCCGATTCGCCCGCCGTTGCTGATCAGCCGGTCCCATTCCGCTCCGTCAAAGAACTTGAACTTCGCCTTCACGTTGGGGTCCGGGCTCGGCGTATTGATGTGCAGCGAGGTGACGACCGAGGTCCAGGGGTTCACGTCCGTCGGCAGCAGGCCCGGCGCGCCGATCATCGCGTTGACCAGCGATGTCTTGCCCGCCTTGATCTGACCGATCACCGTGACCGAAGGCTCGATATCCCGTGTTTGTTGTTGAATTCGCGTAAGTTTTTTCGCGGTTTCAGGGTCGGCGAGGCTCATGAAATCGTCAAGAACGTCTTGGAAATCCTGAACCGCTTCCGCGATTCGGGACAGTCCGGGAAATGATCTGCGCCCCGACGATTCTGCAGCCGGCGTGACATGCGCTCCGGTTCCTGCGTTCATTGCGTCCATTTTCACGACAGCGCCTCGTCCCATTCCCACCCTCGAAACCACCCGGTAGCGTGCCTTTCGACACAATCCTCGTCTGCTCATCCTTATGTTGGGAAAGTGGTGTCAATTGGGCAGAGATAGGACGAATCTTCGCTCAATAATCCGGCCTAGGCGGCCCTTAATGTTTCCAATTCGCGCCGAATCTGCAGCAGCATGGTGACCGCGTCATCGGCAGGGGCGGGGCCTTTTTCCAGTTTCATCAGCAAGACCAGATCCTGAATCTCGCCAAGGTCGGCCGCGATGCGCCGCACCTGCCGGGCGCTCGCCTTCGCAAGGATGCCGGCGATATCGTCGGTGACGGCGTGGCTCTGATCCAGGATATCCTCGACCGGAACCGATGTTGCTGCGGCAACGCTTGCAGCCATCTCGTCGGCAACGGCGGTGATCCGGGCCAGTGCGGCCTCGACCAGTGCCATGTCGGCGGGCGACAGCATTTCGCGCAGCGGCATGGTGGTGATAACGGGGCGGGCCGTCACGCGCGTTCGCGGGCGAATCGGGTCGGCGTCGCCCTTCGGCACCAGCAGAAGCGGCGTCTGTCGTGGCGGGCGCGACCCCGGGCGCAACTCGGTCGGCGCGGGCGAGGATGTGGGCGGCGTAGCGGCCGCGACGGGCCGCTCCAGCGTCGGTCTTGGCGCGCTTGGTGGCTGGTAGACCGGCGGCGAGAAATCCGGCGGCGCTGACAGCACGCGCCGTGGCGGAGGCCGCATCTCGGTCACCACGGGGGCGGCAGTCACGACTGGCGGCGGTTCGGGCAGGGCCTGCGGCATCGCAACCGGCCCTGCGGTCAGCACCGGCACCGGATCGATCCCGCGCCGCGGCATCCGTTTCGGAGCGCTGGCATGGCGCACAAGCAGCGCCTCGGCAGTATCGGCATCTCCTCGCCGCGCCAGTTCGACCCGCGTCTTGATTGCCGAGATCACCGCCGAAGCACCGCTGTCGCGAAAGATCTCGCGGTCCAGCCCGCCCTCCGGCAGCACGGCGCGACCGGCCTGCAACACCGACAACGGCAGGACGCGGCGAAACTCCTCGCCCGCCCGCATCTCGACGCGCTTGACGATGCCGGCCACGGCTTCGCGGCCGCCCAGAAGGTCGGATTTCGTCAGCAACAGGAAACCGTTGTCCTTGGTGTGATCGGGCAGGGCTTCCCACAGCAGTTGCTCGCGTGGCAGGAACGAGGTGCTGCACCAGACCACGATATCGGCGCGCTTGGCAGCCCAGGCCATCGCACGGCGCTGTTCCGCCTCCGATGGGCCCGCCGCCACCTCCAAGAGGCTGATCACCGACAGTGCGGGAAGATCGCACTCCAGCCTCACCAGCGCAGGCTGCAACGCCACCGTATCTGCCAGATCGGTGCCCTGCACCACTTCGCTCGATCCATCCGCCAGCGTGCAGATCATGCGTGGCTCGTCGCCCCACTGCACCAGAACCGTTGGCAGCGACAGCGCCTCAGGCACCACCGTTTCACCGGCCAGAAGGTTCAGCACGGCGGTCTTGCCGGCGTCCGGCAAGCCAAGCACGGCAACCCGCGCTGGACGCTCCAGCCGCTCGATCAGCCGCTCCGCCGCTTCGGCCGGGCCGCCGGCCGGAAGCTGGCCGTGGTCCAGCGCCTGCCCAAGCCGGGCAATGATCGAACTTGTATTCTCAGCCTTCGACATGTCGGATCAACTCCCCGCCGCGATCCGTTTCGCGCCCGGCTCGCCACCCGCCGTGGTTTCGGCCGGGGTCGGCCCGGCCTCTGGCCTGGCTGGCAACGGCACGACCGCAGGTTCCCTTCGATCTGCCCTTCGGCCGATCCGCCTTGGCGACGGTCGAGACATCGTTGACCTTGATCACGCAGAACGACACGTTGTCCTGATCGGGGTCGTCCAGCTTGCGGATCTCGTCCAGCAGCACTTCGGCAATCTCGCTGCTGCGCTTCCTGCGGGTCCGCGCCAGCAGCTTTTCGATCTGTGCGTTCGTCAGGAACTGCAACCCGTCCGACGCGCAGATCACGATATCGCCGATCTGCAACTGCATCGGTTTCTGCGGGCAGTCGATCTGAGGGATCCTCGTCCCCATCAATACCGAGGTCAGGCAATTGCGGTCCGGATGGTCGGCCCCGACCTTGGGGTCCATCAGCCCGGATTTCACCATGAAATCGATCTGCGGCGCCATCGAGTGATCTTCGTTGATCTGGGTCAGCGCCCCGCCGCGGTACAGAAACAGCGGCGAATCCCCGACCGAAATCCAGTAAAGCCGGTTCTCCAGCATCACCGGCACCACCAGTGTTGCCCCCATGCCCGCGGTTTCGGGGTGGGTGCGCGCATGCTGGCGCAGACGGTCGTTGGCGTGATCGGTGATGTTGCGCAAGATCTCCGGCGCCCGCGCCTCGAAGGCGTCGGTGTCGGCATACTGGAACTTGAGTTCGCTATAGACCTCGGTCAGCACGATCTTCGACGCCACGTCGCCCGCTGCATGGCCGCCCATGCCGTCGGCCAGCACCACAAAGCCCGCATCGGCCCCGATCAGGAAATCGCTGGTGATCGCATCTTCCTGATAGTCGCGCGCGCCTTGGCTGATCGCCGTGGCAACGTCATAGCGAGGCTCACGCGATCGCCATATCATTCGTGTCTCCTCCACCCTGCCGCGACCAGTTGAATTCAGGCGTGCACAGA